>UMHA01001067.1_pt1 | contig 22976 bp, 26 predicted proteins | sample 1965401 | NCBI WGS metagenome assembly UMHA01 (sample SAMEA4836085, study PRJEB28245) | human gut metagenome | biome: gut microbiome; material: fecal sample | place: Denmark | collected 2008 | reverse complement strand
CTTTTTTTCTATAGAAATGTTTCACATCAATTGTAACACAACATGTAAAAATGTAAATAATAATTAAATAAATTGACATTATATAAAAAGTATTATATAATATGTATGTATTGAGGGAGGAAAATTATGTTATTTTTAGATTGTAATGATTTACCAATAGCACCATTAATTAGACTTATTAAATTTGGTATAATTCCAATTATTCAAATAGGTGTTCCTATATTACTTATTTTATATGGAATGTTTGATTTGTCAAAAGCAGTTATTGCTTCAAAAGAGGATGAAATAAAAAATGCTACTAAGTTATTAACTAAGAGAGCAATATATGCTGTTGCAGTATTTTTAGTTGTTACTTTAGTAACTACTGTATTTAGTTTACTTTCAAGTACAGGTGATAAAAACATTGAAAATCAATCAAAAAGTGGTATAGACTGTTGGAATGAAATAAAAAAATAAAAGTTGATGTTAGAAGCATTAGCTTTTTTTGGTGACTTCTTTTAAATTTTGTCTATATATATTTGGGTTATTAAACTTAGTTAATATGTTGGATGTGTAGGGTAACAACTATATAGAAATGCAGTAGTCTTTTTTAAATCTTAGTTGTTTATAAATAAAAAAAACTAGATGGTATTTCTAGTTAATATTTATTTCTACTTGAAATGTTCAAGTGTTAATTAAAAATGATGCCAGTAAGGAACATGTCTAACAACTCCGAGGCCAAAAGATGATAGTAAGTAATAAAATTACAAACCAGTTACATTATATATCATTTTTTTCAACAAAAACATCATATATTGCTTTATATCGGTATCCTAGTTTTGCATATGTTGAATCAGGAACAAGTATTCCTAATTCTATTAATTAATCTATTAAAGTAGACACAGTATTTCTTGATACACCAGATTCTTCTTATATTTCTTTTTTTGTAAAAACTATTTGGTGCATTATAGCAGGCATTATTCTATATACAGCATTACTATTTAATGTTTTTATTTTATCCATATCTCTATTATAAATACTTTTTATCATATTTATTTTAGAAATATAATTATTACATTGTTCAATAATACATTGTAAGAAAAATTTAATAAAGCCTGACATATTCCCTTTTCTGCTTTCATTTAAAAATTTATGATAACTAGGTTTATATAATTCGATTACTTCTGATAAAAACAAAATTGGCCTATCATCAGTTAATTTAGCAAGTTGTATAGGAATAAGTGCTCTACCTAATCTACCATTTCCGTCACGATAAGCATGAATAGTTTCAAACTGAGAATGTGAAATAGGCTAAATTAACAAAAAGTGGATCAATAAATTCATCATTCATATATTTAAATAAATTATCCAATAATAATGGAACATCTTTAGGAATAGGAGGAATAAAAATTGCATCTTCAATACCACAACCTTTAGGTCCTATCCAATTTTGAATTGTTCTAATCTTTCCAGGTTCTTTTTTATTACCTCTAACACTATCTAATAGTATTTTATGAATATGATTTACAAAATGAATATCTATTTTATTACTATTTTTTAAATACTCATTTGAATAGTCAATAACTTTTTTTAAATTTTGAATTTCTAAATTATCATCACTATTCGGCATATACTTTAAATAATACATTTCATCTTGTGATATTTGAGTAGATTTTAAACTTTCACTTAAAATAATAGAATCAAGAAAAAATCGTGAATCAAAGTATGATTTATATTCTCCATATTTTTCATTAGCTTCTGAAAGTAATTTTAGCAATTCTTTATCTATATTATACTCGATTGGTAATTCTTTTAATTTAAATGGTTCCATTTTCATCACCTAATTAAATATTAACATATCTAACTATAAAAGTAAAAAAATGCACAATATTTTGAAATTATTGTGCATTTTTACGTTTTTTTGGCATTTTTTGCATAATTTGAGTGCATTTATATAAAGTTCGAACATATTTCCCAATGGTGCCGACGACGTAGAGATTTACAACTTTTTTGACGAATATTACATATATGAATCACTCTATATTTATTTTAACACATACATTGTATTTTTTCCATTACCAATCATAATTATTAATTCTTTTTCACACATATTATTTAATATATTTTTTGCTCTTGTAGATGAAATATCTAATAATTTTTCTACTATATTCCTATTAATCTTACTATTTTTCTTTAAATATTCAACTATTTTTTCTTCTTGAGTTAAATTAGATGGTAACACTTTTTCGTTATTTTCTAAATAATTAACATTATATAATGTTACATTAAATGCATTATCTGTATCAACAAATACTGGTTTCTTATCAAAATCATTATATGATTCTATTATTCTGCCTATACCTGTTCCAAAACTTTCTACGTATTTTAACCTATAAAATATATTAGCTAAATTAGGATTCCTGCTTTCAGATATTCCTAAATATAAGTCATTTAAACTCAATCCTTTAACAATTCCACCTAATGATGTAATCTCAAAATGATCATCATATAATGAAATCAAAATGCTTCCCTTATAATTATAGTCTCTATGTATAATTGCATTTAATAATGATTCTCTTAAAGCATATTCAGGATAATCCTTTGTATCTATTCGCTCTAATCCAATAATCTTCCCTTTAGTTTTATTAAATAATTCCAAGTATTCAAACACATCATTTACTTGTTTTAAAACTGAACCATTAAATTCCTTTCTATCCTTAAACTCTAATTTGTTTGTCCCATTATAAATTGCACATTTTATTGAATAAGGACATTCGTCTGATAGAAGTAAACCTAAATTTGTATATTGACCATTCAAATTAATAATATTTAAACTTTTTAATTTATTATCATCCAATTTAATGTTGTGTTTCTTAAATATACTATTAAGAGTTTCAAAATTTAGATTTTGATTTTGTGAAATTAGTGTTTCAAAAGAATCTCCTTGATTTTCAATCAACATTTTCTTTATTACTTCTTCACTAGCAGGAGCACTAGTGTTACCATATCTTAAATATACTCCTGATGACTTAATTCCTTTTTCAGTTAAATAATAAGGTTTATTAGGCGCTTCCATAACATTATATCTTTATCATTTATACTTATTAAATTAACCGAAGTATATAGTGTTAAATCACTTTTTATTCCTTCTCTTATCATTCCAGAAAGAGATTCTAAATCCTCTTTATAATTTTTTAGACCAATAATATTTCCATCATCATCAATACCAATGTATATTTTGCCACCCTTAGTATTTGCAAATGCAATTATTTCTTTTTTTATATCTTTTGTTAATTCAATTTTTAATTCAGTATATTCATCTTCTATGTACATTTTATCACGTCACCTCAATTATAGTATATACAGTTTTAAAAATAATATCAATATATTCGGTCACTTTTCAGTCACTTTTTGGTCGCTATATATTTTAAATCAAGAAAAAACGAACTATTTCTAGTTCGAATAAATCTTTAATGGTGGCTCCAGCGGGAATCGAACCAGCGACACGAGGATTTTCAGTCCTCTGCTCTACCGACTGAGCTATGAAGCCTAAAAAAAATGGCGGTTCCGACGGGGTTTGAACCCGCGATCTTCTGCGTGACAGGCAGACGTGATAGACCACTACACCACGGAACCATGGTTGCGGGAGCTGGATTTGAACCAACGACCTTTGGGTTATGAGCCCAACGAGCTACCGAGCTGCTCCATCCCGCGATAACAAATATAATTGGCGGAGGAAAAGGGATTCGAACCCCTGCGCCGCTTTCACGACCTCTCGGTTTTCAAGACCGATCCCTTCAACCGGACTTGGGTATTCCTCCATAATAATTGGTGCCTAAGGTCGGACTTGAACCGACACGAGGGTTGAATCTCGCAGGATTTTAAGTCCTGTGCGTCTACCTATTCCGCCACTCAGGCATCTCTTTTTTGCGTTGACTAGTTCATTATATAACAAAAAAAATTAATAATCAACCATTTTGTGTAAAAAAAATATATAAATTTTCGCTATTTTTTATAAAAACTATAAAATATTACTTTTATTTAGTATATTTTATAAAATATATTGTTAATTTTTTTATTTTTATAGTATAATTAAATAAAGGGAGGATATATATGAATATATTTTTTATAGTATTAGCTATAGTAGTTTTGATTGCTGTATATGTAGTAAGTGTATATAATAAATTGGTAAATGCTAGAAATAAGGTTGAAAATCAATTTAGTCAAATTGATATTCAATTGAAGAAAAGATATGATTTAATACCAAATTTAGTTGAAACTGTTAAAGGCTATGCAAAACATGAAAAAGAAACTTTAGAAGGAGTTATTGAAGCAAGAAATAAGGCAGTTACTGCTAATTCTATTAATGAAAAAGTAGATGCTGAAAATCAAATTACTGGTGCTTTAAATAAATTATTTGCTTTAAGCGAAGCATATCCTGAATTAAAGGCTAATGAAAATTTTAAATCATTGCAAAATGAGTTAAAAGAAGTTGAAGATAAAATTGCTTATTCAAGACAATTTTATAATGATACTGCTATGTCATATAATAATATAGTAGCCATGTTTCCATCTAATATAGTAGCTAATATGTTTAAATTTAAAAGTTATGACTACTTTAAAATTGATGAAAAAGAACGTGAAAATGTTAAAGTTAAATTTTAAGGCTATTAAGCCTTTTTTATGTGGTATTTTATGCGTATAGAGATAGATAATATATTAGTTAATGTGGAAATTGTTAGAAAGAATAATAAGAATACTTATATGAGGGTTAAGAATGGAGTTTTGGTAGTTACTACTAATTATATGGTTAGTGATAGAAAAATGAAAGAAATTATAATTAATAATAAGAATAGTATTATAAAGATGTTAGAGAAAGATAATAAGTTAAATGAAAAAAATAATTACTTTTATTTGTTTGGTAAGAAATATGATGTTGTATATGGTAGTTTTAATGAAATAGATATAACTTGTGATAAGATTTATGTAAAGAATGAGAAAGAATTAAATAAATATTTAAATAAAGAAATATATAAAATATTTTCTGATAGGTTAATGTATTGGTATAATGAATATGTGGAAAATATACCTAGACCTAATTTGAAGATAAGAAAAATGACTTCTAGATGGGGAGTATGTAATATTAAGAATAATAATATTACTTTAAATAGTGAATTATATAAGTATGATATTACTTGTTTAGACTATGTTATTGTTCATGAATTATCTCATTTTATATATCCTAATCATAGTAAGAATTTTTGGTTACAGGTTTCAAAATATTACCCTAAATATAAAGAAGCAAGAAAGATGCTAAAAGAATAGTTTATTTTTCTTGCTTCTTTTGTTATAATCTTAGTAAGAGAGGTAGCTGTATATGAGGTATTTTATGACTTTTGTTTATGATGGTTCTAACTTTTTAGGGTATCAAAAACAACCTAAGGGAAGAACAGTACAAAAAGAAATAGAAAGTGTTTTAAAAAAGATAAATAATGATATTAGTGTGGATATTCATGCTTCTGGGAGAACGGATGCTAAAGTACATGCTTTAAATCAAAAAGCACATTTTGATTTAAAAAAGAAGATTGATTGTGATAAATTGTTAAAAGCTTTAAATTCGTTATTGCCAGAAGATATATATGTAAAGAAAATAGAAGAGGTTAGTGATGATTTTCATGCTAGATTTGATGCTATAGGTAAGGAATATATTTATATACTTAATATGGGAGAATATAATCCTATAGAAAGGAACTATGTTTATCAGTATAATAAAAAATTAGACTTAGTAGCTATGGAAAGAGGACTTAAATATTTAGAGGGTGAACATAATTTTAAATCTTTTACTAAGAGTGATGATGATATAGTTGATTATGTTAGAAAAATAAGTACTACTAGTATAGTAAGAGATAGTAGGGATTTAAATAAAATTACTATTTCTTTTGTGGGAACTGGTTTTCTAAGATATATGGTAAGAAATATGGTTGGATTATTAATAGAAATAGGGGAAGGTAAGAGAAATCCTGAAGAAGTAATAAAAATACTTGAGAAAGAGGATAGAACTATATCTGGTAAAACGGCAAATCCTGAGGGATTGTATTTAAAGAATGTATTTTACTAGAAATTAATTTATTTTAGGTATTGCAAAATAAAACTCTTTATAGTAAAATTGAAATAGAGTAGAGAAATATCTTTTGTATTAGGGTATTTATATAAAAGGAGGTGTGATTGTGGCCTTTAAGAAACTTAAAGAAATGATAACAGATGAAGTGGATGAAGATGCTTATTATAGTGAAAGTAAGGTGGCATTACCAGATGGTAATGGTAAAATGATCTTACTAGAACCTAGAGCTTTTTCAGAGAGTCAACAAATTGCTGATCATTTAAAAAAAAGAAATACTGTTGTTGTAAATATGAAAAGGGTTACTACAGAACAAGCTAAAAGAATAATTGACTTTTTAAGTGGTACTGTTTATGCAATAGGTGGTGATTTACAGAAAATAGGTGTAGGTATATTTTTATGTACTCCAAAGAATGTAAATGTAGAGGGTACTATATCTGATGATGATAATAGTAAGAATACTGATAAAGATGAATTGGATTGGTAAGTATGAAGAGATTTAATGTTGTACAAAATGGTTATGATATTGATGAAGTAAATAGGTTTATTGATATAGTAATAGCTAGATTAGAAAAACTAAATACTGAAAATGTTACGTATATTGCGAAAATTGAAAAATTAACTAATCAACTAAAAAATAATAATACGACTGATTATAGTAAATTAGAAAAAGCAATATTAGCTGTACAAGATACGTCTGATAGAATTAAAGAATTGGCTAAAAAGGAAGCTGATATAATTTTAGATGAAGCTAAGAATAATGCTAATAGTATTGTTCATGAAGCTTTAATTAAAGCAGAAAAGATAGAACAAGAAAAAATGTTATTAGAAAAGAAAATAAAAGTTTCAAAAGAAAAAATAAAAAATATATTAAATTCTGAATTAGAGTTGCTTAATGAATTAGAAGATACTATTTAGAAAAGGAGTACAATAGTGGAAAAATCAAATAAGAGAAGATATACATTAATGGTGATTAGTTTTTTATTTTTATTAGTAGCAACATTTGTAACAGTATATAATTTTAAGGATACTAGGGCAGAAGAAACAGTTCCTCCTATATTTGCATCTACATCTATTAAAGCTACTTGTAAGGGGGATGACAATTTTGTTTTTCGTTCAGATGGCATATCAGGTTGCGAAATGACAATTGATACTTTAAAAAAAATATTTGGATTTCAACAACAAATAGATAATAAATGGGTAGATATTGAAAGGTTTACATTAGATACTGAATATGGTATTAAAATGACTGATAAATTAGTTAGAAGATATAATAGTAAATATGAATCATATAGTGATCCTTGGGATTATCCAGTTGATAATAACAATATTTTACTTAATTATATTCCTATTGATATTGATGTTCCTAGTACAATATGTCGTAATGAAACTTTTTGTTGCGCTTTTAAATTGTCAGGTATAAATTCTTATGAGGTTCTTTCTCATGATTCTCAAAAATTTAGGAATAAAGGTAATTTTCATATGATTTTTAATTCTAGTTATCCTGATGATTGGTTTAAAGGTGAATTTGTATATGCTTTTCCTTCTACTGATATTGGAAGCGCTAGTCTTTCAAAAGAATTAAAAATAGATTATTATAATTATATAAATGAATGCAAGTATGCATATAATCAACCTTTAGTTAAGGTTACTATAGATGATCGTGGCAGCACAAATACAGAGTATTACCAAGTTAGTGATATGGGGAATATGACGATAGATGGTGATTATCTAGGTGGGAATGTTTATATAAAATATAATACACCTACTAGGATAGGTTATGTTTTTGATGGTTTTGATTCAAATGATGATATTGTCTCATTATCAAATAATTATTATAAATTGCCTATAACTTCTGATGAAACTGCTGTACAAAATACTTCTTTGCAAAAAACTTATAAAATGATTGAACGAAAACTTACAGTTAAATGGAAGAAGTTGCCTTCTACTACGCCTTCTACTACTGTAACATTTGATTTTAATGCTCCTGATAATGTAAGTTCTGGAAAATGTACTTGTGAGGACTCAGTCTTAGATAAGATATGTTTGGCTTTTAATAGTAATCCAACAGATGAAAATTTTGAGTATGTAGTCTCTGCTGGTTCTTCAATTCAATTACCAACTATTAGATGTCCAGGTATTAATAAAAAAATTAAATATTGGTCTGGTAAAACTGGCAATTTTACTGGCAATTTTAAACCTACTGAAGATACTACTTTAGTAGCAAACTGGGTACCTATAAATTCAGGTTCTGTTAAATATGAAGTAGTGTTAAAGAAAAATTGTAGTGGTACTTTTGTATGTAGTTCAACTACAAATTCTGAAGTATGTACTCAATTAAAGAATAATGGTAAATTTACTAAAACTGTTACTAAAGGAGATACAATTATTATTCCAAAAACATTTGATTCATTAACATGTGATGGAAAAAAAATAAGTTCATGGGGTTCTTATTCTCTTGGAACTACTATAACTGTTAATAATAATATTTATCTTGATGCGGTATGGGAGTCTTCTAATGGTGGAGGGGATACTCCTGATCCAGGTCAAAATGATGATCCAATTAATAATGATCCAGGTCAAAATGATGATCCAATTAATAATGATCCAAGTCAAAATGATGATCCGATTAATAATCCTCAAACAGGTAGTATTGTTATATATTTAGTATTATTATTTGGTATTGGTGCTCTAGTTTACTCAGTATGGTATTTTAGAGGATTTAGAGAAAATTAATAAATTAAGAATATAGAAGTGTTATACAACTATATTCTTTTTATTTATTTTTTTTTCTTTTTATTATATAATTTTTATAGTGATGTTTATGAAGAAAATATTTAAGTATTTAGTACCTTCTTTAGTAACTTTGGTGTTATTAGCAATAGTTTTTTGGTGTAATGATTTATATCCTTTTGGGGTTAATTCTATTGTTCAAGTAGATGCTGATTATCAATTTATTCCTGTATTATATCGTATATATGATTTTTTACATGGTAACGCGTCAGTGATATATGATGATATTGGTCTTGGTAATAGTATATATACTTCGATGATTATACAGGGGAGTATTTTTAGTCCTATTACTTGGTTGGTTTATTTTGTTAAGAGGAGTGAAATAATAAATTTTTTTAATGTTTTAGTTATTATTAAGATGTGTTTGTTATCTTTGACTTCTTATATATATATTAAAAATACTTATAAGGTAAGTAATTTTTATCAAATATTATTTTCTGTTATATATACTTTTAATGGTTGGATATTACTTAATTATTTTAATATTATGTGGTTAGATTCTGTTATATTATTTCCTCTGATTGTATTATTTTTAGATAAATTATTATTTGAGAATAAGTATATGGGGTATATTATTACTTTGTCTTTATCATTAATTATTTCTTATTATATTAGTGCTTTTATACTTATATTTATAGTTTTTTATTCTTTTATTAGGCTTAGTTTATTTAAAAAGGATAATTATAAGAAAGTAATACTTATGCTTGGTATTTCTACGTTGATTTCTTTGTTTATTTCTTCTTTTAGTGTTATTCCTAGTGTTTATCAAACTATTTTATCTAGTAGGTTATTAAATAATTCTAATTATCCTTTATTTGGTTGTACTATTAATAAAATAATATATTTTATAGGTAATTATTTGGCTATTATTTTATTTTCTATGCTTATGTTTAAGATGGGTAAAGATAGGAAAAATGTTATTAATTTGCTTGCTTTGTTTATATTATTTTTTATTGGTGTTATATTTGAACCTATTAATTTAACTTTACATTTTGGTAGTCATTGGTCTTTTCCTTATAGATATTCTTTTATTACTAATTTTATATTAATTATGGGTAGTTTATATTATATAGAGAAATATGATATTAAGAATAAGAAGATTAATTATATATTTCTTATTATATCTATTATTGGAATAATTGGGGCTATATATTTAAATTATATTTTTAAAGATGATATAAGGGAAGCTTATTTATTATTAGATTTTAATGATAGTAAGGTATTTAAATATGTTATATGTATATCTTTTGTTATAATTATTTCTTATGTTTGTAGTTTATGTTGTGGTAATAAGAGAGTTATAAATTTTATGTTAGGTATTGTGACACTTGTTGGTATTTATATTACGACTTCTTGGACGTTGTTTTATTCTTCTGGTTATTTTTTGGTAAGAGATGCTAATAATCTTAATGATAATTTATATTTGGGAGATAATGATATAGAGAGGTATAAGATGAATTATTCTTCTTATAGTCCTGATTATGGTTTTGTTATTAATAGATCTACTTTGGATAATTGGTTACATATATTACCTAAAGGGATGACGGATGTTTATAGTAGGCTTGGTTATTTAAATACTGATACGTGTATTAGGTCTTTAGGTGGTACTATACTTATTGATAATTTGTTATATATGAATAATATTATTTCTAAGAATAGTATGGATGATAATATTTATTCTTTGGTTAGTGAGAGTGGTGATTATAAGTTATATCGATATAATTATAAATTGCCTTATGGTGTTATATATGATGATGGTAATTATGACTATGATGGTTTGAGTGGTTTTTATTTACATAATAGAATATTTTATGATTTGTTTGGGGTATCTAATATTACACGTATTGAATATATGGATGTTAATGATACGGTTAGTTATTTGAAGAGGGAATATGATATTTCTAAGGGAATGGTATATATAGATTTGGTTGATTATGGTGAATATGTGGATTATATTGTTATTAATGATCAATATATATATGATTTTAATAATTATATTAAGTATTTGGGAATGTATGATGGTAGTGTTAATATAGAGATATATTTTAAGGATAATGTTTATATATCAGGTATAGATATTGGTGTTATTGATTATTATGATTATATTAATTTTATTAATGGTGTTAGTGATTATATTGTTATTAATGAATATGGTAATGGTTATAATGTGTTAGTTAATAATATGGGTAGTGATAAGTCTTTATTTTTACCTATTAATAATATTTTAGGACTTAAGGTATATAATAATGGAAAGTTAGTTGATACGGATAAGTATTTAGATAATTTTTTATCTATTAAGTTATCTTATGGTGAGAATGATATTATTATTAAATATGAATTGCCGTTATTTAAATTGGGGTTGTTTTTTAGTATACTTGGTATAGTTATGTTGTTTATTTATAAGAATATGGGTATTAAATTAGATATGTTATCTAATATTGTGTATTATATATATATGATAGTGGTATTAGTTTTTTACTTATATATTTATGTTTATTCTTTTATAAAATAGTATATAATAAGTATTAGGAAAGTGATGTTATGAGAAGAAAAAAGAAAGATATGAAACTAAAATATATTGTATTATTGGGTATGGCTTTTATTGTTTTGTTGTTTGTTATTTTTTCTTTTACTTTAAAGGAAGATAGGAATTTAAACAAATTTGAGTGGTTAGTTAAGGATAGTGTTATAACTATTGAAAGAGTGGTATTATATCCATTTAATTATGTGGTAGATAAAGTTGGTGAATTTTTTGAACTTAGGGATATAAGGGAAAAGTATGAAGTTTTAAAGAATTCTTTGAATAGGGTAGATTCTATAGAGGCTGAGAATAAATTACTTAGGAAAGAGTTAGAAGATATGAAGGAAGAACTTAATATTAGTCATACATTAACAGAATATGAATACTTAAATGCTACGGTTATTAGTAGGAATGTTTCATATTGGTACAATACTATTACAATTGATAAGGGTAGTCATAATGGTGTTTTGGTAGATATGGTAGTGGTTAATGCACAGGGACTTATTGGTAAAGTTGTTTCTGTTACGGCTTTTACTTCTAATGTTAAATTGCTTAGTACTAATGATAAAAATAATAAGATAAGTGTTTTAATTAGTAATTCTGATAATACAAATTATTATGGGGTTATTAATGGATATAATTATAATGATAAATCTTTGATTGTGGAAGGTATTAGTAATACAGATCATATTGAAGATGGTGCTTATGTATATACTAGTGGGTTAGGTGGAGTTTTTCCTCGTGGAATATTAGTGGGTACTGTTTCTTCAATAATTACTGATGAATATGATTTGTCTAAGATTATTAAGGTTAAACCTAGTGCTGATTTTGAAGATATTAATTATGTAGCTGTTTTAAAGAGAAAGAGTGTTTAATATGGTGTATGTTTTGATATATGTTATTGTTTCTTTTTTGTTAGATGGTTTTATGTCTTTGTATACAAATTTCTCTATAGATAGTATTAGTTATTTTAAAACAATATATACAGTTATTAGTATTGTTATGATTTATCATTTGTTTAGTTATGATAAGAAATATTTGATAATTATATTAATTCTTGGTATGTTATTTGATATGGTATATACAAATGTGATATTGTTAAATGTTATTATATTTGTTTTAATATATTATGTAGTTAAATATTTGGATTATGTTATGCCTAATAATATTTTTACTATTAATATTAAAACGTTGATTGCAATAATTATTTATCATTTAGTTAGTTTTATAGTATTAAATGTTATTGGATATGGTAGTTATGGAGTGGGGTTATTATTTAAAATTTTGACTCATAGTGTAATTATGACAGTGTTTTATACTTCTTTAAGTTATTTGATATTTAAGAAAACTAATGTTGATAAGATAAGGTGAGTAGTATGTTAAATAGGGAAAAAATAATAGAAATATTAAATGAATATAATTTTGATTGTGATAAATATGTAGTATTGTCTAGTTCTGCAATGGTTTTACATGGAATAAAGGAGTATACTAGAGACATAGATATATCTGTAACTTGGGATTATTATAAGTATTTACTTGATAATTATGATTGTGTCTTTGAGAGATATGATATAAATGGAGATAAATGTTATATGATGGGTGATTATATTAATTTTGGTGTTACGTATTTTTATGGTAATAAAAGAATTATAGATGGGCTACCTGTGCAAGATGTTTGTGAAATTATTAAATTAAAAAGGGGATTAAATAGGAGTAAGGATTTGGAAGATTTAAAATTACTTATGATGTATAAGAAAGATAATTAATTTTTAGAATTTTGTGATAAAACTAGATAAAAATGTTGGAAAAATTTGATTTAATATTATTAGATGAGGATTTGCATTATATGAGTGGTGATGAGGTTGTTAAGAAACTTCATAGTATTAGAAATTTTGATATACCTGTTGTTTTATTAACTAAGGATAGTAATGTAGAGTATGATAATAGTTATAAGGAAAATGGATTTGATGATTATTTGTTAAAGCCAATAAATAAAAATAAGTTGAATGAAGTGTTAAATAAATATTTATAATGTATGGCTTAAGTCTTTTATAAATTAATTGACTTAATGTCTTTTTTTTTCTATAATCATTAATGGGTGGATAATATGGAAAAAATAATATTAATTAAATATGGAGAGTTAACTACAAAGAAGGCTAATAGGAATTTGTTTGTTAATACGTTATATAACAATATTAAGTCTTTTTTAAAGGGGTATAATGTTAAGATAACTAAGAATAGGGTTAGAATGTTTATTGAGACAGATGAGAATGAGAAGGAAATTATTGATATACTTAGAAATATATTTGGTATACATAGTATTGTTTTAGCTTATAAGGTTAATACTAATGTTATAGATATTAAGAATGGTGTATTGGATGTTGTTAAGAATATATCTTTTAAAACATTTAAGGTGGAGACTAATAGGGCTGATAAATCTTTTAGTATTCCTAGTTATGAATTTAATAATATTATTGGTAGTTTAGTTTTAAAAAATATTCCTGATATAAAAGTTGATGTTCATAATCCAGAATATTTACTTAAGATAGAAATAAGACATGATTATACATATATTTATTCGAAGGAAATTATGGGTGCTGGTGGTTATCCTGGTGGTGTAGCTGGAAAAGGATTATTGATGCTATCTGGTGGTATAGATTCTCCAGTTAGTGCTTATTTGGCTATGAAAAGAGGTATAAATATTGAATGTATTTATTTTGAATCTCCTCCACATACTAGTATTCAGGCTAAAAATAAAGTTATTTCATTAGTTAAAAAATTAGCTAAATATCAAAATGTTATTAAATTGCATGTTATTAATTTTACAGAGATACAGGAAGCTATATATCAAAATATAGATTCTACATATATGATAACCATAATGAGAAGAATGATGTATAGAATTAGTGAAGAAGTTGTTAAAAAAATTGGTGGTTATGTTATTATTAATGGTGAGAGTGTAGGACAAGTAGCTAGTCAGACTTTAACAAGTATGCAAGTAATTAATAATGTTACTAATTATCCAATAATAAGACCTGTAGCTTGTTTTGATAAGTTAGAGATAATTGATATAGCTAAAAAAATTGATACTTATGAAACATCTATTTTGCCATATGAAGATTGTTGTACAATATTTTTACCTAAACATCCAGTTATTAATCCTAAATTGGATAAGGCAATTTTATATGAAAATAGTTTTGATTATAGAAGTTTAATTAATAAATGTGTTAAAGATATGGGAACAATAAAGATAGATAGAGATTATAATATGTTTAATATATAGAAAAAATTACCAAGTAAAATAAGGTATTAAATTTACAATATTTCACAACCTATTAGTGTAGGAGGTGAAACAATGAACAATTCACGTAATAGTAAATTATCAGTTCCAGGAGCTAAACAAGCTATTGAAAGAATGAAATATGAAATAGCTAATGAATTTGGTGTTAATTTAGGACCAGATACAACTTCTAGAGCTAATGGTTCAGTTGGCGGAGAAATTACTAAGAGATTAGTAAATTTAGGATTAAATCAAGTTAATGGATCATATAATAGTCAATCTAAATAACTAAAAGGAATAGATTATCTATTCTTTTTCTTTACTTTTTTTATTTTTTTAGTATAATATAATTCACAAGGTGGTGTTATGAATATTATATATAAAATATTTTATATGTTGGTAGGTAGATCTATTGAGAGTGAATTAAGGACTAATAAAATTGTAAAGTTAAGGTATGATTTTATAAATGAGAGAAAGAGAGATATACTTTTTTTATTGCATTTTTCTTTGATAAATGCACCATCTTCTGAGTATGATAATTTTAGTAATAAAAATTTAATTATGTTGAATAAAATTGATAAAAAGATTGATGAACTTATACAATACTTGATAGAATTTAGTAAATATAGTTTAAAAAATAAGGGTAGAAATTATCTTTTTAATATAATTTGTAATTTTTCATTTCTTTTAATAGTTAATATACTATTTATAACTAGTGATGTTTCTTTGGTAAATAGTTTATTGCCTTTATTAGGTTGTACTATTTTATCTGTATCAAAATCTATAATAGATACTCAAAAATATAAATATGAATGTAGTGAAGACTATGTAGATGTTATAGAAAGTTTATTGTTTGATTTGGATGCTTTAAAGAGGGATGTTAATGAATATATTGAGGCAAGGACGGCAATTAAATATGAAGATATAACTTTAGAGAAAATTATTAATTTTGCTTCTTCTTTTGATGTTGAGTTTGAGTTAAGTGATTTAAGTAAGAGTAGACTTGATATTAATAAAAGTAGTGATAATACACTTGGTAAGTCTAGTGATAGTACTACTATAAATGAAACTAATGATGAAAAAATAACTGTGGAAGGGGCTAAAGTAAGACCTAATGTAGGGAAGAAGGGAAGTAAAGTAAGAAAAAGAAAAAGGTAGTGGTTATGAATGGATAAGTTAAGAAAATGGTTAATGAGTAGATTTGTTTCTAGAAAGATTAAACTTTCAAAAATTAACGAGGCTTATGATACTGCAATGAAATGTATTGATATGGATAGGAACTTTTTGCAAAATTATGAGTGTGAAGGTAAAAATGAGGATGTTACTAAATTAGTAAAAGATTGGTTTGATACTAAGCATGTGCTATATAGGCAATTATTAAAATGTGATAGAATACTAGAAGAGTCTTATGAGAAAATTAATCAGTTATGTTTTGATGATTTGGAAGATAAAAAGAGAAATTTAAAAAGGATAAATGATATTAAATATTTGGATATGTTATTTCATCTTGTGGTAACTGTTTTATTTGTTATAGGATTATCTTTGGGAAAAATTACTTTAGTACCATTTTTACTTTTAATAGCTGGTACATCTTTTGGTATGTCTATTAAATGTTTTTATGATGATTTGTTAGAAAGAATGCAGTCTGATAATGTTCAGATATTGTTAAAGAAGCATATGTCTCATATTCTTGAGTATAGAAATAATATTAATAGTTTTATAATTTCTAGAGATAAATATGACGATGAGTTTATTTCTAATGTTTGTTCTTTACAAAATCAAGATAGGGATAAAGGAAACTCTTTTGGAGGAAATTATAGTTATAAATTTGATGGATATAGTATAAATTCTGGTATGAGAAATAGTAATGGTAGAGGTAGAGTTAGAAGAAGATAAAGAAAGGTAAAGTATAGTTATGATGGATATTTTGATTGATACGATAATAGATACGTTAAAATTAGTACCTTTTTTGTTTGTGTCATTTATACTTATGGAAGTTATTGAACATAAATTAAATAATAAAAAGATATTAGAGAAAACTAATAAATTTGGACCTATTGTTGGATCTTTATTAGGGATTATTCCACAGTGTGGTATGACTGCTATGGCTTCAAATTTATATAGTGTTAGGGTAATTACTTTGGGTACTTTAATGTCTATATTTTTATCTTGTTCTGATGAGATGTTACCTATACTTATTGCTAGTAGAGCATCATTTTCTTTAATTATGAAAATACTTTTAGTTAAAGTTTTATTAGGTATGCTTATGGGACTTATTATTGATTTTGTTAGTAGGAAAAAGGTTAATAGTCAAGTTGGAATAGAGGAAATGTGTGATAATGAACATTGTCATTGTGAAGATGGGATATTTATTTCTAGTTTAAAACACACTATGAAAATAGTTATATTTATATTTGTTATATCTTTAATACTTAATAGTTTTGATTATTCTATATATATTGATAAGATTATAAATAATAGTAAAATTATTGCTCCTATAATACTTAGTTTTGTTGGGTTAATACCTAATTGTGCTAGTAGTATTTTAATAACTAAATTATATTTGGATGATATTATATTATTTGGTAGTATGATATCTGGTCTTTTAGTTAGCAGTGGTGTTGGAATACTGGTATTATTTAGACAAAATAAGAGTGTAAAAGAGAATATTATGATAGTTTTATTACTTGTTATTATTTCTAGTATTTGGGGCATAATATTTAATTTTGTAAATTTTTAGAACTTTATAGTTCTTTTTATTTATAATTATTGTTTTTAATGATATAATTTTTATGGGAGAATATGATGGAGATATATATAAAAGATATAATTAAACTATGTGATGGTAAATTACTTAGTGGTGATGAAAATATTGTAATTAATAATATCAAAATTGATAGTAGGAAAATAAATGATGGAGATATATACGTTGGTATTCGTGGAGAAGTAAACGATGGTAATATTTTCTTTGAAGATGCTATAAATAGAGGAGCTAAAGCTATAATTGTAGATAATTCAAAATTGGATTATGATAAGTATAGTGATGTTACTATAGTACTTGTTAAGGATACGGTTTGGTGTTTACAAGAGTTAGCTAGATATAAGAGGGGTTTGTTTAAGGGAGAAGTTATTGCTATTACAGGTAGTGTTGGAAAAACGACTACTAAGGATATGGTTGCTTCTATATTAGGTGAAAAGTATAAGGTTTTAAAGACAGAGGGAAATTATAATAATCATATTGGATTACCTTTAACTATACTTAATTATACTTTAGAAGATGTTATGGTAGTAGAAATGGGTATGAGTCATGAGGGGGAATTATCTCTTTTGTCTAGAATAGCAAAACCTACTTTGAGTATTATTACTAATGTTGGTACTGCACATATTGGTAATTTGGGTAGTCGTGAAAATATATTAAAGGCTAAATTAGAGATATTAGATGGAATGGATAATAAGAAGTTAATTATTAATAATGATAATGATATGTTACATGAATATTATATTAAAAATAGTGATAATGTTATAACTGTTGGTATTAATAGTGATTCTATGTATAGGGCTGTTAATGTTAGAAATAATTGTTTGTTTTTTGATATTGATGGGTATTTAGAAAATGTTAAAAATGTTTATATGAATGAGGCATATATTATTAATTTGCTCGTTGGGTATGCTGTTGGTTCTTTACTTGGTTTAACTAATGAGGAATATTTGAATGGAGTTAAGAAAGTAACTTTGTCTAGTAAAAGACTTGAAATGGTTATGAATAAGTATGGATATAATATTATAAATGATAGTTATAATGCTAATTATGATTCTATGAAAGTTGGATTAGAATATTTACATAATATTAATTATAGTGGAAGAAAGATTGCTGTTTTAGCTGATATGTTAGAACTTGGTGAATATAGTAAGAAGATACATGAAGATGTTGGAATGGAAGTAGTTAAGAATAAGATTGATGTACTTGTTACTGTTGGAGAATATGCTAGATATATTAATGATAAGGCTATTAGTGCTGGGTTTGATAAAAATAATAGTTATCATTTTAATAGTAATATAGAATGTATAGATTTTTTAAAGGGATTTTTGAAAAGGGAAGATATGGTTCTTTTTAAGGGATCTAATGGTATGAAGTTATATGAAATAATCGATGAAATAATAAAGTGAGTGAGTGTAATATGGAGAGTTTGTTATATAAGATAGGTAGACCTATAGTAAAATTATATTTTAAATTATATAAACCTAGATTTTATGGTATTGAAAATATTCCTAAAAGTGGTGGTGTAGTATTGGCTGGTAATCATACGAGTAAATTTGATCCTTTACTTGTGGCATCTTCTACGAAGAGGTGCATACATTTTTTAGGAAAGAAAGAGTTATGTCGTGGTTTTGGAAAGGTATTTTTTAAGATGGCGGGTATGATTCCTGTTGATAGGTCTAAGCATAATCCAGAAGCTTTAAAAGAAGCAATTAGTGCTTTACGTAGTGGTTATGTTGTGGGAATATTTCCTGAAGGTACTGTAAATAAAACTAAGGATATAATTTTACCTTTTAAGTATGGTGCTGTTAAGATGGCACGTGATAGTGGGGCTTTGATACTACCATTTTCTATAACAGGTAAATATACTTTTCTTAAAAAAGGTGTTAGAATAACTTTTGGTAAACCATATAAAGTTGTGGAAGACTTAGAAGTAGAGAATAAGAAATTAGAAAATAATGTTATAGAGTTGATTAAGGAAGGTAATAAAAATGGAGAAACATATTAAGGGTTATAGTTTTTTGAGAGGATTTTTAGGATTTGGTTTTAAACTTGTTTATCAAATTAAGATAACTGGTAAAGATAATATTCCAGTTTCAGGGCCTGTTGTTGTTTGCGGTAATCATAATCATGTTCATGATCAATTTCCTGTTATTTTGTCTACAAAGAGAATGATACATTATATGGCTAAGAAAGAGTATTTTGATGGTAAGATGGCATGGTTTTTTAGAATGGCTGGATGTATTCCTGTAGATAGAAGTATTAAAGATGAAAGTGCAAAAGAAGAAGCAATTAGCATTTTAGAAGAGAATGAGGTTTTTGGAATATTTCCTGAAGGAACACGTAATGAATTATCTTGTAAAGAAGAATTAATAGATAAATATTATAAAATATATGATAAAGAATATACTAGGAAAGAATTTAAAAAAATTATTAAGAAAAATAGGGTTAGAATATCACAGGTTAATCTTTTAGAAGAGTTATATAATGATAAGAAAATAGATTATAATTTTTATAAGAAGTATGTAATAAATACTAAGGAAGGGTTAAAACATTTGGTAGACGATAATATTATTACTTTAGAAGAATATAATGATTCATTACTTTTACCTTTAAAATTTGGAGCTGTATCAATGGCAAAGAAGACGGATAGTGTTGTTGTTCCTTTTGCTTCAAATGGGGAATATAAATTATTTGGTAAAAGGCCTAAAGTAAAAATAGGAGAGGGTTTTAAAGTTTCAGATATGTCTTTGGAGGATGCTAATAATAAATTAAGAAAGGAAATTATTAGTTTATTGGTAGATATATTAGATTAGGAGTTTTATGAAAAAGAAAAGAGTATTAATAATTTATGCTACTTATGGTTCTGGACATAAGACGGTAGCTAATTATATTTATAATTATTTTAATAAAAAAGGTAAGTATGAAGTTAAAGTTATGGATATAATGGATTATGGTAATATAATTGGTAATATTAGTAAGAAAGTATTTGAACAGAATTTTAAGCATAGAAGTAGTTTGGTGTTTACTACTTTGTATAAGATATTTGATAGAAAAAGTACTACTGTTGGATATAAGAGTGCTACTAGGGCTTTATTTCATAATAAAAAGTTAAAGGAAGATATAGTGTCTTATAATCCAGATCTTATTATTGCTAGTCATTTTTTTGGTGCTACTATAGGGGAAATATATAATAAAAAGGAATTAATAAATAGTAAAATTATAAGTATTATAACGGATTTTAAATCACATGAATTGTGGATTAAAGATATTAATTATATGGATGCATTAATTGTAAGTAATGATATTGTTAAAAAAGAATTAGTATTAAAGAATGGTATTGATAAGAGAAAGATTTATTCTTTTGGAATACCTATATCAGAGAGTTTTTGTTTAACTAGTGATAAAGAAAAAATAAAAAATAAATATAAAGTTAATAATGGAAAATTAACATTTTTATTCTTTGCTGGTGGTAGTATGGGATCATCTTTTACATATGAATATTTAAAGAAAGTTCTTGAATGTAGATATGATGTTAATATAATATTTGTTTGTGGTAAGAATGAAAGATTAAAAGAAAAAGTTAATTATTTAGTACTACAAGAAGGATATAAGAATGTTATGGTATTAGGTTTTTCTAATGAAGTAAATAATTTACTTAATATTTGTGATGTAGTAATTACTAAACCTGGTGGTATTAGTGTTACAGAATGTTTGGAAATGAAAAAACCAATGTTACTTATTCAGGGAAATGGGGGACAAGAAATATATAATGCTAGATTTGTTTGCTTTAATGGATATGGTATTAATTGTCGTCGTCCTAAGAAATTGGTTTGGGCTATGAATAAAATTATTCATAATAGAAATGTTTTAGATAATATGAATAATAAACTTAGTAAATATGATGCGAATAAGTCATTAGAAAAGTTATATAAATTATCAGAAAGTTTAATGAGGTAATAATGGATAAGATAATAAGAGAAATTTTAGATAAAGAAAAGAATAGACAGAGGGATAATATTGAATTAATAGCATCAGAAAATTATGTTTCTAATGATATATTAGAGTTACAAGGAAGTATTTTTACAAATAAGTATGCTGAAGGGTATCCTGGGAAGAGATACTATGGTGGATGTGAAAATGTTGATGATATAGAGAATTTAGCTATAGAATATGTTTGTAAATTATTTAATGTAAAATATGCTAATGTTCAACCTCATTCTGGTAGTCAGGCTAATATGGCTGTATATAGAGCATTACTTAATCATGGTGATAAGATAATGGGACTTAATTTATCTCATGGTGGTCATTTAACACATGGACATAAACTTAATTTTAGTGGAATGGATTATGAAGTTGTTAGTTATAATGTAGATAATGATAGGGAAGTAATTGACTATGATAAGGTAAGAGAAATAGCTTTAAAAGAAAAACCTAAAATGATTATAGCAGGTGCTTCTGCATATCCAAGAGAAATAAATTTTAAGAAATTTAAAGATATAGCTTTAGAAGTTGGGGCTTACTTAATGGTAGATATGGCTCATATAGCTGGCCTTGTAGCTACTGGACTTCATATGTCTCCAATACCTTATGCTGATATTGTTACTAGTACAACACATAAAACATTACGTGGTCCTAGAGGAGGTATGATTCTTACTAATCGTGAGGATATTATAAAGAAAATTAATAGAGTAGTATTTCCAGGAGTACAAGGTGGACCACTTATGCATGTTATTGCAGCCAAAGCACAGTGCTTTTTTGAAACATTACAACCAGAGTTCAAAGAATATCAATTACAAGTTATTAAGAATATTAAAACATTAGAGAAAGTACTAAAAGAAGAGGGAATTAGACTTGTATCTAATGGAACAGATAATCATTTGTTACTTTTAGATGTTAAAAATTCTGTTGGGATAACTGGTAAGAAAGCAGAAGAAGTCTTAGATAAAATAAATATAACAGTAAATAAGAATACTATTCCTAATGATTTAGAGAGTCCTATGGTAACTTCTGGTATTAGAATTGGTTCTCCTGCTATGACTACAAGAGGATTTAAAGAAGAAGAATTTGCTATTTTAGGAAAAATTATATGTAAGTGTTTAAAAAATTATGATAATGAAGAAGTTTTAAAAGAATTAAAAGAAGAAGTATTAGAACTTACAAGAAATAGAACTTTGTTTTAAATAATATTTACAAAATTCTAATCATTAAGTATAATTAATATAAAGTAGAAAAATACATGATATGTTTATAAGGGGTGAAAATATGAATAAAAAAACAATGTTTACATTTTTAATAGTGTTCGGGTTAATAATAATATTTACTGGTGGTACATATGCATATCTATCTTGGTCAAGTAGCGAAGAACAAAAGACACAAGTAACATTTACAAAAGAAGCAGGATACTCATGTAGTGCTAATGGTGGAGGTAATATAACAGAAGGTGATGTAGTAATTGCTCCCACTGATTGTACTACAGGTAAGCATGTTATAAAAAGAGAAATAACAGTAAATCCTAGTATAACGG
>UMHA01007594.1_pt1 | contig 23017 bp, 18 predicted proteins | sample 1965401 | NCBI WGS metagenome assembly UMHA01 (sample SAMEA4836085, study PRJEB28245) | human gut metagenome | biome: gut microbiome; material: fecal sample | place: Denmark | collected 2008 | reverse complement strand
CGGGCTATTGGATCGGCAAGGGAGCTGAACTCGTCGGAGGCAAGGTCGGTACCACCGCATCCAGCAAAACTGTCCGGGAACTCATCAATGAACGGCGCAACCCATCCAACGGCCAATACCTCGGAGACGTCAAACTAAGCGAGGGAGACAACGGGGAGGCACCCGTCGCCGGATGGGACCTGACCACACGCCAGCCGAAAAGCATCAGCATCCTCTGGGCATTCGGAGACAAGGAAACCAGGGACGGCATCGACGAATGCATGCGCAATGCCGCGGAAATGACCATCGACTATTTCGAAAACGAGTACGCGACCACCCGCGCGGGACAGGGAGGCGTCGCCAGCGTCTCCGCTGACGGCGTGGCCGGATTCGTGTTCGACCATTACGACAATCGGAATGGTGACCCGCAGCCGCACAAGCACATCGTCATCAGCAACCGTGTGCGCCGCTCGTCCGACAAGGTATGGACGGCATTGGACGGGCGGAAGATCTATGCGGGCATGGTCGAGATCAGCGAAGTGCATGAGAACCTGCTGCAGGACCTGCTCACCGAACGGTTCGGCTGGTCGTGGACCCTCAAACAGGATCATGACACCAAAGCCATGGTCAACGAGGTTGACGGCGTGCCGCAGGAACTCATCGACGCGTTCAGCAGCCGGGACGCCGAAATAGAGCAACTGCTCGAAAAGAAGATCGATGAGTACGAAACCTCGACAGGCAAGCAGGTCGGATGGAGGATGAAAGCCGAACTACATAAGGAAGCGTGGCTTGCTACCCGCAAGGCGAAACCGGAGATTCAACCATCCCTGAAAGCGAAACGCGACCACTGGTATCAGAAACTCGGCGAAGTCGCGCCAGGCATCCAGATCGACCGGATGCTCAAGGACGTCAACTCACGCAAGACCAGCCTCATGCATGTGGACGCGGAATGCGAGGACGACATAGCCCGACTGCTGCTTGGCCAGCTCGCCGACCTCACCCGGCTCGCCGGAGGCGCGGATGAATATCTGGACCGTCAGGCCCGCATGGCGATGGCGAACACGGCCCACGCGCACACCGTATGGAAACGCACCAATGTGCGCGCCGAAGCCGAACGGCTCCTGCGCGGAGTACGCATCGACCCGACGCAACGCGTCATTGTCGCCAACAGGATCGCCGACAAGGCACTCAGCCAATGCGTCAAGCTCACACCCGACCGGTACCAGGTGCCGAAAGACGCGTTGGACAATCTGAGCATCGCCACCCGTCAAGGGCAAAGCGTGTTCGAGGACGCCGACCTCGACAAGTACACGACGGTCGATGTGCTCCAGGCCGAACGGTACATGATCGAAAGCCTCGACAAGACCGTCCAGCTCGGATACGCGCCCGGCGAGGGAAACCAATGGCTCGACCAGTGGAACAAGCGGATGAGCGCGCAGGGCGGCTATCCGCTCGCGCCCGATCAGCAGAAGGCCGCCTCATACGTGTTGGAGAACCCGCGTCTGGTCAGCAGCATCATCGGACCGGCGGGCACGGGCAAGACCACCACCATGAAAGCGGTCGCCCAGGCATGGCAGGCGCGATACGGTTCCGGCAGCGTCATCGGACTGGCCACCAGCAAAAAGGCGGTGGGCGAATTGAAAGGCAGCATCGGATGCGAAAGCATGACCATCGCGAAGCTCCTGACCATCAACAATCCCGAACGGATCATGGCCGCCATCCAACGCGAGGGCATGCTCCAACAGCGGTTGCGCAACGCGTCCAACCCATTGGAACGATTGTTCGCTCGCATACACATCGCGGCCCAACGTGTCATGGACACGTCGGGCACGATCAGGCCGAACCAGCTGATCATCGTGGACGAGGCCGGCATGGTCGACACCAGGAACCTGCAATGGGTCACCAGACTGGCGGAATCACGTGGCGCGAAAGTCATACTCACCGGCGATCCGAAACAGCTCGACTCCGTTTCCGGAGCTGGAGGCATGCTCGGCTACGCCGACCGGCACGATAAGTGCGCGCGGTTGACGAGCCTGTGGAGATTCACTTCGAAATCCGAGAAATGGGCGAACGATCCGGACGGGCCCTCATCCCGGCGACGGTGGGAGGACGAGGCGGAAGCGACGCTCCGATTGCGTGAGGGCGGAGACCGTTTGGACGAGGGAAGCGCCGACAAGTGCCGTCAGCTCGTCGACGAATACATGGCGCACGACCGGATCCATTGGGGAGAGGACCTGGACATGGAGGAGGACGCGTACCAGATGTGCGTCAAATGGCAGGCGCTCGGCAAGTCCACGCTCCTGATCGCCGGCACGAACGCGCAGGTGCGCGACATCAACCAACGGTTCATCCTCGAACGCCGCGCCCAAGGCAAAAGCGAAAGCGACCCGGCCAAACTCTGCCGTCTGCGTGACAATCTCTCCGTCGGCTTGGGAGACCAGATCGTATGCCGCGTCAACGCGAAGAACATACTGGACCGGTCCGGCAGAAGCATCGAGAACAACATGACGTTCCGGATCATCGCCGTCGGTAAATCCGGCGCACGATGTATGAACCTCGCGGACGGCGTCATCTGCGACATCCCACGCGACTGGCTCAGAAAATCATGCGAAGCCGGATACGCGGCCACCGTCCACCGCAGCCAAGGCATGACCGTGGACCGTTGCGCCGCGGTGTTCCCATCCGACGCGAACCTTCCATGCAACCTGCAATACGTCGCCGGCTCACGCGGCAAGGAGGAAAACCATTTCCTGTTCGGCTGCAAAAGCGAAGAGGAACGCCACGTCGACCACATGCTCACCGGCGCGGAAGAGGATCCCCGCGAGATAGCCAGGACACGCATGCTCGACGCGTTATTGACCCACACGGAGGTCATGACCGCGACCGAAACCATGGAACAGGAATACAAGGACCGGTACGATCTGAAACGACTGTTGCGCGAACACGATTACGCGGCCGGACTCATCGCCGGCCCCCACCTGCTCGCCATGCTCGGCAAATCACATGACAAGAGGACCGTGGACAAGATCAAACGCAGTCCAAGCTTCGAATGGCTTCGCGGAGTCTGGGCCCGCGCCTACATGACCGACGCGAAACGGGCGACCGCGATCATCAGCCAAAGCCTTGAAAAGAAACCACGAAAACTCACCGTGGAAAAAGCGGAACAGGCCGCCATTCGCGCGGCACGCGGTATGATGCCCGAAGCCGGCACGGAAGCGGGCGACGCGTTCACGCTCGACATGGATGCCAAAACCGACATGGTCGAAATGGTCCGACGCATGATGGATGAGACCGGCATCCCATACCGCGAGGAGCCGGCCCTGGATTCCGGCCGCGGCCGGTTCACTATGGACGAACGGTACACGCCGGCCGTCCAAGCCATGCTCGACGCGCACATGCAATCCCGTGACGACATCGACCAATCCATGTTCCCCGAATGGGAGTTTCTGCGCAAAACCGCCCGCGGAACCATCAATGATGATCCCGATCTGAAAAAGAAGAACCGTCCCGTGGAACCCGACTGGGCGGCCACCATCGCGGGACGGTTGAACGCGGGACTCTTGGACCGGGTCAACGGCAGCGTGCATGACAATTGGATTGGTGGCATCCTGCCGCCAATCCGCTCCCGCAAGCATGACGCGGTCCTTGACGTGGTACGTCAGAACGAACGGATCATCGAAACCAAGATCGGCAGTCTAGAACAGGAGGCCCGCCATTCCGGGCAGGCATGGGTCGGCCGAGTGCTCGCCGCCGCCGGAGACTCCGACAAGCATCTCCTACGCGACGTGGCCGTCTACCGGGCCATGTGGGGCGTGGAGGACGCCGACAGTCCACTGGGGGAGAGGCCTCCGGCGGAAAGCAGCAGGCAGGAACAGCATTGGGCCAACCTCAACGGACGCATCAACCACACCTTCACCACGGTCAAGGCCACGAAAACGCAACGTATGCAGGCATACCAGCCGATACAGGACAAGCCGCGCGTGGAACAGACGACACTGGAAACCAGTCACGAAAGGATGACGACATGGCAGACACCATTCCAGGATTCCTCAAAACCCTCACAGAATGGGTTGTCTCAGTAAGCCAATGGTTCGATGGCTGGGACATCACGCTACTGGTGCCGGCGCTTATCATCCTCACGGTGATCGCCGGCGTGACCGGCCGCGCGGCCGTCGGTCCGAGACTCTGGATGCAACTCGTCTGGGGAACGGTGACCGTCATCTTCGGTCTGATCGAAGTCGCCATCATCTGGACCATCATCGCCCGTTACCTGCCGGTCGCGGACATGGGCACGCTCATCCAGAACATGCTACAACGCAAGCCGCTGCTCGTTACCGAGTAAGCGGAGGAACGGTCCCGCTCGATAAGACTGTGGGCTTGGAGAAACTCGGAGTGAAGGTTCCAACGCTCACGCTAACCATGGAATGACCTTTTATGTGTTGCAGCAATATGTGCTGCAACACATAAAAACAGTCCTGATTGAAGAATCAAACCAATCCACACGAATCAGGAAGAACTGTTCACAGTTCCTCCAATCCAATAGGCGAATAGATTCATTAGACTTTCCCATCGAGTCCAAATCTGCCGGTCTGGATGATTTCATTTTTCATGACCTCATACTGTTCCGCGAAACATAATAATGCATTGATATTTTTGCGGCATGCGGAGTTCTTTTTGGCTCATTTTCTTCGTCTTTGCTAAGAAGTGTGCCACTGTATCCCGCATCGCATTCTGGACGGTCGAGATGCGCCGCCATCATCCAGACCATGGGACTGCCGTGCGGACTTCTTTTTCATTCTCCAGTTCCTGCAAAAAGGCTTTCTCGACATAAGCGATGATATCGGCTAACAGGGGAGTGCCGATTGAGGCACTGCTAACCTCTCCCGTTCTTCATGGCAAGCAAGAAGTCTTTTGGGAGAGCCGAAACCGGCGGGGTGGTCTCATTTCCATCCCCCGACCAAGCGTTGGGCCGGTGGAATATCGTTCATGGTCGAATTCCCTAGAATATAAACAATCTAAACATATATAAAACATTAAGGCGGATGGAAGCGGAGCACGGCAACATGCTTGAGTCTTTTCGACTTTTATTGTACCATTTTCTGTACATGTAATTGTCGTTGAAGGAGGATGGCATGGTCACGGCGGTCGCGTACACCAATTTCCGCAAGGATCTGAAGTCATATCTACGTCGCGTGAACGATGACGCGGATATGCTTCTGATTACCAACAAGGATCCGAGGGACAACGTGGTGGTGATGAGCGCCGACGATTACGATTCGCTTATGGAGACATTGCGCGTTTACCAGAATCCCGGATTGTTCGATAAAGTCCGCCGTGGCATGGCACAGGTACGCTCAGGTTCCACCGATTTACATGATCTGGTCGGAGAGTGATAATGCTGCGTTGGACTGATGACGCGTGGAACGATTACCTGTATTGGCAGGTTCAGGATAAGAAAACCCTCAAGCGGGTTAACGCGCTGATACGTGATGCGATGCGTTCTCCATTCGCGGGTCTCGGCAAGCCAGAGCCGCTCAAATGGGAACTGCAGGGTGCGTGGAGCCGCCGCATCGATTCCGCAAACCGCCTGGTATACATGATTGAGGACGGCGACTTGTGCATTCTGTCCGTCCGTGACCACTATTGAGAACGCGGTGGCTCTGGTCTCGGCAAGCTTGGCGTAAGACTCCGCTCGATAAGACTGTGGGGTTGGAGGAACTTGGCATGGAGGTTCCGACGCTCGTGTTGACCATGGACTGATTTTTTATGCGTTGTGGCAGTGTAATCCACAACACATACAAAGATCAGTCCACCATATGTTGTCCGCTTTCGCTTGACTTCCTAGTTTAATTGAGTTCGTGAGTTGCTATGCCGGCAGATGTCTCATTATCCACTGATGGATCGGGTTCTGGTAAAGGATCGCTCTGCGTACTTTGGACGGCAAAATAAGAATCTCGCAGGTTTTCCAATTCTATAGGTGAATTGAAAAGAGCCTTTTCCATAAAACGACGAAGAGGATCCGGATCCTTGAAGTCGGGGTCGAAAGTATTGTCAAGTACAAGAGCGTCTCGGAAATATTGGGCGTTGGACGCGAAAGGCTCATTGCCGATTATGAATCCAAGCTGTCTGAGGTACAGTATCGCGAATACAGCAGTCGTTCGAGTGTTTCCTTCACGGAATGGATGAATTTGCCATACTCCAGAAATGAATCCAAATGCAGAGGAAGCGATTTCATGCCTGCCGATTTGGGGATACTTGGCCTGTCGTCCTTTTTCTTGACCGAAATCATAATCCAGCATCTCTCCAATCAGATGGAAGGGAGCGTAAGAAACTGAATCTCCTTGAAGAACCGGCTCCTTTTTGGTCAGATTGACCTGCCTCCACTGTCCAACCCAATCATTTTTGAATACGCCGTCAAAAAGATGACGATGAATCTGCCTGAGCATCGGGGGAGCGAAGACGAATGATTCAGTCTGGAGGAGGGAACTGATTCTGGTGGATACGATGTCAGCTTCAAAATGCTCCGCCTCTTCACTATCCGCGGAATGGTATTCACGTAGACGATGTTCGACTTCGGCATAGGAGGCTTTTCCCGAAATCTGCTCCTTGGACTGTTCTATAGCGTAGTCTGACGGGGTAAGTCCGTCCGCAGCCTGCAGACCAAAGCCAATATCCCAAGCGTTGGAGCGAGTCGCCGGGGTTCCCTCATCGGTTAATACATAATATACGTCTTCAGGCAGCAAACCAGAGTCCTTTCATGCCAGGCAGGTGAAATCGTCTGTCGAACAATTCGAGTATATCCCCAGTATCTAGTGATTATTTGACCCTTCTTTGGTCCGATCATCCTGTTCAATGGCGTGGTAGACATCTACCGCCGTCATGCCCTTGAGCTGCCCGTGAGGAAATTCTCCCGCGAAACTGAGCAAGGACGTGAACGGGACGTTAAGGTCGTCGCAAATCAGAATTGCCTCATCGATAGTCATCTTTCGCTCATGGGAGACAAGCCTGCGCAAACTGTTGTATGACATGCCACAATCGGGATGCTTGCTGTGGATCAAAGTCAGAAGTCCGTTTACGCTGAGGTGTCTGTCCTTCAGGATTTTCCTCACGTTACCCATGGCGATGCAGGTGATTGAAAGAGAGGGCGGGGAAGTGTGCATGTGATGGCCTACTTCTTTTTCCTGTTCAGATCGTCGAACGATAATCCGATGCCATACTGCCGGTCCGGCACGAGACGCGCGTCGAACGTTTTGCCCGCCTTCGACTTCAGGCCGGACACTTTCGGACGTTTGCCCTCCAACGTGCGGCGGACCATGCTATCGGTCAGCTTCTTGCCGAACTTCTCCGCGAAGATCTTGTAACCGCAACCCTCGCTGAGCTTCCAGGCACCGACAGCATCCTTCACGCTCTTGTTCGACGAACACTGCCAGACGCTCCCGGTCTTGACGACGGGCTTGCCGCAACGCGGGCAGGGTCCGAACGACTCACGTTCGCCGGCCTGCCGGACCAATTGCTGCAGATTGTCCCGCCGGGTCATTTCCATGACCCGCCCGGGCATCGCCGCGCATGCCGTGCGGATCTCGTTCAGAAAGACCGTCTCGTCGCCCTTGCCTTGTTCGATGTCGGCAAGGCTCTGCTCCCATTGCGCGGTGAGTTTCACATCCTTCAACTCGTCAATGGCGACACCGACGAGCATCCGCCCGGCGGGAGTACTGCGTAGCTGCTTGCCCTTACGCTGCAGGTAGCCGCTTTTGACCAGGCTCTCGAGAATGCCGGCACGGGTCGCAGGCGTGCCGATGCCTCCCGAATGGCTCGTGTCGTCATCCAAGGCGGCTTTCAGGTCACTGTCCGCGACGAAACGGCTCGCATGCTCCATGGCGGACAGCAGCGTGGCCTCCGTGAACGGTTTCGGCGGCGCGGACACGCCCTCCGTAAGAGACGGGGCGCCGGACTGGGGGAGAGGACCCTTCCCCAGGGAGTCGGGTAACCGATTCACAGGCTTCTTCTCCGCATCGTCCGTTCGCGACGTGCCCTCGATGGCGATCCAACCCGCCTCGACAGTAACGTCGCTCGAAGCGGACAGCGGAACCCGTTCCATGGAACCGTCGGCATGACGCTCGTCCAACACGGCTTCGACCTTCACCGTGTCGTGGACACGGTCCGTGGCGCAGGCCGACCACATGCGCGTCAATATCACGGCTATGACCTCGCGTTCCATGTCCGTCAGGTCATGCTGGAACACGTCATAGGTGAGGCGTCGTGTCGGAAGGATCGCGGTATGCCCTTGGACCTTGTCGTCCGCGACGCACCTCATCGGATCGAACCCTCCGGCGGAATACAGGTCGTGGATCGCCTCGACAGGTTTCTGGTCCAGGAAACCCAACGCGTATTTCGGCTGCAGGAGTTCCTTCAACCCGTCCACGTCATCATGGGTTATGTATTTCGAATCGGTACGCGGATAGGTCGCGACCTTCATCTCGTACAAATGCTGCAGGCAGTCCAACGTCTGTTCGGCGGTCAGCCCGTGCCGTTCGCTCATGGCCTTCTGCAAGCCGGTCAGGTCGAACAGGGTCGGCGGCTTCGCATGCTCGCGGCGCCGTCTCACCTCCAGGATCTCCACGGGAAGCCCCATCGCGTCGGCCAGTATGCGGCATGCCATCACCTGGTCCTCGATCTTCCCGCTTTCGAGCGTCCAACCATCCATCGGCACGATAAGACGCCAGAACGGTGTCGGCTTGTGTGATTCGATGGCGAGATCACGTTGGACGACCATGGTCAACGTTGGCGTGCGCACGCGTCCGAGCGACAGGCTCCGATGCCATGCGAGCGTGTGCGCACGTGACGCGTTCATACCGACCAGCCAGTCGGCCTTTGCCCTCGCGTCGGCCGCTGCCGCCAGACCATCGTAATCGGATTCGGGACGCATACGGTTCCACGCGTCACGGATGGCCTGCTCATCCAATGACGCGACCCACAGGCGCAGGGACGGTTTGGAAACCTTCGCGGCCATGAGGATACGACGGAATATCGCCTCGCCCTCACGGTCCGGATCACACGCGTTGACCAGTTCGGTCACCTTGTCGGATCGGAGCAGTTCGACGAGGGAACGGTAGCGTTGCGCCGCGCCCTTCGCGCCGCTCAGACGCCAACGCCATGACTTCGGGTCGATGGGAAGGGATTCCATCGTCCACTTATGCGCGGACCAGGGCATGTCCGAATACTCTTCCGGGTCAGACAATTCGACCAGATGGCCCTGCGCCCACGAGATGAGCGCCCCTCCGGCCGACACGTATCCGTCACCCTGCTGCACACCGCCCAACGCCTGCGCGATGGCGAAGGCCACGGAACGTTTCTCGGCGATCACAAGACGCAATTCAATTCCTTCCCGATATCGAATGGTGCGTTTGGTTTAGGGCAGATGATGTCCATGTCGGTGACGATGACCACGAAGTAGTTTTGTCCCGACATGTCATGCCATTCACGTGAATGTCCCACGAATTCGATGGTCTCGCTGCCTTTCAACGAGTCCATTTCCAGGCGGAGTCTTCCCGTCGAGGGGACAAGTGTGACGAATCTGGCCGAATCTTTTTCGAGCCAGCATGCCTTCACTGCTTTGATTTTCCTGCCTCCGGTCAGGTTCAACGTTTGGCGGACGCTGATGGGAGGGATCTTCACCCTGCCGACCTGTGGGCTCATGCCGATCATGCCGTTTTGTGGCAGTAGCGCCTTCCATGCGCGGTTGTTCGTGGTGGTCATGTTTTCCTACTCCTTGTCTTCCTTGAGGGTTCCCTGTGGCTGTCCGAACACTTTCTCGAGGTCTTTCGGATCTAGGTTGGTGGCGCATCCGCTTGTCGCGGCGGTCAGATCCTGCTGGGCTTTGGTCAAAGCGTCGTAATCATCCGATTTGGAGTCCACGAGCCGTTTCGCGGTCTCGTACGCGTTTTTGATGTCGCCGCATCCCTGCATGTTCTCCAGGTTGTCCTGTTGGATGGTTTCCACGGAGTTCGCGGTGTTGTCCAATCCGTCCGAGAGGTCCGAACGGCGTGCTTCGATCGCGGCGCGCATGGCTTGCGGATACCATTCGCGTGCGAGGGCGCGGATCGTGTCGATGTCCTTCTGTTGTCCGATCGCGTCGTACAGGTCGGTCGCTTCGGCGAGGTCCTGCCGTCCGTGCCGGTACAGCAGGGTGGAAAGCGTGTCGACGTTCGAGTTTTCGGGCGCGTTCAATAGGTCGCGCACGTCGTTCGAAATCTGTTCCGCGTCACCGGTGAACATGGTCTGGGCTTTCTGTTCCAGACTGTCGGACGTGGACGCTGCTTTTCCCCTTTTCTTTGCCTTCGCTTTGTGCTTCGCATCGGACTGGGTCTGGGTGGCCGAATTGGCCTGGGGTGCCGTCGTGGCCGGCTGATGTTTCCATGGGTTGGCCATCAGCATCATGACGGCCACGGCGATGACCGCGATGGCGCACCAGATGGCGGCTTGTTTCTTCGCTTCGGGTGAGGACGGTTTGCGTGGATTGTTCTTTCCCATTGGTCTTCCTTTGCTCAGAGGCTTGAATCGTTGTTCGGCAGACTGTTGTCAGGGGTTTCCGGTGGCACGTACCATCCGCCGGAGTTCCCGCCGGACGATCCGCCGCTGTTGCCGGTACCGCCATTGTTCGCATTGCCGCCATTGTTGCCGCGGGGCACGGTCGTGGAGCCGGCGCCGCCGGACGAACCATGGTATTGCGGCGTGGGCGTCGGTGCTGGGGTTGGTATCGGCGCGGCCTGTTGCGGCTGCTGCTGCTCCTGCGCTTCGGCCTGGCGTTTGGCCTCCTCGTCGGCCTTGGTTTTCGCGTCCAATGCGCGGGCGAGGTTTTCGCGGGCCTTGTCGAGTTTGGCGGCCATGTCGGTCCACGTGTCGACGGTCGTCTTCTTGTCGAGCTTGCGGGCCTGCACGATGAGCTTGTCCAACGTGGCTTTCGCCGTACGGGTCGCATCGTCGGATGGTTTCGCATCATTGGAGGCTTTCGACGCCTTGTCCAATGCCGTATGGCATTTGTTCTTCGCGTCCGTCAACGGCTTTTCCTTGACGAGGCGGCCAATCTTGTTGGTCAGCGTGCGGGTGCGTTTCGTGGCCTTGTCGGCCTTGGCGGCGAGCCGTTCCGATTCGTTTTCCGACAATCCCGTCCGGTCGGGGCGCATGAGCCTGCCGTTCGAGTCGATCAGACGGCGGAGGGAATCGGTGTCGTCCGTATCCTTCAATCCGATCCGATCCGCCTGCTTGATCGTGGTCTTCGCCTTGTCGGTCCATGTGGACAGTTGGCTCATGGAGGTCTGCAACCGTTCGGCCGACGCCTGCTGTCTGACGGCGGCCGAATGGGAGCCTATGAGCGCGAACAGGACGAGCAGGAGAATGAACGCCAGGGCGCCGATGAGACCACGACGCACCCAAACCATCGTTCTGGCGTCCTCGGACGGTCCGTCGGGGTCGGCCACGTCCTGCAGGCTCACGGCCGTCCTGATGCCGTCGGTTCCCGTTTCCGTTTTCGCGGGTGGAATGTCGGATGGGGTTTCATCTCCGACCGGAACCATGGAGGCGAGGGTGTCCTCCGCCTCGTCCGGAACGTTGACATCCTCCATGGCCGGACGTGGAGGCAGTGGGACCGCCGGCATGGGACGGGCGTCGCTGGACGGCATGGAAGGTTCCGGACGTTCCGCCGTCTGGTCGTTTTCGACGCCTGTGGATTGTGGAACCGGCGTCGTGTCTGTCGCGCCTTCGGATACGGGAGGCAACGCGAGCGTGTCCTGAACCGTGGCGGGGACTGTCGCCTCGATTGGGAGAGCGGTCGTCGTTCCATGCTTGTCGTCATGCTGGACCGGTTCGATATCATGCTTCCGGTTGGAACGGCGGTTCTTCGGCTTGCGCGGCGGTGTGGACGGTTTCGTCTCCTGAAGCGAGTCGAGCCAGTCGAGGTCATCCCTCAACGCGTCGGACGGCGTCAACTGGTCGAACAGGCTAGGCTGTTCGCTGGTCATCGGTTGGCTCCTTTCCGCGTGCGAACGTGGCGTCCATCTGGTCGATCATGCGTTCGCAACGGTCGAACACTCCGGCGGGATCGCCTTGCACGATGCGTTCCAGGCGTGCGGTCAGATCGTCCTGCAGGCCGATGCTGCACGGCTTGTAGTTCTCGTCCAAGTAGGTTTTGCCATACGTATGGAGGATCATGCGGGCTCGGCCGATCAGGTCGTTCAGGTTTCGACGGTCCTTGTCGGACAGGAACTTGGACCGGTCCGTGTCCCGCATCAGCATTGCGGCGGACGTGGCCGCGCGGTCGAGCCGGTCGCGGCTTTCGCGTTCGCGTCCCGTGTAGGACAGCCAGACGCGGCGGATCGTCTCCTCGTCCTGCGCGGCCTGCGCGAGATGCTCCGTGGCATGGTCCGTGTCGTAGCTGCCGCGCAGGCTGTCGATTTCCGAACGCCACTGGGTGGCCTGATTGCGGAGTGTGGCGTCATCGGCCGTGTCCACGTCGTCGACGCGGGTGGGCGTCATCAGGTCGCAGACCGTGTCCAAGCCTTCCGACGGGGTGGAGAACCGCCATGACTGGTCAAATCCTGGTTCCTCGCTCCATCCGCCGTCACGGTTGAACCAATGCTTGTACTCATCCTTCCTGGCCTGCTCCCGTTGGCGTTCCTCCGGTCCGGACAGGTGATGCCGATGGTCGGAGTTCGAAGCTTCGGACGAGGCGAGATACGCTTTGACGCGTTCCAACGTGGAATGGATGAGCGACTGCAACGTCGGTGCGTACAATCCTCCGTTGGGGCTGGCGACGACCAGGTCCATGTAGCATTTGAGCGCATACACTTCCTGCACGACGTCGTCGTGGCGGATCCAGCATGGGGGAAGGGTCTGCGCCCAATCCGTGTAATGCGTGGTGAGGAACCGGCCCATGCGGATGGTGTGCAGCATCATCAAATCGATGTCCATGCGCGTGGGCGAGCCGGTCAGGTCCAACGGGCGCGCCTCGACCATGGTGGTGATGGAATGCTGGGGGAGTTTGGCCCACAGTCCCGGACCGTGTTCCGGCTCGTTGAGCGGGGCCATGGTGATCTGCGTGAGCAGCTGGTCGAGGTTGCGCGCCATGGAGGCCGGCAGGTCCTTGCCGGTCAGCTCCTTGTACTTGCCGTTGACCGTGGCGGTCAGTTCCTCGTACGCGTGCTCGCACTGGTCCCTCACGGACAGTTCGCCTTGCTGTCTGCCGACCATGTCGTCGAACAGGGACTTGACCTCTGCCTGAAATTCCCGTTCCATGTCGTCCGTCCAGAACGACGGGCGTTCCAAGCCGCCAGCCGCGTCCGTGACCTGGCCTGCTCCCATGGTCTCGTCATGCTTGGCGTCGTCCGTGGCGTCCGGCTTGTCGGCGTCGGTGCCCGCCATCTGGGTGAAGTATTCTTCGACGTCGCTCATGCGATGGTCCTTTCGCCGTGATCCTCATGCCATGCGTTCGTGGCCGTGGGGCGCAGGTCCTCCAAGCCCTCACGCCACCACGCGCGGCGCATGAACATGATCATGCGCACCAAGGCGGGCGCCTGGCCCAACGGTTCCACGAGCGCGTAGCCTACGGGCAGGAGGCTCAATTCCTGTTGAGTGACGGATTCCTCACGCTCGTGACGCGTGGTCAGACCGCCCAACGGGCCCTGTCCCGGATTCCAGGAGGATTCGCGGCGCGTGCGGTGATGCGTGCCGATCTGGCCGATCCACCATTTCAACGTCTCGTCGTCGGACACGCCCTTGAGCATGATCCGATGGCAGTTCTCCCACACGGTCTGCTCCACGGCCTTGCCGTATCCGTCCTTCTCGTCGGCCATCTGCTGGCGGGACTGCTCCACGATGATCAGCTGGTAGCCGTTGCCGCCGCCCTGCGTGATGGCGTTGCGCAGGCCGGGCCATTTCTCGATGTTCGACAGTTCGTCCAGCACGAACCGTGCGGGAGGTTCGATCTTGCCGCGCGAACCGGACGCCTTGTCGAACGCGATGTCCTGGCACGCCTCCTGGAACGTGTCGAGCAGCAGGCTCACGAAAATGCCCGCGTTGCCGGCCACGCCGCCGTCACGGCGGGGCTTGGACAGCACGTACACGGTGTCGCCTCGCAGCACCATGCGTTTCGGGTCGATCAGTCGCGGATCGGACGGACTCAGATTCATGCGGGCGCGCACGTTCGGGTCGGCGAGGATGCTGAACGCGTTCTTCACGCCGAACCACTCGCTGCCTTTCTGACGGGGATCGACGTGCGGCAGCGCGTTCAATGTCGCGGCCCAACGGTCCATCTCGCGTTCGTTCGTGTACTTGCGGATCAGGTCCGCGGCCTCCTGCGCGTTCTCCGGCGACAGGCTCCACTTGTAGCAGTCGTTGATGGTGCGGTCCGCGATCGCGGCCGCGTACAGCATGGCCTGCACGTACATGGCCGCGCTCACGCCCCACTCCTGGTTGTTCGAACCGGACCCCATGCCGCCGATCGCGACCATGGTCTGCGCGCGGCGCATCGCCACCGCCGGATCGTCGCAACCCTGCAAAGGCGTCCAGTTCATGTTGTGCCGCGTATCCGGATCGTTCTCCGCGACGCCCTCCGGGTCGAAGATGTGCGTGGTGCCCGCGCCACGGCCACCATACGACGCGCCGGTCACCCGATCCTTCACGCCGCATTCACGCAGGTAACGCGTCGTTTTGATGATGTCTCCTCGCGTGGAGGTCGCGAGCACGAAACCCGGCGCCTCGACCACGGCGGGGATGACGACGCTGACGGTCTTGCCGGAACGGGTAGGGCCCAGCACGTAGATGTGCCGTTCGGAACCCAGCCACACCTCCATGTTCCACGACCTGCCCACATACCATGCGGCATGCCAGGGGCGGGGACGGATGGCGTGTGGTTTCCGGTCGCGGAAGTCGGCCAGCATGCGCGGCAGGACGGACGGAACCACGTCACGGTTGATGGCGCGCGGTCCATAGTCCGCGGCGAGCTGACGCCACGTGGCCACGCCCGGACGCGTGGACAGCCAGTCCGCCGCGCGTTCGCCGGAATCCCGGTACGCGTCCCAGAAGATCCACAAGGCCATGACAACCATGAACGCGACCGCGAACACGGGCAGCGTCAACAGCGTCCATGCGAGCATGTCGCCTTGGACGGCGAGGAACAAGACCATCGAGAGGATCAACGCGAACACGCACACCATCGCGCCGACACGCGCCACGAGATGGCTTTCCTCGTCCGAGAGACGTTCCAGCAGGTCCGTGTGCCGGCTCAGCCATACGCCCGGCTTCGATGATTCGAACCGTTTCCACGCGTCCATGACCTTGCGGCGGTTGTCCGAGTTCAATTCCTCACGATCGTAGCCGCGATCCGTGTCCCAATGTCGTGCCATGGGAGGCCTCCTTCTTCGGGTTTCGACCAGTCGTTCTTTCAAGACGCCCTGCGCAGGCTTGACGTGTCGAACACGCGCGCCCACATGGGGCCGGCGATGGGCAGTATCATGCGTGGATGCTCGTGTCCGATACGCCAGATGCCATAGCCTTGCGCCAAACGTGGTATCTGTTCCAATTCGTCCTCGCTCAGATCAGGGATGAGCTGGTTCAGCAGGGGGATGTTCTCGCCGCCCTGCCGGTAGATGATCTTCGTTTCCATCAGGTTCATCAACTGTTCGACCTTGCCGCGCAGGCCACTGCCGGCCGTGAACACCTGGGTCATGTCCGCGACGCCGTGCACGATCAGCCATGTCGCGCAACCCCAATGGCCCGCGGAACGCTGCCTGGTCTGCAACGAGTCGACCAGCTGCGGGTTGGACAGCAGGTCCCACGCCTCCTCGCATACGATGATGCGGCGCAATCCGTCGCGTGCCTGCAGCAGCCGGTCGATCCACGAGCTGACCGCGGCCGTGTACACGCGTTTCAACGTGGAATCCTGGAACACGGGGCCGGACGTGTCGAACACGATGATCGGCGCGGCCGGATCCAGCGTGATCGTGGACTCCTTGTCGAACATGCCGCTCATCGTGCCGCCCTCGACCATGGGGGAGAACACGCGTGCCGCCTCGCTGGCCTTCTCGCGCGCGAGATCGCGGTAATGTTCGAAACCGTGGATGTTCCTGTACACGCCATCGACCCAATCCCAGTCGGACAGGCGGGCCACGGCCGACTCCAACGTCATCGGCCCCGTATCGTAACTGGCTATCAGCTGGTCGATCAGGGAGAGCATGTCCTTGTCCAACGGGAACGGACGGTCGGGTTCCTTCACGGCCTCGGCCAACGCCATCATGGCGCTTTTCCTGCCCGACAGGACCTCCTGGCGGAGCGCGCGCCTGTCCTCGTCCGAAGTCACGTGGGACATGTCGGGCATGGCGAACGGGTTAAGATAACTGCCTTTGCCGGGGGAGACGACCTGCCCGCCGGGAATGGCCTGGGCTATGGCCTTCCACTCGCCCTGCCGGTCCGACTGGACGATGACGTTGCGTCCGAAACCGATCTCACGGACCGCGAGGACTTTCGCACAATAGCTTTTGCCCTGGCCGCGCAGGCCGCTGAAGAACAAGTCCGGACTGGTGGTCATGCGCACGTCGTACGTGCCCCAACAGTCGAATTGGAACAGTTCACGTGAAAGCGCGTCCACGCCGATGGGCGGTCCGGGAATCAACTGGGCTCCCGAACCGGCCACGAACGTGGTGAGCACGCCCGCCCGGCCCGTACTGGTCTGATGCCAGGGAATCAGGGGACGTTCGTTGAAATCACGGGTGATCATGTCCAACGGGGACGAGGAACCCAAAGGCAGCATGCCTTCCTCGTCGCGTTGACGCGCCTTGTACACGCGTTTCGTCTGGTCGATCTGCTTCGACGCCATCGAATACAGGCGGGCGCGCGCCGCCTCGACCGCGTTGCGGTCGGACCGGGAATACCGGTGGTCCGGCACGCGTACGGTACGGTCGCCACCGTCACGCACGCGCGTGAGCCAATCCAGTTCGGGAATGGACAGTCTGGTCGGCGCGGGTACGAAACCCACCACGCCGACGCCGCGACGCGCGGGACGGCCCAACCGATGCCCATCATTCTCAAGCAACGGAACGAACGGATCCGTGTCATCCCGCTCGTCCGACGGGACGTCATCGTCCAAATACTCGTCTTCGGGGTCCTCGACCGGCATGCTGTTCACTCCAAACAAAAAACGAAGGGAAACGGAACGGACGGCGGCCGGCAACAGGCCGGGTACGCCGTCCGCTGGTGAAACGGGAGATGGTCTTCCGGATCACACGCTGTATCCGGCGTGGGCCATCAGAATACCGGCGACGATCATCAGCGCGAAGCAGATGATGGCGAGCACGATGAACAGGGTGGCCTTGCCTTGACGGGCCTTACGGCCCATGGTGAGCACCTTGTCCTTGGTCTTACGGCCCACGAAGGTGCTTTTCTGTTTGACGGCCAGGTACACGAAAGCCTCATACAGGCATGAGGCGGCGAGGGCCATCAGCACGAGGATGCAAAGAGTTGCAGCCATAATTCCTCCCTAAATCGGACATGTCCGGGAATGAAACATCCCTTACGGGAGATCCAATCCCGGACAATCCACATGACACGACTGCGATATCAGACAGGGGGATTGACTCGTTCAACATCATGATGGAGAAACCGGCGGTGACGCGTCCCCGCTATTCCACGTGGATGGTGTCGTCCGGCCGGCATCCGCGTCCGCGCTCTTCCATACGCCGGTCGGCGCGGGCCGCGACGACGCACATGCTCCATGCCATCAGCAGGCCGGAGAGCCAGAAGACGGCGATGATGGTTATGACAGTGATCGTGTCCATTTCATCCTCCTTGCGTGGGGATTGTCGTTTCCCTGTGTCGCGTTCTTTCCACATGCACTCCGTCCGATACCATTACGGGGGTGATTGTGAGGGTGTGCGGCCGTGTGGGGACGGCTTTTCTTTCCGGTTCTCGAACGTCGTTGGTCGGGAAACATGCGGATTACGGAAAGTATGGGATACAAAGGAGAGAAAAGAACGAAAAAGGCCGGAACAGGTTCGGAAAACCCTTATATGGGGTCCCATCGTCCTGTTCCGGCCGTCTGCCTGGTGGTTGCCGGATGTTCGAATTATTCGGAATATAGGCTCTTCAGCCTGTCGGAGAACGTGTTGAGCCGCAGTTTCCTAAGATGGGCCATTTCCTCGCCCATGGTGCGTGGTGGATTGGTCTTGTTGGAAACGACCGTGTCCATCACATCCAGCATGCCACGTGTGTCCCGATCCAGCATGCGGCACAGGAAAACGTCGGGATGGATGGCTGTGATCGAATACCGACTGAGTTTTTCCAAGGGAAAGTCTTTGAGATTGTAGGTAACGATGTAGTCCGCGTCGGCAACCAGAGCGGCGGCGAGCACATGCTGTCATCGGGGTCGGGTAGTTCATCGAGTAATGTTTCGCGAGGCTCCCACCCGTATATGCAGTGCGTGGGATTCATGGAACGTATGGAGGCTAGGAAACAGTCTATACGGTCAGGATCGCGATGCTGGCGTTCGACCATTGCTCGACGCACCTCGTCGAGGATGCGTTCAGACCATACCACGTCGACGATCTCATGTTCGTCCAATGTGAGGAGGATATCGAGCAGCCAAGTGGTAGGGAATACGTTGGCGTCCAGTAACACAACCGGCTGGGTCATGATGTTGTGGTTCCTTCTGGGTCAGTCGAACTGCGCGACGTAGGCGGCCATTTCGTCGTCGTCCATCGTGATTTCCCGGGCCGCCCGCCGCATGGCGTCCAAGGATTCCCGCATGCGCGCACGTTCCTGACGCTGGTATTCCATGATGTCGACCACGTCGACCATGCGTCGTCCGGTTCCGCCGCTACGGGTGAAGGGCAACCGTCCGGAATCAAGGATACGGGCGACGGTACGGGGCGAACAGTTCATCAGTTTCGCGGCCTGTCCGGTGGTAATCATCCGGTGACGTCCCATGACACCCATCGCCGCGTTCATGGCCGCTTCGAAGGCCTTGTCGTTCAATTCCGTCACGACGCCGTCGGCATCGATCAGGACACGACGTACCGTCGCGGCTGCGGTGTTTCCAGTGGACATGTGCTTCTTCGTATGATGAACCTTGACGTTGCGCAGGGCATAGCGGGTCTTGTTATTGCGTGAAACATGATGGGAATGGACACAGACAGTTTTCCCAACATGCGAGTGTTCCAACTCCGTTGTACCGGTACTCATATTCCACCTCCAGAATCTACTATCGTGACTCCACCAGCATACTAAAAACTGTCAAAACTGACAAGGTGCCGTTTTGTCGATTTCTTAAGACCAATCTTTTCTTGAAAAATTGCCCTCTGCTTGGCGACCCGGCTCGCAGCTGGTCTACGGGAATCTCGGTCCTGCGACCGTTTCGCCCGTTCCCAAGGCTGACGCCCCTAACATGGCCGCCATCATGAAGCGGCATGGACGTCACGGCAGAGGATTCCTGCGTGGTAAAGCTTTAGCTTCGGCCCGGCCTTCCGACCGGAAAGAAGGACATGGGTAAATGTTTACGCCCCGACGGAAAGTCCAAGATGCAGGACCGTGGGAAAGGAGAACGGCCGGAACGGGAGTTCCGGAAACCGTCGTAAGGGTTTCCGTCGTCCTGTTCCGGCCGCCTGTTTGTTTGGAGGGGGAATTGGGTCAGCGCCTGCCGTGGCGTGCGGTCACGTCCATGCGGCGGCGCTTCATGTCGAGCATGGTCCAGCCGATGCCGGTGAGGGCCACGGCTGCGAGGAGCATGCCGTTCGTGTTCGCGCCGGTGGACGCCATGACCTGATCGACCTTGGCGGCGGCGTTCGACGTGGCCTTCTCACTGGCCTTCAGGCCGGCCTGCTCGATCTGCGGGCCGGAGGCGCCGTTGGTCTTGGAACCGTTCTTGTCGGCCGCGTTCTTGATCGCGGCGGCCAATGCGGCCTGGGCCTTGTCGTAGTCGCTCTTCGCCTTGGCCTGCGTGGTCTTCGCGCCGGCGAGTTTGGCCTGGGCGGCGGCGAGGGCCTGCTTGGCGGCGTCGAGATCCATCTGGGCCTTGCCGACGGCGGCCTGGGCGGCCTTGACCGCGTCGGTGTCCTTCGCGTCCTTCCGGGCCTGTTCGAGCTTGGCCTTCGCGTCCGTTAACGCCTGTTCGGCGTTCTTCACGTTGGTCTTGGCCTGTTCGACCTGCTTGGTGGCCTCGTCGCGGGCCGTGGCGGCCTGCTGGTATGCCTGGATCTTCGTGTCGAGATCGCTCTGGGCCGCGGTCAACGCGTCGGTCTTGGCCTTAAGGTCGGCCAACGCGGCCTCGAGATCCTTGACCTGCTGTTCGGCCTCGTCGCTCTTCGCCTTGGCCTGCGTGTAGGCGTCCTGCTTGGCCTTGAGGTCGGCCTTGGCGCTCTCCGATGCCTGCTTGGCCTGCTCGGCTTCGCTCTTGGCCTGCTCGTAGTTGGTTTTGGCGGTGGCCAAGGCGTTCTCCGCGTCGGTCAGGATGTTCACGCGTTCGTCGGCAGTGGTCTTGTCGGCCTGTGCCTTGTCGAGCGCCTGCTTGGCTTGTTCGACGGCGGTCTGGGCGTTCTTGAGGTTCGTCTGTGCCTGGTCGTTCGCCGTCTTGGCCTCATCGTAGGCGGTCTGGGCGGCCTGGCGTGCGGTGTCGGCCGTCGAGTAGTCGGCCTGTGCCTGGTCGTTCGCCGTCTTGGCCTGGTCGTACGCGGTTTGGGCCCGCTGGCTCTTGGCGGTCGCGTCGGTGAGGATCTTCGCGGTTTCGGCGGTTTCGGCCTTTGCGGCCTGCTGGGCCTTGTCGGCGGCGGTCTTCGCGTCGGCGGTGCTGGCCTTCGTCTGGTTGGCCTTGTCGAGCGCGGCCTTGGCCTCATCGACCTTCTTCAACGCGGCATCGTACGTGGACTGGGCGTTGCGGACGCCGTTGACGTAGTTTTCGACCATCGTGCGGTACACGGCCGCGTCATACACGGTGTCGTTCTTGTTGTAGGAGTTCCATTCGTTGAAGAACTCCTGCGAGAACCCGTGGCTGTACTTGTTCGCGCCGTAGCCACTGTAGGCCATGCCGGTGGCGGTGTAGTCCGGGCTGATGATGTTGAGGTAATGGCCGATCTTCTGGTACAGGTCCGGATACTTCAGGCTGATGTCGTACGCGGACAGGCCGGCGAGGTCCGGATAGTCGCCGGACTTGACGGCCGCGTCGTAGTTGGCCTTCTCGGCCGTGTACCAACCATCGTACGGATCCCAGTCCGAGGGGCCCCATGCGAGGTTCTCGCCGGTGTTCTCGTACTGGTAGTTGTGGCCGTAGTGGCCGTTGGCGGCGTAGTTGGCCTGGACCATGGCCATGGCCAACGCGGTCTCGGACACTTTCAACGGTTCCAGGCCGTTCTCCTCGCGCAGCCTGTTGCATTCGTCGATCATGTCGAGGGCCCTGAGCAGGTTATCGAGGCTGGTCGCGTCGTCCTTCGCTCCGATGTGCGTGTACTCGAGGTACTTGGACACGCTGGAGTCGGTCAGATACTTGTACGCCTGCTCCGCGTCGTCCGTCTGGAACCAGCCGGCAGCGCCCTGCGCCTCCTTCTTGACGGCCTCGTCGGCGGCCTTCTTGGCGTCCGCGGCGGCCTTGACGGCGGCGTCGTACGCGGACTGCGCGGCATCGGCGTCCTGCGACGCCTTGTCGGCGGCGGCCTGCGCGTCCGCGGCGTTCTGGTTCGCTTTGGCGAGCTCGCCCTGGGCCTTCTCGTTCGCGGTCTGCGCCTTGTCGAGCGTCTTGTCGGACGTGGTCTTGTCGTTGGATGCCTTGTCGAAGGCGGCTTGGGTCTTGTCGGCCTTGGCCTTCGCGGAGGCGGCGTCATCGTTCGCCTGGTCGAGTTTCTTCTGCGCCTGGTCGGCCTTCGACTGGGCCTTGTCGGCGGTGGTCTTCGCGGTCGCGGCGGCCACGGTGGCCTCGGCCTGCGACTTCCGGGCCGCGTCGACGGCCTCGCCGGCCTTACGGGCGGCGTCCTGCGCCTCCTTGACCTTGGCGGGATCGTTCGCGTCACCTGCCAGACGAGTGGCCTCGTCGAGCTTCGCCTTCGCCTCGTCGGCCTTCGACTGGGCCTTGTCGGCGGCCTGCTGGGCCTGGTCGGCCTTGGCCTGCGCCTGGTCGACGGCGGCCTTCCTGTAGGCGGTGTCCTGGTCGAGCTTGGTCTTGTCGGTGGCGCCTTCGCCGGATTGCTTGCATTCGAGGACGGTGCGGCCGGCTGCGTCGTCCGCCACCGTCCTCACGGTTCCGCTGGTCCTGGTCCTGGCGGGCTGGGTGGTGTTCTCCTTGCCACGCTGGTTCGACGGAACCTGACCGGCGGCATCCGAAGAGTTCTTGTCATAGGTCAACTTGTAGGAACGGGAGAATTCGATGTCGTCCAGATCATTGCCGGAATACCATTCCGCGGACGCGATGGATTTGAAGGTGAAACGTACCGTGGTGACCCCGTCGGGCACGAGATACGTGCCAGAGTACGTATCCCACTTCTTGTTGTCCGCGCGGTCGGACGTGGTCGGGGTTGAGATGGTGGTCATCTTCTCGCCGACCTTGTTGCCGTTCTCGGACGCGATGCGGGTGGCCTCCTGCGCGGTCTCCTTGTATGGTTCGCCGATCATGACCTGCATCTTGTCCACGTAGGCGCTGGTCGCGCTGGAATGCTTCAGACTCCATTTCATCATGGTGCCCGGCGTGACCTTCACGTCCTGGTAGATCGCGGTGCCCTGCTGGTCGGCGGTCAGTTCGGCGAACTGGTTGTGGTGGACGGAATCGTAATTGAGTTCCACATTGCCGGCCTCGCAGCTCATGCCGGGATAATGCGCGTCTCCCTGGGTGGAGCTCCAAGCGAAACTCGACCTGTTCCAATTGGGAATGGCCTTGCCTGTGGTGGACATGGCGCATCCCGAACCGTATTTGCCGGTACCGGGGTTGATGGTGGCGAACAGCTTGTCCTTGTTGTTTTTGTTCGAACCCGACGCGGGCAATGCCGTCCATGACGGCACGGATGGATAGTCGAAG
>UMHA01086678.1_pt1 | contig 23483 bp, 16 predicted proteins | sample 1965401 | NCBI WGS metagenome assembly UMHA01 (sample SAMEA4836085, study PRJEB28245) | human gut metagenome | biome: gut microbiome; material: fecal sample | place: Denmark | collected 2008 | reverse complement strand
GCAGGCGGAGCGGGACCGCCGCATCGGCAGTCCCGCTCCGGGCGGCTCTGTTATTTTTCGATGCGGTAGCTTTCCCTTCCGCCGTAGATGTGTACCGCGCGGGCGCGGTAGATGTCCAGAACGGCGCTCGCCAGCGCGTCGGGATCGTGGCGGGCAAAGTCGCCGGACGGCGACGCCAGCGGCCGCTCGACCCGCTCGATCCCCATCTGCGCAATGCGCTCACGGTCGACCGTCAGCACCTCCGCGCCCTCGGCGCGGTAGCGCTCCGCCAGCTCCGGCGGGATGGGAGAAGAATTGGCAAGGCACAGCTCCACCATATCCGCCGTACCGTGGCGCAGCAGCGCCGCCAGATGGTCGGCGGCGGTGTAGCCCTCGGTCTCGCCGTCCTGTGTCATGATGTTGCAGACATAGATCTTCTGCGCGTCGGACGCGGCGATGGCCTCCGCCACGCCGTCCACCAGCAGGTTCGGGATGATGCTCGTATACAGACTCCCCGGCCCGAGGAGGATGAGGTCCGCCGCCGCGATGGCGTCGAGCGCATCAGGGAGCGCCTTCGGGTGCGCCGGCAGAAGCTCGACGTGGTCGATGCGGCAGTCCTGCTGCTTTTTGAAGCCGAAGATATTGCTCTCGCCGACAACGTAGGCGCCGTTTTCAAAGGTCGCCGTCAATCGCACGTCCGTCGTCGTGACCGGAATGACCGTGCCGCTGATGGCAAGCACCTGCCCCATGCTGCGCACCGCCTCGTCAAACGAGCCGGTGACGCCGTTGAGCGCTGCGAGCAGGAGATTGCCGAAGCACTGCCCGCGCAGCGTGCCGCTCTCAAAGCGATAGGTCAGGAGCTGCTGCATGACCGGCTCGGTGTTCGCGAGCGACTCCATGCAGTGGCGGATGTCGCCGGGCGGCAGCATCCCGATGTCCCGCCGCAGCATACCGCTGCCGCCGCCGTCGTCCGACACAGTGACGATGGCGGTCAGATTTTTCGTGTATTTTTTCAGCCCGCGCAGCATGGTGGAAAGGCCCGTGCCGCCGCCGATGGCGACGATATGCGGTCCCTGCGCCCACAGCTGACGGCTCGGAAGCATCGCGCTCATACGCAGTCCTCGTTTCCGCGCCGCCCACAGCGGACCGGCGCAAAAGACTTTTCGATTTTTAAGGCAGCACCGCGCAATTCGGCAAGCCGATCCAGCGAAGCGCGCAGATGCAATTGCGCGGCGATGCCTTAAGATTATACCACTTTCTTTAAGACTGCACAAGCACCCTTGTTTTTTTCACCGCCGCGTGCTACACTCAGGGCGTACTGTTCAGAAGTCGCAAAGAAAGGCAGATCGCTGTGCTATGACCTATTTCTGGGAAACCGTTGACACCATCGCGCCGGGCCTCGGCTGGCCGCATTTCGGTCCCTTCCATCTCGCCGTGCTCGCCGTTTTTCTTCTGCTCGGTGCCGTGCTCTGCCGCGGCTATTGCGGCATGGACACGGACAAGCGCCGCCGCTGGCGGCGCACGGTCGCGCTGCTGCTCGTCGCGGACGAGCTCTTCAAGGACTTCGGCCTTCTTTACGGCGGCAATTTCAGCCTCGATTACCTGCCGCTGCACCTGTGCTCCATCAATATCTTTCTCATCGTCCTGCACGCCTGGCGGCGGCCGAAGCTGCTCGACACCTTTTTGTATTTCGTCTGCCTGCCCGCTGCCTGCGCGGCCCTGCTCTTCCCGACGTGGGCCCCGCTGCCGCCGCTCAACTTCATGGTGATCCACAGCTTCACCGTGCATTTCCTGCTCGCGCTCTATCCCCTTGCGCTGACCCTCCGCGGCGACATGGACCCGCAGCCGCGCGCGTTTCCGCGCTGCTTTGCCCTGCTCGCGGCAATGGCCGTGCCGATCTGGTTCTTTGACCGCGTGTTCGACACAAACTTCATGTTCCTCATGCGCGCCGGCGAGGGCAACCCCCTCAAGCTCTTTGAGCGCTTCGGCAGCCATCTGCTCGGCTACCCCGTGCTCCTCGCCGCGGTCTTTGCCGTGATGTATCTGCTCCTCCGCGTGCTGCGCCGACGCACCGCCGTGCCCGCCGGCAAATAAAGCCCTTCGCCGATCCGGCCCGTCCCGCAGGGGCGGGCCGTTTCATTTGTGAACTTTCTGTGTCTTTTCATTTTCCCGCTTGACAAGAAAAATCGTTTCGGCTACAATACGCAGGTCAATAGGTCGCATACGACGTATTTTTATTTCCGAGGTGAGGAACCATGTGCAAACGATCCGTCCCCAGGGGACTGCGCTTTGCGATCCTGCAAAAAACCATACGCCGGCAGATGGATGAATACGTGCGTGAAACGGGCCTGACCGGCACGCAGGTCGGCGTGCTCGGCGAGCTTGGCCGTCTGGAGCGCGAGAGCGCGGGTGAGGTAACGCAGAAGGCGCTGGAGGCGGCGGCGCACGTCACGCATCCGACGATGACCGAGCTTCTGAAAAAGCTGGAGAAAAAGGGCTTTGTCACCTGCCGCACCAGCGAAAAGGACCACCGCTGCAAGGTCGTCTCCGCCACCGAGAGGGCGCACGAGCTGCATCATGCCATCGGTGTTTTCGACGATCGCGTGTTCACGGCGCTCTGCCGCGGACTGAGCGAGGGCGAGGTCGCGGAATTTTTACGCATCACCGATGTGATGCTGGAAAACGCCAAAAATATGAACGACGCGCGGGAGCCATTCCCGTGCGGGAGAGGATGTGATGCCGAATGATCCGACAGCTCACAAAATGTATCCGCGAATACAAAGCCCCGACGATCTGGACGCTCGTGCTCATTTTAGCCGAGGTCGCCATCGACGTTATCATTCCCTTTGAGACCGCCAACCTCATCAACGAGGTCAAGGCCGGCGCGGAGCTCGGCGGCATCGTGCGCGTGGGTCTTGTGCTCGTGCTGCTGGCGATGATCTCGCTCGTGTGCGGCGGCGCGGCGGGCTTTACCGGCTCCAAGGCGGCGTCCGGCTTTGCCAAAAACGTGCGCCACGACCTCTTCACCAAGGTGCAGGGCTTTTCGTTCGAGAACATTGACAAGTTCTCGTCCGCCTCGCTCGTCACGCGCATGACCACCGACATTCAGAATGTGCAGATGGCGTACATGATGTGCATCCGCATCGCGGTCCGCGCCCCGCTGATGATGATTTTCTCCATCATCATGGCGTTCATTATGGGCGGAAGGCTCGCGCTGACCTTTGTGGTCATCGTGCCGGTGCTGGTCGTCGGGCTGTTCTTCATCGCGCGCGAGGCCATGCCCGCGTTCCGCGCGGTGTTCCGCAAGTACGATAAGCTCAACGAATCCGTGGAGGAAAACGTGCGCGCGATGCGCGTGGTGAAGGGCTTCGCGCGTGAGAGCTACGAAACGAAGAAGTTCACCGCCGCGAGCGACAACATCCGCGGCGACTTCACGCACGCCGAGCGCGTGGTCGCGCTCAACTCCCCACTCATGCAGCTGTGCGTGTACTTCAATATGGTGTTCGTGCTCTTCGTCGGCTCGAAGCTCATCATCACGAACGGCGGCACGACCATCGACGTCGGCCAGCTTTCCGCCATGCTCACCTACGGCATTCAGGTGCTCATGTCGCTGATGATGGTCTCCATGATCTATGTGATGCTCACCATGTCCGCCGAATCCGTCAAGCGTATCTGCGAGGTCTTGAGCGAGGAGTCCGCGCTCACCGATCCCGCCGCGCCGGTCACGACCGTCGCGGACGGCTCCGTGGACTTTGACGGCGTAAGCTTCAAGTATTCCGCCGACGCGGAGAAATACGCGCTGCGGGACATCGACCTCCACATCGCCTCGGGCCAGACCGTCGGCATCCTCGGCGGCACCGGCTCGAGCAAATCGACCCTCGTGCAGCTCATCCCCCGCCTCTACGACGTGACGGAGGGCAGCGTGAAGGTCGGCGGCGTGGACGTGCGTGAGTACGACCTCGACGCGCTGCGCAGCGCCGTAAGCATGGTGCTGCAGAAGAACGAGCTGTTTTCCGGCAGCATCAAAGAAAATCTCCGCTGGGGCAATGAGAACGCTACGGACGCGGAGCTTGAGGAGGCCTGCCGCCTCGCGCAGGCGGACGACTTCATCCGCTCTTTCCCCGACGGCTACGACACCCACATCGAGCAGGGCGGCACGAACGTCTCCGGCGGACAGAAGCAGCGCCTGTGCATCGCCCGCGCGCTGCTCAAAAAGCCGAAGATTCTGATCCTCGACGACTCGACCTCCGCAGTCGATACGCGCACCGACGCGCTCATCCGCGAGGGCTTCAAGTCCTATATCCCCGAGACGACCAAGATCATCATTGCCCAGCGCGTCGCGTCCGTGCAGGACGCCGACCTCATCCTCGTGATGGACGGCGGCGCCATTGCCGCCTCCGGCACGCACGAGGAGCTGCTCAAGACCTCCGAGATTTACCGTGAGGTCTACGAATCCCAGACGAACGGAGGCGACGAGAATGCCTAAAGTGAATCCGCACGCCGATCCCACGCGGCGCGACCTCGGTCCCGCCGCGCTGGGGCGCACGGTGAAGAAGCTCTTTTCCTACTACCCCGTGCTCGCCCCCGTCACCTTCGTCTGCATCCTGTTCTCCTCCATTGTATCCTCCGTTCCCTCGCTCTTCACGCAGAACATCATCCAGATCATTGAAAAGTGGTATGTCAGCCGCGACTGGGCCGCCGCCAAGGCGGAGATCGTGCCCTATCTCACGCTGCTCGTCGTGCTCTACGCGCTCTCCATTCTCTCCATGACGGTCTACACGCAGCTCATGGCGTATATGACGCAGGGCTTCCTGCATAAGCTGCGCTGCGAAATGTTCGGTGGGATGCAGAAGCTGCCCATCCGCTATTTCGACAGCCACCAGCACGGCGACATCATGAGCCACTACACGAACGACATCGACACGCTCCGCCAGCTCGTCTCGCAGGCGCTGCCCGCGCTCATTCAGTCCGGCGCGATCGTGCTCGTGGTGTTCTCCATCATGCTCTACTTCAGCCTTTGGCTGACGCTGGTGCTCGTGCTCGGCATCATCGCCATGGTCGCGGTCACGAAGAAGATCGGCGGCGGCAGCGCGAAATACTTCGTCCGCCAGCAGAAGGCGGTCGCCTCCACCGAGGGCTTCATTCAGGAGATGATGGCGGGTCAGAAGGTCGTCAAGGTCTTCTGCCACGAGCAGAAGAGCATCGAGGACTTCGACCGGCTCAACGACGCTCTCTTTGAGGACAGCTTCCGCGCGCAGGCCTATGCCAGCGTCCTCGGACCCATCATCGGCAACATCGGCAACATCCTCTATGTGACGCTCGCGCTCGTCGGCGGCGTGTTCCTGCTCATCGGACTGCCGAACGTGTCGCTCTCCGGCAAGGCGCTGGACATCTCCATCCTTGTGCCCTTCCTCAACATGGCGCGCCAGTTCACCGGCAACGTCAACCAGCTCTCCCAGCAGATCAACGCGGTCGTCATGGCGGGCGCGGGCGCGCAGCGCGTGTTCGCCCTCATCGACGAAAAGCCCGAGACGGACGACGGCTATGTGACGCTTGTGAACGCCGAGATCGCGCCCGACGGCACCGTGACCGAATCCGACCGCCGCACTGGTCATTGGGCGTGGAAGCACCCGCACGGCGACGGCACCCTCACCTACACCGAGCTGCGCGGCGACGTGCGCCTCACCGACGTGGACTTCGCCTACACCGAGGGCAAGGACGTGCTGCACGACGTATCCGTTTACGCCGAGCCGGGCCAGAAGGTCGCCTTCGTCGGCGCGACCGGCGCGGGCAAAACCACCATCACGAACCTCATCAACCGCTTTTACGACATTGCCGACGGCAAGATCCGCTACGACGGCATCAACATCAACAAGATCAAGAAGGCGGATCTGCGCCGCTCCCTCGGTCTTGTTTTACAGGAGACGAACCTCTTCACTGGCACGGTGATGGAGAACATCCGCTACGGCCGTCTGGACGCGACGGACGAGGAGTGCCGCGCGGCGGCAAGGCTCGCCGGCGCGGACGACTTCATCACGCGCCTGCCGCAGGGCTACGACACGCTGCTGACCAACAACGGCGCGAACCTCTCGCAGGGCCAGCGCCAGCTCATCGCCATCGCCCGCGCGGCGGTCGCCGATCCGCCGGTGATGATCCTCGACGAGGCGACCAGCTCCATTGACACGCGCACCGAGGCCATCGTGCAGCGCGGCATGGATCAGCTGATGGAGGGCCGCACGGTGTTCGTCATCGCGCACCGTCTGTCCACCGTCAAGAACTCCGACGTTATCATGGTCCTCGACCACGGCCGCATCATCGAGCGCGGAAGCCACGAAAAGCTCATCGCCGAAAGGGGCACCTACTATCAGCTCTACACCGGCGCATTCGAGCTGGAATAAGCAGAAAATCGGGGGCGGCACGGGCCGCCCCCGATTTTTCGTTTCTTTGCCCGAAAGGCTCTTGCTTTTTCACGCGGATACGCTATAATGACTTCTACGAACGTCCCGTCAGGCTCTCTGCCGGGGCGCTGCTTTCTCTCACGGAATAAGGAGCCTGCTACGCTTATGGAAAATAAAGTCACCGCCCGCAATCCCATCACGGAGGGCTGCATCTGGAAGGGGATGCTGCTCTTCGCGCTGCCGATCATGCTCGGCTCGCTGCTCCAGCAGCTTTACAACACCGCCGACGCCGTCATTGTCGGCCGCGCGCTCGGCAAGGCCGCGCTCGCCTCGGTCGGCGGCTCGTCGGCCCGTATCTCCAACCTGCTCGTCAACGCTTTCGTTGCACTCTCGTCCGGCGCGAGCGTCATCGTCGCGCAGCACTTCGGTGCAAGGGACACGCAGCGCGTGCGCCGGAGCATCTGCACCGCCATGCTGCTCTCGGTGGTCTGCGGCATTCTTCTCACGGTCCTCGGCATTACCTCCGCGCGGCAGCTACTCGTGTGGATGCAGACCACCCCCGAGACACTCGACGCCTCCGCCTCCTATCTGCGCATCTTCTTCCTCGGCATGGTGCCGACCATGCTCTACAACATGGGCAGCGGCATCCTGCGCGCGATGGGAGACTCCAAGCGTCCGCTTTACTACCTCTTTGTCTGCGTCGTAGCCAACATTGCGCTCGACCTGCTCTTTGTGATCGTTTTCCAATGGGGCATCGAGGGCGCGGCTGCCGCGACCGCCCTTTCGCAGGTCGTGTGCGCGGCACTGGTCGTGCGCGCCCTGCGGCGGCTTCCCGAGGAGCAGCGTCTGCTCTACGACCGTGAGGAGCTTGACCGCGGCATTCTCCGCCGGATGCTCCACGTCGGCATCCCCGCCGCCATTCAAAGCGCGATGTACGGCATTGCCAACATCGTCCTGCAGGTCGGCATCAATATGCTCGGCACAGACTCCATGGCGGGCTGGACCGCCTTCAACAAGTTCGATGACTACTACTGGCCCATCTCCAACGCCATCGGCATCGCCGTCATGACCTACGTCGGGCAGAACTTCGGCGCGGGCGACCGCGAGCGCGTGCACGAGTCGATCCACAAGGGGCTGCTCATCCACCTGACGACCTCCGCGCTCTTCTCCGTCATCATCTTCTCGGGTCGCTACCCGATGATGCACCTCTTCGTCGGCGACGATCCGACGGTCATCGCCATCGGCGCGCAGGTGACGGCGCTCATCGCTCCCTGCTATGTGCTCTTCACGCTCGTCGAGGTCCTCTCCTCCACCATGCGCGGCGTCGGCGATGCGGTGGTCCCCGCCGCCATCACGATGGTCTTTACCTGCATCGTGCGTCTCATCTACCTCTGGGGCTACGCCTTCTCGCACAACTCCAACCTCACCATTGCCGTCATCTACCCCATCTCCTGGGTGCTCACCAGCATCGCCTTTCTCCTTTACTATAAGTCCCGCAAATGGATGCCCAAGGGCTTCCATTTCTGAAAAAACTGCGCGCAGAGCCGTTTTCGGCCCTGCGCGCAACCGTCGATTGACAAATTTCCTGCCCGTCTTTCTTGTCCGCAACCGCAAAAAGCGGTATGCTCTGCCCATCAAACAGGCGCCGTGCGCGCCGGAGTCGGAGGACTTCCCTTATGATATTGGCTGATAAGATCACTGCCCTGCGCAAAAAGGCCGGCTGGTCGCAGGAGGAACTGGCGGAGCAGCTCGGCGTCACGCGCCAGTCCGTGAGCAAGTGGGAGGGCGCGCAGTCCGTGCCCGATATGGATAAGGTCGTGCAGATGAGCCGTCTGTTCGGCGTGACGACCGACTTTCTGCTCAAGGACGAGCTTTCTGAGGAGGAGCCCGCACCCGAGGGCTGCGACTCGCCCCTGCGCCGCGTGACGATGGCGGAGGCGTCCGAATATCTCGCCCTGCGCCGCGCCGCTCTTCGCCGCCATGTGCGTCTCCGCCTCCGGACTCTTCTACATCGGCACGGTCTGCCTGCTGCTCGCTATCGTCAGCGTCGGCTGCTTCGCCTTCGTGCTCGGCGGCGTGAACCACAGCGCCATGCAGGCGCTTCTGGAAGAGGAGGACTACACCCGCGAGAACAAGGCGAAAAGCCCCGTCATCGGCGCGGTCAGCGGCATCTACTGGCTGCTCGTCACCGCCGTTTACCTCTTCTACACCTTCGGCCCCATGGGCAACGGGCAGCCGAAATACAGCTGGTTCATCTGGGCGGTCGCGGGCGTGCTCTTCGGCGCGGTCATGCTGGTGGTAAAGCTCATCGCAAGGAGAAAGTGACCGCCGCGCGGTACATAGAAAAATGTCCGTTCTCCGAGAGGACGGACATTTTTTGCGTTTTCGCCTACAGGCATTCGGCACAGTAGGCGCGGATGTCGAACGCGTCCAGCGGGCTGGTCGCCTTGAGGTAGAGCGGGTGGTGCGGGTGTCCCTTGACCGAGCGCCGCCCCGCCGTGTACCACTGCGCGCCGTGCCGCTCGCCGATGGCGATCATATCGGCAAGACAGTCCTTGAGATACGCGCGCTGCTCGATGATGTTCCCCCACGCCGCCCACACGGCGGGCTGCTCGGACAGCGAGAGGATGTAGTCGAACGCCTCCATGTTTGCGCGGTGGAGCGCCTCGTTGCACACGCGCTCCATGTCGTTCGGGCGCGTCGCCCGCTGGGCGTAGACGTTGAACATGAGGAAGCTGTCGTAGCCGTTGTTTTTCGCCACGCGCTCCACCGACTGAAGCGTAGGGTCGAGCCGATCCGGCTCGGCGGTCGAGGGATTGATGCCGATGCACACGAGCGGCTTTTCCCCGCGCGTGCCGAGAAGATATCGGTACTCCGTGTAAAAATCCGGCACATAGAGCCATTTCTCCGCGTCGTAGCCGCCGGACTGTCCGCTGCGCGCCATGGCGTCGGCAAAGGGCAGGATAGAAAGCTCCGCGGTCGGAGCGCTCGGGATGTGCGGCATGGTCGTCCCTCCGTTCTGCCGCGCCCGCGGGGCGGCAGCTGTTTTCCGACATTTTACCTCATCCGGCGCCGTTCGGCAAGCCCGCATTTTGGTGCTTGACTTTTTTCGTCTCTGTGGTATGATTTGTATAATAAATCATACTTTTGAGGTGAATAATATGAACGCTCCGAACGGCAGACACGCATGGACCGTAACGGTCGGCACCAAGGGTCAGATCGTCATTCCCAAGGAGGCGCGCGACCTTTTCCACATTCAGCCCGGCGATACGCTGCTTTTCCTCGCCGACGAGGCGCAGGGCATGGCGATCCCGCCCAAGGCCGACTTCGCCCGCCTGTTTGATCTCATTTTCGGAGGGAAAGCGGAATGAACATCGCCTTTTTCTGCATCCCCGCCCACGGGCACACGAACCCGACGCTCGCCGTCGTGCGCGAGCTGACCGCGCGCGGACACACCGTCCGCTACTACACGACCGAAGCCTTCCGTGCGAAGATCGAGGCCGCGGGCGCGGTCTTTGTCCCCTTTGACGCCGAGGCCGCGCGCCCCGGCATGACCGCCGCCGACGGCGCACGTCTGGGCAGCGACCTCGCCTTTTCCACCAGGCTCATCGTCGACCTCACGCTCGCCGCCGACGACTGGCTCAGCCGCGAGCTGACCGTCCACCGCCCCGACGTCATCGTGGGCGATTCGATGGCGTTCTGGGCGAAGCTCGCCGCGAAAAAGCACGGCATCCCCTTTGTCAGCTCCACCACGACCTTTGCCTTCAACCGCTTCAGCGCCAAAGTCATCGGGCAGAACGGCGCGGGCTTCCTGCAATTCCTGCTCGCACAGCCGAGGATCAACCGCCAGCTCAAGCGCCTGCGCGCGGCGGGCTACGCGGTCAAGAGCGTGTTTGACATCATCGCCAACGACAACGAGACGGAAACTGTCGTCTACACCTCGCCGGACTTCCAGCCCTGCGCCGACACCTTTTCGGAAAAATACCACTTCGTCGGTCCCCTCCTGCGCCCCGCGCAGTCGTCCTTTGAAAAGCTGCCGGGACGCTCCCTCATCTACATCTCGCTCGGCACGGTCAACAACGATGCGCTCCCCTTCTACCGTGCCTGTCTTGCCGCTTTCGGCGGCGATCCGCGCTTTCAGCTCGTGCTCTCCGCCGGCACGCAGGCAGACCTCGCGGCGTTCGGCCCCATTCCGGAAAGCTGCACCGTCCGCGCGAGCGTGGACCAGATGGCGGTGCTCGACTGCGCCGACGTCTTTCTCACCCACTGCGGCATGAACAGCGCGAGCGAAGGATTGTGGCACGGTCTGCCGCTCGTCCTCTACCCGCAGACGCCGGAGCAGCACGGCGTGGCGAACCGCGTCGCCGCGCTCGGCGCGGGCGTTCCGCTCACGGACCCCTCCGCAGACGGCATCCGCCGCGCGGTCGAGACCGCGCTCACCGATCCCGCTTACCGCGAAAACGCGCAGAAGCTCGCCGACGGCTTCCGCCGCTGCGGCGGCGCGTCCGAGGCAGCCGATGCCATCGAGCACGCGGCGAACTAAGTGATTCCATGCAAAAACACGCTCCCGCCGACAGCGGGAGCGTGTTTTTTATGTTATGTAATCTCTTACAGCTTCTTCTCGCGGTAGTCGTGCATGATGCCCGCAAACAGCTCGCCGGTGGTCGGCGGCGTGATGGTGATGGCGTTCGCACCCGCGCGGATGGTCTCTAAAATGCTCTCCTCCGTCGGCCCGCCGGTAGCGATGATGGCTGCGTGCGGGTACTGCTCGCGGATGTGGCGGACGATGTTCGCGGTCTCCGCCGCGCCGGAAACGTTGAAAATATCCGTCCCCGCCTCGATGCGGCCCTTAATGTCCGACCGGTCGGAAACGACCGTCGCGATGACCGGGATATCCACCACGGACTTGATCTCCGCGATGACCTCGTTCGGCATCGGCGCGTTGACGACCACGCCGTAGGCTCCCTGGTGCTCGGCCTGCATGGCAAGACGCACGCTGCGGCTGCCGTTGGTGTACCCGCCGCCCACGCCGACGAACACTGGCACGTCGGCCACGTTGATGACCGCCTGTGAGATCGACGCCTGCGGCGTAAAAGGATAGACCGCGATGATGGCGTCGGCATTGATGTTTTTGATGATGGCAGCGTCCGTGGAAAAGGCGATCGACTTGATGCGCTTTCCGAAAATGCGGATGCCGCTGCACTCGCTGATGCAGTGCGGCAGCGTCAGCCCATGGCTGCGCAGCGTTCCGCTGTAGCTCGGCACATATTTTCTCATGCTGCACCTCCCATACCGTTCTTTGCTTTATGATAGGATTATATTATACAAAAATCCGCGTGGGAGGCCGTGAATAAATTGTGAACTTTTGTTAAATCGTCGTCAAGAAACCTGCATCGTGCAGGTTCTCCGCGCGGACGGCGCGGGTGTGCGCGATGGGCTGCCAGCTCCGCGTGCGGCTGACGAGCGAAACGAGCTGCAGCGGCAGCCACGCCGCCATGAAGAGCGGAAAGCCCGCGACCGTCCGCACGATGCGGCGGTCGCGGTAGCCGCCGAGGTAGGCCAGCAGCGCGGCAAGCGCCATCAGGCCGAGCGTGCTCAGGGTCAGCGAGACCGCGCCGGTCAGCGCGAGAGTCCCCGCCGTCCCCTGCACGAGCGAAGAGAGAATTGTAAGCGTGAGCGGCAGGAGCGTCAGCGCCTGCAAAAACGGCGCGTTGACGATCAGCAGCGCGTCGAGCGCGCGCAGGGGCGCACTCCCCCGCAGCGCAGAGACAAGCGGCGCGTCCATCCTCACCGCCACGTCCATGATGCCGCTGCACCAGCGGCGGCGCTGGCGGAGCGATACGGCGAAGTCGTTCGGCGCTTCGTCGTAGGTCAGCGCGCCGGGGACAAAGCAGACGCGCACGCCGTTTGCCGCGCACTGCGCGGCAAACTCCGCGTCCTCGGCGATGGTCGAGGTGTTCCAGCCGCCGAAGCGCTCAAGCACCGCGCGGTGGACGGCAAAGCCCGTGCCGACCAGCTTGGAGGAAAGACCGCAGCTCATGCGGGCGCGGGAGAAGAAGGTGTCGAAGAGCGTGAAGTACAGCCCATAGCAGCCGGAAAGCCAGGAGTCGTAGGGATTCTTCGCGCGCATCGCGCCCTTGCACACCTGCGCGCCCGCGCAGAAGGCGTCGTTCATGCGGGCGAGGAACTGCTCGTCCGCGACGTTGTCCGCGTCAAAGACGCAGAAGGCGTCATAGCGCTGCGGCAGCAGCCATGCGACCGCCTCGTGCAGCGCGTCGCCCTTGCAGCGCACCGGCTCAAAGCAGCGGAAGATCTTCGCACCCGCGCAGAGGGCCTCCGACTCGGTGTCATCCGTGCAGTTGTTGGGGATCACAAAAATATCGTAGAGCGCGTCGGGATAGTCCTGCTTTTTCAGGCTCTCCACGAGCGCGCCGATGACAGCCTCCTCGTTGCGCGCGGCAACGAGGCAGGCAAAGCGCGTGCGCGGCGCGCACACCGCATAGCGCTTCGGCTTTCGCAGCGCAAAGAGCGCCACGGCAAGGAACCACAGGCTCGCCGCCTTCAGCAGCAGCGTTAAAATCACGATCCACATATCAAGCATAGGAAAAGACCGCCTCTCTCTTGGGATGAGCCAAGCATAGCAGGCGGTCTTTTGTTTTGTGCTTTGATTTTCTTTAAGCCTTTTTTAAGACTTTGTGTCGAAATCGTTACTCCGTGCGCGGCAGGACGAAGCCGACCTTGAACAGGTCGCCGTCGATGGCGATGGAGAACGTGCCCTTCTGCAGCTCCACAAGGCTCTTGGCGATGTTCAGCCCAAGCCCGCTGCCCTCGGTCGTGCGCGAGCTGTCCCCGCGCACAAAGCGCTCCATCAGCTCGTCGGGGTCGATGTTGAGCGCATCGCGCGAGATGTTCTTGAACGAGAACGCCACCGTCTCGCCCTCGCGCCTCGCCGCGATGTAGAGCCGCGTGCCCGCGCAGGCATACTTGCAGGCGTTCGAGAGGAGATTGTCCAGCACGCGCCACATCAGCGCGCCGTCGCACAGGCAGTAAAGCTCCTCGTCCGGCAGCGTCACCACCGGCTCGAGCCGCGCAGCGGACAGCTTTTCGGCGTACTCGCCCACCGTCTGGTCGACCAGCTCGCGCACGCTCCGCCGCGCGATGTGGCAGGGAATGTTGCCCGTCGACGCCTTGGACATTTCCACCAGGTCCACCATCAGCTTCTTGAGCTTGTGCGCCTGCCGGTCGAGCACGGCAAGGTATTCCCGCTCCTGCTCCGGCGTGTGCTCGCGCTGAAGCAGATCGACATAGTTCACGATGCTCGTGAGCGGCGTTTTGATGTCGTGCGACACGTTGGTGATCAGCTCCGTCTTGAGCCGTTCGCTCTTGAGCCTCTGCTCCACCGCGATGCTCATGCCGCGGCTGATGGCGTTGAGATTTTCGCCGTGACGCTTGAGGTCGAAGTACATCCGCGAGGTATCGACCTTCGAGGTGAGGTCGCCCGCAGCGAGGGCTTCGCCGCCCTTCTGCAGCCGCCGCAGCTGCATGGAAAAGAGACAGGCGGCGACGGAGAGGACGAGCAGCGTCAGTAGCAGCGGCCCCGCCGCGTGGTTGCTCTCAAAGGCGATGAGCAGCACGCCGATCACGCAGCAGCCGACCGCCGTGCGCCACACGAGCGGAATGCCCCGCACGAAGTCGGCCAGCGCTCCCCACGCGCGGCAGAGCACGCGCCAGCACCACCTCAAAATCCGTCGGCAGAGCCGGAGGAGCCAACAGCAGACGGTGTTCTCCCACCATCTCCCCAGCTTCACGCGGGTGCAGAGCGTCATCCAGAACGCGAGGAAGAGCGCATAGGCGAGCGCGGCAAAGGCAAGCAAAAGGGCGAGCACGATCGGATCATAGCGGTCAACGCGGCTCTCCGCGCTCTCCACCGCGGCGACAACGAGCACCCCGCCTCCGCCGAGAAGGAGCAGCACATAGAGATCAAAGGGGAGCTTCTCCTGCCAGCCGGCGACCGCCTCCTCGCGCCCCGGCCTGCGCCCCGCGGCACGGGCGAGGAAGACAAGGAAAAACAGCTCCGCGGCTGCGCAGGCGAGCACGACCGCCGCTGCGTGCGGCGCAAGGCGTTTCATTGTGTAGTAGAAGTCCCGCGCCCGGTAGATGCTGTCCTGCGCGGGATAGTCCACGGCGATGTAGCTGCGGAACACAACGCCGTCCTGCGCCATCTCACCCCACCAGCCCGTCACGGGAACGTCGCCTGTGCGGTGGTTATCGAAGAGGATGGTGCCCGCCTCGTCCTCGATCGAAAAACGGACATTCGTGGAGCGGTCGTCGGCGGGGTACCAGTCATCATACTTTTCCAGCACCCCTGACTGCCCGTTTTCTACATAATAATGATAGCTGTTGTAAACGTGGCTCATTTCGCGGTAGACCGCGCTCGAGCAGATGCTGCTTTCATAAAAGTCTCCGCGCAGCTCGCCGCTGTAGCTGAACGCGAGCGCCGCGCCGTAGCTCAAAAGCACCGGCACGAGCACTACGGCGAGGAAAAAGGCCGCCGCCTTGGCCCAGAAGCCGCCCGCCCAATCATTCCTTTTCATGTCGAAGGTCCTCCATTTTATACCCCAGGCCCCACACGGCCTTCAGGTAGCGCGGCTCGGAGGGGTTGATCTCGATCTTCTGACGCAGGTGGCGGATGTGTACCGCCACGCTCGTTTCGGCGCCGAGGGAATTTTCGTTCCACACCAGCTCGTAGATCTGGCTGCTCGAATAGATGCGCCCGGGCGACCGGATAAGGAGCTGCAGGATGTTGAATTCCAGCGGCGTCAGCGAAACGCTCTCGCCGTCCACCGTCACGCTCTTGGCGTCCTCGTTGAGCGTCACGCCGCCGACGGTGTAGATGCCGCGCTCCGGCGCGGTCTCCGGCTTTGCGCCGAGCAGCGTATAGCGCCGAAGCTGCGATTTCACGCGGGCCAGCACCTCCACGGGGTCAAAGGGCTTGGTGATGTAATCGTCCGCGCCGACGTTCAGTCCGAGCACCTTGTCGCTGCTCTCGCTCTTCGCCGTGAGCAGGATGATGGGCGCGTTGCTCTCGCGCCGGATCGCCGCCGTCGCGGCGATGCCGTCCAGTCCCGGCATCATGATGTCCATGAGGACAAGGTGGATGTCATTCTTCCGCACGGCCTCGACCGCCTCCGAGCCGTTGTAGGCTTCAAAGACGCGGTACTCTCCGCCGGATAAATAAATCTTCAGCGCGGCGACAATATCGCGGTCGTCGTCGCAGACTAAAATGTTGTGCATTGCTTTCCTTCCCTCCCTGCCCGACGCGGCGCCGCCTCTCGGGCTTTCCTGAGCTTACTCTACCACCGCAGCCTTAAAAGGAAAAGGGGGAAAGCCTTAATTTTTCTTTAATATCAGAAAATGCTTGCACTCCCCCGCCGCTTTCGCTATAATAGCAGAGTGCTTATCCGCACTCACGCGCATATCCGGGTATAGCGAAGCTGGTATCGCGCCTGGTTTGGGAGTGCCGTGGCTGTATCCAGGGTGGGGCATGACAAAACGCCGCAAAGCCTTGCGACACCTGCATTTGCGGGATTTTCTCCGATTGCTGAAAGCAGTACAAAAGCGGCTTTGACCACATGTTTGACCACATACAGAAAAAACTTTATTTTTACCGTTCGCCGTGGTATCATGGCAGAAATTGAATATCCGGGTGTAGTTCAGCTGATAGAACGCGTGGTTTGGGACCACGAGGCCGAGAGTTTGAGCCTCTCCACTCGGACCAAAATCCCTCTGAAATCATTGATTTCAGAGGGATTTTTCTTATTCTTTGTCTATTGCGGCGCAGACGATGATATAACACCTATGCTTTTATATGCTAATACACGACATACTCAGAAATACTTCATTGCAATTATGCCTAAATTGCGATATGATACTAACATAAAAAATGTTGAATTGCCACGTCTTCAAGGAATCATTTGGGCAAAGTACTATCGTTTCCCTTATTAAATGAAAAAATCGAAATATTTCCGTAAAGATCAAAAATATCTTGAAACAATTCCTGTTCCGACGTGTATCCTTCAGAACATATTTTTTGATATATTAATTCGACAGGCGTAATGTTTGTATCTGAAATAATCCGAAAAAATCGATTGCCTATCTTTCTCACCAGAACATATTTATCAGATTTAGCTATGAAGTATTGAGATGATTCCATTATTGAACGCCTCCATATTGCATGACTTCTATGCTTTATTTTATCATTATTCCAAGGGAGGACATAACATGAGTGGATTTAAAACTAAAGCCCGCACAGTGGAATTGCTTGGTAGAAAGCAAATCCGAGATTCAGTTACCGCTCTTGCCGAGTTAATGAAAAACGCATATGATGCCGATGCGCCATGGTTACGTGTTGAATTTTCCACTACTGGGTCGAATCAACATGTTGTCATTGTAGATACCGGGCTGGGTATGTCTCAAAATGATATTGAGTCCAAATGGCTTGTTTTAGGTACAAACTCCAAAACAAAAAGGGCTAACAAAACTTCTCCCAGCGGGCGGCCACTAATGGGCGCAAAAGGCATTGGTCGATTGGCCTCCGCAACATTAGGTAAACAGCTCTGGATGTTTACCAAAACAGAGGAGTCATTATGGAATATTGTCTTTATTAATTGGGACATTTTCGAGAACCCCTACATATCTATTGAGGATGTAAGAGTTCCTACAAGATTTGGAGTGTCGAGTCAAGAACTTATACTTAGATTTGATAGTATTATTGCTGAAATGCTTTCTGAGCAAAGGTCGAATTTGGAAAACCCAGGTTGGTATCCAGAAAATGATATTGACGGTATAGTTGCACCACTTTTAAATGGAATCCGCAACAGTCTGTCCAAAGCAAGCATCGAAAAAAAGGACGTAGAGAAATACATTGCATCGTTTAAATGCGGAACCATATTGCATATAGATCAACTTCACGACGATTGGAATCGATACATTAGTCCTATATCATCAGAGACTCGTAGAAATGATGTAATGCTTGAAAAAATGTATAACCGTTTTGCTTCATTCATTTCTACTTTTAAGCACACAGTAACAGAAGGGCTACCTTTTGAGGTGGAAATCTATATTGATGGCAGTCTTTGGGAAGAAGATTACGACTTTACTGAAGATGATTATAATTACTATGACATAAAAGTGTCTGGGGCAATCAAGCAAGGCATTTTTACAGGACAGCTTTTTGCCCCAAATGCCGATTCCTCCTTGTTGCAAAGGTGTAATGCCGATTTGGCAACGGGGATAAGCGTTACTCCGGGTATTTCAAATTGGGAAAGCGTTGATTGTGGCGAGTTTAAAATCAAGTTTTGCCACCTTGAGGGTACTCAAGGAAGAAGTAGCCTTTCCAAAGATGACTACTTAAGAATTACCCGTAAACTACAAACAACCTGTGGAATCTGTGTATACCGTGATGGTGTGCGTGTTTTGCCCTATGGGGAGCCGGAAAATGACTTTCTAAGCATTGAAGAAAGGCGAAGCAAAAAGGCAAGTCGGTATATTTTCAGCCACCGAAATATTTTTGGTCGTATTGACATTAATACTGAAAAGAACCCAATGCTCGAAGATAAGTCAAGCCGCGAAGGTTTAATCGAAAACGCATACTATTTTTACTTTGTTCATACCATCGAGAACCTTTTGACGATACTTGCTATTGATTATCTTTCAGATGTTCGTGCAGACTCCTTGGGCATCCAACAGTCCTATGTTAATCGGAATGTAGAACTGGCAGAAGCCGCAAGAATCCGAAAAGAATTTGAAGCGCAAGAACAAATTCAGGCAAACGAGTTAATTAAACAAGCTAAGACATGGTGTCGTGCAGCCGCTACAACATATAAGGATTTGTATGACGCAATTAGCGCGTTCTGTTCGACCAATGGCAGCATATGTCAGAAGGCGAGTATAAACGACGGGTACGATGTGCTTACATCAACACTTGATAAAATTATTGCCGAAAAGGAGGAAATTTATTATCGTGTTGAAACATACAAAAAACAGCAATTTGTAATACCGGGTCATTTGAAACAATATTTTTCTGAATCTCTCCTTGCGGCAATTACAGAAAAAAATCAAAGCATTCAGGCAAACTGCAAAGAATTGTTTTTGCTTATAGAAGATTCCGTTACCCAGACCTCTTTTGTTCTGACAAATTTGATTGACGAATGGATTTCCACTTTAACCGAACTTGCTCAAACAAAACCTCAACAAATCAAGAAAATGTTACTTGATCGTCTTGAAGCGATTATTATAGCAAATCGAAATTCCCTTGATGACATTTGTCAGCATAGTTTAGACATTCGAGATGGGTTGCTATCAGATATTTCACCTGTACTCGAATTGCTCGCTTCTATTCGCAATAATAACGCAGTTATGGAGACTTCGGACTGGATTGAGGCACAACGCCTTATAGAGTCAGTAGCACAAATCAAGTCAGAAATTGATGGTTTATTTACTTGTTCTCCTGATGTCGTTGTTGAAAAAAGCAACGAGATTATTGCTAAATTAAATAAGTGTAATTCCGATTTAATGATTATTGTGCAAAGAATTCATTTCAATGAAAATGTTAGACTTGGAGCTTTGTCGAAAAAAGGCTTCGCCGCAAAGACAGCAATTTCAGAGAACAGCGAATACTCAGATGAGCAAATAATTGGTATGCTGCGAGAAGACAATTTGAGACTTAATGCTGAACTTGATATTTATAGTGATTTGGCAAATATGGGATTAGCTGCGGAAATCGTGAACCATGAATTCAATCAGCTATTTATCAACGTCAATAACGCAATTCGTAATATGGCCCCTTATGTAAAAGATCCTTCCGCAAAGTATTGGTTACGACAAATCGATATGGGGTTCCATAGTATTTCTGATCGACAAAACCAACTTTCTCCCATGTATCGAAGCTATAGTCTAAAGAAGGCACCTGTCCAACTAAGCACATTCATAGACGAGGTTTGTCGATTTACGGAAAGTGAAATCAAGCGAAATCAGGTAGATTTTGTGAATGGAGTAAGCCCTTCTGTTGTAGTTAAAATCTCCAAATCCAAGGTGTTTCCCGCATTGTCTAATCTTATTAACAACTCGTTGTACTGGGTGCTCAATCAGCAAATACGAACGATTTTGATTCGGTTCGACGAAGCATCACGGACCTTGTATGTGGAGGATTCCGGCGCTGGCATTGCAGCCGCAAATAGAGAGAAAATTTTTGAGCCATTTGTTTCGTACAAGCCTAATGGTCGAGGTCTTGGATTGACAATTGCGCGAAAAGTTCTTGAATCTCAGGGGTACAGGCTCGAAGTTGCAGCAGACACTGAAAAGGTGTTGCCCGGCGCTTGTTTCAAAATTGTTTTTTCTGAAGACACCATGGAGGTGAATTAATTGGATTATGCGGTATCCAGAGCTCGGCTAAAGAATTATTTTAGTACGGTGACATATATCGACGACAGATTTGATCACTGCATAATTGATGAGCCTCTGGACTTTGGTGACGAAGAGACAGTCGATACCCCGCCTCTCCCCATATTGGGTTTGGCCACACCTCCAATTGCTACAGGCGAAATAGCACCGATACCACATGCCGATGAAAAAGACATGGAAATAAATCTGAGTACTATTCTGGCCGCTTTGAATGATGAAAAATACGCGGGTATTCGATTTACTCCTGTGCTTTTCAAAGATAATCTTGCAAAAGAGATTCTTGTAAAAAAAATTCAGGAGTCTCCGTTGACTCTAATTGACTGGAATCTCGGCGAAAAAGAAAAAGCTTTTGACTTTATAAATCTGCTTTTCGAAACAACAAAACAACTCAAAGTTATTGTCGTGTATACAAGCAACTACACTGAAGCCATCAGTGCAATGCAAAAAGATGACTGTTTGAAGGATTGTATGACAATTCCGACCGCTTATAGCTCTTTTAGCTGCTATAGATGCAATCATCAGTCGTTATTAATCATTGCAGCCAAGCAGTCGTATAATCTCAGAACTATTCTCGACATCATTCCGGATGTTTTTATTAATAACTGTGGGCTGATGCCTGTTGCATTGCTGGACTATATGGCATCTGCCCAACATGTAAGTGATGAGCTGTTTGGTGCTTTTTCTCATCCATTTGAAGATATATATTGGCTTCAAATGTATTTTTCCGAATTAAGCGAAGCAGATATCCCATCTGCTATTTCGGAATTTATCCAAAACAAGATATGTGAGGCTTGTAGCATATCGCCTCAGATATCAGATGAGATGTTTGAATATCACAAGCATCATCTGAATGCCCTCATAAAAATGAGCGATGACGATGCCCAAAAAGTATTTCATGAAGCCCTACATGCGTTATACCCTCATCTTAAAAATTCGAACGCCACTTTCTGTAAAGCTCTGCTTGAAGTCAAGTATACACAGATAAAAGATGCTTGTACTTTAGCAATTAAAGACAGCACTTCTTGGGTAGAACTGCTCAAAATTTTTTCTTCCATACTTGATGATGCTTCGACAATAATAGTGGAACAACGAGTGAATTCTTTGTTAGCTCCCTATTCGAAGTTAGAAATTCCAACAGAACTGACTGAAGAAATTGACAAACACAAAGAGCATGTACAGAGGGATATTTCACAGCAAGTTTCTATTGAGCGTGAATGCTTTTTTTCTGAGGTTTTTCCCGTTTTGGTTCAGATTCTTGTATCTTCGCCGGACATTCTCTTCGCAGGAGCAGAACTTGTTCAAAATCTTAAATACCACTATTATGATGATACAGATTTGAATACTATTCTTGCTGCTGGAAAAGAATTAAAAAAGGCAGAAAAAGAAACTTACTTGCGGAATAAGTTTCACTATGGCGATATACTGATTCGGAACAGAAAGGGATCCGCAACAGAGTACCTCTTGTGCATTTCTCCCCCTTGTGATGTATGCCGGCCAGGCAAAGTGAAATTAAACATTTGTTTTATCAATGGATTAGAAGTTCCAGAGGCTGAACTGACAGTTAAAAGAAAAGAAAATGTACACATTAGCGTTCTGCCAATCAATAATGGTTGTAAAACCGATCTGAAATATGTCGCTTGGCGCCTGTTTGATATCGTCAAATTTGATTTAGGTAAGAAAGAAGACTATGAGTCGATATGTAGCTATAGTCGTCCTTTCATGATGTCTGAGCAATATTCCAGGCAAATAGGCAATCTATTCACATCATACTTTTCGAGGGCTGGAGTAGACGAGTTATTCATGAAGTCTGCTCAAAACTTAAGGGCCCTTTTCAAGTAAAAATAAACGGGCAAGCGTTACACTTGCCCGTTTATTTCATTTAAGCATTGAATAAGTCTTGCGCCCATAACTTGAGCTAAGCGTACAGGAACGGCATTTCCGATTTGGAGCGATTTTTCCCCAAAATTGCCTGCAAACACATAGTTATCTGGAAAAGTTTGCAATTTCGCCGCCTCATAGAGGCTTATACCTCGATCTTGGTCTGGATGTATATATCTACCCCTAGTTATATTTGTACAACCGCCCGTTATTGTTGGAGACGGTTGATCCCAATGCATCCTTCCGTAAACATCACGAAAACCATTTGGATAATCTCGGTGACATTTCAAAACCAAATCCGGAGGAAATGAAGAACGACTTCCTCCGTCATGGGGAACAGTGCGAACCCTCCTCATATTAAGCTCTCCTATATGGCTGCATGTATGAAGAGGAATATTGGGATCTGTTCCACCATTCTGAAGCTCTGGTATGCCAGCAAATGCAGTTCTAACGGTATTCCAAGCTAATTTATTCTGCCTAACACTCACCTCTGGTGAAGCATGAGTTACTTCAGGCAATTCTATTGGGTGTCGTTTGTATCTGGAACCCAACAATACAAAGCGCTTTCTAAATTGCGGAACACCATAATCAGCTGTATCAACAACCCTGTAATCTACGGTATAGCCCAAACGAGTTAGCTCAGCTAAGATTTCTTTGAATAGTTTTTCCCCATATTCGGTGGTAATCAATCCCGGAACATTTTCCATAAAAACTGTTTTAGGGCGAAGGCCACGAACTAAACGCAAAAACTCAAGTACTAATTGATTACGAGGATCTGTACTGCCGCTTTCTCCTTTACGCAAACGTGAAAAACCTTGACACGGGCTGCAACCAGCAAGTAAATCCAATTCGCCTATCCTCAAATTGTGTCGTCTTAGAAGAGATACTGCTGTCACATTCCGCACATCATCCACGATTAGATTGACAGTAGGGTGGTTTAATCCATATGTATCGGCTGCAGTCTGGTTGATTTCAACCGCAGACAACACCTCAAAACCAGCTGCTATCAATCCTGTTGACAAGCCGCCACACCCAGAAAAAAGTTCAATTGCAGAAGGCATCGACACACCACCTTTCCAAATGAGCTTAACAATTCATTTTATAATAACACTGAGACAGGAAACTGTCAAATTCCGAGATGCCAAACATTTTATCTCTGTATAACTGAAAGATACTGTAGCAATAAACACTGATAAGAACACAGGTCGCTCGAAACCTTTGTCGAATCTTTTTTACTTTCCTTTCTTCGTCCGCTCGCCTTTCTTCCCCTCCAGCGGGCTTCCATCACCTTCGCTCATATCTTTCAGCCGCTGCGTCTCCGCAATCTCTGCCTTCATCTCCACGATCAGTACCTTCAACTTCTCCTCGCACTCCTCGCGGGTGTGTGCATAGACATTGCGGGCGTGCTTTTTACCGTCGGGCCATTTGGGGGAATAGCGGCCTTCAAAGAGATGGTCGCTGATCTCGCTGATGCAGCCGGTACCGGATCTGCGCTTGCGGCCCACATAGGGCTTGAAGTCGGTCATTCTCGGCTTTTCCGCCTGGGCCGGGGCAGTTTCCTGCCCCGGCTCTGAAGCGTCCTCCTGTGGCGCTGCCTTGCCGATGCCACGGTCGATGTTGGCGGCGGCCGTGAGCCGCATGTCATCGGTAATGTGGGTGTAGATGTCCAGCGTGGTGGCCGACGACACATGACCCAGCATGGCGGAAAGCGTTTTTACATCCATACCGTTCTCCAGCGCCAGCGTCGCGAATGTATGGCGCAGATCG
>UMHA01063332.1_pt1 | contig 23863 bp, 20 predicted proteins | sample 1965401 | NCBI WGS metagenome assembly UMHA01 (sample SAMEA4836085, study PRJEB28245) | human gut metagenome | biome: gut microbiome; material: fecal sample | place: Denmark | collected 2008 | reverse complement strand
TATATAAAAATTTTTAGATGATGATTTTTTACTATAATTTAATTGTTTTATATATTCTATATATTTTTTTGAAATTGCTGGAATATTATTTTTTTCTGAAATTAATTGATTTTGAATGACCGAAATATGTTTTGATAAATCTTCTTTATTACTTTGAATTAATATTTGAAAATTAAAATTGCATGTTTTTAAAAATATTTTATAAGAATTTAAAATTGATTCTTTTTCCAACTCAGATTTTAAATTAAAATTTATTGGATTTATTTTTAATATTTTAATGTATTCATTATTATTTATTTTAATAGTTCCATTCTCTAATATACTTTCAAATGGCAACCAATTTTGAACAGATTTATTTTCTGTTTTTTGCATATTACCTCCTTTACTATTTATTTTTGGTTTTGGGATTTTTTTAGAAAAAAAAAGATTGAAATAAATTAATTCCATATTACAATGATTTATATATTAAGTCAATATAAATCGTGTTTCATTTTTCGACATATTATTTATTATATATTTTTTCTTTTTATTATTTATTTATTTTTTTATTTATTTTTTTGAATAAAAAATTTTTTTATGAACATAATACTATTATGAAATTAATATTAGTTGAACTAAGAGTAATATAGGATTTTAATTATAGGTTTTATATTATTCGAGCAAAGATGTGTAATGGTGTAATGACCTTATATTATTGCATGTCGGCGATGAGAATAAATTATTTGTATGTAAGCTGTATTTATTTATCTTTTTCGATTGATAGTATTTTGTTATACGGTTGTATTATAGGTGATTTATTCGAAGTTAAGATTATTCTTGTATTTTGCAGTGGTTGTTATTAGTCCCTTTGGGATGAATATGGCTATTGCGTGTGCATTTGTAGTCGAGCAACTGATTAATATGTTTGATGAGTTAGCTTATTTATATAGTAATATATATTAGGTTATAAGTTAGGCATATTAGTTTTAGCTGAAGATTAATATTAGTTTTATGATAATAGCAGGTAATAATAATTGTTACCTGTTATTAATTTTTATTTAAATTTTAATTTTAATAATATTATGATAATTTATATTTATATAGTATAATAAATAAAAAATAAAAAATAATTTATCTTGCTGTCGGCTTTTGCAAGCCTCCAAACTGCGCGATAAATTATTTTTTATTTTTTATTTAAATATTTTATTTTAATATTTCATTAGATATCTAAGTTTTTAACATATTTTGCATTTTCTTCGATGAATTTTCTTCTTGGTGCAATATCATCTCCCATTAAAATAGTAAATGTTTCATCTGCTTTTATTGCATCCTCTAATTTTACTTTTATTAATATTCTTTTTTCAGGATTCATTGTTGTATCCCATAATTGTTCTGGATTCATTTCTCCTAAACCTTTATATCTTTGAATATTAACTCCATCTCTACCCATCTCGTTTAAATGTTTTGTCATTTCTTCATCTGTGTAACAATATATATCTTTCATACCTTTTTTTGATAATTTATATAGTGGTGGTTGTGCTAAATATACATTTCCGTTTTCAATTAATGGTCTCATATATCTAAAGAAGAATGTTAATAATAATGTTCTAATGTGAGCACCATCAACATCGGCATCTGCCATTATTATTACTTTTCCATATCTAATTTTTGATATGTCAAAATCTGCACCTATTCCAGCTCCTACTGCTAATATAACTGGTTGCAATTTATCGTTGTTGTATATTTTGTCAGCTCTTGATTTTTCAACATTTAGCATTTTTCCCCACAAAGGTAATATTGCTTGGAATCTTCTATCTCTACCTTGTTTTGCACTACCTCCAGCAGAGTCTCCCTCAACTATATATACTTCACATTTTGAAGCATCTTTTTCACTACAATCAGCTAATTTTCCTGGTAATGTTGATGTTTCTAATGCACTTTTTCTTCTTACTAACTCCCTTGCTTTTCTTGCAGCTTCTCTTGCACGTGATGCACTAATACATTTTTCTAAAATTGCTTTCGCAATAGCTGGATTTTCTTCTAAGAAATTCGATAATGCTTCATTTACCATTGCAGATACAATTCCAGTAATTACACTATTTCCTAGTTTTGTCTTTGTTTGTCCCTCAAATTGTGGTTCTTTTACTTTAACAGAAACAACTGCTGTAATTCCTTCTCTTATATCTTCTCCTTGTAAATTTCCATCTTTTTCTTTTAATAAATTATGTGATTTTGCATAATCATTAAATGATTTAGTTAACGCTCTCTTAAATCCTTCTAAGTGTGTTCCACCTTCTATTGTATTAATATTATTAACAAAAGTATAAATATTTTCTGAATATGCTGTTGTATATTGGAAAGCTATTTCAACTGGATATTCCCCATTTTTTTCTATGTAAATAGGATCTTTATGTATTGTTTCTTTATTTTTATTTAAAAATTGTACAAAAGATATTAATCCACCTTCAAAATGGAACTCTGCCTTTTTTATAGGTTCTACTCTTAAATCTGCAACATTTATTTTTAATCCTTTTGTTAAAAATGCAATTTCTCTAAATCTTTCTTCTAATGTTTCATAATTATAGTCTAATGTTTCAAAAATAGTATCATCTGCTAAAAACCTAACTTTTGTACCTGTTTTTTTAGAATCACCAATTCTAGTTAATGGCTCTACAGTTTTTCCTTTTTCGAATTTCATTTGGAAAACTCCACCATCTCTTTGAATTGTAACTTCTGTCCATGTAGATAATGCATTAACAACTGATGCACCAACTCCATGAAGACCTCCTGATACTTTATATCCACTATCTCCACCGAATTTTCCACCAGCATGTAATTTAGTATAAACTGTTTCAGCTGCTGATATTTTTGTTTTAGGATGTATATCTACTGGAATTCCTCTACCATTATCTTCAACAGATATTATATTTCCTGGCTCAATTTTTATATTAATTTCAGAACAATACCCTGCTAAAGCCTCATCAACACAGTTATCCACAATTTCATAAACCATATGATGTAATCCTCTAATTGATGTACTTCCTATATACATACCAGGTCTTTTTCTTACAGCTTCTAAACCTTCAAGTACTTGTATTTGATCTGCTCCATATTCGTGTTCAAATTTTTCCATTATTTTTTATCCATCCTTTCATTTTTTGATGTTCTTTTTCCTAATGTCACTGATGATATATTTGAAATATATCCTTTTGTTTTGTTATCTTTACTGATAATAATAAGTGATTTTTTATTGTTATCTGATATATCTATAATCTTATCACTAATTCCTAAATTTTTGCAAATATTTTCTAAACAATTTTTCTTTTCTAAACTTTTTATATCTAAAATTGCAATAATATTTTCAGAATTAATAATAACATCCTTTCCAATATGTATATACATTAAACAATTTCCCCTTTTTTTATATGATATAAATTGTAATCCACATTTTGTATTTCAATTTTATCTGTTCCTGTAATAATTACTTGAGTATCTTTTATATTTTCTAAAAAATTTTTTCGTCTTTTTTCATCTAGCTCAGACATAAAATCGTCTAATAATAAAATTGGGTATTCTCCTATTTCGTCATATATAACATTTAGTTCTGCAAGTTTTAAAGATAATACAGCAGTTCTATTTTGGCCTTGAGAGCCATAAATATTTACTTCTTTATTATTTATATATATCATAAAATCATCTCTATGGACACCTTTTGTTGTAAAACCTTTTATAATATCTAATTTTCTTCTTTCTTTTAACAATCCCAAATAGTTATCTTTATTTTCACAATCTGAAACATATTCTATTGTTAGCTCTTCATTTTGATCTGTTATTTTACTGTGGATATCATTTATTTTCTCTATTATTTTATCCACATAATCCACACGATACCTGTATATAATTTCTCCATACTCTGCTAACTTTTCATCCCATATATCTAATAGATCTTGTGATTTATTTTCTTCTTTTATTTGTTTTAAATAATTATTTCTTTGTTCTAATGTTTTTAAATACAAATTCAAGTTATACACATAATTTGGTCTTAACTGTCCAATCATCATATCTAAAAATCGTCTTCTATTTACCGGTCCATCTCTTAAAATGTTAATATCTTCTGGTGTAAAAATAACTATGTTGATATTTCCTAATACTTCACTCAATTTTTTTATTTTTATTCCGTTCACACTTATTTGTTTTTTACTTGAAATATCTACTTTTACTTTTCCGTTTCTATCTTTTTTTTGATATTCAGCTTCTACAGTTAAATGGTCTTGTCCAAATTTTATTAATTCTTTTTCTTTAGTAGTTCTAAAAGACTTTCCAAAACTACAAAGAAAAATTGATTCTAAGATATTTGTTTTTCCCTGTGCATTATCACCATAAACCACATTAATATTTTTATTAAATTCTATTTCTTGCTCTTCATAATTTCTAAAATTGTGTAATTTTATTTTATTAATGTACATATATCTGTCCTTTTTTCACAAATTTCCGTATAGTTATCCACATTTTTGTGGATAACTTGGTGATATTTTCATTGTTTTGTGAATAATTTTTTTTATTCTTTCATTCTTATTGGAAGAACCATATAAATATAGTCTCCGCCTTCCTCAACAGGTCTTATAATACAAGGTGAAATGCTTGTACCAAAATCTATATATACTTCTTGATCATCAATTGCCCTGAATGCGTCTAAGAAATATTTTGGATTAAATCCTGCCTCTAGATTTTTACCTTCTGTAGTTACATACATTTCTTCTTTTGCATCTCCTGTTTGATTTGTACAAGAAATTGTTACTTTACCAATATCTATACTTACTTTAACAGGATATTTCTTTTCTTTTTCTATACTAGATGATGAAATTAAGCTAATTCTTTCAAAACATTCTTGCATTGCACTTTTATCCACTCTTATTCTTGTTTCCCAGTTTTCTGGAATAACACTTGAATAGTTTAAAAATTCTCCATCTAATAATCTTGTTACTATTTTACAATTTTCCATTTCAAATAGTGCTTGATTTTTTGCAATTCCTATTTTAATAAGATCGTATGAATCTAAAATGATTTTATTTATTTCATTTAATGTTCTTCCTGGTATTACAGCTGCAAAATCATTTGTTTTTGATTGTAAGAATTTACTCTTCCATGCTAATCTAAAACCATCTACTGCTACTACATTTAATTTGTTATTTTTTATTTCAAACAAACATCCTGTAAAAATAGGTCTGTTTTCTTCTGTACTAACTGCAAATATTGTTTTTCTTATCATTTCTTTTAAAGAAGTTTGATCCATTTCTATAGAATTTTCAATACTTATTTTAGGAAGTTCTGGAAACTCATTTGGATTCATTGTTGCAAGTTTATATAAAGATCCTTCACATTCTATAACTAATAAATTTTTTTCATCTAATGAAATACTAATTTCTGAATCTGGAAGTCTTCTAATAATTTCACTAAACATTATTGCATTTACAACTGTTGCTCCTTGTTCTTTTACTTCACAATTAATTATATACTCTATTCCTATTTCTAAATCATATGTTGTTAATTTTACTTCGTTATCATTGGTTTGAATTAATATTCCTTCTAGTATTGGCATTGTTGTTTTACTAGCAACCGCTTTTGTTACGGAATTAATAGCTTTAAGGATATTATCCTTTTCACAAACAAGTTTCATTTTTGCTTCGTCTCCTTTATATAATAATATAATATTTATAGTAGTAGTAGTAATAGGTTATGTGGATTATGTGGAAAACTGTGTGGATCATTATTTTCCCTATACTTTTAGCTGTGAATAACTTAGTGGAAAAACACTAAACTTATCTACATTAAAAAATCTTTTATGGGGAAAATCTAAATATTAACATGTTATATACAATTAATTCACAATACAATGTGAATATCTAATGTACGTCTTCCGTAAGTAAAACTTCAATTAGATTTTCCAAACATAAATTTATCAAACACAAATTTTGATAAATTTTAAGAATTGATTTAAATGAATATTATTTGTCAGATAATAAAATGTTTTTCACACTTTCCACAATTCTTTTTGTGCTCATATCATTTTGTATTTCTTTATCTATTTTGTTACATGCATGTATAACAGTTGTGTGATCTCTTTTCCCAAACCCATCCCCTATTTTTGTTAGAGGAAGCCCTGCAACACTTCTACAAAGATACATTGCAATTTGTCTTGGAAAAGTTACATCATTTGATCTTTTTACACCTTTTAATTCTTCCACAGTTATATTAAAATATTTTGCTATTGTTTCTTGAATTAAATCAATAGAAAGTACTTTATCTTGATTTGATACAACGTCGTTTATAGCTCTTTCAGCCATTTCCATAGTTATATGTGAATTCGTTAAAGATGCTTTAGCAATAAGTTTGTTTAAAACTCCTTCTAGTTCTCTTATGTTAGAATCTATTTTTGTAGCTATATCACACAATATATCATCATCTATAATAATGTTATCTAGTTGAGCTTTTTTACGTAGAATTGCTAAACGTGTTTCATAATCTGGATTTGAAATATCAGCAATAAGTCCCCATTCAAATCTTGATTTTAAACGATCTTCTAATAAATTAATATCTTTTGGTGGTCTATCACTAGAAATGATAATTTGTTTTCCACTTTCGTGTAATGTGTTAAAAGTGTGGAAAAATTCTTCTTGAATACGTTCCTTACCCGCAATAAACTGAATATCATCAATTAATAGCACATCAATATTACGATATTTATTTCTAAACATCTCATTTTTATTGTCTTTAATAGCATTGATTAATTGATTGGTAAATTTTTCAGAAGTAACATATAAAATGTTTGCATTTCTATTGTTAATTAAAATTTCATTTGCAATTGCGTGCATTAAATGTGTTTTCCCAAGTCCAACTCCACCATAAATAAACAATGGATTATATGCTGTAGCAGGAGCTTCGGCAACAGCTAAAGCAGCGGCATGAGCAAATCTATTGTTATTTCCAACAACAAATGTATCAAATGTGTATTTTGGATTTAATGTAGAATTTGGATAAGAAGAACTTGTATTAGGTTGATTTAAAACTACATTCTTATCTTCTGTAACGTCATCTTTTAAAATGACAGAAATTTCACAATTTTTATTAGTAATATAATTAAAAGTATTTATAAATAAATCGTGATATCTTGAAATAATTGATTCTTTTTGGAAAGCATTATTAGCGACTAAAACTATGTTTCCATTTTCAGCACTATCTATGTCTAAGTCCCTAATCCAGGTTTCGTAAGAAATTTTTGTAACTTCATTTTTTAGAAGTTCTTTTGCTTTTGTTAAAAGTTCATTTAATTCTTCTTTTTGCATTGTTATTTCAATCCTTCCAGAATATAATGTTTCAATATATCAAGTGCATAATTTGTAAATTATACACATAATTATCCACAATATTGATATATAATATCAAATAAACAATATTATAGTCAATACAAAAAATAGATTATTTAAAAAATGTTTTTTTTATATTGACATAATAGAAAAATTAGGATATAATTATTAAGCTTATTATTAGTAGATAATCCGTTTACGGTTTAAATATATACAGGAGGTGCTAAATAAAATGAAAAGAACATATCAACCTAAAAAAAGACAAGAACAAAAAGAACATGGTTTTATGAAAAGAATGAAAACTAGATCTGGTAGAAATGTATTAAAAGCAAGACGTGCAAAAGGAAGAAAAAAATTAAGTGCGTAATTAAGGAAGGTCACGAAATTGTGGCCTTTTTTGAAATATGTGGATAATAAAATTTAGATGAGTGATAATAATGAGAAAAATTAAAACATTAAAAAAGAATTATGAGTTTCAAAATGTTTTGTCAAAAGGAAAATTTTATATTGGAAAACAAATCACAATATATGTTACTAAAAACAAATTAAAAAGTAATGTGATTGGAATTGCAATATCAACGAAAACTTGTGATGCCGTAAGACGTAATAGAATTAAAAGACTTATTAGAGAAAACTATAAATTAATAAAAAATGATTTATACACAGGATACAACATAGTTTTTTTATGGAATAGAAAAGATAAGGTAGAAAATGCAGATTTTCATATTATAAAAGAAGATATGTATAGATTGTTGAAAAAGGCTGAATTATTACCATGAAAAAAATTCTAATAGTTTTATTAAGAGGTTACCAGAAAATTATTTCTCCTATATTTCAAGCAATAGGAGTTCATTGTAAATATTATCCTAGTTGTTCAGAATATATGAAAAACGCAATTGAAAAATATGGTTGTGTAAAAGGAATATATTTAGGAATAAAGAGATTATTAAGGTGCAATCCATTTTCAAAAGGTGGATACGACCCTTTAAAATAAAGTGGAGGATATATGGGTTTTATAGCAGAATTATTTGGGTACTTATTAAATGTTTTATATACTGCATTTAATAACTATGGAATTGCTATTATTGTTTTTTCAGTTATATTAAGACTTATATTAATACCAATTACAATAAAGCAACAAAAATCAATGAAAAAATCAGCAGAATTACAAGAAGAAATGAGAGAAATCTCAAAAAAATATAAAAATAATCCAGAAAAATTGAATCAAGAGACGATTGATTTATATAAAAGAGAAAAAATGAGTCCTTTTAGTGGATGTTTAAGCTCTATTATACAGATTGTTATTATATTATCTGTATTCTGGCTAGTAAGTCAACCTTTGACATATATGAAAAGAGTAGATAAAGACTTAATAGAACAATACAAACAAGAGATTCAAGAAGGAAATAATGGACAAAAATCATCTTATGCTGAAATTGAAGTTATAAATAAAAAAGGAAAAGAAGACGAAAGAGTCTCAATAAATATGGACTTTTTAGGACTTGATTTAAGTAAAGTTCCAGGAAATAATTTGAATGACTGGAAAGTTTATATTATTCCATTGTTATATGTAGTTTCTTCAATTATTTCTATAAAAATGTCAACAGACATGACAAACAAAAAGAAAAAGAATGAAATAGTAGATGAAAATAAAGATCAAGATGAATTAGATACAATGCAAGCAATGAACAAAAATATGACTTATATGATGCCTATAATGTCTGTTATGATAGCATTTATAGCACCACTTGGATTAGCGTTATATTGGTTTATCAGTAATTTATTGATGATAGTTGAAAGAGTTATAATTAATAGAATTATGGAACATAAGGAGGAAGAGGAAAATGCCTAAGAGTATAATAGCAGAAGGAAAAACAACCAATGAAGCAATTTCTAATGGACTTAAAGAATTAAATGTTTCAAAAGAAAAAGTAGATATAAAAGTACTAGAAAATGAACAAAAAAGAAGTTTTTTTAGTATATTGGCTCCAAGAATAGTTAAAGTAGAATTAACATTAAAAGATAATGTAGAAATAAATGAAAATAAAAAACAAAAAGATCAACAAGTAAAGTCAAAAGAAAATAGAGCAATTATAGAAACTCAAAAAAAAGAAGCAAATCAAGAAGATATTAAAACTGCAATGTCAAATATAGAACAATTTTTAAAAGATTTTTCTCATAATTTTGAAGAAATCACATATGAATTAAAAGAAGATAAGGAATTTATAGCTATAGACATTCAAGGGAAAGATTCATCAAAACTTATCGGATATAGGGGAGATGTTCTAAATTCTCTACAAACAATTATCAATTCAATTGCAAATAAAAATTGCGAATCTAGAATACGTGTAATTATTAATATTGGTGATTATAAAGAAAAAAGAGAAAAAGCATTAGAAGATTTGGCAGAAAAGGTTGCAAAAACAGTTTTAAAGAATGGAAAATCAATTACTTTAGAACCAATGGTAGCATATGAGAGAAAAGTAATACATAATAAATTACAATCAAATACAAAAATTAGAACATACAGCATAGGAGAAGAGCCATACAGAAAAGTTGTAATAGCTAAGAATAAATAAATATAAATAATAAATCTGAAGTCAAAGTGAAGATTTAATGTAGAAATACAATTAAATTCTATCTTTGACTTTTTTTATATTTAAAGAAGAAGGAGAAAAGATATGAGCAAAACAATTGCAGCGATCGCAACTGCTACGGGTACTGGTAGTATAGGCATTATTAGAATGAGTGGAAAAGATTGCTTTAAAATATTAGAAAAAATATTTGTACCAAGAAACTCAGAAATAAATATAGAAGAAATACCTGGTTATACAATGAAATACGGTTATATAGTAAATACAGATAGTAAAGAAAAAATCGACGAGGTTATAGTTTCTTTTTTTAAAGCACCTAGGAGCTATACAACCGAGAATATGTGTGAAATAAATTCACATGGAGGAACTATTGTTGAGCAAAAAATACTGGAACAATGCTTATTAAATGGAGCAGATTTAGCTGAACCTGGTGAGTTTACTAAAAGAGCATTTTTAAATGGTAGAATTGATTTATCCCAAGCAGAGTCTGTTATGGATATAATAAATGCGAAAACTGATAAAGAAGCAAAAGCATCTTTAAGTCAGTTAGAGGGGAATTTATCAAAAGAAATTCATGAAATCCAAAAAGAATTATTAAGTATTATGGCTGATATAGAAGCTTCAATAGATTATCCAGAATATGATATAGAAGAAACAACAAACAACAAAGCTTTAGAAGTATTGAGTAATGTTAAGCAGAAGTTAACTAAACTAGAAAATAGTTTTAAAAATGGAAAAATTTTAAAGGATGGAGTAAAAACTGTTATAATTGGAAAACCAAATGCAGGGAAATCTTCATTATTAAATATTATGCTTGATGAAGAAAGAGCTATTGTTAGTGATTATGCAGGAACAACAAGAGACACAATAGAAGAATTTATAAAGATTCAAGATGTTCCTTTAAAAATTATAGATACAGCAGGAATTCGAGATACAAATGATAAAATAGAAGAAATTGGAGTAAAGAAAGCAATAAAGTTGGCAGATGATGCAGATTTAATTATTGCAATTTTTGATTGCTCTGGAGAACTCGATGAAGAAGATTTAAGAATCATTAATTTAATAAAAAACAAAGAAACAATCATATTGTTAAATAAATGCGATTTAAGACAAAAAAACGCAAAAACGATAAATTATATGTCCAAATTAAATAAAACGGTTATAGAGGCATCTATGAAGACAAAAAGAGGAATAGATGAATTATATAATTGCATTGAAAAGAAATTTAAGATGAATGAAATAGATATAGGATCAGAAACTGTTGTTACAAATATAAGACATAAAAATCAAATTCATAAAGCAATAGAAAGTATAGACAAAGCGCTAGAAATAGTTAAAAGTCAAATGCCTATAGATATTATAGCTGTAGAGATAAAGCAAACGCTAGAAGACCTTGGAAGTATAACTGGAGACAATGTTTCAGAAGATATAATTAATGAAATTTTTTCAAAATTCTGCCTAGGAAAGTAATTGACAAATAGACAAAAATATATGTCGAAAAAAGTCGAACACAAAAAATACAGGTTTAAAAGCGAAAACGAGTTTGTGAAACATTGTTTTTTGTTTCATAAAAAACGAATAGAATTTAAAATAAACGAAGAATAAATATTATAAAATTGGAGGTAAAAAATGAAATATAATGCAGGAAAATTTGATGTAGCTGTTATAGGAGCAGGACACGCAGGTTGTGAAGCTGCCTTAGCAACTGCAAGAATGGGATTTAAAACATTATTATTTTCAATAAGTTTGGAAGCTGTTGCAAACATGCCATGTAACCCACATATAGGGGGAAGCTCAAAGGGACATTTGGTTAAAGAATTGGATTGCTTAGGTGGGGAGATGGGGAAAAATATAGATAAGACATTTACTCAACTTAGAATGTTAAATACATCAAAAGGCCCAGCGGTGTATTCTTTAAGAGCTCAAGCAGATAGAAAAAGATATCAGATGGAAATGAAACATACTTTAGAAAAACAAGAAAATTTATACCTTAAACAAGCAGAAATTGTAAATATTGCTGTGGAGGACGGAAAGGTAAAATCAGTTGAAACAAATATAGGTGCTATTTATGAAGTTGATTCCGTAATATTAGCTACAGGAACATACCTAAAAGGAAAAATATTTATAGGCGAAACGTCTTTTGAAAGTGGCCCAGACGGAGTGTTTCCAGCAAATAAGCTATCAGACATGTTAAAAAAGATGGGAATAAATCTTGTAAGATTTAAGACAGGGACTCCTGCTAGAGTTAATAAAAATAGTATAGATTTCTCAAAAATGGAGATTCAAGAGGGAGATAAAAATCCTTCTGCATTTTCTTTTGAAGATAAAATTTCAGAAGATGAGGAACAATTACCATGCTATCTAACGTATACAACAAAGGCTACACATGATTTGATTAGAGCTAATCTACACCGTTCACCACTTTATAGTGGACAAATCGTGGGAACAGGACCGAGATATTGTCCTTCAATTGAGGATAAAGTAGTTAGATTTGCAGACAAAGAGAGACATCAAATTTTTATAGAACCAATGGGAAGAGATACTGATGAAATGTATGTACAAGGAATGAGTTCATCATTACCTGAGGACGTTCAAATTGCTATGTATAGGACAATTCCTGGATTAGAGCATGTAGAGTTTACAAGACCAGCATATGCAATAGAATATGATTGCATAGAGCCTTCAGAATTAAAATTATCACTAGAACATAAGAAAATTAGTGGAATGTTTTTCGCGGGACAAATAAATGGAACTTCTGGATATGAAGAAGCTGCTGTTCAAGGAATAATGGCAGGAATTAATGCAGGAAGAAAGCTTCAGGGAAAAACTCCTATTATATTAGATAGGTCACAAGCGTATATTGGGGTTTTAATAGACGATATTGTAACAAAAGGAACGAATGAACCATATAGAATGATGACCTCAAGAGCAGAGTATAGGCTACTTCTAAGACAAGACAATGCAGACTTAAGATTAACGGATATTGGTTATGAGGTTGGGCTTATTTCTGAGCAAAGATATAAAAAGTTTTTGGAGAAAAAAGATCAAATTAAAAAAGAAATAGAGAGAATGAATAAAACTACAGTAAAACCAACTAAAGAGGTGAATGAGTTTTTAACTAAAAATAATTCTTCACAGATAACAAATGGGGTAAAATTATCAGAATTACTAAGAAGAACAGAGATTACGTACGAAAAATTAAAAGAAATTGACGAAGACAGACCAAAACTAGATAGAGAAGTTGAAGAGGAAGTAGAAATTCAAGTAAAATATGAAGGTTATATTAAATTACAAGAGCAACAAGTAGAAAAATTTAAGAAATTAGAAAAGAAACTTCTTCCAAATAATATTAATTATAGCGATTTAAAAGGATTAAGGATAGAAGCAAGACAAAAATTAGACAAAATTAAACCTGAATCAGTTGGACAAGCATCTAGAATATCAGGTGTTTCACCAGCCGATGTATCAGTATTATTAATATATTTAGAGCAAATGAAAAAAAGCGAAAAATAATCTATAAAAGGAGAAAATAAGGAGAAAATATGGAAAGAGAAAGTTTTTCAAAAGAATTAATTGAAAAAGCTAAGAAAGTTAATATAGAAATAGATGATAAAAAAGAAGAACAATTTTATAATTATATGAAGCTTTTATTAGAATGGAACGAAAAGATTAATTTAACAGCAATTACAGAACAAAATGACATTATATTGAAACATTTTATAGATAGTATCACAATAAACAAGTATATAGAACAAAGTAATTCCATTATAGATATAGGGACAGGAGCAGGTTTTCCAGGAATTCCTCTAAAAATTATGAATCAAAATAAAAAGATCACACTAGTAGATTCTTTAAATAAAAGGATAAATTTTTTAAATGAAGTGTGTAAAGAAATAAGTTTAGAAAATATACAATGTATCCATGCAAGAGCGGAAGAACTTGCTAGTGATTTAGAATATAGAGAAAATTACGAAACAGTGGTATCTAGAGCGGTTGCAAGGTTAAATGTATTAATAGAGTATATGCTTCCATTTGTAAAAAAAGGAGGCTTATGCATATGTATGAAAGGCCCAAATATAGACAGAGAACTTGAAGAGGCAAAAAATGCAATTAAAGTATTAGGGGGAAAAATTAAAAGCGTAGAGAGTTTCTTTTTACCAGATAGTGATATAGAAAGAAATGTTATAATAATTGAAAAGGTTGCAGAAACGCCAAAAAAATACCCTAGAAAGGCAGGGCTTCCATCGAAACAACCAATCATTTAATATTTAAAAAAGTCAAAATATATAAACAAAAAATCTTAAAAAAATTTAATAAAATTTAAGATAATTCATTGACATATTAGTCATAATTTTATATGATTAATATGTTAATTTTTTTATGGAGGCTACGAGATAATGGGAAAAGTTGTATCAATAGCAAATCAAAAAGGTGGGGTCGGAAAGACTACAACATCAGTTAATTTAAGCACTATACTTGCAAAAAAAGGTAAAAAAGTATTAATGATAGATGCCGATCCACAAGGAAATGCATCAAGTGGTGTAGGTATAGATAAAGATGTCGAGGAATCGGTTTATGATATATTAATTAATGATACTGAAATAGAAAAAGTTGCTAAAAAGACAAATATAAAAAACTTATCAATTTGTCCTTCTAACATAAACCTTGCGGGAGCCGAGGTAGAGCTTGTTTCAATGATGTCAAGAGAATATAGACTGAAGGAGAAACTAGATCCTATTAAAGATAATTATGATTATATTATAATAGATTGTCCACCATCTTTAGGTCTTGTTACATTAAATGCTTTTACAGCATCTGATAGTGTTTTAATACCAGTGCAATGTGAGTATTATGCTCTAGAAGGATTAGGACAGTTAATAAATACAATTAATTTAGTAAAAAAGCATTTAAATAAAAATATTGAGATTGAAGGAGCTTTACTAACAATGTATGACATCAGAACAAACCTATCAAATCAAGTTGTTAAGGAAGTAAAAAAATACTTTAATGATAAAGTATATAAAAATGTAATTCCAAGAAACGTTAAGCTAAGTGAAGCGCCAAGTTATGGGATGCCTATTACTATATATGATCCAAGATCAAAGGGTGCAAAAAGTTATGAAAAATTTGCAAAAGAATTCTTAAAGAATAACGAAACAGATTCAAAAGGAAAACATGCATTGTAATTAATTCAATAGATAAGAAAGAGAGAGTGAAGAAAATGGCTAAAAAAACAGGGCTAGGAAAAGGGTTAGATGCTTTATTTTCAGATAACATATTAGAAGAAGATGAAGAAGCAAAACTTAAAGATGGAGAAGAAATTGTTAAGAAAATTAAGATAATTGAGATAGAACCAAACAGAGAACAACCAAGAAAAATATTTAATAATGAAAGTTTGGAAGAGTTAGCAGAATCAATAAAAAAATACGGAATAATTCAACCTATTATTGTTAACAAAAAAGATGATTATTATGAGATAGTAGCAGGAGAAAGAAGATGGAGAGCTGCTAAAAAGGCTGGACTTACTGAGATGCCATGCATTGTAAGAGGCGATGATGAGAGAAGAAATAAGGAAATTGCATTAATTGAAAATATTCAAAGAGAAGATTTAAACCCAATAGACAAAGCTAGAGGATTTAGACAATTAATGGATGAATATGGAATGACTCAACAACAACTTTCAGATACAATTGGTTTGAGCAGAAGTGGTATTGCAAATACAGTTAGAATATTAAATTTAGATCCAAGAGTAATAAAATTAGCAGAAGAGGGTAAATTAACAGAAGGACATTGTAGATCATTAATGGCAATACAAGATGCAGATAAGCAATATGCTGCAGCTATGGTAATTGTTGAAAAAGGTGAAACAGTACGAGATATTGAAAGAAAAGTAAAAAATAATAAAAAAGCACAAAAAATAGATCCAAAGTATGATGCAATATTTAGAGATATTGAAGATTCTTTCCAAGGATTTTTTGGAACTAAAGTTAAATTAGATGCTAAAAAAAGAAGTGGAAGAATAATTATTCAATATTCTTCAAATGAAGACCTAGAAAGAATTTTAGGACTTATAAAATAAAGATATTTGAGGAGGAAGGATGGAATCAGTTTTAGATTTTTTAAGGACAGATACTTTTTTAATTATTCTTTTAGGAGGAATGTTAATTTTATTTGTTTTGTATATTTCAAATATAGTTAAGCTATCTAAAATTAGAAAAGACTATAACCATTTTATGAAAAAGCTTGGAAATGGTAATAATGTAGATGAAATATTAAGGGCATATATAAACGAAGTAGAAAGAGTAGAAAATAAAAATGAAGAAATTGTTTCATACTGCAAAAGGCTAGATGAAAATGTTGCAAAATGTATACAAAAAACGGGTATGGTCAGATATAATGCATTTAGAGACACTGGAAGTGATTTAAGCTTCTCCCTTGCACTTTTAAATGAACACAATGATGGAGTGGTTTTAAACGGAATTTATGCAAGAGATATGTCAAATATATATGCTAAACCAATAGAAGGCGGAAAATCCAAATATGCACTTTCTGATGAAGAAAAACAAGCAATAGAAATAGCTATGAAAAAATAACTTAGATTAATAAAAACATATGGTGACTAAACACTAAATTTTCTAAAAATTACTATTGACAAGCAAAGGTCAAATATGTTAATATATATACTGTTACCACGATTGGTAACAGATGCACGGAGAGGTGGTCGAGTTGGTTTATGGCACCAGTCTTGAAAATTGGCGTAGGTTTGTAGCCTACCGTGGGTTCGAATCCCACCCTCTCCGCCATTTTTTTATAGGAAAATCTTCGATTTTCGAGCTTTAAATAACATTTTGGAGGCTTACCCAAGTGGTTGAAGGGGACAGTTTGCTAAACTGTTAGGGTTCGCAAGGGCCGCGAGGGTTCAAATCCCTCAGCTTCCGCCAAAAGGATACTTGTTTTAACAGGTATCCTTTTTTTTTGTCATATTATAAGAATATTTAAATAATATATATTAGGTGATAATTATGAAAATGGCATTGTGCTTATCTGGTGGTGGTGTAAAGGGCGCAGCACATATTGGAGCATTAAAAGCATTCGAAGAGGCAAATATTGAGTTCAATTATATATCAGGAACATCATCAGGAAGCATTGTAGCGGCTCTATACGCTGTAGGATATTCTTCAGATGAAATATATTGTTTATTTAAAAAGTATGCTAAAAAGATAAAATATATCGATATGGGAGCTATATTAAAGATACTAAAAAATCTAATTACAAAAGGAAAATTTATAGTAGAAGGATTAAATAGTGGTAGAGCAATTGAAAAGGCTATTACTAATGCATGTGCCAAAAAAGGAATATATACTATTGGAAAAGTACAAAAGAAATTGTTAGTGCCAAGCGTTGCCTTAGATACAGGAAAGATATACTTTTTTAATTCTATGCAAAGAAGAGCTACTTATTCAGATGAAATAGTATATGATGACAAAATCGAAATTGGAAAAGCTGTTAGGGCAAGTTCAAGTTATCCAGGTGTGTTTTGTCCATGTGAATACAATGGAATAAAGCTTATAGATGGAGGAATACGAGAAAATACTCCCTGGAGAGAATGGAAAAAAGTTGGTGTAGATAAAGTAATTTGTATTGGATTTGAAACCAAAAATGAGGCTAAGAAAGAAAAAAATATGGTTGATATTATTAGTGATTCACTTGGAATTTTGTGCCATGAATTATCTAATTATGAATTATATGAAGTAGATTATTTAATGAAAATAAAAACAAAAGATGTATCTTTATTAGATACAAAGCAATTTTCGTATTTATATGAACAAGGATATAATCAGGCAAAAAAATTTATAAAAGTTGAATTAAGTAAAATATTATGATAATATAACGAAAAAGGGGGTAATAAAATGAAATATCAAATTATTGGAAAAACAGTACCAACAGTAGAATTAACATTAAATAAAGGTGAGTCTATGTATACACAAAGAGGAGGAATGACTTGGCAAACACAGGGAATAAAGATGTCAACAAATGCACGTGGTGGATTGATGAAGAGTTTAGGAAGAATGTTTACAGGTGAATCAATTTTTATGAGTACATATTCTGCAGAAGTGGATAATGCACAAATTGCATTTGCAACAACAGTTCCTGGAGATATACAACCTATTAATTTATCAGAGGTTCCAAATGGGATGACAATACAAAAAGGAGCATTTTTATGTGCAGAGCCAGGTGTAGAATTAAGTGTTGCATTTTCAAAAAGGTTTTCTGCTGGATTATTTGGAAGAGAAGGATTTGTTCTTCAAAAAGCAACAGGAAGGGGAATGTTATTCTTAGAAGTAGATGGAGATCCTATTGAAAAAATATTAGCTCCTGGGGAAGTTTTAAAGGTGGACACAGGTAATGTAGTTGCATTTGAAAATACGGTGTCTTATGAAATTGAAACTGTAAAAGGATTAGGAAATATTCTATTAGGGGGAGAAGGATTGTTCTTAACTAGACTGGTAGGACCAGGAAGAGTAATTATTCAATCTCAAAATTTTGGAGATTTTGCAGGTAGAATAATTTCAATGATTCCACCAAAAGGAAATTAAAAAATATCCCAACACTTTGTGTTGGGATTAATTTTTATTAATTAACTTTACTTTCAACATGTGCTTCAGCAGCAGTGTTTTCTTTTCTAATTGATTCTTTCTCCGCTTGTTGTTTCTTTAAATTATCTTTGGCTACTGTCATAAGTAGCTTTATTCTGTTTGTTTGATTTGCTTCACTTGCACCAGGGTCATAATCAATTGGAGATATATTTGCTTCTGGATAAGTGTTACGAATAGTCTTAATAACACCCTTTCCTACAACATGATTTGGAAGACAAGCAAAAGGTTGGACACATACGATATTTGGTATACCATGTTCAATATATTCAATCATTTCTGCTGTTAAGAACCAGCCTTCACCTGTTTGGTTACCTATTGATAAAATATCTTTTACTTTATTTTCTAATTCCCATATGTCACAAGGCTGTAAGTAACCTTTTTTAGAGTTAGCTAAAGCAATTCTCTCATCTTTTTCTAATATATCTATTAACTTAATAGCCGTTTTAAATAATTTTGCCTTTAATTTATCTGTTTTAATTAATTGATTAAATGTAATTTTATGAGTAGCTATGAATTTAATAAATCCCATAAAGTCTGGAAGTATTACTTCTGCACCTTCTTCTTCAAGTTTATTTGCAATAAAGTTATTTCCAAAAGGATGGTATTTGATTAATACTTCTCCTACTATACCTACCTTTGGTTTTATAACAGATGTATCTAATTCGATTTTTTCAAAATCGTTTACAATATCATAGATACTTTGCTTAAATTCTTTCATTGTAGATTTTTCTAATAATTTCTTACATTTATCCATCCACTCATCAAATAGTTTCTGAGATTCTCCCTTATTTACTTCATATGCTCTATTTTTAGTTAACATTTTTTGAAGTAAATCAGCATAAACTACCATTTTTAATAGTCTTTCAATTAAAGGAAGTGTAATCTTAAATCCAGGCATTTTTTCCATCCCAACAACATTAAATGAAATAACTGGAACATTTTCAAAACCGGCATCTTTTAATGCTTTACGGATAAATCCAATGTAATTTGTTGCTCTACATCCACCACCTGTTTGAGACATAATTAAAGCAGTTTTATTAAGATCATATTTACCTGACTCAAGAGCTTCTATCATTTGTCCTGTAACGAGAATTGAAGGATAACATGCATCATTATTAACGTATTTTAATCCTGTTTCAACAGTATGAGATGTGCATTCTCTTAATAATTCAACTTTGTATCCAGAAGCACGTACAGCGGCTTCTAATAACTCAAAGTGAATAGGTGCCATTTGAGGAATAAGGATTGTATAATCTTCTTTCATATCTTTTGTAAATATTTTTTTATGAATTTCATAGTCTCCATTTCCTTTTTGTAATTCTTTATTTTTTAAACGTTTATTCATACTTGCAAGTAAAGAACGAATACGAATTCTTACAGCTCCTAAATTATTTATTTCATCTATTTTTATTAAAGTATACATTTTGCCAAAACTTGTTAGTATTTCTTCAACCTGATCTGTAGTAACGGCATCAACGCCACAGCCAAATGAATTTAATTGTACTAACTCTAGGTTATCATGTTTTCCAACGTAATCAGCTGCTGCATATAACCTTGCGTGGAACATCCATTGATCGACTACTCTTAGAGGACGTTTTGCTTCTGTAAGGTTTGCAATGCTGTCTTCAGTAAGAACACATAAACCTAAACTAGTAATTAAAGTATCAATACCATGATTTACTTCTGGGTCTACGTGATATGGACGTCCCGCTAATACTATACCTTTTAAATTGTTTTCTTCTATGTATTTAACAGTTTCTTCACCTTTTTTATGAATATCATCTCTACATTTTTGATATTCAGCTTCAGCCTTTTTAGCAGCTTCTAATAGTTCTTTTTTTGTAAAATTATACTCAGCAAATTCAGGTAATTCCATAATTGTTTTTGCTAAATTTTTAGCATCAAAAGGTAAGAAAGGATTTAAAAATTTAATATTTTTTTCTTTTAATTCTTCTACGTTATTTTTTAATACCTCTGAATAAGATATAACAATTGGGCAATTATAATGGTTATCTGCTTTTTCATATTCTTTTCTAGAATATGGCATACAAGGATAAAAGATAGTTTTTATACCTTGATTAATTAGCCCAATAATATGACCGTGTGAAAGTTTTGCTGGAAAACATACAGATTCAGAAGGCATTGATTCCATTCCTTTTTCATATGTCTTACGGTTACTCTTTTCAGAAAGTATAACTCTGAAACCAAGACTTGTTAAGAATGTGAACCAGAAAGGATAGTCTTCATACATATTTAAAACTCTAGGAATACCAATTACTCCTCTTGGAGCATCTTTTTCCTCTAAAGGTGTATATCCAAATATTCTTTCATATTTATATTTCACAAGGTTAGGAAGATTATTTTTTTCACCTACAATTCCTGCACCTTTTTCACAACGGTTACCAGAAATGTATCTACTTCCATTGCTAAATTTATTAATTGTAAGTAAGCAGTGATTCTCACATCCATTACAACGAACATGTGAAATATCAATTTTTAGACTATCTAAAGCATCTAATTTCGTAATAGTAGATACATATTCCATATCAAGATTAGCTTCATATTGCTCTTTTGCAAGTAATGCAACGCCGTATGCACCCATAAGACCAGCTATATCAGGTCTTACCACATTTTTACCTACTATTAACTCAAATGCTCTTAGAACAGCGTCATTATAAAAAGTTCCACCTTGTACAACGATGTGGTCACCTAAAGTTTTTACATCTCTTACTTTCATTACTTTTTGAATTGCATTTTTTATAACAGAGTATGAAAGTCCAGCAGAGATATCACCAACTGAATAGCCTTCCTTTTGTGCTTGCTTAATCTTTGAGTTCATAAATACCGTACATCTTGAACCTAAATCAACAGGTCTTCTTGCTTCAATAGCAGCATTTACGAATTCTTGAATTGAAATATTTAAACTCTTTGCGAAAGTTTCAATGAATGATCCGCATCCAGAAGAACAAGCCTCATTTAGCATTATATTATCAATTGAACCATTTTTCATTTTAATATATTTCATATCCTGACCACCAATGTCCACGATACTTGTAACATTTGGCATGAATTTTTTTGCAGCCGTATAATGAGCAATTGTTTCGATTTCATTTAAATCCACATTTAAAGCTGTTTGAATTAACTTTTCTCCATATCCAGTAACACCACTATAACGAATTACAGCTTTTTCAGGTATCTCACTATAAAGTTGCTTCAACATTTTAATTACACTCTGTAAAGGATTTCCTTCGTTACTTCCATATAAAGAGTAAAGAAGTTTGCCATCACTATCAATTAGAACAAGTTTAGTTGTTGTAGATCCAGCATCAATACCAACATAGCAATCACCAGAATATGTCTTTAAATCGGCTTTTTCAACTTTATCTTTCTCATGTCTTTGCTTAAATTCATCATATTCAGCATCTATGGAGAATAAAGGAGCTAAAGGTTGTGAAGTATCATCATGAGACATTCTTAAAACTTCAATCTTACTCTTTAATTTTTCTACTGTAATAGGGTGAGCATTGACTGAGTCAAGTGCAGCACCTTTAGCTACAAGTAAATGAGCCTCATCTGGAATAATAATTTCTTCATCTGTAAGGTGTAAGGTTTCTATAAATCTATTTCTTAACTCTGATAAGTAGTTAAGAGGACCACCTAAAAATGCAACTTTTCCTCTAATTGGTCTTCCACAAGCAAGTCCACTAATTGTTTGATTTACAACGGCCTGGAATATAGAAGCTGCAATATCTTCTTTAGCAGCGCCTTCATTTAATAAAGGTTGTATATCGGTTTTAGCAAAAACTCCACATCTAGATGCAATTGGGTAAATCATTTTATGATTTTTTGCAAGTTCATTTAATCCAGTTGGATCTGTGTGTAAAAGAGAAGCCATTTGATCAATAAAAGCTCCTGTACCCCCTGCACAAGTGCCGTTCATACGTTGCTCAATTGATTTATCAAAATAAATTATTTTAGCATCCTCACCACCAAGCTCAATTACAACATCAGTTTGAGGAATATATTTTTCTACAGATCTTTTACAAGAAACTACTTCCTGAATAAATGGTAAGTCTAAAAATTTAGAGGCAGACATTGCACCAGATCCTGTCAAAGCGATTGTAAATGTAGCGTTAGGGTACATTTGAGCTAAATTTTCTAAAACATTACATACGGTGTTTTTCGTATCAGAAAAATGTCGTTGATAATCACGGTATATAGTTTCTAACTTTTCATCCATAACAACAATTTTTACGGTAGTTGAACCAACGTCCAAACCTACATGTAATAAAGTATCCATCATAAAAACTCCTATCTATAATATACATATATGTACATAAAATCTTCTTTTTTAAAATTAAAGTTATTTATCAAAAATAACGATAATAAATCAACTTTATTGTATACGGAAATACGAAATTTGTCAAATGAAAATATTGTGAAAAATGTGGAAAATTATAGTAAAAATTTAATCATAACTGCAAATAAATTAATTAAATAAAAAAGTTCTAAAAATGACTTGTCTATAATATAAATGAAATAAAACAAGCTAAAAAAGAAGGAGGATAATAATGAAGAAAAAAATAATACTTGTTATTTTAATTTTAATATTAATACTAGGAGGATGGATATACATTATAAATAAAAATAAAGAAAAAGAAACAATATCTGAATATAAACCCCAAGAAGAGATATCTGATGAACAATTAAGACAAAGTATTGTATCTTTATATTTTAAAAATAAAAGTTCTGATGAATTAATGCCAGAAGGTAGATTGATAGATGTTAAATTATTATTAAATGAACCATATAAAACGTTAATGCAATTTCTAATTGATGGTCCAAAAAATGAAAAATTAGAAAAAATAATTCCAGATGGAACTGTTATAAATAAAATAGAATTAAAAAAAGATATCTTGTATATTGACTTATCAAAAGAATTTATAGAAAAACATGAGGGAGGCGAAAATAGAGAAAGTGCAACAATTTATTCAATTGTAAATACCATGACTCAATTAACAGAGGTAAATGGAATTAAAATATTAATAGACGGAAAAGAAGATCAACAATTTAAAGATGGAAAAATAAAATTTAATGATACATTTGTAAAATTAGATAATTAAATAATAAATAATTAATTATTAAAAAATAAAAAATAAATAATAATTAATTATAAAAACATTAAATAAAAATAATTAAAATAATAAATTAATTATTTTTATTTTTTTATAAAAAAATAATTAATTAAATAAAAAAAATAATTTTAATT
>UMHA01090132.1_pt1 | contig 24080 bp, 17 predicted proteins | sample 1965401 | NCBI WGS metagenome assembly UMHA01 (sample SAMEA4836085, study PRJEB28245) | human gut metagenome | biome: gut microbiome; material: fecal sample | place: Denmark | collected 2008 | reverse complement strand
GGCAACGACTGGGAGATGAAAATTTATTTTCATTTTGTTCTTTTTCTTGTTATACTTAATCTGTAGAATAGAGAGGATTTTATGGTTTTACGAATTTATTGGCTTATTTGTTTGATTGCTTTTTACATTTCTTTGGTGGGATTTGTAGCGAAAGCAGGATATCCATTTTATTTTGGACTCATCCCATTTTTAAATTTATATTGTTTGTTGAAAAGTCTTCATTTGTCACCAATTTTGATTGCTATTTTAGGTATTTTTATGATTTTTTGGGAACATCGTATGTTTATTTTTACTTTGTTACTCGTATTTTTACCATTTTTGATTTCATATTCCTACGGTCATAAGTGGCTTGGAGGGATTCTTGCTTTTCTGTGTCCTATCGTCGTTTATCCTTATTTTGCGTTTTTTAATGGTAATTATCAATATGAATCGGGTGTGTAAAAATGAATTTTTTTAAGAAACATATCATTTTGACTCTTTTATTAGTTTTGTTTAGTGGTTACGTGTATTGGAACTATACACGTATTGTACCTACTAATCCATTGATTGATACTAGTCATCCTCACTATATTAATTCTTTGTATATGAGTAACAATTTTATCTATGATACTTTGTCAGAAAATTCTAAAAAGGCATACGACTATCTACTTGGAAAGATGTTATCTTATGAAAGTTTTTTTGATATCCCTTTTGAAGAGTTCTCTTGCACTGACTATAGCGAATGTTTTTCTTATTTCAATACGGCATTTTCTGCCATTCAGGTTGAACATCCGGAACTGATGAACTTGTCTAATTACAGTATCAAACATGAACAAGAAAACGATTATGTTTCGGCACATGTCTATTATGCTCAGAGTTTTCCACTTTTAGTCGATCTTGGTGAACTTAGAATTCAACGAATTCTTGCTGATATGAGAGAAGATACGAAAGATATGACAGATGAAGAAAAAATTAAATATGTATATGATTGGATTGGACAGAATACCTCTTATGATACGGTGTTTACTTCCACATCTAAAAACCAATCGATTTACAACGTCTTTATCAATAAAAATGCAGTATGTGCTGGGTTTGCCAAGGCTTGTACCGTTATTTTTCAAAATATTGGAATTGAAGCGTATGCGGTAACTGGATATTCAACCGGACCACATATGTGGAATATTATAGGGTATCAGGATCATTATTACTATTTTGATGCGACTGTCGCTGCCAGTATTCAAGACTCCAGTTACGATCAGTATTACGATGGTCTTCGTCAAGAATATATGAATTTTTATACTGTGGATTATCCAGAATGGTATCCAGAGGTAGAAAAGACCAATATGTTTGTGGATATTTAAAAAAATTGACAATTTAATTAAAATATGATATAATTTACTCAAATTTAAAGGGGATATGGTCATATGACGAATTTGGAAAGATTAGAAAAAACGAGACAGTTAGAAAAATTAAAACGTGATCTACATTTTTATGAAGATGTTTCGCCAGCTTTAAATCTTGTTGAAGTTGTATGTGGTGGTTTGGCTGGACTATTGATATTGGACGGAGTTTTGGGATTTGCAATAACTGCAGGGAATATTGTTGGTACAGCAGTATGTATGGCAGTCATTTTTTCAATATTTCAAAAAGATAACAAAACAGAACTTCAAAAAATAAAATCTCAAATTAATCAGTTGAATAGAGAATTTGATAAAGATGCAAAGGAAAAAGATAGACAAGATACCAAACAAAAGGCTGCAGATAAGAGAATTTCATCAAGTGTTGTTCAGACTGCTCAGTTGAAACCTACTGTGCAACCAGAATCTCGTGTTGAAAAGCAAACAACTAGTGTTGATATCGATTCAATTTTTGATGAGAATGGTTGTCTTCAAAGTTTAGATACTTTAGGTGATATTTTTGGTGATGATTCAGGCTATTCTGACGACAATCCAAAAGTAAAGAAACTCTAAGGTGATAATAGTATGAAAAAATCCGAGGAAGATGGTAAAGAGTTATTGCTACAGGAAGATCGTAAATCTTTACAATTTTATAAAAAATTAGGAAAGTTTAATCTAATTTTAGGTGGTGTTAGTATTGCTACTTTTTTAGTAGCATCTGCATTGAATCCATCCTTGGTGATGAGTCTTTCAGGTTTATCAATTATTTTTGCTAATGTAGTGAATGCTATGATTTACTTTTATAGTAAAAACGAATCTCGTTTTTTAAATAAAGAAATTTTTCAATTGGAAAGGGAATTTCATCAAAATACAAAAGAAAAAAAGACTACAAATCCAAAGATTGCAGGTAAGAAAAAGTCATCTAGTGCAGTTAATACTGCTCAGTTGAAATCTACTGTGTCATTAGAAAACCATGGTGAAGAAATTACTAACGATGATATCGATTCGATTTTCGATGAGAATGGATACCTTCGAAATTTAGATGCTTTAGGTGATATTTCGAGTGATACTCCAGGTTATCCTAACGATAATCCAAAAGTTTTGAAACGGTAGTAAATTTATAATATTAAAATTAAAAATATACCAAAATTTTAATTTCATTTTGTATTCATGGAGTGATATTGTTCACTCTTTTTTTGTTTATAGAAATTTGCACATTTAAAAAGGCTGATACATAAAATAGTTAATTTAAAAAGATATAGTAGCAGTTACTAATGTTGTACTTACGGAAAATAAAATTATTTCGTTTGGGAAGCAAGAAACTTTGGTTGATGGCTAAGATTTATTTTTAGAATAACTCTTTTGTTTGTTTCCATATTATGGTACAATAATTTAGAAAATAAGGGGTGAGAATTATGACTTCTGAACAGTTTTCCTTAAAAAAATTTAATGTACTAGAAGACAATGAATATTATTATGTTTTTCGTGCATTAAATAGAGGGGATCATCAAGATATTCAAAATGGAATTACTTCAAAAGATGGTACTGTTGAAAGAATTCGAACCGACCGAGAACGTTACTTAGAACAGGAATCAACAGCAAAATATCATGAGGATGATACCATTTCATTAGAGGAAGTATGGGATCACATAAAAATGCGTTATTCACATGAAACTAACTGCATTTCATTATCTACAAATGCCAATGTTAGTTTGGATTATGGAAATCATTATTTTGATGAATATGCTATTGTGAAGATTCCGAAAGATCAAGCTTCTTCTTTTTATCCCGCTGGTGAATATATGCTTTCTGAAATCGATGATAGAATACATGAGACAATTCAGAACCAGGAAGTTCCTATGGACATTTCTATCTTATTGAATCGTATTTCTACCGAAACAGATAATCAGCATGTCTTGAAAATTGTCTCTGATTTTCAAAAAGAAAATGGCAACCAAAAAAATATTATGAGTCGTTTTCAAAATCGTCAATATTTTACTGACGAGCAACAGTTGGAATACAATAAAATTGTTGCAAAGGCAACTATATTAGAACTTTCTGGTATCTTACCTAGTATTTTAACTACTACGCCTAACAATACTTCTTTGTTTGCTACGATTGGAAACGCTTTTTCATCTGGTGAAGTGATTCACTATCAAGAAATTCCTAATCAAGACTTCCTTATGATTTCAAAAGAGATGATGCAACTTTTAGGAATTGTACAGCAATTAAAAGAAAAGAATCATAATGAAGATGTTGACATGTTACAGAGCAAATTACTTAATTTGATTCGTCATCATTATGATTTTAAAGACGTTGATGGGAAGATAGTCTTGACAAATGGAAAAGATACCATCGATTGTGGTATTAGTACAAGTCAAGCAGTTATTGGTCAAGATTATGACATTTCTTCGGATACGATGTCACTTCATGATATTTATAATGTGACAACTGGTTGTATCCCTTATGAAGAAGCCAATAAAATTGTTCATTTTTGTCACTATCTTTCTTTATCTAAATTAGAGTCTTATGATTATGCAAATGTTGTTCGTGCTTTATTAGGAAACGAACATTTGACAGATGCCATTATCAATCATACATATTCTCCTCATAGTGATATTATTTCCAGAGCATCTGGATCTGGCAAACAGATTTGCGAATCTGTAAATGTTGGTATTGACTATGAAGCCAATGGTTTTATAGATGAAAGTGAGACGAACTATCTTTTAGATATGATTTCAAATCAATCTCGTGCGGATTTAAAGAATGCTGTACAAAGCAAAGGCTTGTTTTATCGCGATACTTTATTGGATCGTTTTCAGAAAGTTGCTATTGTCATGGATCAAAAATCTTATTATGCTCAAACTGTATTGCAGGATTTAAATCATTCGAATGCGTTTTCTAAGTTTTATGAAAAAAGAAACTTAAGTCAAGAGGAATATGCACAACTAATGAAGGATTTATCTGATGCTAATATCATACGTTTATATGATGCGTTTCAGAGACAAAATGTTTCATCAGATGATATTGCTGGAATCGTTGTAAATTTGTTGTTGGAAGGTAGTTACGAAGGATATTCTTTTCAAGATATTTGTAATATGGATCAAGTCGAACAATTTGTCGCTGATCATTTGGATAAATTCCACGTTCAAATTAATCCTTATCTTTTTAATCATTATTTTGGTATTGATGAAGATGTTAATTTGATTCCTAATTCTTTTCTTAATTTATATGATTATCAGATGCGAATTAAACAAACAATTGACCAATTATATGCTGATGGTAGACGATTTGCAGGCGTTGTTTTACCTACTGGTGGAGGAAAATCTTTTGTTGCAATGGCAGAGATGTTAGAATTTAAAGATTCTAATATTGTATACATTGCACCACGAAAAGAAATTTTAAAACAATTTAAACGAAATATCGTTCAATATATTGCTGGAAAAAATCCTAAAAATTATTCGGAAGAAGAAATCAACCAGATTGTTTCATTTTGTTTTCCACATTTAGAATTGTACTGTTATCAAGGACTTAGTCCCGATGACGAAGACCGTTTGAAGAAATATGATGCAGATTTTGTTATTTTAGATGAAATTCATCATATTGGTGGTGATAGTTGGAATCCAGCAATTCGTGCCTTGTTTACTAGAAATGGAAAATCAAAAGTACTAGGGATTTCTGCTACACCAATTCGTGATGATGTCAAAAAAGATGATCCATACTTTGGTGATATGATGCGTTTTATGGCTGACTTTTTGGATAATTATTCAATTGAGGAGTTAAACAGCCATGTCTATTTAGCAAGTGAGATGTCTGTAGTAGAGGCAGCTCAGGAAGGATATGTTATTTGTCCTAATATTGTTTCATTTGATTATGACTTGGCAGATACACCTCAATATCAAAGTGTGTTGCGAACAGCTGCAACTTTAAAAGACATATCACTACGTAATAAAGCAAATGAAAGCTTAGATGAACTACAGAGATTAATCAATCGTTCTAAACTTGTTGGAGTGAATGCTATTTTAGAAAAATACATTCAAAATCCATCTGGCCGTTATATATATTTTATTCCGAGAAAACCAGTTGATTGTGATTTGTCAACAGAAGCTTATATTAAAGAACATATTAATCAAATGAAAGAAGACTTAAAAGGCATTGATGTAGAACCTCATTTTGAGTATATATACAGTGCACGAGGTGATAAAGAAAATACTAGAGCAATGCAACAGTTCGAAGATGATAATAGCGATCATATGAAAATTTTGGTTGCTATCGACATGTTAAATGAAGGTGTACATTTACCTAATTTAAGTGGAAGTTTTAATTTTAGAAAAATTGATTCAAAACATTCCATTTTGGCTCAGCAACATTTAGGTAGAGTGATTCATGCAGTTAACCCTAATCACTCAGAAGAAGAAATTCCAGTTGTATTTGATAAATTTAATAATTATTTTAATATGGATATAGATCGTATGTTTAATCGTACAAGTGTTTCTTCTGATCTTCAAAAGATGCGTGATATTATGTTTGGAATTCAGAAATATGGACGTATTCCTAGTGTAGATGGAACTCCATTTGAAAGAAGAAAGGCATATTCTTTAAAAAGAATTCAAAAGAAATATCAAGGTTTTTTAGATGGATCTTTAGTTGAAAAAAATTTGAGCAGTCGAGAGAAAAAAGAACTTCATGATATTTTAAGTTTTGGAAGGGATATTGATTTATGGAATCATGATTTTGGAACTGGCTCAGCCAGAGATGAAGAAAATTATGATCAAGTTCATATTTTTCAACCTACTGCAACACAACGAAGTTTTTTAGAGTTGTGTCGTGAAATTCAAAATTTATCTGATGTTTCGTCACAAACAAAATATGATCGTATCAATCAGTTATTGGTAGTTTTGGACTTTTTATCTGAATATCATTATGACATTAGTCCTCGAATATTAAGAGAAGGTGTTGTTTTAGAAGATGTTTTAAATACGATTGATAATTATGGTATTCGTAACAAAATTATAGAAGAGTTGAATGTACGTAACATTTTGCCAACGTATCCTATTGGAAGCGAATATCGAATGACACGTGATGAATTTGCTAAAGAAGAAGGTCTTTTCAATACAAAGCAGCGCTCTTGGTCTATTCAGGAACTATTTCATCGAGGATTATTGGAAAATGATGAAATTTATCAATTTTTGGATTCGAGAGGATTCCTTGTTACTGGCCCAAAGAACTTAATTGGAGTTAATGCGTTAACGGGAACTTTTTATGGTGAAGATGGTTATGATGTAAATGGATTTGATATTCATCACTTTAATTCAAAAGGTATTCATGCTAACACTTTAACAAAATATAATGAATTTGGTTTTGATTGTCAGGGAATTCATAAGGATACTCATACTCAGTATGATTTACATAATTTTACAATTGATGGATTTTATTTAAATACGGATAAAAAAACAGATCCTTATGGTTTTTCACAAGATGGGTTGATTAATGGTAGTAAAAAATATACTGTCGATGGGTATAATATCGATGGTTATAATAAACGTGGATTCGATCGTAAAGGAATTCATGGAATTACGCAAAAACCGTATGATTTAAATTATTTTGGTAGTGATGGTCACTTTTGGGAATTGCAGGGAACGGAGCGAGTTCGTACCGATCGAACTTATAATGATGAAGATGTAACTTTTGATGGATATTTTCTTGTTAGAGGTGCGAATGGTCAAATTATTAGGAGAAATCTTTATGATAAACGTGGATTTTCATTTGGTGGAATTCATAAGGATACTGGTCAAGTATATGATTTGCGCGGTTTTGATCGAGATGGTTTTTGGTATCGCAAAGATGAAAATGGAAATATCGTAAAAACGAATCAAAAAGTAAATGATAGAGGTTGGGATGCTTATTCTAGGACTATACGACATGATGTATATGGAGCTCCATTTTGGGATTTTGTAGATGATCATGGTTTTGATGAGAAAAAAAGATATCATGCGCCGAAAGCTCCGTTTGAAAATGGCTGTTTTACAAAAATGCAGTTTGGTACACTGGAATATGCAAAAACACCGATGAGTCAATATCGTTGTGGATATGATATTCATGGTTTTAATGCAGATGGTGTCCACCGTATTACGGGAACGAAAGTAGATTTGAATGGTTTTGATCAGGATGGTTTTTGGCATCGAAAACGTGAAGATGGTACATATGAAAATACTGGACAATACTTCGATAATAAAGGTTGGACTATCGATAAATTTAAATTATTACCTAGCGGTTATTCTAAAGTGGATGAACGTGGTTTTGATGCTAACGGTATGTTCCTTTATCATGGACGTAAATTTGAATATAACTCATTAGGATTTAATTCTCATGGTATTCATCAAAGCACTGGTACAAATTTGGATCCTGATTCATTTGATTGGGATGGATATTATTATAAGTTGGATGATAAAACAGGAACTTATGTTAATAGCGGTTCTAAATATGATAATGATGGATGGTCACAAACTGGTGTTAACGAAGAAACTAAGCATGTTGTAGATAAACATGGTTTCACTGTTCGTCATCTGTATCGTAAACCAGATGCTTCGCTTGAGGTATATGATCGATATGGTTTTGATTATTATGGGATTCACCGGACGACAGGTACTTTTTTGAATCGTAATCATTTTAATAGAGATGGAGATTATTACGTATTGAAAACTACGCCACGAGGCGAAAAGACTTGGGTTAATACTGGTTCTAAATATGATTCTGAAGGATATAATATTGATCGTCTTGATCAACGTGGTTTTTCTAAAAATGGATATTATCATGGCCGTCAAAATCGTTATGATGAAAATGGTTTCGATGTAAATGGAATTCATCGTTTAACATTGCAAGCATACGATTTGAATGGAAATGATTGCTATGGAAACCCAGTTGACCATGACCGCGATTTGATTGTTTCGATTCGCGATGGTGTTTCATATGATAAAAGGCGCTATATTGATGATATTTTTAATGATTTAAATGGAACGGAGCAAGAGTTTATTTTGAGTGCTGTCGATTTGTTTGATGATACGGTTGATATGACCAATGACTCGTTACTAGATTTTATTGCTTATGTAAAAAAATATGGAGTTCAATCTAATGACAAAATTTGTGGAACTCAAGATACAATTGAATTTGTAAAAGATCGTGCTCATGAACAAGAAGAAGAGGAGCGAGTTGCTCAAGCTTGGAATTCATTACAAAGATATCATCATGATGATACTTATTCGGAAGATATTTTGGGTTATCAAGATGCGACTGATACATCGGCTTTTGACTTTTTATTACCAAAAAGAAGATAAAGATGTTTGATTTGTCTAAAAGGATGTCAATTGTGACATCTTTTTTTTACTTTTTATTGGTTTTGTTCTATAATGAATATAGATTAGAATATGGAGGGTATTTTTATGGAATATAAAATCATGGATGGCAATGAAGCTTGTGCGCGCGTTGCTTATATGTTTACGGATGTAGCAGGAATTTATCCGATTACACCGTCTTCTCCTATGGCGGAGTTAACGGACTCTTGGGCTAAGAGTGGAAAATTAAATTTCTTTGGGCATCCGGTTAACATTATCGAAATGCAAAGTGAAGCAGGAGCTGCCGGAATGGTCCATGGTTCTTTATTAAATGGATGTTTGACTAGTACTTATACAGCTAGTCAGGGTTTGTTACTTATGATTCCTAATATGTATAAGATTGCGGGGGAACAACTTCCTTGTGTCATCAACGTTGCAGCAAGAAGTTTGGCTACTCATGCACTTTCTATTTTTGGAGATCATCAAGATATTTATGCAACTCGTGCGACTGGATTTGCCATTTTAGCAAGTTCTTCTGTTCAACAAGTTATGGATTTAACTTCCGTTGCTTACTTATCTGCAATTTCTGGTAAGGTTCCATTTTTAAATTTCTTTGATGGATTCCGTACCAGTCATGAACTTCAAAAAATCGAAATGTTAGATTTTGATAAAGTAAAAGATTTAATTGATCAAGATGCTTTGAAAGGATTTAGAAGTAGGGCATTAAATCCTGATCATCCGGTTACAAAAGGAACAAACCAAAACGATGATATTTATTTCCAAATTGCAGAGTCTAGAAATAAATATTATGATGCACTTCCTGATGTTGTTGCAAAATACATGAACGATATCAGTGCCATTACTGGTAGAAGTTATAAACCATTTAATTACTATGGTAGTGCTAGTGCAACTCGTGTTATCGTAGCTATGGGCAGTGTTTGTGAAACGGTTAAAGAAACGGTCGACTACTTAAATGAAAGAGGAGAGAATGTCGGATTAATCGAAGTTCATCTTTATAGACCGTTCTCTGCGAAACATTTCTTATCTGTTTTACCGGAGAGTGTTACGGATATTGCCGTATTAGATCGTACAAAAGAAGCGGGTGCTTCTGGAGAACCTTTGTTCTTAGACGTTTGTGCTGTTTTGAAAGAATCTAATAAGAAAATCTCTGTCGTTGGTGGTAGATACGGTTTATCTAGTAAGAATACGACACCAGGTATGATTAAGGCTGTTTACGACTTTTTAATGAGAGATGATAAGTTCAACGGCTTTACAATTGGAATTGAAGACGATGTTACGGCACGTAGTTTACCATATGAAGATTTACATATTCGTACACAATCAGTAGGATTCTTAGTATACGGATACGGTTCTGACGGAATGGTGTCTGCTGGAAAAGATATCATGAAGATTACTGGTGGATATACGAATGCTTTCGTACAAGGATATTTCCAATATGACTCTAAGAAGAGTGGTGGCGTTACGATCGGCCATTTACGATTCGGAAAAGAACCAATTCGTTCAACATACTATGTTGAAAACCCGGATGTTGTCGTTTTGACAAAGGACTCTTATTTACAAAAGTACGAGATGTTAAATAAAATTAAAAATCATGGTATTTTCTTAATCAACACGACTAAGAATGCAGATGAGTTAAACGATGCTTTAACGGATCACGATAAAGAAATCTTAAAGAATCGCAATATTAAAATCTACTATTTAGATGCTGAGAAGATTGCAGAATCGGTTGGTCTAGGTCGTAAAATCAGTGCCATTATGGAAACTGTTATTTTCAAAGTAACGAAGTTAATCGATTTTGATTTTGCTAAAGAACATATCAAAGAAGGAATTCATAAGAAATTCGATAAAAAAGGAAACCAAATTGCAGAGAAAAACATTGCTGCTATCGACAAGGCTTTGGAAGATTTACATGTCTTAGATTACAATGATTTAGATCTTTCTGGTCATGAAGAAGAAAAAGATCATTCTTTGTTTGCTATGATTGATAGAAGGCTAGGAGATTCTCTTCCAGTCAGTGCATTTAAAGATACTGCGGATGGTACTTTTGAAGCAGGCACGACAAGACTTGAAAAACGCGGTGCTAGCGATATGGCTCCAAAGTGGATTTCAGAGAATTGTATCATGTGTAATCAATGTTCTCTTGTTTGTCCACACGGTGTCATTCGTCCATTCTTATTAAACGAAGAAGAAGTTCAAAATGCACCGGAATCTGTTAAGAAAAATTTAATTCCTGCTAATATTCCAAATCAAAATTTGATGTTTACGATTGGAATTAGTGTTAAGGATTGTACAGGATGTAAGTCTTGTGTCAATGTTTGCCCTGGTAAAAAAGGCGAAAAGGCTTTGATTATGGAAGCCATCAGTATGGATGAAAAAGATAAAGTAGAAGCCTTCAACTATTTATACAATCATGTCAGCGAAAAGAAAGTAATGCCTAAGAAGACAGTGAAAGGTAGTCAGTTTGTCAAACCAAAATTTGAATTCTCTGGTGCCTGTGCTGGTTGTGGTGAAACTCCATACTTAAAATTAATTACCCAATTATTTGGGGATAATATGGTAATTGCCAATGCGACTGGTTGCTCTTCTATTTACGGCGCAAGTGCTCCGGCAATGCCATATGCAGTTCCGTGGGTTAACTCTCTATTTGAAGATAATGCTGAATTTGGATTCGGTATGAGTGTTGCTGATACAACGATGAAAGAAAACATCAAAGATACGATTGCTAAGAACATTTCATTGGTACCAAAGGCAGAAGTAGAAGTTTACCAAAATTACATCGATCACTTCGATACAGAAAGTGCCCAAGCATTGTACGATATCGTTGACAATACTAAGATTCCTGGTTTAAAAGAGATGAAAGAATTCATCAAAAAGAAATCTTTCTGGATTGTTGGAGGAGATGGTTGGGCATACGACATCGGTTACGGTGGTATCGATCACGTTTTAGCAAATCATCAAAATGTCAATATTTTGGTATTAGATACGGAAGTTTATTCGAACACAGGTGGACAATCTTCTAAGTCTACGAGAACAGGTGCTATTGCAAAATTTGCTGCCAATGGTAAAGTTATTGCTAAAAAAGATTTGGCTGCGATTGCTGTCACTTATCCACATGTCTATGTTGGTGCTATCTCACTTGGTGGCAATCAACAACATGCTATTAAGACATTGATGGAAGCAGAAGCATACGATGGACCTTCTATCATCATTGCATACTCACCATGTATTTCTCACGGTATTTTAAAAGGAATGGACAATTCGATTCAAGAAGAACGTCTTGCAACGATGTCTGGATACTTCCCATTGTTCCATCGAAATCCGAGCGATGGTAAGTTCATCTTAGATAGCAAAGCTGACTTTGATCAATATGTTGATTTCGTCAATGGCGAAGATCGTTACCGGATGCTACGCAGTATCAATCCAGAACATTGTGAAGAATTGATAAAAGAAAATAAAGAACATGCGATGGAACGTTATCATTATTATGAACGCTTACAAGCACTTACGAATCCAGAAGAAAAATCTGAATAAAAAAAGAAGATTGAAGGTTACAACCTTCAATCTTTTCGTTTGAGGGAAAAAAATAGAGGCTACACCCCCTGAGGGCAGCCTCCTAAAAAGAATAAAAAGGGGTTGGCTAGTGTGATACTAGCACCAATTCGCTTTAAGTGAATTGGTATGTCTTATACTAACCGAAAAGGTTTGTTTTGTCAACATTTTTTTGTGGAATTTTTAAAAACTTTTATTTCCAAATTTTGACAACTTTTTCTTTCAAATTCAAAGTTTTTCTTTCGAAAAATTGAATTTTGTGCTATAATATGCAAAGAAAAGGGCGTGGTATAATGGAAACGGTTGAAGAGGTAAAGGGAATCGGCCCAAAGACAGTAGCGTTACTTAAGAAAATCGACATCAATACGGTCGAGGATTTAGTGACTCATTATCCATTCCGATACGACATTTTAAAGAGAACAGATTTGAAAACAGTTCCTGACGGTGAAAAGGTTGTCATCGATGGAAAAGTAGAAAGTGTTCCAATTCTTCTTCGCTTTCGAGGCGGATTAAATAAGTTGAACTTTCGTCTCGTCAGTTCTTCAGGAGTTGTTGGAGTTTCTATTTTCAACCGAGCATTCTTGAAACCGTCTTTATTGATTGGAACGAACGTCATCGTATTAGGAAAGTTCGACCGGACGAAGAATGTCGTTACTGCTTCTGATATTAAGTTTGGTCTTTTGACCAATCAGGAGAAGATTGAACCGGTATATCATTCAACGACAGGACTTACGAATAAGAACTTGTCTACTTATATCAATCAGGCATTAATGCAATACGGTAGTGAAGTACCGGATTACATTCCAACTTACATTTGTGATAAATATCATTTTTCTAATAAGAAAACGGCTTTGAATATTTTACACAATCCACCGTCTATCGAGAAATTAAAAGAGGCACAGATTCGTTTGAAATATGAAGAGCTGTTTGCATTCATGTTTAAAATCAACTATTTGAGAGAACAGAATCATCAAGAGAAAGCGGGACTTGCTAGAGATATTCAAAAGGACGATGTACAGAAGTTCATCGATACTTTACCATTTTCTTTGACGGGAGACCAATTGAAGACTGTTTGGGAAGTCGTGGATGATCTAAATGCTTCGAAGAGAATGAATCGTATCATTCAAGGAGATGTTGGCTCTGGTAAGACGATCGTTTCTATCATTGCGATGTATGCAAACTACTTATCTGGATATCAGAGTGCTTTGATGGCTCCAACCGAGATTTTAGCGAAACAACATTATGATAACGTTTGCAATATTTTAAAAGATACTGGTATTCGCGTTGTGCTTTTGACAGGTTCGATGACAAAGAAAGAGAAGCAAGTTATTTATGATCAATTAGAGTCAGGAGAAGCATTCATTGCAGTGGGAACTCATGCTTTGATTCAAGATGATGTTCACTATCAAAATTTGGGTCTTGTTATCACTGACGAACAACATCGATTTGGAGTCAATCAACGGGCGAATTTGAAGAATAAAGGTCTTCGTCCCGATGTCCTTTATATGAGTGCAACACCAATTCCTAGAACGTATGCATTGACTCTTTATGGAGATATGGATGTTTCTATTATCAAAGAGATGCCGAAGGGTAGAAAACCGGTCAAAACATACGTGAAATCAGAGAGTGAAATTAAAGATGTCTTGACGATGATGTTAGAAGAATTAAAGAAGGGACATCAGATTTACGTCATTGCGCCGCTCATCGAAGAAAGTGACAACTCGGACTTGACAACTGTCAATGAACTACGTGATAAGTTTACACTTGCGTTTGGGTCTCATTTTAAGATTGGACTGGTTCATGGTAAGATGGGAGCGCTTCAAAAAGAGACGATTATGAAGGAGTTCCAACAAAATCATATTCACATTTTGATTTCTACGACAGTAATCGAAGTTGGCGTCGATGTACCGAATGCAACGATGATGGTCATCTTCGATGCGAACCGTTTTGGACTTTCTACACTTCATCAGTTGCGTGGTCGTGTCGGTAGAGGAGATGCTGAATCTACTTGTGTTTTGATTAGCAATAGTGACACAAAACGCTTACAAATCATGGAAGAAACGAGTGATGGATTCGTCATTGCGGAAGAAGATTTTAAGCTTCGTGGTCATGGAGATTTATTTGGAACCAAACAAAGTGGTGATATGGCATTTAAAATTGCAAATGTCAAAAGTGACTACAAAATTTTGGTTCAAGCGAGAGACGATTCGCGCGAATACTTATTAAATAAGGATTTTGATACAGAACCGTTAAAGCAAAAATTACTTTCTGAAATTAATGACAACTAAAAGTGTAAAAAAAATTCAATTTACAAATTGACATTTTTTGATTTACATATTATGATTAAAGTACGTGGAGTATAGAAAATATATTTCACGTAGCTCTTACGACTAAAGTGTGAGAGCGATTCAACCAAAACCCCCTGAAACGGAGCCCTCGTGGCTCCTATTTTTGTGGCATGAAATTAGAAAGTGTCATTTTAAATATCTTTGATTAATTCTTCTATAGGTATTCAACATCTATTTTAAAGAATAAGTTAAAATATGATTTTAGATTGTGTTTTATAATAAAGTATTAAAATTGATGAAATGTTTATAGTAAATAGAGATTATTATGATATAGTATATTTACAAACAAGGAGGTGGACTACATAAGTAATCATGATAAAAACATAAGTTCTTTAAAAACAATGATGAATATATCAGAAATGATTCCATATTTAAAACGAAAAAATATAAAATTTAATTTCATCTCTGAAAAAGACGCAGAAATTTATTTAAAATATAATAATAATTACTATAATGTAACTGCATATAAGCATAACTTTCAAAAATATCCTTCTCCAGCTGGAAAGTATGAAGGCTTATATCAAGATTTAGATTTTGCGTATTTAAAAGATATGGCAATTATTGATTATAGAGTTAGAGTGCTACTATTTAAAATGATTATTGATATTGAACATTATTTAAAGATAAAAATATTAAATACAGTAGAGAAAATTGATGATGAGAATGGATATAGAATTGTTAATTTGTATTTAGCAAAAGATTTCAATGATGAAAAGTTTCCTAAAAGAGTTCATAATAGTATTTTTAACAAAGTAGGTAATGAATATTATCAAAAAATATTTTCTAAGTATGATGTTGACAAAGACAAACAGTTAGAAAATATACCAATATGGGAATTTCTTGAAATTATTACATTTGGTGAATTGGTTAATTTTTATGATTTTTACACTAAGGAATATAATTTGCTAGATGAAAATAAAGATGTATACATATTACGAGATGTTGTGAAACTAAGAAATGCTGTTGTGCATAACGCGTGTGTGCTAAGTGAATTAAACAAGAAGGATAATACTTATCCAGCATCTTACAAAATAGTCCAGTATTTAAAAGATTGTGATATAGGAAAAGTAACAAGGCATAATAAGCTTAGTAATTCAAGAATTAGACAAATTACATATACACTTTATATGTTTAATGAAATAGTAACAAGTAATGGTATCAAAGAAAATATAAATAAAGAAATAAATCAATTGTTTTTTGATAGAATAATTTTACACAAAGAATATTATAATAATAATGAACTATTAAAATCAATATATTCATATTTTAAAAATATTATTGAAAAAAATTATGTAGATATTGATAAATAGTTTGACATAAATATATATTTTATGGTATATTTTTTATGCAAGAAAAAAACGTTAAATCGTTTTTGCATGGGCACTATCTAGCGGTAGAGCCCTATTTTTATGTATAAATTAGATTTTTATATCAAAATTTAATACGAAATACAGTAACTTTTACAAACTTTGATAAATTATGTTATTACAGTTTTATAAATGAAATTTTTTTAAAAATGTGTCATTATTTTTTGGCAGTCACATATATTATAATAGTTACACGTTACACCCGTTTCCATGTAGCGTGTAACAAAAATATTCCATTAGAAAACCATTGAAAAGGAAAAGGACTAGATCAGTCCTTTTTCTGTTGTATCGATGATTTATTCTGTATTGTTAATCATGTCGATAATTTCTTCTCCAGTCATTTCACAAGGAATATTGAATCGTTTGATGTAATGTTTATTAAAGTTTTGAAGATTGTTTATTCCAATATCGTACACTTGCATATCGATTCCATTTCCTTTACCGAAGTTCCTAGTACGTTCAAAGGATTGTTTCGTCAACGTAAGAGATGAGCTAGAGGAATGATTGAAGCGTTTAAAAAAGTTCTTGTTCTGACTTCTAAACAAATGAATTGGAAATCTAAAATCTTAATACTATTCAATGTTCTGTTTCCTTTTGTAGATTTGGCACTTCTTATTTTTGTACCAGTCGGGCTGCTTTTTTGATATTTGGAAATTCGTTGTTAATCGGATGGCTTACATTGTTTGTCGTTCTTTTAGGACTAATTCTTTGCTTGGTAATTGAAGTTCGTAGATGTAATGCACTGCGTCAAGTGGAATGCAAGTTAGAAAGAAGAAGTTTTTTTGCCTTTTTTTTCTACGTTTTACTTTATGCATTCATACTTGCTCCAGCTTGTATCATTGGATATTGTTCAGAACTTTTCAATGTTCGGAAAAAGTGGTAGGTTGTAGATTTTTTTCGGCATATATGATAGGATAAAAGCCAAGGAAGTGTATTTGGATGTTAGAAAAAATTCTTCAAGATGCTCATTTTGTTCATGAACATTCGCAAGATGTCGTGATTCATGAAGATGTAATCGATACTTTTGTAAAAGATTTTGTTCCAGGTGAGTTTTGGTTAAAAAGTAATCCGTTTCATGTGTTGGATATGAGTTTACGCGATTTGATTTCGTTTCTATTGGTCTATCATACAATTGGCGATTATTGTTTTTGGGGCGATCCAAAATGGACGATTCAAACGGAAGACGGTGTGTTGGATGGTTCTTTTGCCATTATGAAGTTAGTTATTCAAGAGTTTCAACAACGTGGAAATTTCAACTTAACTTTGGATGAGTTTCAGGCTTTGTTAAAAGGAAACGTAGAAATTCCGTTATTAAAGGAGCGATATGAGCAACTAAAGATTTTAAATACATATTTGCAAAATCATTCGTTTTACGATGAGATAGCAGATTTCAACGATGATGTTACTTTATTTTCGTATTTGATCGATCATTTTCCATATTTTAAAGATGAAAGTACTTACGAAGGAAGAACGATTTCATTTTATAAACGTGCTCAATTATTAACTTCCGATATTTTACATGTAAAAGAGATGAAAGGAATTCCTGTTGACTATACTCATTTGGTTGGATGTGCCGATTATAAAATTCCGCAGGTCATGAACTCTTATGGAATGATGACGTATTCTGATTCTTTAGATCAGATGATTGCGACGAAGACGGAAATTCCAGAAGGTGATGCTTACGAAGTAGAGATTCGTGCCAATACGTTAGCAGTAATCGATTCGATTTATCAGAAGTTAGGTGGTAAAGTTCCAAGAATGGATATCAATGATTCGATTTGGTTACTTGGTCAAAACAAACAAAAGGTGAAAAAATTATACCATCGTACTAAGACGACGCATTATTAGACATGAAATTCATGTCTTTTTTGTTTGGTTTGTGTTATACTCGAAGTAAATAGAAAAGGAGATGTTTATGAAGAAGTACCGTTGTAAAATTTGTGGATTTATTTACGATGACGCCACACAGGATGTGAAATTTGAAGAGTTACCTGACGATTGGAAATGTCCACTTTGTGGGGCTCCGAAAGCAATGTTTGAAGAGATTGTAGAAGATAATCTTCCAAAAGAAGAGGAAGAGGTTTCCGTTGCAGAGAAAGAAGAACTACGGGAACTATCTAATTACGAAATTTCTTATATTTGCTCTAATTTAGCAAAGGGCTGTGAGAAGCAATATCTTGCGGAAGAACAGAATTTGTTTTTAGAATTAGCCGATTATTTTGCTACGAAAGAAACAACCAAAGAGGGAAGTTTGGAAATGGTCCAGAAACAGTTTCAGGAAGATGCTAAGTTAATGAATCAGGCGATGGATGTTGCAACTAAATGTAACGATTCAGGTGCCAAACGAGTATTAACTTGGGCTGGAAAAACTTCCATGATGATTGAAGGTATTTTATCTTCCTATCAGAAAGAAGGAATCGATTACTTAAAAAATACAAAGATTTGGGTTTGCGATATTTGTGGATTTGTCTATATTGGAGAGGAACCACCGAAAGTATGTCCTGTCTGCAAAGTTCCAAGTTTTAAAATATTGGAGGTGGCATAATGAGTCCAAAACATGCTTATCGCGATTTAAAAATCTGTTCTAAAGATTGCCTATGTTTATTTGTATGTCCGACAGGTGCCGCTGATAATGAAACTGGTCAAATCGATTTCGAAAAGTGTATCGGCTGTGGTGCTTGTGCTGAGGCTTGTCCTTCTAAGGCAATTTCGATGTTACCTAGAAAGTATCCACCGCAACAGAAGAAAAATGAAGAAGTGTTAGGTGCTTTATCGAAAGTCGTTCGTTCGAAAGTGGAGGAAGTTCGTATGTTTCATTATTTATTGGAACATGCAACTACGGACGAAGAGAAAAAACTATGGAAAGCATTGATTCATTCCAATCAAGTCGTCTTAGAAGATTTGATGAGAGAATCCGGTTATATGCTTCCACAAAGTAGCAACACGCGGGAATTTTTACAAAACATTCGTTCTTATGTACCAGAATCGCTGCAAAAAAAGGTTAATCAATTATTAGAAAAATTAGTAGTAAACGATTAGGAACTTTTGTTCCTTTTTTATTGACTTAGAGTGCACTTTAAGTTGTACAATATATTTGGTTTTTATGATAAAGGAGGAATTGATTATGGTTAAACAAACCGCAGGAAGAGATCAATTAGGAGATTTTGCTCCTAAATTCGCAGAATTAAATGACGATGTATTATTTGGACAAGTTTGGTCTAGAGAAGACAAGTTATCTTTAAGAGATCGCTCTATGATTACTGTTGTCGCTTTAATGAGTAAAGGGATTTTAGATTCCAGTTTGAAAAGTCATTTAATAAATGCCAAAAAGAATGGTATTACGAAAGAAGAAATGGCTGAAATTATTACTCATGCTGCTTTCTATGCTGGATGGCCAAATGCTTGGGCCGTGTTCCGTATGGCAAAAGAAGTTTACGAGGATGAGCAATAATTTATGAAACGAAGCGCCGGCATCTTGTTGTACAAAAAAGAAGAGAACGAGACATTTGTTTTGTTAGCACATTTTGGTGGACCGTACTGGCAAAATAAAGACATCGGTGGATGGTCTTTGCAAAAAGGAATTGTAGAAGAAGGCGAAAAGATTGTTACTTCGGCAAGAAGAGAAGTCAGAGAGGAAACGAACCTACAGATTCCAGAGGAAATTCACTATTTGGCCTCTAAGAAAGTATCGAAGCACAAATTGGTCATCATGTTTTATACCTATTTTGATGGCGACTTATCTAGTTTTAAGAGCAATACTTTTCAGAAGGAGTGGCCAAAGCATTCTGGACAAATGAAAGAGTTTCCTGAGATGGACCAAATTAGATGGTTTTCTCTTCGTGATGCAAAGAAGTATATTCATCCAACACAACGGTTCTTTTTAGAACGATTAGAAGAGAAATTACAGGTATAGGAAGGAATTTATATGACAGATACGTTAGTTATTTATTACAGTTATACTGGAAATAGTAAAAAAGTTGCAAATTATGTAAAGGAAAAATTAGGTGCTGATATTTTAGAGTTAGAGCCAAAGATTCCATTTTCTGATGACTATGATGCTGTTGTAGAAGAGTGGCAAAACAACGATATTAAACGAGACGTGGAAATTAAAGATGTGACAATCAATTTATCACAATACTCTAAAATCGTTTTGATTACATGTACTTGGTGGTATGGCATCAGTCCCGTCATGAAGAAGTTTTTGAAAGAGTACGATTTGTCTTCCAAAGACGTTATCGTCGCTAGTAGCAATGCCGGTTGGCTTGGTCATTGTTTTAAAGATTATGAGTCATTATTGCCAAATGCACATATCAAAGGAGAACTAAATTTGGTATTTTCAGCAGATGAAGATAAACGAGATCAGATGGTAACTTCACAAAGTGAAGTCGATGCTTGGATTGAAAAATTAAATAGTTAGGAGATATGAAAATGAACGAAAAAGAATTTGAAAAAGAAAATGTATTTGGACTAGGACAACCAAACGATGCTTTTGCACAATATTTTATTGGTAAAAGTTATTTAAATCCACTTACGGATCCTAGTAAGACATCTTTGTTTTTAGCAAATGTAACGTTTGAACCAGGATGCAGAAACAATTGGCACATCCACCATGCTAGCAGCGGTGGTGGCCAAATTCTAATTTGTACGGCCGGATTCGGTTGGTATCAGGAAGAAGGAAAAGAAGCACAAAGTTTAAAGCCAGGAGACGTTGTAACGATTCCTGCTAACGTCAAACACTGGCATGGTGCAAAGAAAGATTCTTGGTTTAGTCACATTGCAATTGAAGTTCCTGGTGAAGAAACTTCTAACGAATGGTGCGAACCTGTTACAGATGAAGAATATAACCAATTATGTTAAAATAGAAAGTTCTCTGAATTGAAGAGGACTTCTTTGTATGCTATAATCTTTTTAGAGAGCAGGAATGATTTATGAAACATATTGCAAAATTTTATACAGAAAATCAGATCTTTTATGTGGATCAGAAAGATAATCAACTGGTTTGCTATTGTTATGAGACTTCAGGAAGAAAAGAACTTTCTTTAGGTGTCGTTGCTGGATTGATGCAATCTTTTTTTAATTCGTCTAAAGAAAAGTTTTTGAAAAAAGAAGGTTTCTATGATGTTTATGTAAATGAAGAAACTGGCTACCATCATTTCTATCAAAATGGGAAACAAGACATTTCTAAATTTTTTCAAATGAATGGTGAGGATGCTTTACTTTATAAAGACTTACCAGTTGATGATAGGATTAAACAGTTTCATTATCAGAATTCAAAGGCTCCTTATACTCGTTATATCAGTATGATGATAGATCTATTAAGTGTTACAGCATTTTTTTTGGAAATGCAGTATGTTGTTCCTCGTGTTTATTCTCAGCTTGATCCTAGAGCTTATTATTTTGATGCTACCACATTATCCCAAAGTATCAACTCTTCTGCCGAGTTGACTGATCGAGAAAAGGAAATTTTGTGTAATGATAAACTTTTTTCTGATATTTGTACAGTACCAATGCGTAGTTTTGCATTTCATGATTTGCGTGAAAAAACTTCTAATGTCTCGATTGTAGGACTAGATGAATCAGATGTAATTCATAATGATATCCGTGAAAAATTAGGTCTTTCTCAATTTGCAGGTTATTATAGTTCATTAGAGCCAAACGTGTTGCATGTAGATGATATGTATTATAATCGTGATGTCGTAACACATGAATTTGTTCATTTACTTCAATCCTGTGATGAAAAGTATTTGACTGAGGCTTGTGCCGAGATTATTGCCTATGAATATTATGATGCACCTGTTGACAGTTATTTGGAAGAAGTAAAAAGGACACGTGTTTTGATGGAAATTGTTGGAAGTGATCCTGTTTGGCAAAGTAACTTTTCAGGGGACAGTTCAAAATTACACGAATTATTAAAACATAATTTGTCGTCTGAAGATTATGAGAGTGTTTGTCGCATTTTAAAGACTAGTCCCGGGAATACAACTGATGAAAAAATGAATCAGGTTAATCAGCGGTTTGATGAGATTTTGTCTCGCCTATATGAAAATATTTATCATGAACCAATTGAAAATAATCAAGCGATTCAATTGATTTATCAAAGTATCAGTACAGATCCTAATTTTCATATGGATGTGGCACGCCATTATTTTAATCGAGCAGAAGATTACGAAGATATACCTGACTTTTCTATTTCTTATGTGTTACCAATCGATGAAGCGGTTGATAAAGGATTGGTCGATGTAAATGTGACGTATAAAGGTACTGTTCCAATCTCTTATGAAGAATATGTACATGGAAAAGAAAAGGGTGAAGTCGTATGGGACGAATATCAAGCAAAAAACATTAACGGGTATGAGATTTCACAACATTTCTATACAGAAGATGATAAAGCACTAATTGATTGGCAAGTTTTGGATAAAACGACACAAACAATATCTTTTTATGATGACGAAGAAGCACGTCAATTAGGGTTCATTGAAAAGAAATATTACAAGATGGATACAATTGCCGTTGATTATAGAGAGTTTGATTATTCTATGAGCGAACGGTGGTATTCTTATCAACTTGTTCCAAAATCAGATGAATATCAATCATATTCTCTAGAGCAGTTACAGGATGATTCTAGCGATGTTGCTAGTATGGTAGTAAAGTGTTCTAAAGACTTTTATCTTTCTGATCCAACAGTGCTGCTATCTGATGATGCTAAGTCTAAATAAATCCACTTCATAAGTGGATTTTTATTTTTGGCAATTTTCTTTATGATATATGTTATACTTTTATTATTGATAATAGGGAGGTATTTATATGAAGGATTATTTTGGTTATCAAGACAAAGTCTGTGTTGTAACAGGTGCATCATCTGGTATGGGTAAAGCAACTGTTGAGATGCTTGTCAATCTAGGAGCAAAGGTTTATGCTATCGACATGAATCCGTGTCCTGTTTCTGGCATCACTCAGTTTTTAAAATGCAATTTAGCAAAAAAGGAAGAAATCGATGAGACGTTCAAACAACTTCCAGAACACATCGATTGTTTCTTTGGAGTTGCTGGGCTATCTGGTTCTAAGACCGATTATCGTACGACATTTGATTGTAATTATACAGCAAATATGTATATGACATTGAACTATTTAAAGACTCGTATGAGTAAAGGTGGTGCAATCGTATATTGTACATCTACTGCTGGGTTAGAATGGAAACGTTTTAAAAAGGAACAAAACAAAGTTGTACATGCATCCACTTGGGAAGAAGTTGTTGCTGCTACAGCAAAACTTGCAAAGAAAGCACCTGCCACGTTTGCTTACATGTATTCTAAAAGATGTTTATCACAGTTTGCTTGTGAACAGGCTGTCGAATTTGCAAAATTAGGCATTCGTATCAATAACGTTTTGCCTGGTTCTACCGATACAGGAATGAAACAGGAATTTCAAGATATGATAGGAAGTGAAGAAAATTTGATTGCTCAAGCTGGTCTTGCTGGCCGTCTTGCTACACCAGAAGAGATGGCTGCGCCTATGGTATTTTTAAATTCTCCGATGGCATCCTTTATCGTAGGAGTAGATCTTGTCGTAGATTATGCTGATACTTGTCTAAAAGAACTAGGATTAAAGAAAAACTTAGAAGCTGTTTCTGCAACCAATCCAATTATTTGTGCTATGGCTAAAAAGATGATGGCAAAATCTTCTAAGCAATAAATAGAAAGGGCTACGGCTCTTTTTTTATGTTATACTATTTGTAGTTTTATGTAAGGAGGGTGAGATAATGCCTAAGAAGTCGAAATATTCTATTTTGTCCAATGTTTTTTATATGATTCATTATACTTGGAAGAAACACGAAAAAAAGGTCTTATTGATTATTTTTTAGATACAGGAATGATGGAAAAGATAGATGATAAATATTATATAGAAGATGCATTAGTACTTACTAATCAAACTACAGTAGGTGCTATGAATATGAGAGAATATAGAATTAAGAATTCTGACAAAAGTAAGCCAAAATGTAAGAATAAATGTAAGCCAAATAGTAAGGTATATATAGATAATAAAAATAATAAACATAATTTAGAAATTATAACTAATAAAAAAGAAATA
>UMHA01038458.1_pt1 | contig 24789 bp, 20 predicted proteins | sample 1965401 | NCBI WGS metagenome assembly UMHA01 (sample SAMEA4836085, study PRJEB28245) | human gut metagenome | biome: gut microbiome; material: fecal sample | place: Denmark | collected 2008 | reverse complement strand
CTTGTCGAGCGCAGCGGAAATCTCACCCGCCGCAGCGCTCTGCGTGACCGGGATCACCGGGCCGATCATCTGCGCCATGTCGTCCAGCTGGGCGCGGATGGGCCGATTCAGCGCCGCCATAGTCAGAAGTGCGTCCGTCCGCGCGGCACAGGCCAGCGGATGTGCGTGGCGAACCTTGGCAAGCACGGAATCCAGCCGCTTCTGCTCCATGACCGGTGCAGCTTGCTCTAATACACCCTGCCAGCAGCGGCGGCAGAGCCGTTCGAGCAGCTGCGCACGCATCAGCGCTTCGTCGTGGCTGCGCGCGCAGATCAGAACGCCGTGGTGCGCCATGAAAATCGTTCTGGCCCCGCGCGACATGGCCTCGCGCATCGCGCTTTGCAGCGTCTTTGTGCCCGGCAGGCCGTAGCCTGCCACGGTCACGCCGCCGAGCTGCTGCCGCTCCTCGCCGGTAAAGCAGCCGGGCTTGTATCCGCACAGGCCCAGCGCCGAGGCGTAGGTCTGGTGCGTGTGAATGACAAAATTGACGTCCTCAAACATCGAATAGGCAAGCGCGTGCACCGCCCGTTCGCCGGACGGCCTGCGCGGGCCGGTCCATTTGCCGGTCGCCAGATCGCACAGCGCGATATCCTCCGGCGCGATGCTGCCGTAGTCCATGCCGCTGGGCGTGACGAGGTAATGTTCGCCGTCCGCGCGGGCCGAAACATTGCCCCACGTCCGGGCGACAAGCCCGTTTTCCAGCAGCTCGCGGCCCGTTTCACAGATACACGTCCGTAAAGCCTGATCGTCCATTGCTTATCCCTCCTTCAGTCTGTTCAGCAGTGCAAAATTCTTCTTATTCGACGCGTGCAGCTGCCGGAATACGCGGTAATTGCGGTCATAGACCGGCTTTAAGGCCGCGTTCGGCTCATAGCGTCCGTTGACCTTCACGTGCGAAGCAGCCTGCGCCAGATCCGGAAACAGCCCGCTTCCGACCGCCGCCAGCATCGCCGCGCCGATAGCCCCGACGTCCTTCGTGTTTTCAACTGTCTCGACCGTCCGGCCTGTAATGTCGGCCAGCATCTGACACGTCACCTTTGAAAGCGCCCCGCCGCCGACGAACCGGATGACCGGGGCCGTCTTTGTTTTCCGTTCCTCGCATTCGAGCATCCAGCGCTGGTGGAAGCAGATGCCCTCCAGAACCGCCCGCAGCATCTGCGCCTTGCCCGTCTCCAGCTGAATGTTGAAGAATATCCCGGCTGCCGCCGGGTCCTCAAACGGACAGCGGTTGCCGTGCAGCCACGGCGTAAAGATCACGCCGCCGGAGCCGGGTGCAACCCGCGCGACGGTGTCAGACATATAATCATACAGGCTCTCGTAGACGCTTTCCTGGCTCTCGGCCACGTCGGTCTTGGACAGATAGATATTGACCTCGTCGAGCACCAGATGATCCTTGACCCATTCGAAGCACTTGCCTGCCGTCTCCATTTCGGCGAAATAATTGTATTTTCCCTTTTCCGCGCCGACAATGCCCGCGATCATCGACACGAGATCGACCGCCTGATGATCCATCACCGTTCCGACCCAGCCGGACGTGCCGGAATAGATATGCGTGCTGCCGACGGCGGTGCAGCCCGCGCCCACGCCGATGAGCGTCGCGTCGCCGCCGCCTCCGTAGACCCTTGTGCCGGGGCAGAGGCCCAGCTCCCGCGCGGCCTGCTCCGTCAGAAGCCCCGCCACGTCGGTGCATTCAATGATCTTCGCCAGATGGCGCGTCTCGACGCCGTACATCCGGCAAAGCCCTTCGTTCCAGCCCTCATGACCGAGCCGCGTATCGTAAAGGAACGTCGAATAGGCCGAATCGCGCGTCATGACAAATTCGCCGGTCGCCCGTGCGATCAGGGATTCCTTCACATCCAGCCACTTGTGGGCTTTTTGGAAGATCTCCGGCTCGTGCGCCTGTACCCATTTGTATTTCCAGAGCGGGTCCTTGACGCTTGTGGACGCGGCGTGCGTCGCGCGCAAAGAGCGCAGCAGCATCCCGATGTTCACACCGGAAACGCACGGCCCGTGCGTCTGGCAGGCTTTGAATTCTGCCGAAGCCCGCTGATCCATATAGCTCATCGGGCGGCGCATCGCGCGGCCATACTCGTCCACAAGCACCATGCCCTGCATCTGGGAGCAGAACGAAATGCCGGTCACCTGTGCAGGCGTTACGTCGGTCTTTTCGAACACGGTCTTCGTCGTGCGGCACATGGCGTCCCACCATTCGTCCGCGTCCTGCTCCGCGCCGCCGTCCGGCAGAATGTAAAGCCCATAGCCCGCGTATGCGCTCGCGATCAGCCGGATATCCTGTTCGGCTCCGAACAGGCAGGTCTTGACTCCGGTCGTTCCGAAGTCGTAAGCGATGAGATACTGCATACGTCTCCTTTCATCGCGCCCAGCAAAAAGCGCGTCAGCCTGTCGGCCATTTTTGTATCCTCCAAAGCGGCCTCGCCGCAGAAGATCCGCATCCGCTCCTGATAATATTCGCAGCTGTAGGAAAACTGCAGCATCATCAGCAGATTGTCAAAGAAAAACGCAAACAGCTGCGGCTCGATCCGCTCTGTAAGCTGGCCGCCCTGCTGCGCGCCGTCAAACAGGCGCGTATAAAGCGCCGCCGTGCGCGATTCGATCTCGCGGGCAAGCGTTCCGGCATACTTCCGGCAGCTGCCGGAGGTGATCTCGTTGTACATCGCGTTATAGCTCGCGTGGCTGCGCGACTGGCGGATGAGTGCAAGAATGAGCCTCTGCATCCGCACCTCCAGCGGCCCGCCGCCCGCGGCGGCCTCCTGCAAGGTCGCGTCCAGCAGCTCAAGCGAATGCCGCACGCAGGCGAGGAAGAACGCGTCCTTGTCTCCAAAGTATTTATAAATCACGCCGACGCTTACACCCGCATTCTTCGCGACCGACGCGACCGACGCGGGCTGAAAGCCGCAGCGGGCAAATTCCGCAATGCCCGCCTCCAGAATCGTGCCCAGCGCCGCTTCGTCCAGCTTCCGATACATAAAACACCTCAATATGACGTGAATGAATGTTCACGTCATATTATAATTCTGATAAAAACATCTGTCAATCTACAAAATAATTCAGCACATCAAACAAAAATTTGCAGCAGCCGAACGGTGTTCCTGTTTTGCTGTGTATTCCATGGAAACAAAAATCTTTAATCTTTTGCTGTTTTTCAGAAGCGCGCACCAAGCTTTTGACATTTTCCGTTCCCCGTGCTACACTGAAAGAAAAAACAGGAGGACGTTTATGTCTCTCATTCCTTACTATCTGCAATACGTATCCGAGATCTGCGAGGGCACGCGCAAGGCGCCTGCGGGCATTGTGCTCACGGAGCAGGAGGATCTGAAAAAGGCGCTGCAATTGCAGGCCGAGATCACGAAGCTGGGCATTCCCGCCTTCGTCAAAGCCTGCGCCGAGGCTGACGGGACGGAAATTCCGCAGGAGGAATATGACAGCTTCGACCCGGCTGAGCTGAACACGGCTATCGCGCAGCTTGCCGCAGCCTCCCAGCCGCAGGAGCCGGCGGAGGAAGCGCCGCAGGAGCCGGTCAGGACCGAAACGCGCGATATCTTCGAAATTTTCCTCGACAGCGTGTGTCTGGACGATGCTCTGCTGACATATCTGATCGACATTTTAAAGCGCCGCTCCGAGCCGGAATTTGCCAAGCTGTCCCACGCGGCGGCCCGCACCGAGCTGAAGCTGGACGATTTTCTTGCATGGCTCGGCAATATGGAGCTGCTGGCAGGCGAGGATGAGCAGGCGTGCGCGGCCATTATGGACAAATGCCTGTACCGGCTGGAGCAGGAGGGCGAGATGGAGCTGATCGCGGCGCTGCTTTCCGGCGACGAGACGACCTTCAAGCTCTTCCGCACGCAGGCGCCGGAGCTGGTGCACCTGCCGGATGCAACCTATGAATGGTATTGCAGGCACTATCTGGACCGCTATTATCCCGTCCGCTTCATTCTGCATCATCAGGGGATCGAGTTTCCCCGCGCATAAGGAGGCTTCTCATGGAACCCATCTATGTCACCGGCCACCGCAATCCCGATACCGATTCCATTGTTTCCGCCATGGCCTATGCCGCGCTGCGAAACGCGCTGGGCGATCGGGAATTTGTTCCCGCGCGTCTGGGGCATATCTCCGATGAGACGCGGCTCGTGCTCGACCGCTTCGGCTTCGAGCCGCCTGTGCGCATCCAGACCATGCGCACGCAGGTGCGCGATCTGGACTATGACACGCCCCCGGCCCTGTCCGGCGCGGTCACCGTCAGCCGGGCCTGGGCGGCACTGCAGACCAACAAGGCAAAATCCATCCCCGCTATTCCCGTGACGAACGAAAACGGCGAGCTGTACGGGATGCTCTCACCCAGCGAGATCGCAAGCTATGATATGCGCACGCTTTCCGATTCCCGCGTCGACAGGATCCCGGTTTTTAATCTCCTGAGCGTTCTGGACGGCAAGATCCTGAACGAGTCCGGGTATCTGGCCGACACGATTAGCGGCGAGGTATCCATCGCCCTGCCGCAGAACAATGAAAACCTGCTCTTTAAAGGCCCGGACGCCATCGTCATCGTCGGCGAACAGCCGGAAATGGCGCGCCGCGCTGTCGAGCAGCAGGTCAGCTGCCTGATCGTGTGCCAGGCCGAGCTGCCGGAGCAGCTGCGGCAGATGCAGACAAACACCTGCATCATCGCCACGCCCTTCGACGCGTACAAGGCCGCCCGCATGGTCTATTATGCCATTGAGGTCGCGCGCGTGTGCCGCACGGAGGATCTCGAGGCGTTCCACCTGACCGATTTCGTGGACGACGTGCGCGAGGTCGTGCTCAAAAGCCGCCACCGCAGCTACCCGATCCTCGATGAAAACGACAAGGTCGTCGGCACGCTCTCCCGCTATCATCTGATCAAACCGCGCCGCAAGCGCGTTGTGCTGGTCGATCATAACGAGGCGGCGCAGTCCGTCCCGGGGCTCGAGCAGGCGGAGATCGTGGAGATCATCGACCACCATCGGCTGGCCGACATCCAGACCGGCGGCCCCATTTACTTCCGGAACGAGCCGGTCGGCTCGACTGCGACGATCATCTCCGAAATGTATCAGGAGCGCGGCCTCATGCCGCCTGCAAAGCTGGCCGGTCTGATCGCGGCGGCCATCGTCGCCGACACGGTCATGTTCAAATCCCCGACGTCCACCGCCGTCGACCGCCGCATGGCCGACCGCATGGCGCGCATCGCCAATATCTCGCTCGACGAGCTGGGCAAGACCATCTTCTCTGCGTCCATCTCTGACGACAAGCCCGCCGACGCGCTGCTGTTCACGGATTTCAAGGATTTCCATATCGCCGATCACGATTTCGGCGTCAGCCAGATCACCTGCGTCGACTCCGAGCGCATGATGCAGCGCAAGGACGAGTTCCTGGCCGTCATGCAGAAGACGATGGCGGAGCGCGGCTATACGCTCATGATCCTCATGCTGACGGACGTGCTGCTGGAGGGCACGCACCTTCTGTATCTCGGCGACGAGGATATCATCACGCAGGCCTTCGGTGTCCAGCTCAAGGATCACACCTGCTTCCTGCCGGGCGTTGTGTCCCGGAAAAAGCAGGTCATCCCAATGCTGACCGCCCTGTGGGGATAACAAAGGAGTTTTTTTATGCGTCTTATTTTCATCCGCCACGGCGAACCCGATTACGAGCACGATTCGCTCACCGAAAAGGGCTGGCGCGAGGCAAAGCTGTTGGCAGCCCGCACAAAGGACTGGCATGTCGATGATTTCTACGTTTCCCCGCTTGGCCGTGCGCGGGATACTGCGTCCTTTACGCTCAAAGCGCATGGAAAGACGGCAGAGATCATGGATTGGCTGCATGAATTTCTGGGCAAGGTGTCGGACGGGGCCGGCGGAACGCGCCTCTGCTGGGATCTGATGCCCGCCGACTGGACGGCGCAGCCGGAGCTGCTGCAGCCCACCGGCTGGGAGGCCGCGCCGCTCTTACAGGGTACGAACGTCAAGGCCGAATACGACCGCGTGACCGCCGGACTGGACGCGCTGCTCGCGTCATACGGCTACACCCGGCATGGCGGATATTATACCTGCCGTGAGACCTGTGAAAAAACCATCGTCTGCTTCTGTCATTTCGGCATCACGGCTGTTCTGCTGTCTCACCTGTGGAACGTCAGCCCGTTTGCCGTGCTGCACGGGGCGTTCCTCGCCCCGACGTCCGTAACGGTTCTGAACACGGAGGAGCGCCAGCCCGGCATTGCATACTTCCGCTGCCAGATGATGGGCGATACCTCGCACCTTCTGATCGGCGGAGAACCAGTATCCTATTACGCATCCTACGCAGAGCCTTTTCAGGGCTGAACCGGCTCTGCAGGACCAAAATACCCCCGGCCGTCCGCTTGTAAAGCGGCTGGCCGGGGGCTTGTCTGTTATTCGGCTTTCGGCGGCTGGCCCTCGCCCGACGGCTTTCTGGGGCCTCCGCTGCGGCGTCTGCGGCGGCGGGGCTTGGATTGGCCGTCGGCTGCTTCCGCTTTTTCCGGACGCTCCTGCTTCTGCGGGGCGGGCTTGCGGTCGGGCTTGTCCTGCTGGGGCGGGCGCTCCTTCTTGGGGCGGTCCCTGCGGGGGACGTCAGTGCGCGGCTGATCCTTTGGCGCGGGCGCGGGTTTTTCCGGGGCGGCAGTCTCCTGCGGGCGTTCGCCTGCGGGCTTCGTGCGGCGGCCGCCGCGCCGGCGGCGGCGATTCGCGCTCTTTCCGGCTTCTTCGCCGGATGCCTCCGCTGTGTCCAGCGCTTCCGGCTCGATCACGGCGACGGCATCCGGATAGATGACCTCCGGCAGCTCCTCAAAAAACGCCTCCGTCTTCTGCACCGGACGCGGTTTGGAGGAAATGGGCGCAAAATCGCGCGGGATCGGCGGGTCGTTTTTGCGGGCCTTTCCGCTGCGCAGGATGTAGATATCCGTATTTTTATAGCTGCCGATCGTCTCCGGGTGGTCTTCCATGCGGACTCTGACGCTCTGGCGCAGGAGATTGACCTCGACGACCGTCCCGCGTCCGTCGGGCGTGTCGACAAAGGATTCCATCTTCGGCGCGGTCTTGATGAGGTCCTCATAGGCCTCCTGCTCGTATTTCAGGCAGCACATGAGCCTGCCGCACGTGCCGGAGATCTTCGTCGGGTTCAGGCTGAGGTTCTGCGTCTTGGCCATTTTGATGGAAACGGGCTGGAAATCATCGAGGAATTCCTTGCAGCAGAAGGGCCTGCCGCATACGCCGAGTCCGCCGACCATCTTGGCCTTGTCGCGCACGCCGATCTGCCGCAGCTCAATGCGCGTGCGGAAGACGGAGGCCAGATCCTTGACCAGCTCGCGGAAATCGACGCGGCCGTCCGCCGTGAAGAAAAACAGAAGCTTGCTGCCGTCAAAGGCACATTCCGCCGAGACAAGCTGCATTTCCAGCCCGTGCGCGGCGATCTTCTGCTGGCAGATCTCAAAGGCCTTCTTTTCCTTTTCCTGGTTCTCAGCGTTCGCGCGCTCGTCCTGCTGCGTCGCTACGCGCAGCACCCTGCGCAGCGGCAGCACCAGCTCACGCGGCTTGACCGGGTGGTTGCCGGCAGCGCAGAGGCCGAATTCGTCTCCGCGCGCCGTGTCGATGATGACGTGCGCACCGGCCTGCAGCGTCAGTCCGGCAGGGTCGAAATAATAGGATTTTGCATTATTGCGGAAGCGGATGTCCACCACGGTAACGGCGGCAGGCTCCGCCGGTTGGGCGGGCGCTTCCTCCTTTGCAGGCGCGGCGGCTTCCGCGGGCTGCTGTGTATCCGCCGCAGGCTGCTGCGCTGCGGCTTCCGGTTCTGCGGCGGCGGGCTGCTGCTCCAGAACGGTATCGGGGGTCTGTTCTTGCATGGTTCTCTCCAATCTGCCGCAGAGCCTGCGGCAAGGTAAAATTTCAGATTCGGCGCTCAGCGCAGCTTCATCGCAAGATAGCCGGTGACCGCGCCTGCCGACGCATTGGCGGCCAGCGCGTCAATGGCAGCCTGAATGCAGTCGGACGCCTGCAAAAGCTCTGAGCCGGAGCGGCTGGCGACGATCTGCGCGGCGCTTTCCGACGCGGTGTCCAGTCCGCCTCTTTGCGTCAGCGCACCGCAGATGCACGCGCGCAGCTGCTGCAGCGCGGGAAGCAGCTGCTCCCGCTTCGCCTTTTCCATGGGCAGCAGCACGCGCAGCAGCGCCATCCGGTCATGCGCGGCATAGGCCGCGGCAAACTGCCGGACGAACGGCTCGTCCTCCGCATCCAGCAAAAGCGTCAGCGCCTGACCCAGAAAGCCGCCCGCGCGCAGATAGGCCGCGCGCAGAACGCCGTCAGGCTTGTCCGGCGCATTCTGCCGCAGAAACGGCAGCGCCTCATCCTGCGCCACCGGGCCGAGCTGCAGCTCCGCGCAGCGGCTGCGGATGGTCGGCAGCAGCCGCTCCGCGTTGGTCGACAGGATCAGGAACACGCCGTAATCCGGCGGCTCCTCCAGAATCTTCAGCAGCGCGTTCTGCGCGGATTCGTTCATATCCTGCCCGCGCGGGATGATGTAGATCTTGCGCTTTCCCTCGTTCGGGCGGATGAACATATCGCTTCTGGCTGCGCGGATGGGGTCGACGGTCATGGCCTTGTGGTCGGGATCGTCGACGGTGATGATATCCGGGTGGACACCCTCAAGCGCCTTGCGGCAGCCGGAGCAGATGCCGCAGGGGATCTTTCCGCTGCGCCCCTCGCACTGCATTGCCGCCGATAAGATCCGCGTGAGCGTATGCTTGCCAGAACCGGCAGGCCCGCAGAGCAGATAGCTGTGCGCCACGCGTCCGCTGGCGAATGCGCCGCTCAGACGCGCCTTGACGGCGTCATTTCCCAGAAAGCCGGTAAAGTCCATGTTCGGTGTTCCTTTCTCGGCCTATACTTCGCCTTATATCATAGTAGTATAACAGATTTTCCGCCGCTTTGCTACTGTTTTTTCTCCACCCGCAAAAACAGGCAGGGAACCGAATCCCTGCCTGCTTGTTCAGCTCTCCATCTGCCGTCCGAGAAAGCCCGCGACGGTCTGCACGAGCCGCTGCTCCGCCTCGCCGAGCGCGGGCGCGCCGTCCTCGCTCAGAAGCAGGACGCAGCCCATTAAGTCGCCCTCTGTCACAATGGGGGCCGCAGCGCCGACGCGGTAGCGGTCGGATGCGTCCGTCGGCCGGACGGGCAGATCACCGTCCTGATAGCGGTAGCTGCGCCGCAGCTCCATGAGCTGCTCCAGCTCCTGCGAGCAGCGCTTGTCCAGAAGCTCCCGCTTCTGCACGCCATGCACCGCAATGATCGCGTCCCGGTCGCAGACCGCCGCGATATATCCGGTGTTCTTCCCAATCGCTTCACAGATCTGTCCCGCAAATTCCCCCAGATCGCCCATCGGCGAGTATTTCTTAAAGATCACCTCGCCGTCCTTCTCCGTATAAATCTCCAGCGGGTCGCCGCTGCTGATAACACTGACACGGAAAACCTTGTCCTTTCGGTGCGCCGCACCTTGGACAATTTCAGTTTCGTAGGGGTCGATGCCCACATCGACCCGCAGGCGGACAGAGTCGTCCGCCCCTACAAGCTTGGATTCGCTATTTTCCGTGTCCCAATTAAAATTTACGGCGTCCTCCGGGAGCGCGCCGGTCTTGAGCAGGCTGTCGATGTCCGCCTTGAGCTGTACCTCGATGTGATCTTCAAACACCCGAATTTTTTCGATCATCAGATTCAGGTCATTACGGTCAAGTGACGGCTTTTCCAGAATGTCGTGAAATACATCCATTGCCGTTTTCGCCACGCGGTTGATGCGGATGATGGTATTGCGCTTGTCGCTGGCAAATTCGATCTGGTGCTGGATGCCCGCGATACGCTGCGTCAGCTCCGCTTCCAGCTCGTCGTAGGTTTCCTCCAAAAGTGCTTCCTGCTCCGGGTGCTTCATGATGTCGCGGATGCGCTGGCGCTTCGTGGCCTTCAGCTCCTCCTGCTTGTCAAGCAGTAAGGCTTCCAGATTTTCTTCCGTGCGCTTCGTCTCTGCAATGTCGGTCTGTTCTTTCTCCAGATCGGCGTTCAGCCGCTCGAGCATGGTGCTGGAATTGTCACGGACTTTCCGCACATAGTCCTTGACCAGCGCATCGAGCGTTTCCACGCGGATATGGTGGCTCGTGCACCCCTTGAGTCCACGCCTGTGATACGTTCCGCAGGTATAGGCGGGCGCCAGATCGCTCCGGCTCATCGCGAACATCGGACTGCCGCAGTCGCCGCAGACGAGAAGGCCGGAGTACACGTTGTCGTTGACCTTGACCCCGCGATAGTTGTTCGTTGAGCGGCTTTCGCGCAGAGAGCGCACGGTTGCAAACGTGCGGTAGTCGATGATCTCCTGATGGTGGCGCTCAAAGACGCGGTGCTCGCGCTCGTCCAGCTTTCGGTCGCTGCCGTTGATTTTCACGCGTGTGAATTTTCCCTGCCGCAGCGTGCCGATATAAAAATCGTTATCTAAGATTCCCTGCACCGTGACGATGGCCCACGCCGCCCTCGCCCTGCGGCGGACGGGCTCTCCCGCGGCGGCGCGGCGCTCACATTCGGACATCCGCGGCGTGGGCACGTTGTTGTCCGTCAGATAGTTGGCAATTTTCTTGTAGCCCCAGCCGTCCAGATATAATTTGAAAATCGTCCGGATGACCTCGGCTTCCGTCGGCACGACCTCAAAGATCTGCTGCTTGTTCAGAATATAGCCATACGGCGCGGCGCAGAGCCAGCGCCCCTCCTCCTGCCGCCGCCTGACAACGCTGCGCACCTTTTTCGACGTGTCCGTGACCGGCATTTCGTTGATCAGAAACTGGAACTGGATCTTCAGCCAGTCGTCGTCATTCGGGAAGTCGATGTTATCGCCAATCGAAATGATCCGCACGCCCGCATCGCGCAGATCTTCCAGCTCTACCAGTCCGCGCGAGTTGCGGCGGGAAAAGCGGGAGAAATCCTTGACGATGAGAATGTCGTACTTGTGGCTCATCAGCCCCCGACGCATCTCCTGATACCCCTCGCGCTGCTCGAACGTGTAGCCGGAACGGTCGCGGTCTTCAAAAAACGTCAGTGTGCTGTTTGGAAAGTGCGTCGTTACAAAATCTTCGATGATGGATTTCTGATTTTCGATCGACACATTGTCGCGGTCAAGCTCTTCATCGACCGAAATGCGGGCATACCCCGCAATGTCAAAGCGTTCTATCATTCGCATTCACCCTTGAGATACTGTTCCGTCTGCCGCCAGCTGCCGAGGATTCCTCGGTAGTTGCTTTTCGGTTCATTTCCCATTTGCGTTCTCCTCCGTCTGCTCCGGCAGCTGTGCCGCGTCCGTTACTATGTCCGTGACAAGCTGACGGAAGCTCTCGGCGTTCTGCGCGGTGACAACGGGCTTGCCCGTTTCGGCTTCCAACGCTTTTCTCGCCACACCCGCGACATTGCCGCCGCGGCGGGCGACCTTCTGATTTTCGTCAAAGCCCTGCGGCTGCTCCGCTTTCGCAATATCGGTCGTGGACGCTTCTGCCAGCATGGTCAGCACCAACTCCAAATCGCTCATATTATCGCGGAGATTTTCCTTTTTCAGCCCCTTGAGATTCTTATACTGCCGCGTGTTCATGCCCGCCCACGCGCGGGTGATCTCGTCCGTCAGAATGGCGTATTCTCTGCCTTTCTGCACGCCGCCCTTTTTCCACTCGTCCGTCAGCTCGTTTCGGATGCGGATGGCAAGCAGCCGCTGATGTACCCATTCCTCAGAATAGCCCTTTTTCAGATAGGTTTCCAGCGCGCGGTCGATCGCCTGCTCCGGGTCGATGGTCTCCTCGATGCGTTCCCGGCCGACCATCGCCAGCCACGCCTTGAACGGCTCGGCTTTCTTAGAGGGAATGGACTGGATGATGCGCAGAAGCTGCTCGGTGTCGGCAACGTCCGTCAGGCGGTTTTTGCCGTCCGCCGCCCGCATTTTCAAAGCGTGACAGTTTGTCACGGTTTCGTTGCCCTCTGCCTTGAGCCGCTGTTTCAGCTTGCGCCAGTATGCCGTTGGGTCTGCGCTATCGGTCAGAACCGCAACCACGTCCACAATGGAAAAATACCATTCCACCCGTTCAGCGTCCCACGCTACGCGAATTTTCTGGTCTTCAAACAGCTGAATCTCGTTTTTCACAGGTTCGTTCATGCGCAACCTCCCAAATCAGTCACGGTTCTGTCATATATATCTGCTCAATCAAATTTAATTTATAGATAATATTGTACATCATAGCAATAGAGATTGCAAGACAAAATTGCGCACCGGGCGCGTTTGCGCGCATTGTAACCGGAACAAAAGTATGATAGTATGTATGGACACAAATCAAACCTCGGAGGCGCAGCAATGCAAAATCAAAAGCCACATTATGTAGAAGCTGTAAAAGAAATCGGAATCTTGACCGCGGCGGTGGCGATTATCGCGGCAGCGGTCTTCTTTTTTCTGGTGCCGAGTCACACGTCCGTCAGCAGCATTTCAGGCCTTGGCATTGTGCTGTCCAACTTTATTCCGCTGCCGCTGTCAGCCATCACAATGATTCTGAACGTGGTGCTCTTGATCATCGGGTTTCTAACCTGCGGAAAAGAGTTTGGCGCAAAGACTGTCTATACGAGTATCCTGCTGCCATTATTCATAGGGCTGTTTGAAATTGTGTTCCCGAATTTCAGTTCCATGACGGGCAGTCAGGAGCTCGATGTGCTTTGCTACATTCTGGTGGTCAGCATCGGTCTGAGCATCCTGTTTAACCGGAACGCGTCCTCCGGCGGACTGGACATCGTGGCGAAGATTCTAAACAAATATCTGCACATGGAGCTGGGAAGAGCCATGTCGCTGGCAGGCATGTGTGTGGCGCTTTCGGCCGCGTTTGTCTACGACAAGAAAACCGTGGTTCTGAGCGTCCTTGGCACCTATTTTAACGGCATTGTTCTGGACAACTTTATTTTCGACCACAACAAAAAGCGCCGCGTCTGCATCATCACCGAAAAGGAGGAAGAACTCCGGAAATTCATCATCAACGACCTGCACAGCGGCGCGACAATCTATGAGGCCATCGGCGCATATAACTTTGAAAAGCACAATGAGATCATCACCATTGTCGATAAAAGTGAGTATCAGAAGCTGATGAGTTTCATCAATCGCGAAGACCCAAAGGCGTTTATCACCGTCTATAACGTGTCGAACATGCAGTATCAGCCGAAAATTAGGTCAAAAGAGAAATAAATAAGAATGCAATAGAATACGATGGAGAAAAGAACACGAAACTCAGAAGATTGGGAAAAACGGAACTGCAAGTCAGCGAAATTGGCTTTGGCGGCGAGTGGTTGGAGCGCCAACCCAGCCTTTGATATGCTGTCCGTGAGCGAGGACATTGACACGATGTTCGCGGAGGAATTTGACGCAGGACTAAAGGGAACTGCCCCCGACCGCACGAAACTGTACCGCACCTGTGAAGAAAACGACGTCGGAATCACCGTGATGAAAGGCTTTGCCGGCGGCAGATTGTTTGATGAAGAGCGCTGCCCCTTCGGCGTACCCATCGCGGAACGGATGCAGAAAACCGCAGAGCTGTTCGGGCGCTGAATGGCTACCTACAAATGAACAGGCAAGTTTGACTTGCTGTGCAGTTTATAACAAATGTTACAGCAGCATTACAAAAGTCTCCGAAGCCTTAAAAAGGCTTGTGCATGCGCACGTTTTCGTATATAATGCAATCAGGACAGCGGGCGGCCTCTCGCTAGTGTGGCTGACACTTAAAACCCGATAGCAATTCCGGACGTAAGGGCCGTGGGGGCTGGCAGGCAGCGATAAAACCTGATGCGATTCCGGACGAATGGGCCGGAGGGTTGGCGGGCAACGATAAAATCAGTCACTAAGGGAGGCACACATCATTGCGGTGGAGTCGTCTCCCTTTGATTTTATTTGTATAAAAAGAAAACGGGGGCGAAGAGAAAATTTCTCTTCGCCCCCAATGTATCCGGCGCTACATGGTCATCTGCTGCGCCTTTTCACGCTGGACTTCCTGCTCCGCCAACCGCTGTCGGTTATAAAGCAGCAGATCCCGCGTCTGCTCGTAAAGGTCGCAATTTCCAGACTCGAAAACTGCCACCAGATACTTTTTCTTTTTGTATGTGTCATAGACGCTCTGCAAGCCGGCGCGCAGGACAGGGTCTGACTTTTCTGCATTCGTCAGCCAAATCTCAACCAGCTTCCGCTCATCTTTGACTGTTAGTTCCATAGCCTCACGCTCCTCTGGGATTATTTCCGCATTTCACCTGTTTTTATACCAAGCTGACCTCATGGATGCAAAAATGCGGATAAAAAAGCAGCAAGACGCGCGATACGTCTTGCTGCTCTCATGCCTGCCTGTGCAGGTATTCAATTTCCAGTCTAATTGTATCGCGTGTTACGCTGGAAAGCAATTATTTTTTTATTTCTATCTTTTTCGCAAATTTTGCAGTGTTTTCACAACTTACTGCAACACCGTGAAGCAATTACACGTCAAGCCGGAACCGTCACAAGCAGCTCATTGATGGATATACCCAAAATTTGGCTAATCGCATAGAGATTTTGGAGCGTAGGGAGGTTTTTGCCTTCCGGCCAACGGTAAATTGCCTCAGCGGATGTGTAGCCCAAATATAACCGCAGTTCAGATTTCAGGATTTCATGTGCTTCCAAGCGGGAGCAAATGTTCAGGCCAGTTGCTTTGACATCAATTTCCGGGCAGTGGTCAGCAAACAGCCATGTGTGCCCTTTCAGAATTGCCTGTAAACGAGCTTCTAATTCGTAACTGGAAATTCCCATCTGCTTGGCAAGTCGATTGGCGGGCGTGCCGGACAGACAGGCGTTCAGCAGACTTATATTCTGCATCAACTGGTTTTTGACAGCCTTTACTTCGTCCAGATTATACTCCATCTTCCGTTACCTCCGTGAAATCGAGCGCTCTGGCAGGCAGCAGCTTTTTGATGCGCGAAAAGGCCGCGGTGGTTGAAAGTCCGACCATTTTGGCTGCGGCACGATAGCTCATGCCATTGTTCAGCTCCACCAGCAGTAAAAGCGTTTTCTGTGCGTCAACGATGGCCTCCGTCAGATAGCGTTTTGTTTCTTTCGACTTTGCTTTGCTGCGGCATGAGGTGCAAACACCATCATATAGATTGCGACCAGTTTGACCGCAAACCTTACACGGCTTTGTACAACTGAGCCGACGGCACTGGCTGCAAATGCCACTCGGATGCATGGTCATTCTCCTACCGCAATATGTGCAGATGGTTCCATTTTTCATAGACATTCTAAAGTTCCTCCAAGTTCAAAATTGCAAACAAAATACCGAGCAGGATAGACCTGCACGGTGCAACTTTGTCTTGAATGGAAACCCGGAATAGGGTATACTTAATCCAAGGCGCAGCTTTGCTGTCGTGCGGGTGGGCTATCACCTGCGTGGGTTGCCGGGAGTTCGCACCTCTCGGCAACTGCTGATATTTTCTTTGTGTCAATAGTATAGCATATAGGTTAACTTATATCAAGCGTTTTGTAATTGACGTTTCTCACAAAATATAAGTTAACTAATAGTGTATTTTGCAGTATTTCGTTCTGGAGGCATCAATTATGGCAACAACAGAGGCGCAGCGGAAAGCGATAAAGAAGTGGCAGGAAAAGACAGATGAAATTCGTTTCCGCGTTCCAAAAGGCGATAAAGAGCGGCTAACTGCCCATGCAGCGCAGTTTGGCGAATCTCTAACTGCATTCTTGAACCGTGCCGCTGCAGAAGCCGTGGAACGGGATAATCAAAAATAAAAATGCCCAGAACCAAGCAACAGCACTTGACTTGGTTCTGGGATGTTTCTTTTAGTTGGAATTTTCAGCGCCGCATGGTATCAGCATGGCCATAGAGCCGTCATCATTGCGGATGCGCTGTGGGATAACGCCCCGGAAAACGGAATCCAGGATTTCATCGCAATCACGTTTGAACGCGTCACGATAAATCGGTTCATAGGATGGTATGTGCGCGAAATCGCCCCTGTAATCTCGGCGTGTCCAGAACATATCTGTGTGTAGAATCCGCTTTACTTCGCCCGGATGCTTCAGCAGCCAGCTAATCAGGATACAGAGAAATTCCTGAAAATTGATACCCGTGCCGAATACATAATCATCCAGATACTCGCGGGTTGTGCGAGATACCACCAAAGACAGCATAGATATGTCATTGCCCTGCAGCGTGCCGTCACGAGCCTCCAGGGTCGAGATGAAGTTGTAGAGAGATGCGGCATCGCCCAAATTTCGGTGCCGCGTTTCGTCGGCGGTCCAAACCGCAAAATTATCCGGATTTGCAAGCCGCCACAGAATCCAATCATAGGTATCAGGGAAAGCGCGCTTCAATGTTTGCAGCAGCTCTTTTGCAAGGTCACTTTCATAATTTGGCTGCTTTTGCAACAGTTCCATCGTCTGAATAAAAGTTTCTTTTGTCATAGAAAGAACACCTCCTGAAGAAAGCATAGCAGGTCACGCCACAAAAATCATTGAAGCCGTTCTTCAATCTGAGCACAGAATTTCTTATAATTCTGGCATGTGAACGCATTCCCCGCACACGCTGCATGAAAGCGCAACAATTCCCGCCGGTCTGCGCAGACGATTGCCGAACAGCCGCGATATAGGCCATCGTGCGCCGCCAACGTTAATCGACATAGAAAACCACCATGCTCCGTACAAAGCAGCGGTGCATAGTAGTTTTCGCTGTCTTGCCATTGAAACCATGATTGTACCCAAAGCTTCTGACCGCAAATCGGGCAGTTCTGCTGGCGCATCCGTGGAAAATTCAAAACAGCTTGCGTGGAAGAAAGATACTTGCTGCGCTTTTTTGTTGGCGGCAAAAACGGCGTGGACGACCAGCGCCAACAGTGGCGAAATCCGGCTGCGCGCGGCGGCACGACAAGGTCATGGAGCGTTATCCACGATGTCAGCAGCGCCGCATACACGGCGTCGTTCAAAGCATCATGGAACGTAAAACTCACCGGTATTTTACAATATGAAACAGCTTTGCAAAGCGCTATTTGCGCAGCTGTGCCGAGATGCTGCCCAAAACCGCGCTGGAGATTAAAGACCGCACGAATGGACAGAGGCGGCAGATTCCAGAACAACACATTTTGCTGCAAAACACGGAAATCGTCCTCTCCCCAAGCAGCATAGTCCTTCTCGTGCCGTGCCCACTCTCTAAATTTTAGAAATGCAATAGGGAAACACACACCGTCTGTGAATGAACGCTGCAACTCTGGCAGCTTCGCGGCAGCAGGATGCAATGTTGTGTTTACCTGAGGCCTAATATGAACATTGAAAGTGTCCAGTATAGAGCCGCCAAGCGTTTTTATTTGTACTGCACCGATTTGCAGAATTTCATCAAAGCCAGAGTAATCGCTGCCACAGTTCCACTCCAAGTCAATTATTATCACGCCACTCGCCCCCCGCTTATCATAGCAATGGTGCGCTAGAAAGGCATTGAAGAAAAAATTCAATGGGCGGTTTTGGGCATCGTCAGACCGCCAAAAGGTAGTTGGCGACCGTCACATCATGTCGCCAGTGGCTCAAATGGAAAATCGAAACCGCCAGCAGTGCTAAACGGTCATATTGCAGTGGAAGTCCGTGCTTTTGCGCTAATTTCCGATTGTTTCCACGCAGAATATAGTTCCCGGTGACTTTCATATCCGACCAGTGCTTTGCTCTATACCCATTTTCCTTGCGGGCCTCATCGTCCTTTTCCCATGTATGGCGGATTTCAGACATAAGTTGTTCTCGGTAACCGTTTTCGGTTTGAATGCGATTTAAGTAATACTTGTACATTTGCTGCGCCCGTAAGTCGCGAAGATGGTGCAGGTCAATTTTGTTATTCATTTCAGCTTTTGAAAACAGATGATTTGCATCTGCTGGATTATCGAAGACAGCTTTCACTGCCGCTAATTCGTCTGGTAGAATACGTTGCATCTGACGTTTTCCGCCTTTTCCTTTGCGAACCAGTATACATGGATTCCCAAAATCATCCTCAACCAAGTCCTTTGGTGTAAGGTGTAGATATTCCGCTCTACGGATTCCGGCGATACAAGCAAAATCGTACAATCGTGGCGACGCCTCACGGCTAGAATCAGCCCGGCCGTCTACGGCTTTCGTACCGCGTGAGCGAGTATTTTCGGCTACCACTCGTATAGGTTTCTGAATATCCGCTAACGGCACGCCGCAAATGCGGCAGATACCAGCCAAGTATGTATGAATCGTCGATGGCGACTTTCCCTGTGCGACGAGAAAATCTGCGTAATCTTGAACGTGTGTACTGCATTCATCTAACATACGACAGCCATATTGCTCCTTACACCAATTCGCGAACTTGATTGCATGATTGCGATACTGCTTCTCAGTTTGCGTCAGCATTGGAACATTTGCTTTTTCTAAGCGCGCCAACTCGACTTCTTTTATCTGATATTTCAAATTCTTGTATTTTGGCTTCTTCGGGTGAAATTTTCTGTTTTTCTTGCTCATATATAAAAACCACCTTTTCAAAAAATCGGCACGATATGCCGCCAGCTCGAAACGAGCGAGTTAAATTCAACGTGGACTTTTTGTCGGTGTCCATTAACCAGTCTAACGGCTTGCTAAAGACCGTTAGGCTGCCGGTTTTGTTCGGTTCACTGGTTATTTTCCCATCGAATGATGGGCAAATAACCAGTTCACGCGTGCTCTTTGCTATGAAAGAGTTCATTCAAGATAAGAGTCAACCGGCAAGACTCCTATCTTTCGCTAGAGTTAATGCAGCAAAGCGTCCTATGTGCCCCCCGCTGCGGCGTGAGCGCATTCCGGGATGGTTTTTGTGATAACTTGTCAGACTACATCATTTTCCGCAGACGTAGCACAGGCGGGGACTTTTCGGTGCCTCAATACATACACTCATTCGGAGCGATACCGAATTTTTCGTCTCTCGGTATAAGACGGCAGAATCTTGATTCATTTCTCAGACAGCTGCAAACAAGAACAGACCCAGACAAGCATCACATTTTTGCATAGTTGATTTTGAAAAGGCGGTTTGTTTTTTGAAAAGAGTTTTGCTATTTATAATAAAAAGTGCGCAGAAGAAAATAATCTCCTGCGCACTTGAATTTTTACCTCGTTGAAAAAGAGCACTTCCCCGAAATCAGGAAACTGCTCAAGTTAAATTATGAATCAGAATATAGCAAAGCCAGGCTCTGCGGGAAGAAACGAAGACGCTTCACGTCAAAAAAGGAACTCTATACTTTCATTTTATGTGGATCAGCGCAAATGTCAAGCTTTTGTGCGTCGAAAGAATAGAGCATGTATTTTTGTCAGTCAAATATGCGCAGACATAAAAAGGACGGAGTGAGCAAGTCACTTCGCCCCATTTTAGAGAGTTTTCTGCTGGTTGTCAGCCGCGACGCCCAGTGAAAGCGTCTTTTTGGTGCGGAAATTATATCGTCCTCCGCATGGACCACAGCCTTTACTGCCTGCTGCCGGCCGCGACACCCATTGAAAGTGTCTAATGGTGCGGGCGTTTACCCTGTCCCGCGTCCAGCCCAACTTGTTACAGTGCTCTCACACCGGAAGCATTGCTGCTTCTGTGCCTACTATATGTGAATCGGTCCAATTTGTCAACAAAAACTGTCGACATGGCATTTGAAGCTTGCATATTGAAGGCTGACACGTTATACTATCATCAGCGACAGGCAACGGCGTGTGCCTGTTCAAGCGCAGAAGCATAGCAGCGTACCGGCAAGCCTTGTTATGCGAAGCTTTCAGTAGGGGTTGTGCAGCAACCTCAAGCCGGAGTAGGCGCAGCTTGCGCCGAACGAAAATGCTCAAACGGAAGCCGCCTTGCTTTGCAAGGCGGCTTTTGCTGCGCATTGGAAAGATAATGCGCCATAAAATACCGGAAAAGATAATTGTAAAGCCTTTTTTACATGACAGGCGCGCGTAATATGATATAATGCCGTTATACAAATAATCAGTCAGGAGAATCATCGTGAAAGTCAAAAAAGTCATCGGCAAGAGCCTTCTTGTGCTGCTCTGCATCGTGGTTGCCATCGTGATTATCGGCGTGGCACAGTTCCATCATCGCTCGGACCCCAAAAATCTGAAGCAATACGAAACGAACAATCCATTTATTACCGGCGAAACAGCGATTTCGGCACATCGCAGCGGCGCGGGTCAGTATCCTGAGGAGACGCTGGCAGCGTTCCGCGGCTGCACAGAAAATCCGGATGTCCAAGTCGACTATTTCGAGTTCGACCTGCACATGACGGCGGACGATGTTCTGGTGCTCTCGCACGACGCCACGCTCGACCGCGTATCGGACGCTGCGGCTGTGTTTGGGGCGGAAAACGTGCTCGTGCGCGATAAAACGCTGGCGGAGCTCAAGGAGCTGAATATGGCGGCGCAGTTTGTCAGCGGTGCGGGCGAGGCGCCCTACGCCGACCTCCGCGGCGACGCTGTGCCGGATGAGCTGCGGATCTTGTCGCTCGACGAGGTGCTGGACTATCTGACCGCGGCGGGAGACTACCGCTACATCATCGAGATCAAGGATGGCGGCGACGTCGGTCTGGCTGCGGCGGATCAGCTTTATGCGACGCTGAAAACGCGCGGACTTCTTGACCGCGTCATCGTCGGCAGCTTTCGCGATGAGGTCGCGGACTATATCACGGCGAATTATCCGGATATGCACCGCAGCGCCAGTCCCGAGGAGGTTATGCAGTTCTATTTTGCTGCGCTGACCGGCAAAAAGGAGTTTGCCTGTTCCTATGACGTGCTCCAGCTGCCGTTCGGCGATGCGGAATCGAGCTATGGCATCAACCTCGGCACGACAACGGTCATCAACTTTGCCCATGCCAATAACCTGGCCATCCAGTATTGGACAGTCAATTCCGAGGAAGATATGGCGTATCTTTCCAGTGTCGGCGCGGACGCGCTGATTACGGATTACCCGGACAAAGCTGCGCGGGTTTTGAGTGGGAATGGTGAAAATCGATAGGCTGCATATGCTGTCAGACGGAAAAATTTCAAATTACAAAAGAACAATATCAAATTACATTGACATTATTCCGATGAAAAGTTGACAAAGTTCTCTTTTCGCGGGTATACTATACGCATAAAACCACCCAAGGAGGTAGTATGATGTCCGAAATGATTTCCGTAAAAACAGCGGCGGAGCGCTGGAATATCACGGAGCGGAGAGTTTCTACACTCTGCAAGGATGGAAAAATTGCAGGAGCGATGAAGCAAGGCAACCGCTGGATGATCCCGGCAGATACGCAAAAGCCGGCGGATCAGCGGATCAAGACGGGCGCTTACCGCAAAACGGAGCGTGCGCCGAAGCTTCCTCTGCCCATCGGCGTATCCAATTACTGCCTTGCCTCGTCGGAATACTACTACATCGACAAGACGATGATGATCAAGGATTTCATCGACGAGCGCCCGATGGTGACGCTGTTCACCCGCCCTCGCCGTTTTGGCAAGACGCTGAATATGGATATGCTGCGCACTTATTTTGAAAAGAGCGACAAGGATACCTCCGCGTACTTCCGGGATAAAAAGATTTGGGCGTGCGGGCAGAAATATCGGGAGTATCAGGGCAAATACCCTGTGATTTTTCTGACGTTCAAGGATGTGAAGTTTGATACATGGGAAGAAACGTTCACAGCCATCCGGGATATTTTCGCCAAAGAAACACAGCGCCACAAGGAACTGCAAACCAGCAGTCAGTGTGACGCATACAGCAAAAAAATCTATGAAAAGCTGGCTGGCGGCAGCGCCAGTGAGGTAGAGCTGGCGTCCGCTCTGCTCGACCTGTCTGCGATGCTCCATAAGCATTATGGCATTGCGCCTGTTATTATCATCGACGAGTACGATACTCCCATTCAGCAGGGGTATCGGAAAGGCTACTACGACAAGATCATCCAGTTCATGCGCAACCTGTTTTCCGGCGGCTTCAAGGACAACCAACATCTGTCCTTTGGCTTCCTCACAGGCATTTTGCGCGTGGCCAAGGAGAGTATCTTCAGCGGGATGAACAATCTGGCCATCAATTCCGTGCTGGATAACAAGTACAGCGCCTATTTTGGCTTTACCGCTGACGAAGTCAAAGAGATGGCGGCATATTACGGTGCCGCCGACAAGTACGACGAAATCTGCCAATGGTACGATGGCTACCGCTTCGGCAAGACGGATATCTTCAATCCGTGGTCGGTGGTCAACTATTTCAGCAACGAATGTGAACCGAGGCCGTTCTGGGTGTCCACTGGCAGCAACGACATTATTGGAGAAGTGCTGGCAGAAGCTGATGAGGAGATTTATACGCGGCTGACCTCGCTTGTCAATGGGGAAACGTTCACGACGTTCATCGACACGGGCGTGATTTATCCGCAAATAAAAAATAACCCGTCCACCATTTACAGCTTCCTGTTGGTGACGGGCTATCTGAAAGCGCTGAAAACGACGCCGTCCTTCAGCGGGGATTTTATGTGCGAGGTTTCTCTGCCAAACCGGGAAATTTCCCTCGTGTATAACAAGGAGATTTTGCAGCGGCTGGAGCATCTGATTCCACAGTCCACGGCCATTTCCATTCAGGAAGCCATTTTCTCCGGCGACTACGTGCGGCTGAAAGCGCAGCTTCAAATGCTGCTGATGCAGTCGGTGAGTTCTTTCGATACTGCCGGAGAGAACTTCTACCACGGTTTTGTGCTTGGCTTATGCGCCTTGATGGGCGGCTCCTTTGTGACCTCCAATCGGGAATCCGGAGATGGGCGCTATGATATTCAGCTGAAACCAGTTTGCAAAGGTCTTCCGGGTATCCTGATTGAGCTGAAAGCGGAGAAGAATTGCAACGACGAAAAGCTGAAAAAGCTGTCCGAGACGGCCTTGCAGCAAATCAATGAGAAGAAATACGATACCGAGTTGATAACCGCCGGGGTCAAGACGATTTATAAATACGGCGTGGCCTTCAGCGGGAAAAAGGTTGAAGTTGTGGTTGGATGAGAAATGCATGAAATAATAATGGTTTGGAAGGTGGGAGGTTGCAATGGGCATAAGATTTACCGGATTTAGCACGCCTATAGGCGGATTAGAATGGGAGTATACAAATAAAAATGTCCCAGTAGCTAGACCATTGGTGCAGCCCGGACAAAAGCTCAAGGTGTTTGTCAGCTCAATTTGCGGAAAAAGCAGATATGACAAAGTTCGTTCAGAACTAAAGCAACTTATTGAAAAAACTGGGCTCGCAACAGTTTATCTTTTTGAAGAAGAAGGCGCTGCGTCCATACCCGCCGGATCGCATTACTTATATGCTCTCAAAGATAGCGATGTCTGCATATTCTTGATTGACAATGCTGATGGGATCACAAAAGGTGTACAGGCAGAAATTGATACGGTTAAGAAAAACGGCATTAAAGCGCTATACTATTTTTGCGATGAAACCAAAAAAGAAAAAACGACTTTAGAGCAGAGTCTTCAAGGTGCGCAATTCGCAAAAAGTAAAACAATTCATAAATTTGATGAGCTCACACAAAATGGGGCGCAAGATTTATTTGACGATATCATTTCCGTGTATCATCATTATTGTAAAAACAGGTTCTATTTGAGATCGGCTACTGAAGATGATGACCTTCAACAGATTGAAGTTTCTGAAATTGAAGAGACTCAGCCATTAACAATGCCAAAAACCGTGTTAAAAGCCATTGACAAATCTACCGATTACTATTTACGTTATGCATTAGGATATCCCACAGCGCGTATTCCAGAGGAAAAAGAAAATAGCAGCGAGATGGATGAGTGGTGTTCTCAATTTTTGCCGATCCTGTTTGAAGGAAAATCCATCAAGCAATTCAATGTTTCTTTATTCTCCGAAACATTGAAGAAGACCCAAACAGATGAATTTTTTTCAATTGTAACTATCCGTTGGAACGCAATACAAGCATATTTTATGGGCAATATTGAAATGTGCATTAAATATCTAGAAAATGCGCTGACTCTTGCCAAAGACTTGAAACAGCCGACATGGGTGATAAACGATATCCTTATTGACCTGCGGAACCAGCAGATAGTATTAAATACTATTCATAACCAATTCCCAGACCCTTCAGCGCAACAAGCAATTTCTGACTGCGAGGAAGAAGTTTATTATCCCCTGATTGATCGTGTGCATGAATCATTATATCAAAAGATTGTCGAAAATGAATACAAACATAAAATAGCGTCTCCATATTCAGTTTCATTGGGTGGCAACTACAATCAATATGGAAACTGGCTCGCAAGTTCGCTCATAATTGCCATGTATAATGGCTCGTTAACGCATATGTTGCTTACTTACGATAAAGTACGCGATTTCGTGTTTTTTCTTAGCTGTACATACAGTGATTGGCGTTTGCGCAGAAACCTGCTTCAATTAGCAGTGTTTGATGGTAAAGAAAAGGATGTCGAGGGCCTCCAAAATATATACCCAGCGTTGCTGACACAAATGACAGCAGATGATGCATCTTCAATAATGGATTTCTGCAATAACCATCCGCTTGAGTACAGAAAATTTGACAGCCAACTTCTTGCGTTCGGAGCTGTAGCTTACTTTTTAAGCGATGACTCGTTTTCAAAATATGAAACAATCATAGTCAACGGAAACATCGGTGTACAAGGGGTACAAACAAGATAAAATAGAAA
>UMHA01049445.1_pt1 | contig 24829 bp, 26 predicted proteins | sample 1965401 | NCBI WGS metagenome assembly UMHA01 (sample SAMEA4836085, study PRJEB28245) | human gut metagenome | biome: gut microbiome; material: fecal sample | place: Denmark | collected 2008 | reverse complement strand
CGAAAAAGAAAAACCACTAGCTATGCTAGTGGAAATTTATTTTGTACATTTTTGATATGTTTCTTTCATGTATTTTTTATTTAAAATATAAGGTTCCCCATATTTTGCCAAATCTTCAAAGACTGTTTGGTAAAACTTTGCCATATTGGGATGAACTGGTGTATGTTCTTTTGTTTTGTTCCAATAGTCTAAAGCATCTTTTTCTTTATATTTCTTTTTATGATAAATCTTACAGGCGGCGATGCGGTCACAAATACTTTCGACTGCATATGGATAAGGCATCATGATATAATAAGGATAATCGACCCAGAATTCTGGATGGTGTTTGTTCCTATGAATGTGATGTACCCAAGCGAGACTGTAGCCATTTGTTTCCCGACATTTCTGAATCGGTGAGCGATTTCCACAGAAGTAAGTGGCGCCTTCTACAAATTCTGTTTTCGAGTATTTCGATAAATCATGGGTAAGACCGCGCCAAATGATACCACATCGCACGCACAGTTTAAAAACTTCAAAACGATGATGATTGACAACTTGTAAATGTTTAAATGGATGCATAAATCAAACTCCTATCTTACGTGTTATAATTATAATGAAAACAAGAAAAAATACAAGGAGGAAATATGAAATACTTTAAGAAAATAGAAGAAAAAAGAATCTACTTATCTCCCGTTGTCAAAGATGATGCTTTTCTGTTTGCTAAATGGCTGAATGATGAAGAGGTGACGGCTGGTCTTCATACCACGCATACGATTACGACGGAAGATTCTGCTGAAGAAATGCTAGAATCGATCATCGATAAGAAAAAGCCATCCTTTGAAATTATTTTAAAAGAAGATGACAGGGCAATTGGAAGTATCATTTTGACTTCTGTTAACGAATTAGACAGAACGGCCACCATTGGAGTTTACATCGGTGAAAAAGAATATCGTGGCAAAGGATATGGAACGGAGGCATTGCGTGCCATCATTCGTTATGGATTCGATTATTTAAATTTGCATAACATCAACTTAAGTGTCATCAGTTACAATGAAAACGCTCTTCGTTGTTATCAAAAACTAGGTTTTCAAGAATATGGCAGACGTCACGAATGTGTTTTAGTAGGAGGAAAATACTATGATCGCATCTCTCTAGAACTACTAGAACAGAATTACCGAAAACTTTCCTTACAAAAAGTGTAGTTTCACGACGTGACACAGTATTTTTTGAAAGTCAATGACTGTCAACAAAAAATAAAATTTATGTAAAATTTTTCAAAAAAATATTTTCTTTATTTTGGGTATTGACTTTTTAAAAACTTTTCAAAACCATTGATTTCAACAATTGTATCATTTTCGAAAGAATGTTTTTTTTAGAAAAAACGTTCTTTTTATTTTCTTCAAGAAGTGAAAATCGAACAAAAAAGTTCAAAAAAAACATTGAATGATTTTTTTCTCTGTGCCATAATGAATATAGCACAGAAAGGCAAGGTGAGGTATGGAGAATAGCAATCTAAACGATTTAATTATCGTAAAGCGTACTGGACAACGAGTTAGTTTCAACGGTACCAAAATTGCCTTAGCAATTAAGAAAGCATTCGATAGTGTAAATCAAGAGACGGATCCTAAAGACGTCAATAAAATATATGAAAAAGTTTTAAAAAATATAGAGCAAAATTATAAAGATCGGAAAACAATTAATGTAGAGGATATTCAAGACATCATCGAGACCGTTTTAAATCAAAGCAACTATACAGAAGTATATCAAGCATTCAGTGAATATCGTCTAAAACGGGCAGCATCACGAGAAGTATTCGAAGTAAAACAACAACATAAATTTGTCAAGGCGATGGAACGGTTAATCTTAAGTGCAAAGAAGGATACCAAGCAAAATCCATTAGAAACATTGACAAGTTTCGGTAAAATTATTTCCAGTGAATTTGCCAAAGCCTATTTAATCGATGCAAAGTACGTGAGAAGTCATGAAGAGGGCAGCATCTACATTCACAATTTAGATGAGTATGTGTTAGGAACGACAAAGTCTTCAGTAATCGATTTATCGAAAATAAAACCTCGCGACAATTATATGCCATATTTAACAAATTTATTAGTCAATATTAAGAAAGAACAATATGGAGAACACACCATCGCAAGTTTGGATTATGAACTAGTTCCGTATTTTGTAGATACTTATAAAAAATATTTGATTGAAGAATTGTACCGAGAATTTAAAGAAGCAGGAATCTTAGAATACATCGATTTCGATAGTATTGAAGATGAAATTGAACTATTAGATACGATAGAAATCGATTTCATGCAATTTAAAAAATATATCAAGTCGAAAAAAGTCGAAGAAATTTGGAAAAATTCTATGGATCAAGCCTTAAGAAACACCAAAGTTTGGGTAAAGAAAGAATTATTTCTATGCCTGATGTCGTTAGAGCATAACGATACTGCAATCGGTTCTAACAATTATGCTATTAGCATCGGTACAAATAGCAGTACGATAGGACGTATGCTAAACCAAATCATCTTAGAAATTTATAAGAAAGAATCGTTCCGTAAAGTATATCTAATCTTTAAAGTCAAAGAAGGAATCAATTATAAAACAGGACCGTTAACAGATTTATTAGAACAAGTAATCGAGTGCGTTCATGAAAATAAAAACATCCGTCTTTCTTTCTTAGATGCAACATTTAATCAGACGGAAAGCGGTTGTGAAGTAGAGTACTTGCCATCTGGAAAGCGAATCCTAGACAATATCAATCCAGATAAACGGGTAAGTAAAGGAAGAATTCTTCTAGCCACGACCAGTATCAATCTGGTCCGAATCGCCCTAGCAACAAAAGAGAAAGAAGCATTCTATACCGAACTTGCCGTAGCAATTGAACATACCAAAAACGAATTGCTACAAGCATTTGAATCGATTGCTTCTAAATATAAAGATGATTTTAAATATCTGTTTCAAGAAAACATATTCTTAGACTCTGAGAAATTAGATACGAATGGAAAAATCAGAAAGATTCTAAGAAGTGGAACGTTAGATATTAATATTACAGGTCTTTATGAAGCATCTCTTTACTTAGAGAAAGAAGCATCTTCTTCCCTAGCATTAGAAATCTTAACCTTTATTCGTAAGAAAGCAGATGAAATTTCACAGAATGAAAGATTGAATTTCGTCGTTAGCGAAACATTAAATGAAAAAGTAAGGTCTTATTTCTTAGCCATCGACAAATCAATTTACGGTTCTATTCCTGGTGTAACTGATAAAGAAAGATACGATACGTTCTCAGATGCATTCCTAGCAGATCAAGATCATCGCTTAGAGCGAACGGGAGAATATCAAAAATTAACGAATGGTGGCCACCTACTGAAGATCAAGTTAGCGAAAAATGTTTCGTTAAAGAAAATTCAAGAAATCATTCAAGATGCCCATCAAAATGATATCGGATATCTCGATATGAAAGTGAGGGATGGCACATGATGATATCTGGATTCGATAAAGTAAGTATTTTAAATTATCCGGGCGAAGTCGCTTGTACCATTTTTACAAACGGTTGCAACTTCAAATGTCCATATTGCCAAAACTCAGGTCTCGTTTTAGGAACCGATCAAACGAGATATGAAGAGGAAGAAATCTTGGCCTATTTAAAAAAACGAAAAGGTCTCATCGATGGCATTTGCATTAGTGGTGGTGAACCGACCATTCAAAAAGGTCTAAAAGAGTTCATCCAGAAAGTAAAAGAAATCGGTATCAAAGTAAAATTGGATACGAACGGATCCAATCCGGATGTATTAGAAGACTTGTTAAAAGAGAATTTACTAGATTATGTTGCGATGGATATCAAACATGCCCCATCCAAATACCAAGATGTAATCCAAGTAAAGCCCAATTTCAAAAAGATTCAAAAAAGTATGGAGTTACTGAAAAATAGTAACATTCAACACGAATTTCGAACGACCGTCATCAAAGAATATCACACCATAGAGGATATCGAAGAAATGGCATCGCTTGTAGGGGATAGTCCTTATTATTTACAAAAGTATGTTGACAGTGACACTTGCATTCAGCAAGAACTAAAAAGTTACAGTGATGATGAACTAATTTTAATTTATCAAACCATTGCAAATAAGTTCCCAAATACCAAATTAAGAGGAATCGATATAGAGAAAAAGGAGTGAGTTATATGTATAAAGTAAGAAAAAGAGAAGGAAAAATTGTAAGTTTTAAAATAGAAAAAATTCAAGAAGCAATCAAAGCTGCTATGGATGCAGAGGAAAAGAATTACACGGACGACATCATTGACTTTTTATCCTTAAAAGTAACATCTGACTTTCAAGATAAAATTAAAGACGACATTGTAAATGTAGAAGATATTCAAGACAGTGTCGAAAAAGTTTTAATTCATGCCGGATATGACGATGTTGCGAAAGCATACATCTTGTATCGTAAATTACATGAAAAACAGAGAAATATGAAACAGACGGTTTTGGATTATAAACAGGTTGTAAACAGCTACATCAATGTTACTGATTGGCGTGTCAAAGAAAACTCTACGGTAACGTATTCAGTTGGAGGACTAATTCTTAGTAACTCCGGGGCTATCACTGCCAACTATTGGTTGAGTGAAGTATACGATGAAGAAATCGCCAATGCTCATAGAAATGCCGATATCCATATCCACGATTTATCCATGTTAACAGGATACTGTGCTGGATGGAGTCTAAAACAACTAATTAAAGAAGGACTAGGTGGTGTTCCAGGTAAGATTACTTCATCTCCTGCAAAACACTTATCTACATTATGTAACCAAATGGTTAACTTCTTGGGTATCATGCAAAATGAATGGGCTGGTGCACAAGCATTCTCATCATTCGATACGTATCTAGCACCATTCGTAAAAATCGATAACTTAGATTATCACGAAGTAAAACAATGCATTCAATCTTTCGTATACGGTGTTAACACTCCATCTCGTTGGGGTACTCAAGCACCATTTACAAACATTACCCTAGACTGGACTGTTCCAAACGATCTTGCGGAACTAAATTGTATCGTTGGCGGTAAAGAAGTTGATTTCAAATACAAAGATTGTAAAAAAGAAATGGATATGATCAACAAAGCATTCATCGAAATCATGAACGAAGGAGATGCAAACGGCCGTGGTTTCCAATATCCGATTCCAACGTATTCTATTACGAAAGACTTCGATTGGAGCGAAACAGAAAACAACAAACTATTATTTGAAATGGCTGCTAAATACGGAACTCCATATTTCTCAAATTATGTAAACAGTGATATGGAACCAAGCGATGTTAGAAGTATGTGCTGCCGTCTTCGTCTAGATCTTAGGGAACTAAGAAAGAAGAGTGGTGGATACTTTGGTTCTGGTGAATCAACTGGATCTGTCGGTGTTGTAACCATCAACTTACCAAGAATTGCATATTTGTCAAAAGATGAAAGAGAATTCTACGAACGTCTAGAACACGAAATGGACATTGCTGCAAGAAGTTTGAAGATTAAGAGAAATGTCATTACAAAATTGCTAGATGAAGGACTATATCCTTACACAAAGAGATATTTAGGAACATTCAACAATCACTTCTCAACAATCGGACTAGTTGGTATGAACGAAGCAGGTTTAAATGCACGTTGGCTAAGAAAAGATTTAACTCATGAAGAAACCCAAAAATTTGCCAAAGATGTACTAAACTTCATGCGTGATAAATTATCTGATTATCAAGAAGAGTACGGTGACCTTTATAACCTAGAAGCAACACCTGCTGAATCAACATCTTATCGTTTGGCAAAACATGATAGAGAAAGATACCCAGATATCATTACAGCAAGTGAAGAAGGACATACTCCATATTACACGAATAGTTCTCACTTGCCAGTTGGGTTCACAGACGATATCTTTACGGCACTAGATATTCAAGATGAATTACAAACCCTTTACACATCAGGAACTGTATTCCATGCCTTCTTAGGAGAACGTTTGCCAGATTGGAAGGCTGCTGCTAACTTAGTTCGTAAGATTGCTGCAAATTACAAACTTCCATATTATACATTGTCTCCAGTTTACTCTGTTTGTAAGAATCACGGTTATTTAGCAGGCGAACACTTCACTTGTCCGAAATGTGGAGAAGAAGCAGAAGTTTACAGTAGAATTACAGGATACTATCGCCCTGTTAAAAACTGGAATGATGGAAAACGAGAAGAATATGACATGCGTAAGAGTTACGACTTAAATTGCTCAAAATTGACACACGATCATACAGATGAAGTATTCGAAAACTGTGATTGCACAGAAGAAAAAGAAACAAAAGCAACAAAGAAAGATACAAAGAAAGCAAAAGACGAAGTCGTTTTATTCACAACGAAAACTTGTCCAAATTGCAAAATGGCAAAATCTTTATTAGATAAAGCAAACATTAAATACACGGTCGTTGATGCTGAAGAGCAAAAAGAATTGACGAAAGAAAAAGGCGTTAAACAAGCACCTACTATGTTTGTAACAAAAGGTGGAAAAGAACAAAAAATCGTAAACGTTTCTAACATTAAAAAATACATTTCAACGGTTGCAGCAGCATAATGTACGATACGATTATCGTTGGTTGCGGCGTAGCAGGTCTCACCGCAGCCATCTACTTAGCGAGAGCAAATAAAAAAGTATTGATGTTAGAAAAAGAAGGAATTGGCGGTCAAATTGCCTCATCTCCCAAAGTGGAGAACTATCCCGGATTTCAATCAATTTCCGGGATGGACCTAGCCAATGCCTTATATGAACAAGTCTTAAATTTAGGAGTCGAAATCGAACTAGAAGAAGTCGTAAAAATCGTTCCTGGAAAGACGAAAAAGGTAGTAACAACAGACAATGAATATGAAACCAAAACTATTATTTTAGCCACTGGAAGTAAATACCGTCGCTTAAATCTAGATGACGAAGAAGATTTAATTGGAAACGGAATCTCTTTCTGTGTATCCTGTGATGGCGCGTTCTACAAAGACAAAGTAGTCGCTGTCGTTGGTGGGGGTAACTCCGCTGCCATCAATGCCATCTCACTATCCGACTTGTGTAAAAAAGTGTACATCGTTCAAAATTTGGATTTCTTGACGTGCGAAGAAAAGATGAAAGAAGACCTCTCACAAAAGAAAAATATTGAAATCATCTATCATGCAGAAGTAAAGAAACTAAATCATGACGAGAACGGCTTAACAGGCATTGAAATTCTAGAAAATGGTAAACACCGCACCATTTCTCTAGATGGAATGTTTATCTCAATTGGCCAAACACCTGCCACGGAAGCATTCTCAAATGTCGTTGAATGCAGTGAAGATGGATATTTTCTTTCTACGGATACTACGACCAAAGAATTTGGAATCTTTGTCGCAGGCGATTGCCGTACGAAGAAAATCAAACAACTTACAATGGCCACTGCAGACGGCACACAAAGTGCTATTGAAGCCATTGATTATTTGTCCAAAGAAGCATAAAAGTGCTTCTTTTTTATGCTTTTTAAAATGAAAAAGAAAGAAAAACAGAAAAAAGAATGTTGACAAATGTCAAACAATTAAAAATGTCAAGAAAAGTGTCAAATCAAAAAAACTGACAAACATAGAAAAAAGTGTGATATACTTAAGTCATAATAGAGAGGTAGTTATGAGAAAAGAAAAAGTAAAAGAAACAAAAGCAAAAAAACAAAAGGGAATTGGTAAAATTGTAGGAATCTTGTTGGCATTGACAGGTTTAGCCTTAATTTTAGCGGGTGTCTACGATATTTTAGGATATAACACGAGAATGTCAAACTACGAACCGACGACAGGAACTTTGGTTGGATTTAATGAAACTGGTGGCTATTACGTTCCAGTATACCATTATTCAGTAGATGGTCAAATTTACGAAGTAGAAGCGACTTACATGTTAAATGAACAAACGGATTTAGATAGTTTTAACCGTCAAGCAACTGTATACTACGACGTAGATAATCATATGTCTGCAGTAATTAAAACAATCGGTCCAGACTACTTTGTTATTTTATCTGGAATTGCTTTGATTTTAATTGCAATCAGTTTTGTTCTAAGAGAAAACGAACCGGATACAGTCAAAGGACAAGTAAGTCGTACAAAGGTAATCACAACATTCTGGACATTTGCAGCAATTCTATTTGGAATTGGTTTTGAAACATTCTTATGTTGCAATTACGATAAGTTTACGGTAATTTTTATGAGTCCAGTAAACTTGTTATGGTCAATCATTATTTTGATTATCATTGTTTTAGTATTGATTTTATGGATTTCAAATTTAACAAAGAGCAAATCCAAAGCATACAACCTTTATGAAGACGAGTAATCGTCTTTTTATTTGCAATCAAAGTAAATGTTCGATATACTGAATACGTGGTGATTATGAAATGTTATTAGCAAAAGACTGGAAAGATTATGAATTAATTCAAACGAGTGATGGATATAAATTAGAACGTTGGAAAGATGTTTATTTATTGAGACCGGATCCACAAATTATTTGGCATCAAGAAAATGCCTTTCAAGGAAAACAAATTCATGCCAAATACATCCGCAGTAACACCGGTGGCGGTCATTGGGAAAATTTAAAAAGCACACCCACTAGTTGGCAAGTGCATTATAAGAATTTAACGTTCAACATCAAACAGATGGGATTTAAACACACGGGACTGTTCCCAGAACAAGCTGTGAATTGGGATTTTATGATGGATAAAATCAAACGCGCCAATAGAAGCATCAGTGTATTAAATCTATTCGCATACACGGGTGGTGCAACAGTCGCATGTCTAGCAGCAGGCGCAAGTGTCGTTCACGTAGACTCTTCTCGTGGCATGGTCGACTGGTGTAAAGAAAATGTAGAAGCAAGTGGACTAAAAGACAAACCGGTTCGTTACATTGTCGATGACGTTTTAAAATTCGTAAAAAGAGAAATCAGAAGAGGTCATCATTACGATGCCATCATCATGGACCCTCCTTCCTATGGAAGAGGAGCAAACGGTGAAGTTTGGAGCATCGAAAAAAATCTCAATGAACTTCTAAATCTATGTGTCGAACTATTAAGTGATAAACCATTATTCTTCTTAATTAATTCTTATACGACCGGACTTTCTGCAAAAGTACTAGAAAATATGTTAAAAATTTTATTGGAACCAAAGTATCAAGGAACGATTACTTCTGGAGAGGTGGGACTACCAGAAACGAATAGTGAACTCGTCTTACCATGTGGAATCTATGGAAGGTTTGAAAGCAATGAGTAAACTGAATATATTATATGAAGATAACCATGTCATCGTCGTCTTGAAAGAAGTAAATGTACCGACACAAGAAGATGCAAGTAAAGATAAAGATTTACTATCGATGGTAAAAGACTACATCAAAGAAAAATATCAAAAACCAGGAAACGTTTACCTAGGCCTTGTCCACCGTCTAGACCGTCCGGTTTCTGGTATCTTAGTGTTTGCAAGAACATCCAAAGCAGCCAGTAGATTATCGGAAGAAGTTAGAACGCATCAAATGGAAAAACGGTATCTAGCAGTTGTTCACGGAATATTAGAACAAAAAGAAGGAACCCTTATCGATTTTTTAAAAAAGAGAGAAGACGGCACGACGATTGTAAGTAAAGATGGCAAAGAAGCCAAACTAGATTACAAAGTTTTAGAAGAAGATAAACGAGAAAATTTAAGTTTAGTAGAAATTAATTTGCACACGGGAAGACATCATCAAATTCGGGTACAATTCGCCCATATTGGTCATCCATTATACGGGGATCAACGATACGGATATCAAGATAAAAAGCAAATTGCCCTTCATGCTTACTTTTTACAATTTGTTCATCCGACTAAAAAAGAAAGTATGACATTCCAAAATCTACCAACACGAGAACCGTTTTCAAATTTTCCTTCCATTAGAAAGTAAATTTTCGTTGCAATGTGATAATTTTTTTGCTATGATAATAATAGAATAAAATAGGGAGATGAATTAGTATGAATATTATGGCATTTTCATTTGATTGGTTTTTAACAGTACCAGGAATGCTAATTACAGGTGGCGTTCTATTACTTTTAATTGCCTTGATTATGTTTATTGTTACATCAGTTAAGTCAAAGAAAGGATCAAAGGAAGAGGCAGAAGTTGCACCTGCTACACCAGAGACAACTGCTCCTGTTGCAGAACAACCTGTTACGCCAGATACAGTTGCTCCACAAATGGGTGCTGCTATGATAAGTGAACCTACTGCACAACCTGTCGAGCAGCCAGCTGTTGCGCCAATAGAGATGCCAGCACCTGCTCCAGCAGAAATTCCTACAGTGAACGAAGCAGCAGTTGCTCCTGAAATTCCTAGTATCGATGCTGTGCAAGCAATTACACCAGAACCAGTTTCTGAACCTGCTCCAGCAATGCCAGAAGTACAGCCAGTAGAGCAACCTACTGTTCAACCTGTAGCAGAACCTGCTGGAAATACGGCTGAAATCAATCAAGAAGATTTAGAAACGCCAGAAGCTCTAAATTTAGAGAAAACTACTGTTTCTATTTACGGTGGTGCCAATCCATTAGAGGGAACTCAAAACTTAACACCAGTCGATGATGCTGCAAAACCAATTTATGGTGGAGCAAATCCTGCTGATATTAAGCCAATGGAAACACAAGCACCTGCTCCTAGTGCAGAAATGCCTGCCAGTGCTGCTCCTTCTATTCCAATGGAAGAACCAACACCAGCACCTGCACCTCAAGCAGAACCAGTAAAAGTGGAAACGACAGAAACAATCGAACAATTATAAAAAGATAAAAAGCGACTAGAAATAGTCGTTTTTCTTTGCAAAAAATGATAAAATAGATGTATTGAAAATAGGAGGCATCCAGATGAGTAAATTTATCGATGAAGAACCATCAGAAATTTCATTAAAAAAAGAAGACTTATTGAAAACATTCGAACAAGAATTACAAGACGTTGAAATCAAAATTGTAGAAATTGCCAGAATGTATGCAAAAGATCAAGCAGACAATGTTTTTGTACACATTCTATGTAATGGAAACACGATTTCCATCGACTACTTTTATCGGTTTGGTAAAAAGTTATTAAAAAAAGAAGCCATCAACGAAGCGGATTCTGTATCGATGGATACTTTTGATGTGACGCAAGAAAATCAACAAAAGACGTTGGAAAGTATGACTCGTGAATTTGCAAAGGCTATGGCATCTGCAAAAAAACATGAAAAACCGATACCATCGGAAATTCGCTTGACATATGATAAAAAGAGCAATCGTCTCTTACCACAGATGAGACAAGATTCGTTGGATGCAATGTATTTTGCAAGAAGTCATGCCAATTGGTTTTACGATATAGAAGAAAAAGTGAATTTGCTATAAATGGAATAATTGTATAAAGTGTCAATATTGTTTGTAATAGAAAAGGTGATAAAAATATGTTAGAAATCAAACACATAAAAAAAAGTTACAAAACAGGTGATTTCGTTCAAAAGGCTTTGAATGATGTTTCCATTCAGTTTCGTCAAAATGAATTTGTTGCCATTTTAGGACCGTCTGGATCAGGAAAAACCACCCTTTTAAATGTTTTGGGCGGATTAGATCACTACGATTCAGGAGATTTAATTATCAATGGAAAATCGACCAAAAACTTTAAAGCAGCGGATTGGGATGCTTACCGTAATAACAGTGTCGGTTTTATTTTTCAAAGTTATAACTTAATCGGCCATATTTCCATTCAAGACAACGTTGAAATGGCACTTACGTTATCTAACGTTAAAAAGAAAGAACGTAGAAAAAGAGCGAGAGAAGCACTGAAAAGTGTCGGTCTTCTAGAACATGCACACAAACGTCCAAACCAATTATCTGGCGGTCAAATGCAACGAGTTGCCATTGCTAGAAGTTTAGTAAATAATCCAGATATCATTTTAGCAGATGAACCGACCGGAGCACTAGACTCTAATACGAGCAAACAAATTATGGATTTGATTCAGAAAATTGCATCCGATAAATTGGTCATTATGGTTACCCATAACCAAGATTTAGCTTATCAGTATGCAACACGTGTCATTGAAGTGAAAGATGGAAAAGTTGTAAGTGACTCAAATCCACTTACAAAAGAAGAACAAGAGGAAGAACAGTACAAGTTAAAGAAGACAAAGATGTCTTTTATGGAAGCTTTATATTTGTCTTTCAATAATATCATGACCAAAAAGGGTAGAACGTTAATTACAGCGTTCGCATCATCCATCGGTATCATCGGTATCGCTTTGATTCTGTCTTTATCAAATGGGTTCGATTTACAAATTGATAAATTTGAACGAGGAATTCTATCGGCCATGCCAATTATGATAAGCAAGCAATCGATGGATTTGGATGAAGAAAGTTTGGTTCAGTTAACGGGCGAAGAACAGGAAAAATATCCTGATAAGCAGACTGTTATTCCAAAGGATAATGCACTAGAATCGTTGGTTCATCAAAATAAAATTAACGATGATTACATCAATTATATTGAAAACATCCCAAGTGATTTAGTATATGGAGTATCTTATACAAAGATGACGGCCTTAAATGTGTTAACAGAACATGACGGAAAAGTGTCTGTAGCAGATACTCAAGATATATCGTTTAGTGCTCTTCCGAAGTCGTTGGACGAAAATACTCCGAATGCTGCTATGGAAGCCTATTATGATATCTTAGCAGGAACACTTCCACAAAAGAAAGAAGATATCGTGTTGATTGTCGATGCAAGTAATCGCGTCAATACTGAAATTCTACAATTACTTGGATTTGATACAATGGATGAAATTCCGTTTGACGAAATTATCGGAAAGACAATCAAAGTAGCATTAAATGACGATTTTTATGTAAAGATGGGCGATTACTTTGTCAGAAACCAAGATTTGCAAAGCGTCTATGATAATTCGATTACTTTGACCGTATCAGGAATCCTGCGTATGAAAGAAGACTTTCCATCTTACGTGTCAAGTGCATCTCTTTGCTACACCAATGAACTATTGGATGAAGTCACTGCTGCCAACAACGAATCTGAAATCGTGAAGGCACAACAGGCAAGTGACGTCAACGTATTAACGGGAATGCCGTTTTCAGATTCTACAAGTAATCCATCTAGCTCATCTAGTGCAGGAATGACGATGACAAAAGATACTGTTTTAGGATATTTAGGAGCAGACCAAACTCCTTACATGATTTATCTATTCCCAAAAGATTTCGAAAGCAAAGATGAATTGCTAGAATACTTAGATGCCTATAACGATGACAAAGAAGATGACGATAAAGTCATCTACATGGATCAAGCGGAGTTAATTTCTTCTATGTCTAGTTCCATCATGTCAGCAGTTACGATTGTCTTAATTGCATTCTCATCCATTTCTCTAATCGTATCTTCCATCATGATTGGAATCATTACGTATATCTCTGTATTGGAAAGAACGAAAGAAATTGGTATCTTACGCGCTCTTGGTGCTAGAAAGAAAGATATTTCGCGAGTATTCAATGCCGAAACGTTCATTATCGGTATCACATCTGGATTAATTGGTATCGGAATTGCACTAATTTTGACGATTCCAGCGAACCAAATTATCTACAATTTGACGGAATTAGAAAACGTTGCTATTTTAAATCCACTTCATGCTTTAATATTAATACTAGTCAGTATGACTCTTACGATGATTGGTGGATTTATCCCTGCTAGAATTGCCGCTAAGAAAGATCCGGTTGAAGCGTTAAGAACTGAGTAATTTCAGTTCTTTTTTTTATATTTCGGAATATATTAAATTGTAGAAAGGAAAGATATTATGGAAATATTAAAAGTATCTAGTAAATCAAATCCCAATAGCGTGGCAGGTGCACTTGCAAATGTCTTTCGTGAAAAAGGATATGTTGAAATTCAAGCGATTGGAGCAGGGGCATTGAATCAAGCCATTAAAGCGATTGCAATAGCGAGAGGCTTTGTCGCACCATCCGGTAAAAACTTAGTTTGCATTCCCGCCTTCACGGATATTACAATCGATGGCGAAGAGCGAACTGCCATTAAATTGATTGTCGAATCCAGATAGCAAACGCTATCTTTTCTTTTGAAAGAAAGAGTAAAGTGTTATAATGAAAATATCAGGAGGGCATTATGATATTATTTAGTAGAAAACAATTATTGGAACAAGGATACACCGATTATGCAATTAAGAAAGCAATTGAAAACGGTCAAATCGTCAAATACGGCCGCAATCAATATGAATTAAAAAGTGAAGTACTAAGTCAACCAAAACCTACTATGGATGCGGTTTACAGGTGTTTGGACGAAGAAAATTTAGAACAACTAGCTGATTTATTAAACAGAATGGATTTCAATCGATTAGATGATTATCAAAAACGAATTTGTAATTTGTATATTTTGTTATTAGATAAAACAATTCCTTTACCGGAGTCGCTTTCTTCCTATGCCAAAACGTTGAAGGAAGAGGATGTTATCGATTCCACGGCATCCGAAAAATCCCTAGAACGACATTTTGCCATAATCGTGGTGCGGTGTCATAAAAAAATGAAACATAGCAAACAATGTTTAGTACAATTACTCAAATTTCCACTTCCAATCGAATATTTGTTATCTTATACCATTTTAAAACAAATAACGGAACGGTATAACCAGATTAATGACCATATTCAAGAACTATTAAATACGGATCAATTGGAAGAATTGACGGACTATATTACCAAGCAAGATGATGCGACATGGGATTATTTAAAAAAAGTCGTAGAAGAAACAATATGGATGAGAAAGTCCAATGCGATTTTGCCATCTACGGATTCGAAAAGCAATTCCTTTGCCGATTTGTTGACAGCAAGAAATTACGAACATGTTCTGCAAATGCTGCAAAATAAAAATAGCCAATCAAAAAATCATATCAATCTAACATTGGCTGTGGAAAAGTTGTTAGAAACAAAACAAGAAATTCTTGCTCATCAAACGGATTCTTTAAGAGACAAAATTCATACGACGTTACAGCATCAAAATATTATGACTTCCCATATATTTACGGAAGAAACGGAAACAGCGCCATACCTAGAAGACGCAAATCCGTGTCAGGAAAAGTTTGAGTTTGGTAGAAAAAGAAATGGGTCTTTGAACAGCGAAGATTTAAAGCCAGATCGAGCAAACTACGACTTATCTGGACTTCAAAGAATTGCGGATACGTTTGCAGAAGGAGACAAATCATTAGAAGAAGTTTGCAAAGATTATGGCCTTTCTAAAGATGATACGAGTGTCATAAAATACATATTTGCAAGAGATTGCTTTTATCAAAATCAAACAGTATCAGGAGAGTATTTTCTAAATTTACTTAGAAAAGAAAAAAATAAATCGAAAGAGGCACAATCTTTATTATCGTCTTTAGAGCGAGAAAAGAAATTTCTATCTAGTCACGAAGTAGATTTAAATAAGTGTTTGACTTTACGTCCTCAAAAAAAGAAACCGAAGAAGTGACAATTTGAAATTGAATCGAAAAAGTGATATAATACAGAAACGAAAGAAGAGGGTATTATGGCAAATAAAGTAAATTTTTATAAAAGCGATAAACCAGAAGAACTACGCGATTTTTATAAAGTACTAGGGATTACTCAAACCGCAACGGATGATGAAGTTAAGAAAGCATATCGTACGAAAGCACGGGAAACCCATCCGGATTTACATCCCGAAATGGATACTAGTGCATTTCAAGAAGTAGAAGATGCTAAAGAAGTTCTTTCTGATAAAGAAATGCGTGCAAGTTATGATAAGGAATGGACGTCTTATCAGGCAAAACAAGCGAAACCAAAGCAAGAATCATCTTCTGCAAAGAAATCACAAGAGAAATCTACGCCAAAGAGTGAAGCAAGAAGAAAAACGAGTCAAGCAAATGACACACACCAAAGTAGTACGAAATACCAAAGTGCGTCAGATACAAAGAAAAGTACTTCTAGTAGCACCTACACAAACTACACAAGTTCAACGAACAAATCTAGTAGTCAAAATAGTCATACTTCTAGCCAAACATATCATAAAACGAAAACAGACTATCATACAGATAGTCAAACCAAAACAAATGACACGAACTATGATCAAGAAGAAACGGTGGAAGAATTGTTACATCGCTATGTCAATAGTCCTTCTCGTTGTGCACGTATTCGAAAATCCCTTTTATTTGGTCAAATCATGAGTGACTTTCATTTGTATCCAGACAGTACATTATCTATGATGAGTATTCCAATGATATTACGCCAATATTTGGCAGCAAGTTGGGATACCATGAACGTTGTACCGAGCGCCTCTTATAACAATATTTTTCATCAAACGATGGAAGATTACTATTTCTATCCATCTTTGATAACAGGAGGATTCCATATTATAAATTACACACCAATTTATCGCGATTATGGACAATGGTTCAATTCTTTCACCGGCGAAAACTTAAGGGTTCAAAATTATAATCGATATCCAGAGTACACCAGTTTAAATTTACAAGATGGTGCTTGTATAACAATCTTCCCACTAATCTCAATCATGCCATATCATCGTTTTCAAAACCGCATCATAGATTTAACGAAAGCATACATGTTGGGAAACGAATGTTTTGAAAATTTATGGATGCAAGGATATGTAAGAAAAGAAAATCCTTATACATCTTATCGGTTCTGTAGCGAGGAAAAAATAAATCCTAAAAAATACGATAGTAAAGTATATCAATATCAGAAAAAATATAACATATATAATTAAAATTCAGTAATTAGTTGGAATTTTGTGTAAAAAGTGTCCGAAAATAGTTGAAAAAATGTGATAAAAGACATTACAAAATATGCTGAAGGATTGGGTCAAACTCGGATTCTAAATGTTTACAATAAAATTCCAGTCTTTTTAGGTAATGAAAATAAAAAATTTCAAATATCAAAAGTAGAACATGGAGCTAGAAATCGAGAATATGTTGGTACAGTTGATTGGTTAAACAATGCTGGAATCATCAATGTATGTTATTGCTTAGAGCAGCCAGAACTACCTTTAAAGGGAACTTATAATCCGGATAACTATAGAATTTATTTTAGAGATACTGGTCTTTTGATTGGATCACTAGATGAAGAAACTCAAGAAGATTTAAGAAATAACAAAAATTTCAATACTTACAAGGGAGCAATCTATGAAAATATTGTAGCAGACATGTTAGTAAAACAAGGGTATCAGCTTTATTTCTATAAAAATGAAAAAGGTACAATTGAGATGGATTTCTTTGTCAGAGACACAAATTCGTTAATACCAATCGAAGTAAAAGCAAATGATGAAGCAACCGTATCATTAAATAATTTAATTGATAATACAACATATAGAGACATTAAATATGGCATTAAACTATGCAATAAAAATATTGGATATAATGGAAAATTTTATACATTTCCGTACTTTTTAACGTTTTTGTTAAAGCGATATTTAAAAGACAAATAGAAATTACAAAGGATTGACAAAAAAATAAAAAAGTAATATGATGAAGTTGTCGATGACGAAAGACAATAATAATCGAGTTAGAATAGAGAATTCGTGGTTGGTGGAAACGAATCTAAGTCCTTATTTAATCTACTTTCGAGACAGAAAGGGTAATGCCTTCCGGTTACGCGTTATAGTATGAAAGTGATAAATAAGGATGGTACCGCGAGACTTCGCTCCTGTTGGAGAGTCTCGTTTTTTTATTATATTATAAGGAGGATTGTATGATAGACATTAAATTAATTAGAGAGCAAAGAGATGTGGTAAAAGAAAACATCAAGAAAAAGTTTCAAGATGAAAAACTTCCCTTAGTGGATGAAGTGTACGATTTGGATATTAAATATCGTGAAACGAAAACGAAAGTAGATAATCTACGCAGTGAAAAGAACAATAAAAGTGCTATGATTGGTACCCTAATGCGTGAAGGTAAAAAAGACGAAGCATCTAAAATCAAGGAAGAAGTTGCATCATTCGGTGAAAAAATAGACAAATTAACCGATGAAGAGAAGGAACTAGAAGAGGAAATTAAAAAACGCATGATGGTAATCCCAAACATCATCGATCCATCTGTTCCAATTGGTAAAGATGACTCTGAAAACGTCGAGGTAGAAAGATTCGGAGAACCAGTCGTACCAGATTATGAGATTCCGTATCATGCAGATATCATCGAACGTGTTGGTGGTATGGATAAAGTATCTGCCGGTAGAACTTCAGGTGAAGGATTCTATTATTTGACAGGTGACATAGCAAGACTTCACGAAGCGATGATTGCCTACGCAAGAGACTACATGGTTGAAAAAGGATTCCAATACGTAATCCCACCATTCATGATTCATAGAAGTGTCGTAGAAGGCGTTATGTCATTTAAAGAAATGGAAGCTATGATGTATAAAATTGAAGGCGAAGACTTGTATTTGATTGGTACGAGTGAACATTCTATGATTGGTAGATTCCAAAACCAAATTATCGACCAAAAAGAGTTACCAATTAAGATGACGTCTTACTCTCCATGTTTCCGTAAGGAAGGTGGCAGTCACGGCCTAGAAGAACGTGGATTGTACCGTGTTCACCAGTTTGAAAAAGAAGAGATGATCGTCATCTGTGAACCAGAAGACTCTATGAAATACTATGAAGACATGTGGCGTTACACAGTAGAAGTCTTCCGTAACATGGACGTGCCAGTTAGACAACTAGAATGCTGTTCAGGCGACCTTGCTGACTTAAAAGTAAAATCTTGTGACGTCGAAGCATGGAGTCCAAGACAACAAAAATACTTTGAAGTCGGTTCTTGCTCTACTTTAGGCGATGCTCAAGCTAGACGTCTTGGTATCCGTACAAAAGGGGATAAAGGAACGTATTATGTTCATACGTTAAATAATACGGTCGTAGCAAGTCCAAGAGGACTAATCGCAGTTGTGGAAAACAATTACCAAAAAGATGGCAGTATCAAAGTTCCGAAAGTATTGCAACCATATATGGGTGGCAAAGAAGTAATTGAACCAATCAAATAATTACCAAATTTTGCATAAAATACCAAAAAATACCTCAAAATAAAAATAAGTAAGACATGGAAAATCTCCATATTTTACAAAAAAAGAAGCACGGAATGGACCACAAATTTGACAAAAATGCGATTTTCTGTTAGAATACTGAACTATCCCGTGAAATTAAGAGGTGTTAAATTAATGTTTTATGATGTAGATCAAGCTATTAATGCTTGTGAAGATGATCCCTCGTTAATTTTCGAATTAATTAGAGAAGGTCACATTGAATTAGTAGATAAGATACTATCAAAAAAACTAGTCAGTATTAATACTAAAGATGAAAACGGTAATGATGTTTTAACGAGACTTCTAAAACATGGCAATTATGATGTCGTACTAAAACATATGGGAAACAAAGAATGGGATATCAATCATCAAAATAATGATGGCGATACGTTTGCTCATATTTTAGTAACAATCAATTATGTCGATGTATTAGAAATTCTAAAAAAATTAAAAAAGAATAAAAATTTTATGCCAAATATAAAAAATAATAATGGGGAAACCATTCTAGATCGATCTTTAAATAATAATTATATTTATACGACGATGAAAATCTTAGAAGACTCTAGATTTAATAATATCGATATCGTATCATTTAAACATCTATATGATACGTATATCAAAAGTAAAAATTACGGGAAATATTCAAAGATTATGAATTTAGAGATTATTCTAGATAGTTTAGAAGAGAAAAAACTACTTCCAAATATGGAACGTTTAGTGAAATATCTTCATGATAATTTTGAAAGTTTAAAAGAAGCAATTTTCAACAATAAGTCTTCTTACTTAGATAATATTATCAAAACATTATTACTTGAAAGCAATGCTTAGGCATTGTTTTTTTGTGTGTTTTTTGATACTCTTAAAGAGAGGAGAAAATATGAAAAAGAAATTATTAGTACTAACTTTGATTGGAGTTTTTAGTGTATTCTTGATGTCTGGATGCAGTGCTGGAGAACAGACTCTAACTTGTACGATGGAAGAAACAGAAGAGGAAATTACGACCGTGCAAACGATGACTTCTACGTTTCAAGATGGGAAACTATCGAAAGTAAATGTAAACATGGAAATGACTCTAGGAGAAATATACGATGGTTATGTAGAATCTGCTAAATCATCCGTCGATGCACAATTTGCCGATTTAGTAGGAGCAGAAGGAGTATCTTATTCCTCTAGTCTTAATTTAGATGAGAGAAAAATTACAGTGACCGTCGATGCCGACATAGCAACAATGGATGAAAACTCTAAGATTTTATTGAACATTCAAGATGCTGATATGGATGAGACATATGAGGAGTCCAAAGAGTATTTTGAATCTAACGGATATACTTGTAAATGATAAATTAAAGCAATTTAAAATATATAATTGGTTTATTTTTAAACTAATTTAGCTGTCAGGGGATATTTATAAAGAACTGTTTATAAATATCCTTTTTATTTATAAGGAATTTGTCCCTCTAAAATACAAATTTAAGAACTTGAGAAAAGTGGTTTACAACCATTGTTTATAGTTAAATAATTCAAGACTTTTCATGTTCCTTTCAACTAACAAATATGGTATAATGTATGTTGAAAGGAACATAAGGCATGAGTAAAGAAGAACAAATTTTAAATTTAATTAAAGAAAATAATGGAATAATTACGTCAAAAGAAGTATCTAAACACGGTATTAACAGAATATTTTTAACAAGATTGGTTAAATCCGGGAAAATTGAAAGGATAAAAAAAGGATTATATATTCTGTCAAATACATGGGGAGATGAATATTTTAATTTAACTTTTGGAATAAATGCTATTTTTTCGTATGATACAGCATTATATTTTTTAGGTCTATGCGAAACAGTGCCAACTATTTATCATATTACAGTTTGTCGAGGATATAATGGAAAATTAAATCATGATGATAATGTCAAATTACACTTTGTAAAAAGAGAAATTTTTGAATTAGGAAAAATAAAAATTAAAAGTCCTCAGGGACAAATTATTTCGTGTTATAATGCAGAAAGATGTATTTGTGATTTATTGAAAAATAAAGACAATGAGGATTTGGAAACTGTTAAATATGCTATTACCGAATATTTACGAGATAAGCAAAATAGAGACTTACCAAAATTAGTAGAATATTCCAAAAAACTTAAGATTGAAAGTGAGGTTAATAGATATTTGGAGGTGTTAATGTAAGTGACAGATGTTATTGATGCAGAAGATTTGAAAATAAAGATTAAAACAAAAGCTCATGAAAATCATTTGGAACCACAAGATATAATGCAGATGTACTTTTTTGAAAGATTATTATATCGGATTGGAATTAGTGAATACAAATATAATTTCATATTAAAAGGTGGACTTTTATTATCTGCTATATTTGGTGATGAACGTAGGACCACTCAAGATATGGATACAATGCTAAAAGGAATACCATTAGAAGTAAAAACATTAGAAAAAATAATAAAAGAAATAATAGGTATTGATGGTAAAGATGGAATAACTTTTGAAATTGTTAGTATTAAAGATATTAGACTAATAGATAAGTATGGAGGATTAAAAGTCAAATTAATTGGATATAAGGAACATTTAAGGGTACCACTTGCAATTGACGTCACTGTAGGAGATCCTATTACTCCTAAAGAATTAAATTTTAGATATAAATGCATGTTTGATGATGCTTATGTTAATATTATGGCTTTCAATAAAGAAACCATTATAGCTGAAAAATTTGAAACATTTATTACAGATAATATTATGAATACAAGAGCAAAAGATTTTTATGATTTGTATATTTTATTAACAAGATTTTATAATGATATTAATAAAGACGATTTGGTAAAAGCAATAAAAAATACTTTTGAAAGGCGGGCAGCTAAATTTGATATAAATATAATGGCTTCTAATTTTGACTTAATAAAAAATAGTGAAAAATTAAGAGCAAATTTTAATAGATTTAAACTAAAAAAGGTTTATGTGAAGGACATAAGTTATGAAGAAGTTATGGATGCTATAGAAATAATTATAAAATTAGTTCAAAGAGAACTTACATTGGTATCATAAAGTATATTGTTAATAAAGAGTATTTTAGTATTTTTTTGTACAGTGTAAGTAAGGAGAACAACCCGTTCTCTTTTTCTTTGCTTTCAGAAAGAAATATTGTATAATAAAGGAACGGAAGTGATATACATGAATAAACCGAATTATCAAGAAGCAAGAGTGAGAACGAAGAACAAAGTTAACGTTCGTCATTATGAGATAGAAGAGTCTGCAAAACAAGTAGGAATAGGAAAAAAATACTATTTACGTACATACGGATGCCAGATGAATGAACACGATAGTGAAAATATCTGTGCGATGCTAGAACAGATGGGATTTACGGAAACAAACGACGTAAAAGATGCGGATCTAGTATTGTTAAATACTTGTTCCATTCGTGAAAATGCCCACAATAAAGCGTACGGCATGTTAGGTAGATTAAAACACATGAAAGCAACCAAAAAAGACTTGATTGTAGGTCTATGCGGATGCATGGCTCAAGAAGAAGGAGTAGTCAATACAATCCTTGCGAAGTATAAGTGGGTAAACTTTGTATTTGGAACTCACAATCTAGATAAATTACCTGAGATCATCACGAAAGCGATTGAAGAAAACAAGCAAAATATCGATGTCGTGTCAGAAGAAGGTGACGTTGTGGAAGATATTCCAGTGAAACGTGCCAGTACAATCAAAGCATATGTAAATATTATTTACGGTTGTGATAAGTTCTGTACTTACTGTATCGTTCCTTATACGAGGGGAAAACAAAGAAGCAGAAGACATCAAGATATTTTAAAAGAAGTGAACGAACTGAAAGACGAAGGATACCAGGAAGTAACACTTTTAGGCCAAAACGTAAATGCTTATGGGAAAGATTTAGACGATAACTACGGCATGGAAGATTTATTAGAAGATGTTGCCAAGACTGGAATTCCAAGAATTCGTTTTGTGACGTCTCATCCATGGGATTTTACGGATCGCATGATAGAAGTGATTGCAAAGTATCCAAATATCATGAAATCTGTTCATTTACCAGTTCAATCTGGTTCTTCTAGAATTTTGAAATTGATGGGAAGAAGATATACCAAAGAAGAATACATTTCATTATTTGATAAACTACGTAAAATTCCAAACATGCACATTTCAACTGATATCATCGTTGGATTCCCTGGCGAGACAGAAGAAGATTTTGAAGAAACATTAGCATTAGCGAAATACTGCAAATTCGATAATGCCTACACATTCATTTTCTCAGAACGAGAAGGAACCCCTGCTTGTAAACTACCAAATAAAGTTCCAGAAGAAGTAAAAGAAGAAAGATTACAACGCTTAAATGCTGTTATGAATCAGTATTTCTTAGAAAGTAATCAAAAATTATTAGATAAAGAATTTGATGTTTTAGTAGATGGTAAGAACGAAACTGGTAAAACAAGTCTATCTGGATATTTAGAAAACAACAAGTTGATTAATTTCGATGGACCAGACGAGCTGGTCGGAAAGATTGTAAAAGTAAAAGTAACAGAAGCCAAAACATGGAGTCTAAATGGAAAACTCGTATAAAGAGGTATTAAAAGAAGTAGATCATCTTGTTGAAGTAATCGAGCAAAGCGAGGAGTATCAAACGTATCGTTCTTTAGAAGAGAAGATGTTTCAAAATAAAGAATTGATGACAGTAATTCGAGAAATTAAAAAGAAAGAACAAGAGCTTGCAAAAAAGGAACAATTTGGCACTTCTTCCGAAAAAGAGAAGAAAGAGTTTCAAGAATTGACTAGTAAATTAGAAGAATTTCCTATTTATCAAGAATATCAAATTCGCCAAGAGGAATTAAACGACCAGTTCCAAACAATTCTAGCGACACTAAATCATTATTTCGATAACAAATAAAGGTTATTTATCACAAATTAAATTTTTCTTGCATACATTAAACTAGAGGAGGATGTATGGCAAGTTATAAGGAAATTGTGACAAAAGCGGTATTAGGAAAAGGCCGCAAAACATTTTATACGGAATATGAAATCAAACCAGAAATAGAACCGACAGCAGTACTAGGTTGTTGGATTATCAATCATACATTTCAAGGTAGAAGAGAAGGCAACAAAATCATTTTGACAGGAAGTTTCGATACGAATATCTGGTATTCATGTGAAGGCGATACAAAAACCGAAGTGATTCGCCAAAATAATACATATACAGAAATCGTAACGGTTCATAAAAATTCGACGACAGAAGGAGAAGAAGAAATCATTGTAAGAAGTTTAAAAAATCCGACTGTAACCAAAGCCGATGTGAAAGATGGTACGATTACTTACACAGTTGAAAAAGAACTGGGGATTGAAATTGTCGGAGATACCAAAGTAAAAATCTCCATTGAAGATGGTGAAGATCCATGGGAGGAAATCGGACCAGATATCAATACCGAAATCGACCAATCTGTAAATGAAGACTATTTAAATGAAAAGAAAAGTGACTGATGCCACTTTTCTTTTTTTTTTGCTTCTAAATATGTTTTGCCATATACATAACCATATATGATACGATGATTTTCATCGTACTCTTTAAAATAGCGAACTTCCCATCTTCCATCTTTTCTGTAAAATATATTTTCTCCTTTACGAGCCATATTACTTCCTCCCTTTTCTTGACAATTTAATTTGACCATGAATTCTGCTATTCTTTATCATTTTTTGTTGTAAGCATGCAAAATGTATAATTGTAAATGATGTGAGACAAAATTTGTGAAAAAAA
>UMHA01030867.1_pt1 | contig 26751 bp, 20 predicted proteins | sample 1965401 | NCBI WGS metagenome assembly UMHA01 (sample SAMEA4836085, study PRJEB28245) | human gut metagenome | biome: gut microbiome; material: fecal sample | place: Denmark | collected 2008 | reverse complement strand
CTTGGGGAAAATGAGGATTTTCAAATAGAAACTGCCCGGACAGCCCGGCGACACACCGCCCGACGGCGATCCGCGCAAAAACGGCTCGGGACAGAGCGGGCAGAAATCAAACTCACAAAGCGCAGATCAAAACAGTCAAACGGCATAAAGCGCATAAAGAAGCCCTCCCGTGCAGTGCATGGGAGGGTGATTTTTGCATATATTCAGTCGCAGGATTCGTTTTCGCCTTTTCTGCGGCTTTTAGTTTGCACGGCGTTGTTCGTTTGAGGGCATCATAATGACGCAAATTGTGGGTTGCACAAAAAGCACGCGGAGACAGCCTTATGCTTAGTCGGCAGATTGGGAATTGCGGCGCAGTTTCGATTGCCTGACGGCGGTTTCTCCCCAAAAATCCTGCTTGTAACCATCTGCGTCTTGCCGCAAGCGGCAAAAAATCCGCCCGTGATACGGACGGATTAATGTTACTTTATGATGGTATCAACCGTTTTTCTGACGTCGGCGGCGACTGCGTCTATGTCGCGCGCTGCATCGATAACAACGATGTTTTCGCTGTCCTTGAGCAGCTCAAACGCGCTGTAATACCGCTCGCGTATTGCGTTCACCTGCTTCGGGTCGCGCTCGAAAATTTCGAGATACACGCGCCCGTGCTCTATTCTCTCGTGGCAGCTGTACGGGTCTACATCGAAGAAAATGCAGATGTCCGGCTTGATTATTCCGGGGCAGTTGAGGTTCATGTCAATGACCCACTGCTTGTCCTCGCCCACCGCCTGATATGCTATTGACGAATAATAATACCTGTCGCACACGACGTCTATTCCCGCTTCGAGCGTCTTTTTTATGCCGTTGACGGGGTTCAGATTGTGCGCCACGCGGTCTGCGAGAAAGAGCGCGGCAAGCTCCGACGAGGTGCGCTGCCTTGCGCCGCTCAGAACGTCTCTTATCATGCCGCCCGTCACCGACTCCGTAGGCTCGGCGGTTGGATACACGTTTCTGCCCCGCGACTTCAGATAATCGCACAGCAGAGCCATCTGCGTGCCCTTGCCGGAGCCGTCAAGACCCTCGACTACAATAAACTTGCCTCTCATAATACGCGGTAATCCTCCGTATAGATGAATGTGCACTTATCGAGCTTTTTGTCCGATACTTTTATCTTCGAAGGGAAGCTCGACTTGACGGCCTTAGCCATGTCCGCCTGCTCGCCTGTGAGCGATGCTCTCGCATATTCAAATGCGGCATCGGTCATAGACACGGCGGTGAGGTCGTCCCAGACGATGAACTGATTCTTCGTGCCGCCGTTTTCTCTGATTGCGGCTCTGACCTTGCTGAACACCTTGGACTTGTCGTCCCATTTTTTGCCCATTTCGATATTGAAAGCGGCGGTGTAGCCGTCATAGACGCTCGGGAAGCTCGTGCCGGCAACGATGATACCGTTCGGGCAGGCGTTCTTTATGAGCTCCGCCTGAGAAGATATGTCGGCGCAGTAGGCCGCTATCTTCTTGCCCTCAAAGTTCTTGAGCTGGCGGGCGATGTCCTCTTTCATGAAGCTCTGCGCACCCTTTATGCCGAGGGTCTGCGTGACATCGTAGCAGTTGACAAACTTATATGTCATGCCGAGCTCATCGCACTTTTTCTCGGCGGCCTCGCGCGACTCCTTAACGCTCAGGGTGCTCTGCTGAACTCCCGTGGCGTAATAAACAAAGACCTCCGCTCCGCGGCCGTGAGCCTCCTCGACCATCATGGCGGCGTCCTTTGCCGTATCAATGGCGAGTATCGCGTCGGCGGACTTCGCAAGAGTCTCTATATTCTCCACAGGTGCTGTGCAGACGATAATTTTATCGGGATTCTTCGCCTTTGCCGCCCTGACCGCCGCAACAGCGCCCAAATTCGCTCTCGCTATAACTATCGCGCCGTAGCTCTCGTCGGCGGCGACATCGTTGACGCGCTTATAGAAATCGAGAATGCCCGAGGTGCCTATGCGCGTGTCGGTATAGACAACATGCTCGACATAGGAATATTTGCTCGCAAGCTGAGCCGCGCGCCGATATTCCTCGGGATTCTGCGACAGGGTCGCGGTGACTATGGCAATCTTCTTGCCCGGCGCTTTGCCGCCCGCTCCGCCGGAGCACGCGCACAGTCCTGCGGCGACAGCCAAAATAAGAAGAAAGGCCGTTGCGGTTTTTAATAACTTTTTCATATTATCCACCTTATTTTTCCATGAACGCTTCGGCGATTCGCACGGTGCTGTGCCCATCGCAGGCATCCATAAAATTGTTTCTGAAGTTTTCCGTCACCGCTCTGTCAAAGCCCGACTGAGCCTGCCTGACGGCCGAGATAATTTCCTCGGTATCCCGAACTATCGGGCCGGGCACAAAATCCTCATATTTGTTATAAAAGCTGCGGTCGCGGTCATATTCTTCGAGATCGTAGGCGAAGAATATCATGGGGCGGTCGAGCAGCGAGTATTCGAATATGACCGAGGAATAGTCGCTTATCAGCATATCCGCCGCGCACATGGCGAGGTCTATGCGGACATCCTTAGAGACATCGAACACGAAATCCGCATATTTTTCCCGCTCCTCGGCGCTTAGCGAAAAGCTCTTCGCCGTCTGCGGATGGAGCTTATAGAGCAGGACAAAATCCTCGGACAGCTCCGCATTCATGCGCTCGATATCGAGCTTCAAATCCATATAGGACTTGAGAATCGAATTGCCGCGGAAGGTCGGAGCGTAGAGGATTATCCTCCTGTCCCCTATCTGCGGGAATTTTTTGAGCATTTCTCCGCGGGCTGATGAGACGAACTTCGAATCGAAATATATGTCCGTCCTCGGCACACCGAGAGGTTTTATTATGCTTTCGGGGCAGTTGAACGCCTCGGCATAATACGGAATAACACTCTCGGCCGACACGGTAACGGCGGTATAGGTGTTGTGGATAGGATAGCGCTCGAGGCTCTTTCTGTCCGCGCCCCACTTGAGGTCGGCGGTGGAATAGCCCCATTTTTTGAATGCGCCGCAAGCGTGCCAAAGCTGAATGACCTCGGTGCCCTTTCGCGGATAGTTGGCGAACAGCGGAAAGAACGCATCCTCGACAAAGACGAGCCTGCTCGTCGCGTACTCGCGCTGAAAACGGATATTCTGCCTGAACTCCGCCGCTCTGCCGCTTAAACTGCCCGCTCCCGCGGGGATGAGCAGCTCGGTGCAGTGCATCCCGCGTGACTCAAGCTCGCGCTTCATGCAGGACAGGTTATCCGGAAGAGTGCGGCTGTTCGACGCCAAAAGAACCTTTTTTTCGTCTATCGGCTTTTTCGCCGCGCGCCTGTAAACCGCAGGCCAAATGCGGTAATAGAGCAGTCGGCGGCGCATATCGCCGAGTTTTTTTATCAGTCTTTTAATCAGTGACTTCATCTGTCGCTTCTTCCTTAAAGGTGCAGCTTGGAGTTTATTTCCTGCACGGTTTTTTCGTCGAGCTTCAGAACCTTTCGGTCATATGTATACATTCCGTTGACCTCGAACTCGACGTCGCTGACCTGGGTATATACCGTGGCGCAAAGACCCTTTTCTATCAGCGGAATGACCTGCTTCTCGTGCAGCTTTTTATATGCCGCCGAGAGCTTCTCCTTCGACCTGAACATGATATAGCCGAAGCTCTTCTTTCTGTTCCAGACGTGACCGTCCGAAATCATGCTGTATCCGCCGTATTCGCTTATTACGAACGGTCTGCCGTCAAGCTTGGGCATACGGATGGGCAGGATATATTTGTGCATACTCTTGAGGTCGCGCCCCTTTTGGTCATACCAGCCGCTCGCGTGGTCAACGATTCTCGAGGGGTCATATGCCTTGACTGCGTCGCCTATCTCCTTGGCGTCGAACTGACCCCAGCCCTCGTTGAACGGCACCCAGCAGCCGATGCAGGTGCAATTATAGAGATTGTCTATCATCTCAAACAGCTCACGGCGGTAGTCATCACGCCACTCTTTTTCGCCGCGGCTGAACCAGTTATATTTATCGTCCTTGACGCCTATACCGAGATTCGGAAGAACGCCCGCAAGGATGTTTCCGATATACTCGCCGCCGCTGACCATATCCTGCCAGACTATCATGCCGAGTCTGTCGCAGTGATAATACCAGCGCAGAGGCTCGACTTTTATATGCTTTCTGAGCATATTAAAGCCGAGGCGCTTCATCTCGGAAATGTCAAATATCATCGCCTCGTCGGTAGTCGGAGTCAGTCCGCCGTCGCTCCAATAGCCCTGGTCAAGCAGACCGCGCTGGAAATACGGCTCGTTGTTGAGCATAAGGCGCGGCAGACCCTGCTTGTCTTTACCGATACCGAATTTTCTCATGCCAAAATAGCTCTTTACGGTATCGACCGCCTCGCCGTTCTTCTTCACGGTGAGCACAAGGTCATAGAGAGTCGGGCTCTCGGGACTCCAAAGCTTCGCGTCGGGCACGGGAAGATGCGCGTTGAGGCTCATCTCGCCCGAATAGACCCGCTCGCCCGAGAGCGAAATCTCGGCGTCTATCGTGCAGCCGTCAAGCTCCTCGCCCGTACAAGAGACGACTATCTCGCCCGCGTCGATATCGGGAGTCAGGCGCACGCAGGTTATATGGCTCTGCGCCACGGGCTCAAGCCACACGCTCTGCCATATGCCGGAGGTTCCGGTATACCAGAAGCCGACGGATTTGAGAACCTGCTTGCCTCTGTTCTGCCAGCCCTTGTCGGTCGGGTCGTAGACCTTGACGATAAGCTCATTCTCGCCGTCGACAAGATTGTCGGTTATATCGAACGAGAACGGGCAGTAGCCGCCGGTATGCTTGCCTGCCAATTCGCCGTTTACAAACACCTTGCACTGCCAATCGACGGCTCCGAAATGCAGAATGCAGCGTTTTCCGTCAAAGCGGCTGTCAAGGGTGAACCTCTTTCTGTACCAAAGGCGCTCGTCGGGCTGAAGCACGCGCTGAACGCCGGAGAGCTGACTCTCAATGGCGAACGGCAGGATTATCTTGCCGCTGAAATTCTTCGGGCAGGGCTCGCCTGCAGGAGTTATCTCGTAATCGCACTCGCCGTTTAAGCACATCCAGTCCTCACGCACGAGCTGCGGGCGGGGATATTCCGAATGGGGGCAGTTTTTGTCCACACTGTCAAAGAATCTTGTTTTAAGATCGTTCACTTACTCAACCTCCGCATTTTATTTAAAAATCCACATAGTATTATACAATAATTTATGCGTTTTGTCTATATTGTCTATATAATTTATTCCCTGTGCCACTTCACGCCCTGGGCGGTATCCTCGAGGACGATGCCCATTTCCTTGAGCTGATCTCTTATTCTGTCGGCCTCAGCCCAATTCTTCTCCTTGCGGGCGTTTGTGCGCGCTTCTATGAGAGCCTCGATGTCGCTGTCGAGCGTCTCCGTCTTGCGGTTATAGACGAGTCCGAGCACGCCGGTCAGCTCGTCGAACACTGATATTGCGCCCTCGACAAGTGCCTTTGAGGGGGTCTTGCCGACAACGTTTGTATTGATGTCGCGCACAAGCTCGAATATCGAGGCTATGGCGTCGGCGGTGTTGAGGTCGTCGTCCATGGCGTCGATAAACTGCTCTCTGTATTTGCCGAAGCCGTCGATAATCGCCCTGTCGCCGTCATGCTCCGCGTCCGAAGCATTCTTCAGCTCGAAATCGAGCGAATCGCGGCAGGTATAGAGTCTGTTGAGCGCGGAAATGCACTGCTCGATGATATCGGTGCTGTAGTTTATCGGGCTTCTGTACTGGGCGGAGATGAGCAGATAGCGTATAGGCTCATAGCCGTATTTTTCGGCGACGTCGCGCACGGTGAAGAAATTGCCGAGAGATTTCGACATCTTCACATTATCGACGTTGATATAGCCGTTATGCATCCAATAGTGGGCGAAGGGCTTGCCGGTGAAGCACTCGCTCTGCGCTATTTCATTCTCATGGTGCGGGAAGATAAGATCCTGACCGCCGCAGTGGATATCTATCGTGTCGCCGAGATAGCGCCAGTTCATCGCGGAGCACTCGATATGCCAGCCGGGTCTGCCCTTGCCCCACGGGGAATCCCACGCGGGCTCGCCGGGCTTGGCAGCTTTCCAAACGGCGAAATCCATGGGCTCGCGCTTGACCTCGCCGACCATTATACGGGCGCCCGCCTCAAGATCCTCAAGCGGCTGATGCGAGAGCTTGCCGTAGTCCTTGAACTTCTCGGTGCTGAAATATACATCGCCCTGTGCCTCATAGGCATAGCCCTTTTCGATAAGGGTCGAAATTATATGAATAATAGCGTCGATATTCTCTGTGGCCTTCGGATTAACAGTCGCGTGTCGGACATTGAGTCCGTCCGCATCCGTCCAAAACTCTTTTATATAGCGCTCGGAAATCTCGGAGAAATCAACGTGCTCCTCGTTTGCGCGTCTGATTATCTTATCGTCAATATCCGTGAAATTCTGAACGAATGTCACTTTATAGCCGCGGTATTCGAGATAGCGGCGCAGGATATCGAAGATGCAAAGCGGACGGGCGTTGCCGATGTGTATATAGTTATACACGGTCGGTCCGCAGGCATACATCTTTATCTCACCCGGGGTAATCGGGACGAGCTCTTCCTTTTTTCTTGTTAAAGTGTTGTAGACTTTCATTTATATCTTCCTTTCAGTCAATTTCCTGTGTATTTTCCTGCTCCTCAAGCTGTTTTCGCAGCTGGGACAGCTGATGCTCGAGTCTGCAAAGCTCCTGCGCGACAGGGTCGGGTATATGCACCTGGTCGAGGTCGTCGACTCTTATTCCGTTGCGGCGCACGACATGAGCCGGCACGCCGACGGCGGTACAGTCGGGCGGTATCTCCTCAAGAACCACAGCGCCCGCGGCTATATTCGAGTTGTCGCCGACGGTAAAGGGGCCGAGCACCTTTGCGCCCGCGCCGATGAGGACATTGTTGCCGATAGTCGGGTGACGTTTGCCCGTGTCCTTGCCGGTGCCGCCGAGCGTCACGCCCTGATATATCATAACATCGTCGCCGATAACGGCGGTCTCGCCGATAACGACGCCGGTGCCGTGGTCGATAAAAAATCGTCTGCCTATGGTTGCGGCCGGGTGTATCTCTATCCCCGTTTTGCGCGCCGCCCTCTGCGATATCCATCGGGCGAGGAAAAACAGCTTATGGCGGTAGCACCAATTGGCTTTGCGGTGCATCCTTATGGCCTTGAGGCCGGGATAGAGGAAAAAAATTTCAAGCGCACTCCTTGCGGCGGGGTCGCGTCGCTTGAAGGTGCTTATATCCTCTTTGAGCCTGTCAAACATAAATATCAACTCCTTGGGCTCGGATAAAATTGCTGCCGCGATGCGGCGTTAGTTGTTTGGAGTGCGTATGCGCTGTTAATAAGTCTGTGCATTTTCGCGGGCGGATTATATCCGCCCCTACAGCCGCTCAATATACAAATAACATACAAAAAGCCTCCGTTATCCTTGCGGACAACGGAGGCGCTTGAACGCGGTTCCACTCCTGTTTATATCTCTGCGCGCCAATACGCGCACGGCCGATAACGGTGCCTTCCGCGCAGGGATACTTCGGTTCCCCCTGCGTGCTGACGGGTGCATTTCGCCTTCATACGGCAAGGAGCTTTCTCAGCTTCGGGCTCCCTCTCTTTTGCCGCTTGTATCCGGCTACTTCTCCCGGTAAACGCATTTCGTTTTTTGGTTTTCGTCAACAGATACGCATTGCATATCTACTAATTATTATATTGAAATCACTTGGAAAAGTCAATGATTTTTTTGCTGTCCACAAAATATGTGACGCCCGAAACCACAGTCAAAACGGCGGTTATCCAAAGCATCATATTCGACACTCTCGCGAGCGTGAACCAGCCGGTATTGGCGAAAACATTGAACGAAGCATCAAGCTCGGCAAGGAGCATGATGATTATCGTGAACACCATCTGGCTGACGGTCTTTGCCTTGCCCCAATAGTTGGCGGGGATGACAACGCCCTGCGCCGAGGCGATAAGACGGACGCCTGCGACGGCGAACTCGCGGGTGAGGACTATCATAATTATCCAGATGCTGCACCAGCCCTCGCGCATGAACGCAAGCAGGGCGGCGGTGGTCAGCATTTTATCGGCGAGCGGATCGAGGAGCTTGCCGAACACGGTTATGATATTACGCTTTCTCGCAATTTTGCCGTCAAGCAGATCGGTAATCGACGCTATGGAGAAAACGGCGAGCGCGGCTAAGTAATGATAAGGAAACTCAATAAGCATAAGCGCGAGATAGACGGGCGCGAGAAACATTCTGATGACCGTAAGTTTGTTGGGCAGATTCAGCTTCTGCATTTCTATTCCCCTTTCCCGGGTTGTTATACTGTTCTTCCGAGCAGGTCATATTCGTTCGTGCCGAGTATCTCGACATCGACGAAATCGCCTTCTTTTATGAAATCGGGCGAGGTGAAGATTATCTTGCCGTCGATATCGGGCGCGTCCATATAGGAGCGACCCGAATAGCTGTCGGTATAATCATCATAGCTCTCGGTGAGCACACGCAGGGTTTTGCCGATCATTTCGTTGTTCTTTTCGCTCATTATCTCATACTGATCCTGCATGATGACCTCGGCGCGGCGGGCTTTCACATCGTCGTCAACCTGATTTTCCATCTTCGCGGCGGGAGTGCCCTCCTGCGGGGAATATTCGAAGCAGCCGAGACGCTCGAACTCCTGCTCGTTGACAAACTCCGCCAAGGTCTCAAACTCGCCGTCGCCCTCGCCGGGGAAGCCGACGATGAACGTAGTGCGGATAACGATATCCGGCATACGCTCGCGCAGCTTTCTTATGACCTCGCGGGTCTCCTCCGCGCTGCTGTGGCGATTCATGGCCTTGAGTATGCTGTCGTCCGCGTGCTGGAGCGGCAGGTCTATATAGTGGAGCACCTTGGGCTGAGAGGCCATGGTGTCTATAAGCTCGTCGGTTATCTTATCGGGATAGCAATAAAGCAGGCGTATCCACTCTATGCCGTCGATTTCGCAGAGCAGATTCAGAAGATGGGCGAGTCTGTATTCGCCGTAGAGATCAATGCCGTAGGACGAGACATCCTGCGCTATGAGCACAAGCTCCTTGACGCCCTGCTCGGCGAGAGTTTTCGCCTCCTCGACTATGCTCTCCTCGTCGCGGCTGCGGAATGCTCCGCGGATAGACGGGATAGCGCAGTAGGTGCAGCAGTTCGAGCAGCCCTCGGCTATCTTGAGATATGCCCAATAGTCGGGGGTGGTGAGCACACGCTCGCCGCACATGGGAAGCTCCTTTTTGTCGGGGAACACGTTGACCTGCTTGCCGTCGAGAACCTCGTCGACTATCTTGGCGATATCGCCGTTTGCGCCGATGCCTACGACGGCGTCGACCTCGGGAATCTCCTTTAATATTTCCTCGCGGTAGCGTTCGGCGAGGCAGCCCGTGACTATGACGGCGCGCACAAGTCCGTCCTGCTTGAGGCCGACCATTTCGAGAACGGTGTCTATCGCCTCCTGCTTGGCGGAGTCTATAAACGCGCAGGTGTTGACTATAACTGCGTCAAGGTGCTCGAAATTGTCCGCGTTTTCAAATCCGGCGTCCTGAAGCTTTGCAAGCATCAGCTCGCCGTCAACCTGGTTTTTCGGGCAGCCGAGAGAAACGAATAAAACTCTTCTTTTTTTCATCAAACAGCTCTTCCTTTCGCTTGATAAAGAGAATTATACACTATTTCTTCCTTTTTTTATCTTCTAACAGGAAAATTGGTCGTCCGTATCTTCATATTCCTCGTCCGCCTGCCGCATGGCCGAGCGGATATCGGAATAGCCGTAGCCGAGGCGGGTCAGGGCGTTGAAGGTGCGCCGTCTCCCCTTTTCGTCGGAAAAACGCCCTGCGAATTTAGTTTCGAGCAGATTTTTTATTCGCTCTGCATCGTCGCCGTCAAGCTCCTCGGTGCATTCGCAGGCGGTCTCGCGCGATATTCCGCGCTGACGCAGCTCCTGTTCTATGCGCTTTTTGCCCATACCGCGCCGCTCATAGAGCTCCTGCGCCAAGGTGTGGGCGTAGCGCTCGTCATCGACATAGCCCAGCTCCTCCAGACGTTCGACCGCCTCGCGCGCAAACTCCGCGCCCGAGCGCCGAGCTACCTTGCGCTCAAGCTCCTTTGAGGAGTGGTCGCGCCGCGAGAGTATATCTACCGCCGCGTTAAATGCACGGCAGGAGCCTGCCGCCTCGCAAAAGGCAGCAAACTCCGCATCGTCAAGTTCATCGCCGGAGCGTATATTCTGACCCGCCCAGAAATCCCGGGTCACGGTCAGGCGGTACTCCCCGTCGACGAGTATATGTATTTTTTCTCCTCTGCCCCGCTGTGCCGTTATCTTCATCAGTCGTCGTCATCTACAACGATGTCGAGCTTCGCCTTTGCGCCGGAACGGCTCGTGGGCTTCTTGGGCTGCACGACGGCTGCCGGCTCTGCGGCGGGTGCGGGTCTGTTGGCGGGCTTCGCCGCTGTCTTGGCTGCGTTATTCTCCGCGTTGAGGCGCTCGCGCACCTTCGCTTCGACCTCCGCCAATAATTCGGGATTGTCGCTGAGATAGCTCTTGACATTGTCTCTGCCCTGGCCGAGGCGGTTGTCGTTATAAGAGAACCACGCGCCGCTCTTATGGATGATATCATATTTAACGGCGAGGTCGAGCACTTCGCCTACCTTGGATATGCCCTTGCCGTACATGATGTCGAACTCGGCCTCCTTGAAGGGCGGAGCGACCTTGTTCTTGACTATCTTCGCCCTTGTGCGCGAGCCGATAAACTCGTTGCCGGGGCCCTTGAGCTGCTCTATCTTGCGCACATCGATACGTATCGAGGCATAGAACTTCAGCGCGCGGCCGCCCGTCGTCACCTCGGGATTGCCGTATACAACGCCGACCTTTTCACGCAGCTGATTTATAAAAATTATAATGGTATTCGACTTTGCAATGGCGCCCGCAAGCTTTCTTAAAGCCTGCGACATAAGGCGTGCATGGAGACCGACATGGGAGTCGCCCATATCGCCCTCGATCTCCGAGCGCGGAACGAGAGCCGCAACGGAGTCGACAACTATAACGTCTATAGCGCCCGAACGGGTCAGCGCCTCGGTTATCTCGAGCGCCTGCTCGCCGTTATCCGGCTGAGAGACAAGGAGAGCATCGACGTCAACGCCGAGATTCGCGGCGTATATGGGGTCAAGCGCGTGCTCGGCGTCAATGAACGCGGCCTCGCCGCCCATTCTCTGCGCCTCGGCGACAACATGGAGGGCAAGCGTTGTTTTACCCGACGACTCGGGGCCGTATATCTCGATTATTCTGCCGCGCGGAAGTCCGCCGATGCCGGTGGCGGCGTCAAGAGTAACGGAGCCTGTCGATATAGCCTCGACATTCATCGCCGTATTCTTACCGAGTCTCATTATCGAGCCCTTGCCGTAATTTTTCTCTATCTGCGATATCGCGGTTTCAAGCGCTTTCTGTTTGTCTGCCATGTTCGTTCCGTCCTTTCGGGGAGCTGAAATTTTGTTCGTACAAATGTTCTGTTCTTATTCTACATCATACCCCTGCAAAATGCAAGGGTATTTTGAAAATTATTTTGATCTTGCAAGAAAAGCGATGTTTATGGCGTGGTCGCCGACACGCTCGAAGTCGGTTATGGTGTTGAGATAGAGCATACCCGCTTCGGTGTTGCACTCATTGCGGTTGAGGCGGAAGATGTGCGCATCCTGACAGGTGAGGGTCAGGTCGTCTATGTGCTCCTCCAAGTCGGACAATTCTTTAGCCTCGCCGTCGCCCAGCGACTGACGGTCAAAGGCCTCTATAGACCTGTCGAGCAGAGTTATGACGCTGCCGCAGAGCTGATTCAACTCGTCCCTTGCCGCATCGGAGAACGTGAGCCCGTCGCCTATATTGCGCTCCGCCGCTTCCGCGAGGTTAGTCGCATGGTCGCCGACGCGCTCGATATCGTTTATCGCGTGGAAAACGCGGGCGATGTAGTCCGAGTCGCTGTCGGTTATGTCAAGGGCGTTGAGCTTGACGAGATACGAGGTTATATGGTGGTTGAGGTAGTTTATTACCTCCTCTTTTTCCATGACCTTGTCGAGATCCTTATCGCTGCGGTTTATCAGGGCGTAGGCGCTCGTCTCGAAATTATCGCGCGCGAGCTTCGCCATGCGGGCGACCTCCTTGCCGACCTGCATGACGGCAAAGGGAGGCGTATTGAGCAGACGATCGTCGATGAAACGGCAGTGCATCTCGCTCTCGCTGTCGTCCTTTCCGGGGACAATGAGGCAGGAGAGCTTGACGAGAAGCTTCGCAAACGGGAAGAGTACAATGGTCGAGACAACGTTAAACACGATATGCGATATGGCTATCTGCGCCATCGGGTCGGAGGAAATTTTCTCTATCCACTCGATATACGGAGTGAGCAGGGCGATGAGAATGAACATTCCCGTGCCGAGAAGGTTAAAAAGCAGGTGGATAACCGCGGCGCGCTTTGAATTTTTCTTTGCGCCGACGGTCGAAAACAGCGCCGTGAGGCAGGTTCCTATATTCTGACCGAAGAGGACGAACACGGAAAACTTGAGCGGCACAAGACCCTGCATGGCGAGGGTCTGGAGCACACCGACGGAGGCCGACGAGCTCTGGAGCACGGCGGTCATAACTATACCTAAAAGTATACCGAACAGCGGACGCAGAGGCGAGTCGGAAACTGCGACGATAAAGTTCATGAAGCCTGCGCTCTCTCTGAGCGGAGCCATGGAATCGGACATCAGGTCGATGCCGAGGAAGAGCAGACCGAAGCCGGTAAAAATGGAACCGAGGTTTTTAACGAGCGTCTTTTTCGACGCGAGCATCAGAATAACGCCGACAAGCACCGACGCTGCCGCTACGCTCGAAAAGTTCAGCGCGATAAGCAGCGAGGTGACGGTGGTTCCGATGTTGGCGCCCATTATAACGCCGACTGCCTGCGCGAGCGTCATCATGCCCGCGTTGACAAAGCCGACGACCATGACCGTAGTTGCGGTCGACGACTGGATTATAGCCGTGACAACGAAGCCGACGAGCACCGCCAAAAAGCGGTTTCCGGTAAGCACCTCGAGCATTCGTTTGAGCTTGGCGCCGGCTGCGTTTTCGAGTCCGTCGCCCATCGTTCTGATACCGAAGAGGAACAGACCGAGTCCGCCCGCCATCGACAGAATATTAGCTATACTCATTTTTCAATCCCCTTGTTTTCGTTTCCCGTTTATTTTAGCTTTCATTGTGCGAGATTTGAAGAAAGCCGAAATCTCACAAATATATCTTATCAGTTATCCTTGCAAATGTAAACCGTAAAAATAAAAATAATGCGGCAAAGCACGGAGTTATCATCCGTATTTTGCCGCATTTGAAAATCAACTTTTCGCTTTTTTGCGTTTTGTAAGAACTGCAAGCAGCGTCAGAAGCGCCGGGAAGAAAAGAGCGCAGAGTATGCCCTTTTTTAGGTCGTCTCCGAACGCGCTCGCAATAATTCCGGCAAAGGTCGGCCCGGACGAGCAGCCCAAATCGCCGCCTAAAGCGAGCAGGGCGAACATCGCCGTTCCGCCGCCCTTTATCCCCGCGGACGCCTTGCTGAAGGTACCCGGCCACATAATGCCGACGGAGAAGCCGCATACGGCGACTCCGACAAGCCCGAGCACGGGCGAGGGGCTCAGCGCAATGAGCAGATAAGACGCCATGCAAAGTATCCCGCTGAAAATCATCATGCCGTCGAGGTCGATTTTGTCGCCGAACTTACCGTATATCGCACGCGAGGTGCCCATGAGCACGGAGAAAAGCATCGGCCCCGCGAGATCGCCTACGGTCTTTGAGACGCCGAGCCCTTTTTCCGCAAAGGTTGAAGCCCACTGGCTGACCGCCTGCTCGCTCGCACCGGAGCAGAGAATGAGCAGCATGAACACCCAGAACATCCTGTTGCCGAGCAGCTCTTTGAATGAAAGTCCCTTCTCCCCGTCTTCGATGAGCGGAGCTATCGGGACGCGGACGAAATTCAGGGCATTTACAGCCGGGACAACCGCCCAGAGCAGAGCAAGGTACTTCCAATTCGCCGTTGTGAACACCGAGAAATATAACGTCGAAAGACCGACGACGGCGACGCTGCCCCAGCAATAGAACGAGTGGAGCAGGCTCATCATCTTCTCTTTGTTATCCGTCGGGCACGCCTCGACTATCGGGCTGACTATCACCTCGAGCAACCCGCCTCCGACCGCATAGAGCATAACGGAGATAAGCAGGCCGACAAACGGAGACGGCAGGATATCCGGCAGGACGGTCAGAGAAACAAGCCCCGCCGCCGCGAACACATGAGCCGCAACAGCCGCCGCGCGGTAACCTATCTTATCTATAAAGAACGCGGAGAGCAGGTCGATTATGAGCTGAAGAATAAAATTGACTGTTATCAGTGCGGTTATCTTCGAAAGCTCTATGCCGTAGCTCTTGTTGAACGTCAAAAACAGCAGGGGCACGAAATTGTTGACAATCGACTGGACGACATAGCCCGCAAAGCAGGCGTTGACGGTCGATTTATAGTTTTTCTTCATGAAGCCGCCTTCCTTCTGCGGCGCGGGATAATGAACTCACGCACTAACATTATCACGGACAGGGTCAGCGGGAATATGACGGCGCAGAGTATGCCTTTTTTGAGGTCGTCGCCGAACGCACTCGCCATCATTCCGGCAAAGGTCGGCCCCGCCGAGCAGCCGATATCACCGCCCAGGCAGAGTATTGCGTACATCGCCGTTCCGCCGCCGTGGAGCGCCGAGGACATTTTGCCTATCGTGCCCGGCCAGAGGATACCGGCGGAAAGTCCGCACACGGCAACGCCGACGAGCCCGAGCACAGGCGATGAGGTCAGCGAAATGAGAAAATAAGAAGCTGTGCAGACGCAGCCGCTCAGGAGCATCATTGAATCGAGATTTATTCTGTTGCCGAACTTGCCGTACATAAAGCGCGACACGCCCATAAGAATCGAGAAGAGCATCGGGCCCGCAAGGTCGCCGACGGTCTTTGTGAGCCCGAGCGCCTTTTCGGCGAAGGTCGAAGCCCACTGGCTGACCGCCTGCTCGCTCGAGCCTGCGCAGAGTATGAGCACCATGAATATCCAAAACGCCTTGGTCTTGAGCATATCCTTTATTGACAGCTTTTCCTCGTCCTCGCCGACAACGGGCGCTATGGGCACGCGGGCGAACATAACGGCGTTGACTATCGGGAGTATCGCCCAGACAAGCGACATTATCTTCCAATTATCCGTCGAGAACAGGGCGAAGAACAGGGTGGATATGCCGACCGCCGCGACGCTGCCCCAGCAATAGAACGAATGGAGCAGGCAGAGCAACTGATTGGAATTTGTTGACGGGCAGGAGTTGACTATCGGATTTATCGTGATATCCAAAAGACCCGCTCCGACTGCGTAGCAGAACACGGAGACGAGAAGTCCCGCAAAGGCCGAGGGCAGTATCTCCGGCAGAATCGTCATGAAAATAAGACCCGTCGCGCACATCGCATGGGCGAGCACGGTCGAGGCGCGGTAGCCGATGCGGTCAACGAACAGCACCGCCGTCAAATCGACAAATATCTGAATAAAGAAGTTCGCGGTGATTAAAACGGTTATTTTCGAGAGCTCTATGCCGTACTGCGCCTGAAAGGTCAAAAACAGTAGCGGCGCGAAATTGTTGACGACCGCCTGAACGACGAACGCCGTAAAGCTCGCCGCAACCGTATGTTTATAGCCTATCTTTTTCATCCCTGTTCCCCCAAATGAGAATTGCACACAAAAGGTATTTTAGCACAAAGCGCAGGCTAAATCCATAGATTTTAAAAAAAGAGCAAGGTGCTCAAAAATTGCAGAAATGCGGCGGCGAGTTAGGTCATAAATGCAGACAAAAAGCGAACCGCCGGACGGGAGTCCGACGGCAGCTATAAGAAATGTGCAGTTTTCGGTATCAAAAGGAGCGGCGCGCAGACCGGACGCCGCCCCGCGAATTCCCCGCCGGGAAGTTAATTTATTTTTTGAAAGGGATGGTCTGCTTGGCGGGGATATGGAGTAAGCTTATTTACCGAAAAGCTTTTTGAAGAGGTTGATTATCGCGCGAAAGGGAGCGAGGATGATATTGAAGATGAATTTGAATATTTTCTTCAATATACTGTCGCCCTTCTGCTTTACGGTCACGGTACAGCTTGCTTCGACTCCGTTCGAGGCAGTTGCGGTTATAGTTGCAGTACCCTCAGTAACGGCGGTCACAACACCGTTCTCATCAACTGTCGCAACGGAAGTATTTGACGAACTCCAAGTGACGGACTTATCCGTCGCATTGTCGGGCTTAACAGTAGCGGTAAGAGTGAATGTATCGCCGACATTGAGGGCTTTTTGAGTAATATCAAGTTCTACATCTGTAACCTGAACAGGCTCAAGCTTGCTTATGGCACGTGTTTCCTCCGCTCCGCACTTTGAGCAGACGCGCTTTTCAAGTCCTTCGGAGTCAACGGTGGGCTCAGTGACGATTTGCCATGAGCCGAAGGTATGACCGGCTTTAGTAATTACAGAGCCCTTTTCAATCAGTTCTCCGCAAATCGAACAATACTTATCACCGCTATAGCCGTCGGATTCGCAGTTGCTTTTATAATTTTTAAGTTCGTACTGTCCGTGCTGAATATTTGTTATTCTATATTCTTGTTTTTTGCACATTGCGCAGACACGGATTTCAGACCCGAATTCAGTACAGGAAGGCTCTTGTACAGTTTTCCATTCACAGAAACTATGTTTACCGTCTCCACAATCATCGGAACTGTCATAGCTACGGGAAACATCATTTCCCAAGCTCGATTTTAAGCCGTACACAGAACCGGATGCATCGGATTCCGCCGGTATATTTCCATTGAACGACTCGTCATTTTTCAAGGGGATATCATAGAATTCGAACGATCTCTCAATCCGATCGCTATCAATATCGCAAACATAGTAATTCATTGAACCGTCGGCGGTTGCGTCGATCTTAATTGTGTAATCTCTATCCGCCGGATAACAAAAAGATTTTTTTCCGGCATAATTCATTACCGTGATTGAAGGATCACATTCAACTATTTTTCCATCAACTATCGACAAAATTCGCTTGCCCGCCGAATCACATACAGAAACATTAGTGGGGCACTGTATGCTAACAAATTTTGATTTTCCTGATTTTGCATTCATATTATGGCATTTAGCATTTACCCATTCGTTTTTGTATGCCGTCGCATAAACCAACTCATCTTTAGCATGATTATTGGCGCAGAAATTATAAGAACACTCGTAGAGATATTTATTTGCGGCTCTGAGCATATTAAAAGCCAAATCGTAATTTTCCGCGCTCTTGTAAGCATTTGCAACATCCGAATTTTTCAGGATTTCGAGCGTATTTCCATATGACCTCACTGTCTGGCTCAAGCCTTTTTCAAATGTAGAGATATAGTGCATAAGGTAATATGGCGTCTTTGCCTTTCCGGCAGGGAGAACTGCATTCAGTACTTCATATGTAAGATTATACGAAGCCGTTACAGCAGCATATGTCAAGCCCAGTTTTCCCGGATTGCAGCCAAGCACTTTACTGACACCGTTAAGAGCGGCTTTTTTTGCAAAGTCTTTTATAATAAGGTCGTACGCCTTCCATCCAAGATCCGCCGCGAGAGACTTAGCATAAGAATAAACGGCATCATCATTCAATGCTTTTTCTCTGTAGCTGTCCAGCGACTCTTTAAACCATTTTGCATGCTTAGGGTTAGTCTCTTTCATTTTCTCGGCAGCTGCATACAAAATATCGAAAACTTCTTCATTAGCATTTTTGTAACTCAATGCAACCTGATATGCATTTTGGGCGTCTTTAAAGGCGCTTACAATATCGGTCGTGTCTTGAATAGCGCCAAAGATATCCGAGGACAAATTGAGTCCGCTGAATACTTTATCTATTTCCTTTTCGTGTTTATCAAAGCCCTCTTTTAAAACCTTCTCAAGAATATTTCTCGTCTTGTCCGAAATCTCATAATCAGGATCCGTGAAAAAGCCTTTTACTTCAACTTCAACAGATCCGATTCCGTTAATTTCTTTTTCCCATTCATCCGTAGATTTCAGAGCCTTTTTAATTCCGGAATAAATGTCATCGCCGACCTTTAAAACTCCGTAATCGATTTCTTTTGAAACTTCTTTATTGTTTATGAGCATCATAAAGTCGGCAAGAAACAGTTCATAGTAATCTGCCGATATGGTGAGGTCGTCAAATTTAAAAGTCGCAACTTCACCTACATCACCGACTATATCCCATATCTTAAACGGTAGCAAACGTCTTCCCTTTTCATCGGACCATATTAAATCATAAAATCCGTTATTGCTTTCAAAGCTGTCAAACTTTGATTCATGGAAATTAATATGTTCGGTGATATATTTATTCATTTCTTCGTCGGACATGGATCCGCCGGATTCGGGGATTTCATCCCATTCGCATATTAAACCAAATTCATCTTTTCTAAAGAAAGGCGTACCTTTACATGTACAATCATCTTTTAAATCGTTCCAATATCCAAAAGTATTTCCGGGTTTAGACGGATGATCCTCTCTGAACATCATAAGATAATTCTCCGTCTCCCAATTGTCGGGCATATCTTTTCCCCAATGTGTATAACTAAAAGCTTCACCGGTTATCCATTTCCAATTACCCTCGGCTTCTTCATCGGTTCCGCCAAGCCAATAGCAACTTTTTGTTCCGTTTTTTATTATGGATTCAACAAAGCTTTGTTCGTCTGCCGTTGTTATCGTCACCAAATGGCCGCCGAGTTTTTCACAGTATTCTTTTGCTTCTGTCCAAGTCATACTGTTATCATAGACCTGATAATAATGTCCGTTAAATTCAACAGCCGTCGAGGGAATATCTACAGTATCCGGATTACTACCAGATTTGGAAAGAGCCAAATTTCCAAGCAGAAATGACGAGCCAACTTTCGAAGCTTCTAAATCATAAAAATATATTTTCAAAACAGACACACCAGTAACATCAACATTTAGATCAATTGGATATGTTGAAATATTGCTGTCTAAAACTTTTGAATATAACACCTTTCCGTCGCCTAACACTTCAAATTGCGTAGTATGCGGATATTTTGTATAATCCCATCCATCACATGAATAGTGACAAAAGTCAATTATGCCAGTCAGTCTATTATATTTTCCATCTATAGCATATTCGTTCCAAACCCAACTTTTCTCTTCTATTCCATTCCACCTTGCAACCCACGCCTCCAAACCGTGAGTATATGCCGTTCCTGTTACTCCCGCGGTTCCATTGCGTATACCAATCTTTCCCATGCAACTGTCACCTTGGTTGCCAGTATATCGCGCCGAATTTGTTGGAGTTAAAGTCTCAACATAGACAATTGATTTCCCCTCCGCCTCGGCTTTGGGTGCGAAAAGGCTTGCCCAATCAACGCCGGCAAACTCGCTCAATGGCGCGACGCCGAGCACCATGATGAGTGCAAGGGTCAGCGCCAAAAGCGATTTAAAAATATTTTTTCGCTTTGTTTTCATTGTTTTTTACCTCCGTTTTGTTTTTATGCATTATTTTTTACGGCAGTGCCGTTTTATACCTCGGTTGTGCTTTATGCCTATTTGGCAGAATTCTCTCAATCATATATTAGCACTCTGTCAGAAAAACACAATATACTTAGTATAATTGACGGGTTTTGAGGATAAATAACCGTCTTAAATTCTTTATTTCAATATTATTTGCTGTCGATCGGCGTTTCATGTGCTTTCGGTGTCGTATATATTTATACTCTATATATCGACAATTGTCAACATATTGAGCATAAATTAAAATGGCGTTGAGGTGATTTTGTGATTACTTATGAGCCGTTTTACAAAACCATGAAAGACAGAGGGATGACGACATACAAGCTGATAAGGGATTTCAACATCAGCCGCAGTCTCATAGACCGTCTCAAGCATAACAAGCCGATAAGCACCGTGACGTTAAATGACCTGTGCAATATTTTGGACTGCGATGTCGACGGCATAATACACCATGTTCCGGACGAGCCCGACAAAAGCAAATAAGCTCCGAAGCCGTTGCCTCGGAGCTGTTTTTATATGCCGTTTCTGCGATTATAAAAGTAAAAATCCCCGAAACCGTTTGATTTCGGGGATCTTTATGGAGCTGCTAACCAGATTCGAACTGGTGACCTCATCCTTACCAAGGATGTGCTCTGCCACCTGAGCCATAGCAGCGAATGGCGACCCGGAACGGTCTCGAACCGTCGACCTCTAGCGTGACAGGCTAGCGCTCTAACCAACTGAGCTACCGGGCCAATTTGTCGGCTCTCACCGAACGCACATTATAATAACATAAGATTCCGGGTTTTGCAATACCTAATTTTAATTTTTTTGCGCTTCGTGCTGTTTTTTGACACGCTTTATAGGATATTGTGATTTTTTATCAAGAAAAGCTGTTGACTTACGCCTTATCGCTCCCGTTGGCAAATCTTGCGTAGCGGCGCATCGGCAGAGCACACGCCGCGACGCCTATCACGCCGAGAATAATCCAAAAAACAACCGTCGCCGTCCAGCCGAATTTTTCGGACACTGCGCCGAAGCCGTAGGTCGATATCGCGCTGCCTATATATGTGCAGCAGTTGAATATCCCGCCGACCGTCGATGCGCGCCCGAATTTCGCAAAGTGCACCGGTATGAGCGTCATAAGCAGATGGTTCATGGCGGCTATTATTGTAGTAAACAGCGCCAGGAGTATCACGCAAATGGCGATAGGATATTTGCCGACAAAGACTATGCCCGTCAGCGGTATCAGCGTCATGGCGAAGCCGAACGCCGACGTTGCGGCCTCATTGTGCCTGAACACCTTCTCGTAAAGCTTCGTTCCTATCCACGCGCCGCTGAGATTGATTATCGGCATAATCGCCGACAGCAGCAGCGAAAACGAGGCGGAAACGTCATATTTTTCGGTAATAAGCGTGGGCACCCACGAGCTGACTCCATCCTTCAGCATACCCTGGACGAGCACGCCGACGCATATGACCGACGCGCCGGAAATCATAAAGAGCTTGCCGAGAGAGATTTTTTCACCAGTATTCTCATGGACGGGAAGCGACGGCTTCTCCCCTTTTCCGAGGATTTTCGATGTCTTTTTCGCGCATATACACCAAAAGACCAGCACGCAGGTTATTATTCCGGCGGGGATATAAAACGCAAAATGCCACGACGCGAATTTTATCGCCGCCGCAGATATCACATAGGAGAGCAGGCTGCCTATCGGGAACGATGACGCTATGTGCAGACACGCGCGGCTGCGCTGCTCCTCCGGCAGGACGGTGGCTATTATATAGAGTACGGGCGTCCAGAGCATGGACTGAACTATTCCGTTGAGTCCCCAGATAATGCTCATGGTGATATAGCTCGACGAGCACAGCGGCATTATAATATTGGCGCACACCGTCCCGGCGAGCCCCGCGCCTATCATTTTATAGGGAGACACGCGGTCGCCGAGTATTCCGCTGAATATCTGACCCGCTCCGTAACAGAAGAAATAGACCGTGCCGATAAATCCGGCATGGGGCTTTGAAAACACCCCGTCGGCGACTATGGCGGTCAGCGCGGCGGTGTAGTTTATTCTCCCGAGATAAGAGGCGCAATATGCCGTCCAGCAGGCGACAAAAAGCAGAACGCCCGCCGAAAGCGTTTTTTTGTTTTCTACCCGTTGCTCCATAATTTCCCCCAAAGCAGTGATGAAAAAATTATATCACCCGTTCGTTTTTTGTCAATGTCTTTTGCCTTTGTTGTTGAGTTTATAGGTATTATGTGATATACTTAATCGGTATCGCGAAATATATTTCAAAGGCTTACAGGAGAGTCAAATGAAATCCATAAAAGAAATTTACAGGATAGGGCGCGGCCCGTCCAGCTCGCACACCATGGGACCCGAGGCGGCCGCAAAAATGTTTATCGGCGAATTCCCGTCGGCGGAGAGATACGAGGCTGTGCTCTACGGCTCGCTCGCAAAGACAGGCAAGGGACACGGCACCGACCGCGTGCTGCGCGAGACGTTTGCGCCGCGCACGCTCGACATCAAGTTAGACCTGACCGCTACCGATATCCCCCACCCCAACACGCTCGACTTCACGGCGTTTGACAAAAACGGAAACGTCATAGGCAAGCGCAGGGTACTCAGCGTCGGAGGCGGCGCGATAGAGGTCGAGGGGCACAAGGACGCGGAGCCGCCCGAGGTCTACCCGTTTGAAAATTTTGCGCAGATAAAAGAATACTGCAAAAAAGAGAGCATCCGTATTCCCGACCTCGTGGAAAGATTTGAGGGCGTTGAGATTTGGCAATATCTCGACCGCGTTTGGGAGGTCATGAACAGCTGCATCAAGCGCGGACTTGCCGCCGAGGGCGAGCTGCCCGGCGGGCTCGGCATAATGAGAAAGGCGCATATGCTCATAAGCCGTCACCACATGGACGAGAGCCCGGAGACGCGCGAGAACAGGCTTGTCTGCGCCTATGCCTACGCAGTCAGCGAGGAAAATGCCTCCTGCGGCGAGATAGTTACCGCGCCGACCTGCGGCGCGTGCGGAGTGCTGCCCGCGGTTCTGCGCTACACGGCGGACAGGCGCGACTTCTCCGAAAAGGATATACGCAGAGCCTTGGCGACCGCAGGAATCATCGGCAACGTCATAAAGACCAACGCCTCGATAAGCGGAGCGGAATGCGGCTGCCAGGCGGAGATAGGCTCGGCCTGCTCCATGGCGTCCGCCGCTCTCGCGGAGCTCTACGGCATGGACACGGATCAGATAGAATACGCCGCCGAGGTTGCGATGGAGCACCACCTCGGGCTCACCTGCGACCCTGTCATGGGGCTTGTTCAGGTGCCGTGCATAGAGCGCAACGCAGTCGCCGCGATGAGGGCGATAAACGCGGTGAGCCTTGCAAACTTTTTGACCTACACGAGAAAGATTTCATTCGATCTGATAGTCGAAACCATGTATCAGACAGGCAAGGATCTTTCAAAAATATACCGCGAGACGAGCGAGGGCGGACTCGCCAAGCTCTATAAGCCCGCAAAGAAAAACGAAACTACGGAGGAAATAAAATGAGCAAGCAGTTAAGACAGCCCGCAGCGGGCGACACCGTTGCAACTATAAAGACAAACATGGGCGACATAAAGGTCGTCCTCTTCCCCGACGCCGCGCCCAAGGCGGTCGAAAACTTCACGACCCACGCGGAAAACGGCTACTACGACGGCGTTATCTTTCATCGCGTTATCCCCGATTTCATGATTCAGGGCGGCGACCCGCTCGGCAAAGGCACAGGCGGAGAGAGCATTTGGGGCAGGCCGTTCAAGGACGAGTTCAGCCGCGACTACCACAATCTCAGGGGAGCGCTGTGCATGGCGAACGCAGGCCCGAACACGAACGGAAGTCAGTTCTTTATCGTTCAGGCACCGTCTGTAGACGAGCGTTTTATTCCGCAGATGGAGCGTCTGCCCGATATGTTCACGGACGAGTCCGTTGAGGACTACAAGGCGGTCGGCGGTACTCCGTGGCTCGATTTCAGACACACGGTGTTCGGTCAGGTGTTCGAGGGCATGGATGTTGTCGATGCGATAGCCTCGGTCAGCCGCGACGCTTCGGACAAGCCGCGCGAGGATGTTGTTATAAACTCCGTAGAGACACAGACTCTTTAATTTTACTCTTTACTTTCAAGTTTTAGTGTGCTAAAATATACTTGAATACGGGGACAGATAAACCCAATCAAGAAAACAAAAGGAGTAAAACTTTGATGAACGGCAAGCTGAAGGACAGCAATGTCGATTTTCTGTTCAAGGCGGTTCTCGCCCTTGAGAACATCGACGAATGCTACGATTTTTTTGAGGATCTGTGTACGGTGACAGAGCTCAAGGCGCTTTCACAGCGCATAGTTGTTGCGAAGATGCTCAGCGACAAACAGGTCTACAGCGAGATAGTCAGCAAGACCGGCGCGAGCACCGCCACGATAAGCCGCGTCAACCGCTCTCTCAACTACGGCTGCGACGGATACGAAAAGATTTTCGAGCGCATAGATGCCGCAGAGGCAGAGAAAAAAGACTGACATGAGCGACTATTCATTCTTCGCCCATTTTTATGACGGGCTGACGCAAAATGTTGATTACGAGAGAAGAGCAGAGCATTTTTCTGCTCTTCTGCTTTCATATGGGGTCGAGAGCGGAACGGTGCTCGACCTCGCCTGCGGCACGGGTAATTTAACCTCGCTCATAGCCTCGCGCGGATATGAAATGATAGGCGTTGACTCGAGCCCCGATATGCTCGCTCAGGCGCAGAACCGGGCTTTTGAGGAGGGGCAGAACATTCTGTTTCTCTGCCAGCAGATGCAAAATCTCGACCTTTTCGGAAAAATCGACGCCGCACTCTGCACGCTCGACAGCATAAATCATCTGACCGAGCCCGAGGATGTGCGGGAGACATTTCGCCGGCTCGGAACGTTCATCCGCCCGGGCGGGATGTTCATATTCGATGTGAACACGGTATACAAGCACCGCGAGATTCTTGCGGACAATTCGTTCGTCTACGAATGCCCGGAGGTTTTCTGCGTCTGGCAGAACAGCCTTGACGAAGAGACAAATACGGTGGACATCATGCTCGACTTCTTCGAGGAGCGCGAGGACGGGACATATGAGCGCACGAGCGAGGATTTCAGCGAGCGCGCATACAGTCTTGACGAGCTCTCAAAGTGGCTCGACGGCGCGGGCTTTGAGACAGAGAACATATTTGACGGTATGACTGATGAACCCGTCAGAGAAGATTCCGAGCGCGCGGTGATAGCCGCAAGGCGCAGGAAATAACAGGAGGATAAATTATGGGCAAGCTTATACGCTGCATTTCCGAGGACGGCACTTTAACCGTTATGGCTGCCGACACCACGGATATAGTAAACAGGGCGCAGGAGATTCACGGCACATCCGCCGTTATTTCGGCGGCTCTCGGCAGGCTGCTGACGGCGGCAAGCCTCATGGGCAGCGCCTTAAAGGGCGCGGACGACTCAGTCACGCTCAGGATAAACGGCAACGGCCCTGCGGGCACTGTACTCGCCGCCGCGGACAGTCAAGGCAATGTCAGAGGCTACGCGGTGAACTCCGTTGTCGAGCTGCCGCTCAACGACAAGGACAAATTGGATGTTTCCGGCGCAGTCGGCAAGGACGGCTTTTTGACCGTTATAAAGGACCTCGGGCTTAAAGAGCCGTATGTCGGTCAGGTGCCGATAATAAGCGGAGAAATTGCCGAGGACATCACGAATTACTTTGCGACGAGCGAACAGATACCGACCGTCTGCGCGTTGGGTGTGCTCGTCAACCCCGACCTCACGATAAGAAAGGCGGGCGGATTTATAATTCAGCTGCTCCCGACCGCCGACGATACAGTCATAGACAAGGTTGAAAAGTGCATAGGCGATATCGAGCCTGTGACAACGATGCTCGACAAGGGGCTGACCCCCGAGACTGTCTGCCGCACCGTGCTTCCCGCGTTCAAGCTCGATGTGCTCGACACGTCGGAGCCGGAATACCGCTGCAACTGCTCGCGCGAGCGCGTCTCCCGCGCGCTGATAAGCATGGGCAGAGATGAACTCGAAAAGCTCAAGGAGGACGAAAAGACCGAGGTCTGCTGCCAATTCTGCGACAAGAAATATGTGTTTACGCCCGCAGACATCGACAGGCTGCTTGAAGAGAGCAAGGGAAAAGAGGATAAATAAATAACGAAAGCCTCCGCGAGCAACAATGCTTGCGGAGGCTTTTATGATTATTTTAATACGGATAAGGCACAAGGTCTTTTAGAGTCACGGCGGTATCGGAATCAACGAGGATTTCTGTATCCTCCGGGCTGCCGAGCTGCATCATAAACTCACGGCAGGCTCCGCACGGAGGCAGTATCTCTCCTGTTTTTGTTACCGCAATGACCTTTTTCGCGGCATACTCCCCGTTGGTTATCATCGTTGACAGCGCGTTTCGCTCCGCGCACATACCCAGCGAGCAATCGGTATCGATACAAACGCCCGTATACACATTTCCGTTCTCTGTCAGCACGGCGGCACCCACCCCGCCGGAACACATCTGCTCCGATATAACCTTCGGCACTGCGACGGCAAGCGCGGCGGCATATAATTTTTCCCATTCCGTTGTCATAGAATCACCCTTTCGTTTTACTGCGCGGTTTCCTTTGCGGTGTTGAGGGAGGAGATGAGGAGTCTTCTTATGGTACCGCATTGAGCGCACAGCATCTTTGCCGTCTCGGGCTCTAAAATTCCAGATTTTATAAATAATTCAAGCCAATATTCAGTCTCATAACATTCCTTGAGCGAAATCTGAAGTTTCGCAACAAAATCGGCCTTGCTCTGCGCATAATTCGCCTCATGAATGTTTGCACCTATTGAGGTTGCGGAGCGTTCAAGCTGATTAACCAACGAATGATGACCCTTTATGCCGTCACACATTTTGACAACATTCACCGAAAAATCCACAGACAAACTGCGAAGCTTTGATTCTGCCATACAGATACCACCTTTTTATTCAGAATACTACAAAATCTCTGAATTATCAAGCGAAATCGCTCGCTAAGCTCGCGGTGAAATAATTCACTTCGTGAATTGTGATATTTGATGCTTCGC
>UMHA01054629.1_pt1 | contig 28325 bp, 30 predicted proteins | sample 1965401 | NCBI WGS metagenome assembly UMHA01 (sample SAMEA4836085, study PRJEB28245) | human gut metagenome | biome: gut microbiome; material: fecal sample | place: Denmark | collected 2008 | reverse complement strand
TTTACTTCAGCAGCTTATCCAGTTCGTCATAAACGGACTTGACCTTCGTGCCGACAATGACCTGACAGGCGTTTTTCCCCGGACGGAGGATGCCTGTTGCGCCTGCCGCTTTTACGGCCTGCTCATTGACCTGATTGTAGTTCTTGACCACAAAGCGCAGGCGGGTAGTGCAGTAGCTGACAGATACTACGTTGTCTTTGCCGCCGATGCCTTTCAGAATGTCCTGTGCAACCAGTGCGTATTTGTTTGCTTCGGCAGGGTCTACTTTTTTCTCAGCCGTTTTGTTTTTCCCGGAACGGGGTAAAAGCATAAAAGCAACCACACACACACTCACAACAGTAAGGATGACAAGCAATGTTGTTGAATTCATAAAAACGCTCCTTTTACTATCCGATAAGACGCAGCGCGTCATCTTCTGCAAACACTGTCGAATGCTCTTTTTTTACCCTAACACAATATCTCTGTTCTGTCTAGTCCCTTTTCAGCTTTACACGGACATTCTTTCTTTCCTTGTGGATCGCCACAAATTGCCACTCCGTCGTAAGTCTCGGATAATGCGTAAGGGAGGAATATGCCGCACGGTTTCTGTTTTCGGCCATATAGTCCCGCAAGGTCACCTTGGAAAACCGAGGGTCGCATGGTTCCGCTTCCTCGGTGTGTGCGTAAGTCAAACCCTCACACGGTTCCAATTCGATTGGAGCATCTGTCAACCGTGTGTCCATAAGGCAATATTGCTGGTCCTTCTTCTCTGGGTGAAAGCGATAATGAAGGATCACATAATTGGCGGGATACTTGACTGGTCCCGGTTTCTTGAAGGGATGCTCGATCACACCATTTTCAAGCACTGTGACCGTGATCATTTCCGCTTTCTTGGTAAGCGGATTCTGGAACACGATAAGCTGGCCTGCTTCTTCGATTTTCAAAGTCGGCCCCGGCACGGGTTCATCCGGTGCTTCCAGCATCAGAGTCAGTCCCTGATCGTAAAATGACAGAAACTCACTTTTGAAACACATCCGAAAAATGACCCATCCGGTGTTCAGATCAAGTCCGTAGTGCTCCATCAGTTTTTTGGCCTGATAATCTTCCTTTGAGGGAACAGGTGATATTTTGAGCGGATTCCAGATGAAACGTTTGGAGTCCCATTCGTCAATACAGTAATTTTCTGCTAAAAGATGCCCCGTTGGATAAAAACGGAAGGGGTCATGCCGATCCATCAGCAATCGCTCTAACGGCGAATGATACTCTGCATTCTTGTCCTTTTCGTAGATGGTCAGTCGGTTCTTCAAATGATAAAATGGCAGCTTACGCACCACATCTACTACCAATCCGCCCGGAAACGGATAAACTGCCGGAATCAGCCATTCTTCATTTTTCCAACTGAACGAAACGGCCATTTTGACCGCATCGTTACGTTCGATTGATTCCCACACCATAGCAGGAGCAATCATCTTCTGGTAGTTTGTGAAGTGCTCCATAAACCTCTGTCCTCATCTGTTTTTTAACGAAAAAGACGGCTCCGTATAACCGAAGCCGTCTTTTATCAACTGTGGAAATGGAAACTCACTGGACGAATTTCAGTTTTCCAACCATGCGTAATCAAATTCTGTAAAGTCGTGGATGTAATGTGCTGCGCCAAGCTGGATCAAATCCGACCCGTCTGCCTTTTCTCCGATCGCAACGATCTGGCCTGCGCCATTTCGTTTTGCCAGAGTGATGGCTGCAACACTATCCTCGATGACCATACATTCCGAAAACGGAACATTCAGTCGTCTGGCAGCTTCTAAGTGCATTTCGCCTTTATCAGCATAGGTTCCATCATCGTAGACAACATCTTCTTTCTTCAACCATTTCCCGATGGGGAAGCTGTCGAAGTAAAAGTCAACGTTTGCCTTGATAGAAGCACTTGCCAGAATAAAGGGGATGCCGCGCTCATGCAAGCCTTGCATCAACTTCTCAGCACCTGCTACGAGGTGTAAACTGTCAGGATTTCTCCTGCACATCCTGCGATACAATTCCTCTTTCCGCTCCGAACATTGCTTTCGCTCATCGGCATTGAGCCACGGTGCCATGTTCTGAATGATCGACTCATTACACGGTCCGCAGATCAACTTAGGGTCAAGGGGATTCGGATCTTCGGGATGCAATTCATGATAGATCTCTGACCACGCCTCCATGTGGAAGCGGGTATCAAAGAACATCGTCCCATTAAAATCAAGAAGTACAGCGTGCATTGTAGCTCCAGCTTTGAATTAAGCGAAGATACCAAAGAATGCGCCGACCAGACCGATCACCAGCAGCAGAGCGATGCAGGTAACGGGCTTCCAGTTCTTCTTCTTCATCAGGAAGAACAGGCCGAGGGTCAGAGCCAGAGGAATCAGCTTGGGCAGAACGCCATCCAGAATGCTCTGGATAACGATGGGGCTGTCGCCGTTCTCGATAACGGTAGCAACGGTGGTGCCGCCGTAGTTGGAGGTCAGAGCACCAACGATGAACACGCCCAGCATGGAAGCGGCACGAGTGAACTCCTTAGCGTTTGCAGTCAGGATGTCGATAGCCTTAGTACCCAGATTATAAGACCAGTACATCAGGAAGAAGCGGCAAGCAAACTGCACGATGTTGAAGATCAGCAGGAACATGATAGGACCAGCAAGCGATCCGTTTATTGCCATGTTCGATGTGATACCTGCGGTGATAGGAACCAGAGTGAACCAGAAGATTGCGTCGCCGATACCGCCCAGAGGACCCATAGCAGCAACACGCACGGCACGAATGGTTTCGATGTCGGCCTTCTGCTGTTCCAGAGAGAGGATGATGCCCATAACGAAGGTAACGAGGAAGGGGTGAGTATTGAAGAACTCAAGGTTATGCTCCATGGAGAGCTTCAGGTCTTCCTTGTTATCGCCGTGGATCTTTTCCAGACCGGGCAGGATGCAGTACAGCCAGCCGGCAGCCTGCATACGCTCGTAGTTGAAAGATGCCTGCAGGTTCAGGGAACGGAACACCATCTTATTCAGCGTAGCCTTATCCAAAGGCTTCGCGGGAGTCAGATTGTTGTAATGAGTTGCATTAGATGCCATCTTCGTCGTCGCCTCCATTCGCAGCAAAACCAGAACCAGCAGCCTGCTTGATAGCAACGCGAGTCTGGTAGTCGTACAGAGCAATAGCAATGCCCACAAATGCGATCAGCAGCAGAGCAGAGCCGGACAGTTCGGGGATGTAGCCGATGATGGTTGCCAGAGCAAAACCAGCAAAGTAGATGCCCCAGAACTCGTTGGACAGCATGATACGCAGCAGGGTTGCGAAACCGACGAAACGCATCATACCACCGGCAGCGCCCAGACCAGCCATGACCCATGCATACTTGGCGGCCAGGTTGCTCAGGGTAGTACCCATTGCAGAGCCGCCCAGCATACCGAGGGTGCAGACGATGGCGAACAGCAGGCCCAGAAGAGCCATTGCCAGATAGTTCAGACGGACAATGCCCTTAGTGTCGCCCTTTGCTGCCAGCTGGTCAGCCTTGGACATCATGGGGGACATGAGGGTGAACAGGAAGGTAACCATGTACTGGCCGATCAGAGCGAAGGGAACTGCCAGACCGACAGCAGCGGTGGTATCCAGATGAGAAGAAATTGCGAACACGGTAGCCATGACGCCGCCGATAACTGCGTTAGGAGGCTGAGCGCCGCCAACAGGCATGTTACCGATGGTCATCAGCTGGTAAGTACCGCCAACGATCAGACCGGTGGGGAGATCGCCCAAGATCGCACCGATGACAGCACCGGAAACGATAGGCTGGTACAGGGATTCCAAGAAATCAAACTGGTCGATGGCCACGATAAAGACCCACACAAAGACCAGAATGATCTGAAGTGCACTAAAGCCCATAATAAGTACTCCTTTTCAAGTATTTAGGAGAGCAGCCGTCTGTTTACTTGAACAGCTTGTCGGTGCTTTCCGCATGTTCGGTAGGAACACGACGAATCTCCAGTTCCACACCGAGTTCCTGCAGCCGCTTGAAAGCAGCCACATCGGAATCGTCAACTGCAACGGAACCTGCCACCTGACGCTTGCCGTCAGCCATGTGCATATTACCGATGTTGACTTTCTTGATGGGAACGCCACCCTCCACCAGCTTCACGACATCCTGCGGATTCTCGCAGACGATGAAGATCAGCTGCTTTGCGCTTGCCTTGTGGATGGTGTCGATCGTCTTTTGGATGGTCCAGTAGCGCATAGCTGCATATGAAGGAGCAGCCATGTTCATCAGGCCCTGACGCAGGCTGTTGCCAGCCACCTCGTCATTCGCCACCAGAATCAGGTTTGCGCCGATTGCGCCGCACCACTGCGTAGCAACCTGTCCATGAACCAGACGATTGTCGATTCGAGTTAGAACAATGTTCGGCATTTTTTTTATTCCTCCTTGAAATTTTTTGTCTGAGTTTCCAATTCAGAGTAACTACATTATAGGCGATATTTGAACAAATGTCTTTATATTTTTTAACAAAGTGTTTCTAAAAATCGGTTATTTTCGTGGCTTCTCATTACAAACTTCCAAAACTCGTCAGAAAAAGCTGGTAATATTGAACAAAAAATGTTATACTCAGTACAAGTTTGAGAGAAGGAGGATTCTGGATATGCAACGCGAAACTTCCAACGACAGCTTTCTGGAGTACGGCCAGACCTACCACGAACCCATCAGGCTCACACACCCTGACCTGATCCACCAGCATCAGACCGCCATCACCCGCCGCTATGTATCACAGTTCTATTGTTTTAACTGTGATACCTATATAGAGGTGCATGACGGCATCGGTGTTTTGCTGGTCTCCCATACGGCAAATACCGCCGATGTGCAAGAGTTTGCCATGAACCGGCTGATTCACATCAAGCCCAATGTCTATTTTGCGGTGGTTTCTACCACACAAAAGTTGGAATTCGAGCTGTATGCCGAGAGCAACTACTCTCTCCATTTTACCGATTTTCCTTCCCAGTATGAGTTCCTTGCGGTTCTGCCCCGTATTGAAATGCAGAAGATCTTGGGGTATTATTATAGAATCCGCACCCCGAATTACTGCTTTAAGGGTGAGCAGCATAACTTTTTTGAGTTGACGTATGTAGACGAGGGCGAACTCGAAACTGAGGTGGACGGAACACTGTACCAGCTGAAAGACAAGGAACTGATGATCTACGGTCCCGGTCAGTTCCACACCCAGTATACGGATGACAGCCACAACGCATCCTATATGACGGTGCTGTTCGATATGCGCAATCTGACCCCTGTGGAACAGGAGGTCTGGTACGATGCTCTGATCAACCGGGTGTTCCACTATGACCAGAAGATCAACTCCTTAATAAAAGCGTTCGTCCGGGAAAGCACAACCGGCATTCCTTATATGAACAGTCTGATGCTCTGTCTGTTGACTGAGATCATCATCCGGCTGCTGCAGGGAACCTATGCTTCTCCCATGAACCAGCCCAGTAATTCCGTGCACAAGAGTGCAATGGATGAACTGTTTGACCGGATCATTGCCTATATTGATGAAAACATCTACCTTCCTCTGACGATCCCGGAAATCTGCGAACACTTTTCGCTGTCGCGGACGGCGTTGCAGCTGATGTTCAAGAATTCCATCGACCAGTCCCCGAAAAAGTACATCAATGATAAAAAGCTGGAGAGAAGCTGTCAGATGCTGCTGGAAAACCGCTATACCATCAGTGAGATTTCCCTGCGGCTGGGCTACACCTCCATCCATTATTTTTCCAAGTCCTTTAATATGAAGTATCATATGTCGCCCAGTGAGTTTGTAAAGCAGAATCTTCAAAACAAAAAGTGAAAGGAATCCCTCTATGAATATTGGAATGGTTGGAACAGGCTCTATCGCCCACACGATGGCAAAGGAGTTTGCGCGTCCTACAACAATGCCTGTTGTGGCCGTGTGTTCTCGCAACGCAGACACTGGGATTGCAATGGCCCATGAGTTTCATATTCCCATTCCCAAGGTCTATACCGAATACGATGAAATGCTTGCGGACTCGGAAGTGGAACTGGTGTATATCGCCACTCCCAACAGCCTGCACTTTGAGCAGGCCAAGGCTGCGCTGCTGGCCGGAAAGCACGTTCTCTGCGAAAAGCCCATCGTCCCCACCTTGGCACAGCTGGATGAACTGCTCGGCCTTGCGGAAGAGCGCCATTTGCACCTGCTGGAGGCTATTACGACCATCGACCATCCGAACTATGGTATGGCAAAGCTGTTTGCAAAGGAGATTGGTGACATCAAGACGGTATCCTGCACCTTCTGCCAGTATTCCAGCCGGTATGATGCCTTTATGAATGGGCAGACTCCCCCTGTGTTCGACCCTGCATACTGCGGCGGAGCCTTGATGGACCTCAATATTTATAATATCTATTTTGTGGTGGGGCTTTTTGGCGACCCGAAAGCCGTCCACTATTACCCGAACCGGCACGCCAACGGCATCGACACCAGCGGCATCCTGATTCTGGAATACCCGGATTTTGTCTGCCAGTGTACGGCTGCAAAGGATTGCTCTGCGCACAACAGTGCCCAGATCATTGGCACCGAGGGCAGCATTCTCATCGAGCCGGGCAGCAGCAACTGTCAGAAACTTGTTGTCACCCGAAAAGGAAAAGAGCCCTACGTCAGTGATATCTCCGATACGCCTTGGTGGTTTGAAGCTCTTAGCATCTCCAACTTCCTGATTGTTCCGCAGGATACCGTCAAAGAGCGGCGCATTCGTGCAATGAGATCGGCGGTAGCCGTACTGGAAGCCGCCCGGAAAGACGCCCACCTCGACTTCTAACCGTAAAATACAAATCTTTCACCGTTTTTTACTCTTGATAAATTAGTAACGACTATCTATAATAATGGTGGATGTTTGTATATCCTATCTGCCGTTACGAACAATCAGCTCTTACAAGGCAGAGTAAATGATACGAAGGTAAATGTTTCAGGAGGGTAATTATGGCTTTAGTCACTACCAAAGAACTGATGCTTGATGCTCAGAAGAACCATTATGCAATCGGCGCATTCAATGCAGAGAACATGGAGATGGTTCAGGCCATCATCGCTGCTGCAGAGGAACTGCGTGCACCCGTTATCGTCCAGACCACTCCGGGTACTCTGAAGTACGCTTCTCCGGCTATGTTCCATGCCATGGTCGCAGCTGCCGCTTCCGAGGCTACTGTTCCTGTTGTGATGCACCTTGACCACGGCAGCAGCTACGAGCTGGCTATGAAAGCATTCCGTGCAGGCTACACCTCTGTGATGATCGATGGTTCTCACCATGTTTTCGAGGAAAACATCGAGATCACCAAGGAAGTTGTTCGTGCCTGCCATGCAGCCGGCATCCCTGTGGAAGCTGAGCTGGGCAAGGTCGGCGGCAAGGAAGATGATCTGGACGGCGGCAATGGCAATGGCTACACCGTTCCTTCCGAAGCTGCTGAGTTCGTAGAGCGCACCGGTGTGGATTCTCTGGCTGTTGCTATCGGCACTGCACACGGCGTTTACAAGGGAACCCCGAAGCTGGACATCGACCGCCTGAGCGAGATCCGCAAGGTCGTTTCTGTTCCTCTGGTGCTGCATGGCACCTCCGGTGTCCCGGATGATGCCGTCCGTGAGTGCGTTGCCCGCGGTATGTGCAAGGTGAACTATGCCACCGATCTCCGCATCGCATTCAGCAAGGGTCTGAAAGAATATCTTGCAGGCGATCCCGAAGCATTTGACCCGAAGAAGTACAGCGCAGTTGGTCGTGAGCAGGTCAAGGAGTACGTCATGAGCAAGATCCTTGTTTGCGGCAGCAACGGCAAGGCATAATTTAGTATTCATCCGTCTTAACCCATATAAGACATTCTTCCTTAAGGATTGGAGCCGGTGCTCTTCGGAGCATCGGCTCTAATTCTTTTTTCACTTACAAAGACAGAACCCCCGCAGCGGTATGGCAAACCGCTGTGGGGGTTCTATCATGGAAAGAAGAGGTCTTGGATGACTTGTTAAGAATGTAAAAGGACAGGCAGGAGGCCGCGCAGCACTCACTGCCTGTCTTTTTACGCATGGGATAGAGGGTCTCTTGGCAAATGAAGATATTTATGGAAGTCTTGTGTGCGAATGAAGGGAAGACACACAAGATCAACGCTATTAAAATACCAAAGCAATTATTTTACGATGCTCTGGACGGCATAACGGGAAATAGTAATAACGATCTTCGGTGCAACTTCCACACGGAGAGTATCTTCATCCTCCATGCTTACGATCTTGCCGTAGATGCCACCGGCAAACATAATGCGGGAGCCGACCTTCATGTCCGTATGGACTTCGCCAAGCTCCTTGCGCTTATTGCGCATATTCTTGGCAGAGATAGCATACAGGATGAGACCGATTACACCCATAATGACTGCCAGTGTAACGCAGGTCCAAAGAATTACTTCCCAATTGATCATTGTTTAGATTCCGTCGCTTTCATCAGATTCGGCTTCTTCGGCAGGAGCCTGTAACTCAAAGATTACCATACAATCCTTGCCGGTGTCAACCAGTTCTTCTGCAAGAGAGCGAGGATCATCTTCCATATCCAGCATCGTAACCGCAGTAACGATCATCGGCAGATTCGTGCCGGAAATGACCTCGATCTTCTGATCGGGTCGTGCGTACTTGCACTCAACTGCGGTCTTGAAAGGAGAGCCACCCGGCAGATCGGACAGAACCACGACACCATCGCAGGTGCGGAACTCATCGAATGCGGCGTTGAACTTCTCCGCCAGCTGCTCCGGGGACATACCCTCTTCAAAGTTGATGTAGCGGACGTACTCGTTCTCGCCAGCGATCATCTGAGCGGAAGTGTGGATGCCATCAGCAAAATGGCCGTGGCCGGTAACTACCAAACCGATCATGTTCGTTGCCCTCCTGATTTTTTAATTACTTCAGCGTGTACGGATACAGGGTGACACCCTTGACAACACGGTTCACCTCACCAGTGGGGCAGGGGTTGTCCGGGGTAATGCCCAGAGACAGAGACTTCATCAGAGCGATGGTCTGAGCAAACAGGATGAAGTCCAGACCCAGCAGAACGTTCTCCATGTCCTGACCGATCTTGATCTGGATGGGGTAATCTGCCAGCTCCTCAATGCCTTCGCAATCGTGGTTGTAAACAACAGCGATCTTGTTGCCCTTGCGCTGATGTGCCATCTCCTTGACCAGATCCAGCTCATAGCGGCGGCGGTACTCATCGTCGCTCAGATATGCGATGGTCAGGGTGTTATCATCAATGATGGACTTGGGACCGTGACGGAAGCCCAGCTCGGAATCGTACATGGTAGCGACCTTGCCGGCAGTCAGCTCCAGAGTCTTCAGTGCGGACTCCTGTGCAACGCCCTTCAGACCGATGTTGCCCAGATAAACGATACGGTTGTAATCGAACTCGTCCACGATCTTCTGGAGTTCACCGAACTGGTCATCGAGGAAGTGCTGACCTGCAACGGCCAGCTTCTCGACCTCGGCAGTGATCTCATCCAGCTTGTCCAGATTCAATGCCAGATAGGTTGCCAGATACATATTGCTGTAGCTGGAGGTCATGGCGAAGGACTGGTCATGGGTCTCCGGGGTCAGGTTGATAGCGAAGCAGTTCTTGCGGCTTGCAGCCATCTTGGACAGAGTGCCCTCGTGGTTGCAGGTCACGAACAGGTGGTACAGGTTCTGGCAAACGACCTCTGCTGCTTCCACGTTGCCCAGAGACTCAGGAGAGTTGCCGGAACGACCAAAGTTCACCAGCAGGGTGGGCTTGGTGCGGGACAGAAAGTTCTCCGGGGAGGGAACGATATCGGTAGAAGCGTAGGACTTGACCTTGTAATTGTACTTGGGATTCAGAGCCTGGAACAGGGAGTTGCCAACGAACTCGCTGGTGCCTGCGCCGACCAGAACGATGTCGAAGTCATCCTGCTTGACGACCTGATCGATAAAAGCCTGCAGCTCATCTTTGCAGCCAGCCAGCTGTGCGCAGGTCTTGCGCCAAGTTGCAGGCTGCTGATAGATCTCGTGTGCAGTAAAAGTGGAAGATGTTTCCTTCATCTTCTCATCAGTCAAATTAAAAATGCTCATCTTTTTCTACCTCCTAATCGGTTGGTATTTTGTCCGAATCACAGACAGGGATCACCAATGCGCACTCTCCCTGCCTTTCTGTTATATCACACCCCAATGGCAGAAAACAAGGGGGCAACTGAAAGCCATAACTTTTAGTTTGAAAAATGCAAACCGAAGCCGTGTTTTCTCTGCTGACCGACCATTTTTTGGCCATGTTTGCCGAAACAAGTAACAAGTCGATTGAAAATTATAAATATTTTTCCGAAAGAATGCGGTATAATGGCACAAGGGTAATTCACTCGGAAGGAGGACAATTCAGATGATAATTCAAAGTAAAAAAGTATGGATCGCTGATCAGTTTGTGCCTGCTGCTATTGAGGTCAAAGATGGTAAGATCGTCGGCATTTTCCCCTATGGGGCAAAGGATGTAGATGACGATTACGGTGACAAGCGTATCGTCCCCGGCTTTATGGACATCCACTGCCACGGTGCCTATGAGTTTGACACCAACGATGCAAACGAGGAAGGTCTGCGTTACTGGGCAGAGCATATCGTTTCGGAGGGCGTGACCAGCTTTCTGGCTACCACTATCACCCAGAGCGTTGAGGTTCTGACCAATGCCGTTGCCAACGTTGCCCGTGTCATGGAGGGCGGCTACGACGGTGCCGAGATCCTTGGCATCCACTTCGAGGGTCCTTATCTGGACATGAAGTACAAGGGCGCACAGCCGGAGCAGTTCATTGCAAAACCCAGCGTAGAGCAGTTCAAGCACTATCAGGAAGCCGCACACGGCCATATCCGCTATGTTACGCTGGCTACTGAACAGGACGACAACTTTGAACTGACCCGCTACCTGACTTCGCAGGGTATCGTTGTCAGCATCGGTCACAGTGCTGCCACCTACGAGCAGGCAGTCATGGCTTATGCCAATGGCGCACGCTCCATGACCCATGTCTATAATGGTATGACACCCTTCAACCACCGCGCAAACGGTCTGGTGGGTGCAGCATACCGCATCCGCACCATGTACGGTGAGATCATCTGCGACGGCTGCCATTCCACCCCGGCTGCTCTGAACAACTACTTTATGAGCAAGGGTCCCGACTATTCTATCATGATCTCCGATGCGCTGATGGCAAAGGGCACCCCCGTGGGCAGCAAGTACATCTTCGGCGGCAACGAGATCGTGATCTACCCGGACGGCAGTGCACACCTGACCTCTACCGGCGGTCTGGCTGGCTCTACCCTGAACATCAACAAGGGCTTGAAGATCCTTGTCGAGGATGCAATGGTACCGTTCAACTATGCGCTGAACGCCTGCACCATCAACCCGGCGCGCTGCCTGCATCTGGATGACCGCAAGGGTTCCATTCAGGTGGGTAAGGATGCCGACCTTGTGGTGCTGGAGGACAACTACGATGTGCTCCAGACCTATTGCAAGGGTCAGGCAAAGCTGTAAGATCTTGATTCAATAAAAAGGAGAATAGAAATGAAACATCCCCTTCAGGAAATGATGGATAAGCGCCGTGAGGGCATTCGCTGCGGCATCCCCTCTTATTGCAGTGCCAATGAACTGGTAATCGAGATCGCCCTGCGCCGTGCAAAGGAGCGCAACATCCCTGTTCTGATCGAGGCAACCGCCAATCAGGTCAACCAGTTTGGCGGCTACACCGGCATGAAGCCCGCTGATTTCTATCAGATGGTCCTGAAAATGGCAAGCGACATCGGTCTGCCCGAAAACATGATGATTCTTGCAGGCGACCACCTCGGACCTCTGACTTGGCAGAAGCTGCCGGAGTCCGAAGCAATGGAAAACTCCGTGGAGCTGGTTTACCAGTATGCACGCGCCGGCTTTACCAAGATTCATCTGGATACCAGCATGAAGGTTGCAGACGACCCGGAAGGTCTGCTCCAGACCGAGGTCATCGCTCGCCGTGGCGCAAAGCTGTACAAGGCTGCCATGAAGGGCTACGAGGAACTGAAAGCTGAGAAGCCGGATGCAATGCGCCCGGTGTTCGTTATCGGCAGCGAAGTGCCCATCCCCGGTGGTGCAACCGAGGCAGAGGATACGCTGGCTGTCACCAAGCCCGAAGCATTCCGCGATACCGTTTCCACCTATCAGCGCGTCTGGACTGAGGAAGGCGTTGGCGAGGGCATGAAGGACGTTATCGCAGTCGTTGTCCAGCCCGGTGTGGAGTTTGGCGATGAGCAGGTGTTCGACTACAACCCTGCCGCAGCCGTTGACCTGTGCGCCGCTCTGAAGGAGTTCCCCGACATCTGCTTCGAGGGTCACTCTACCGACTACCAGACCGCAACTGATCTGTACAACATGGTTACTGATGGTATTGCTATCCTGAAGGTCGGTCCTGCTCTGACCTTTGGTCTGCGCGAGGCTCTGTTCTCTCTGAGCATGATGGAAAAGGAGCTGGTGCCGGAAGAAAAGCGTGCCAACTTCATCGAAACGCTGGATCAGGTCATGCTGGCTTCCCCTGCAAACTGGGAAAAGCACTACCACGGTGACGAAAAGCATCTGGCACAGTGCCGCAAGTACAGCTACTCTGACCGTGCCCGCTACTACATCGGTCAGCCGGAAGTCGTTGCAGCCATGAACAAGCTGTTCGACAACCTGCGCGAGTACCCCATCCCCATGAATATGCTGCACCAGTATATGCCCATCAGCTATGCCAAGATCCGTGAGGGTCAGCTGAAGCTCGACCCTCGTGAGCTGGCTATGGACGGCATTGTGCAGTTCATGCTGGACTACGAGAGCGCCGTCTGATCTGTCCTTTTTGCACGCTAAAGAAGAAGGAAATGAAGGAGAACCCATGAAACAGTTTACTTATACCATCAAGGACGAACTTGGCGTCCACGCCCGCCCCGCCGGTCTGCTGGTCAAGCTGGCAAAGAAGTATGCCAGCAAGGTCACCATTGAAAAAAATGGCAAGACCTGTGATATGCGCAAGCTGATGGCAGTCATGGGACTTGGCATCAAGCAGGGCGAAACCATCACCGTCACGGTTGAGGGTGAGGATGAGACCGTCGCCGCAGAAGAAATTGCTGCATTCCTGAATGAGAACGTTTGATCGTCTCACCTGATTTGACATCCACGGTAGCAGATTCCTCCTGCTAAAACTGCCCGGAACGATAGGAGAAGGTCGTTCCGGGCAGTTTTTTGTGTTATGCAATAAAAAAGGACAGCAACACGCCCGTTGACGCATCTGATTCAAGGCATTATAATCGAAGTATGGCAAAGTCTATCGAAGAGCAGGAGCGAAGAAAGTATGGAGCATAGTCACCCCGATCGCACCTACAAAAAGAGCCGCTTTCAGCAGGAGCTGGAGCAGAGCGTCTCCCGTAAGCTGATCTCAAGCCTGCTGCTGGGATGTCTTTTGTTCTGCATTGCAATCGCTGCTGTGAATGCTCTCAACCAGAACGCCCGACGAGAAGACCATCTGGAGAGTGTCGCCGCCACCTTCAATGAGGTGTACAATAACACGTCAGCCTTTCTGCTGGACGCTGGACACACCGAGCTATTCCTCTCCGAGCTGCGGAATGATCAGGACAATCTGCGCTATCTTATCAGCCAGTACAACGTCTCGGCTCCTGTGGAGATACAGCTCATCCTTACCGACTCTGAGGGAAATGTTCGGTTCACAACCTTTTCGGAGGGAAAGATGAATCTCCACCGGCAGGAATTTAACAGCATCGCCGTGGAAAACGCCTGCCATCTTATGCGGACCGTCTACACCACGGTCTACCACTTCCGAGCCAACAGCTCAGAATACGTTATGATACATCCGCTCTACCGGGATGGCGAATATCAGGGTGCTGCGGCAGTCTATCTGAATGAGAACGACTGGACAAAACTGTTTAGCCAGTACCAGTACGATGCTATCCTTACCAAATCCAACGGTGATGTCATTGCCTGTTCTAGTTCCTTCTTCCTCTCCCAAAAGAACGCCAACAAGTATCTGCCCGCCGATGCAGCGCAATATGTGCGAGTGAACGGGAACCGCTATCTGCGCAACAGCCGCTCGCTGGAAAACGGCACGGTGTTGGCTTACTCCTTCATCTACTCGCCCACGAATTACAGTTACCTTTTCGTGGGTCTGCTCTTGATCGTACTGCTGGGACTGAGTTGGGCGGCAATATTCGCCCGCATTATGCACGCTATGACTGAGCAGATGGTAAAGTCGGTGGACACCCTCGTGCGGGAGATCCGCATCATCCGAAAGGAGGACCCTGATCACATCATCGAGATCGACACCGGCGATGAGATCGAGGAGATCGCCCATCAGGTCAACAAGATGGTTCGCAGCATTCAAGAGCTGAGCCAGCGCAACATCGCTCTTGCCGAAGTGAACAACCGGATGGAGATGCAGAATCTTCAGGCGCAGATCAATCCCCACTTTATTTATAATACGCTGGACAATATCCGCTATCTTATCCCGACAGACCCCCAGCGAGCCCAGCAGCTGATCGGACGGTTTATCGGCATCCTGCGCTACAGCATCAACAACACAAAGCACAATGTCCCTGTTAAAGATGATCTGAAATATCTGCAGGATTACCTTGTGATCCAGTCCACCCGCTTCGGTGCAAATTTCTCCTACGAGATCGACATCGACGACGCCTGCATGGAGTTCATCATCCCGAAGCTGCTTTTACAGCCCTTGCTGGAAAACAGCATCAAATATGGATTCCAGAAGAAGCCACGCATCCATATAAGGGTACGGGGCTGGCTGGGGGAGGATGCGCTCTATTTCACGGTAGAGGATAACGGCGGAGGCGTGGACGAGACAATGCTGGAACAGCTGCGAGACATTCTGCGCTCGGATGAAGTGAACATCGAGCACAATGGTCTGCAGAACATCAACCGTCGCATCTGGCTGGGCTACGGCGGTGACAGCGGACTCACCATCGACAGCACCGAGGGCGAAGGTTTCACGGTGAAACTCAAACTCCGGCTGGGAGGAATGTAAACCATGTATCGCGTTCTATTGGTAGAAGATGAAGAAATCATCCGCAAGGGCATTCGTTACTCGGTACCGTGGGAGGAGTGCGGCTGCTCGGTGGTGGGCGAGGCAGAGAATGGGGCAGTAGGTGAAGAAAAGATCGCTGAACTGCAGCCTGACATCGTTATTACCGACATTACCATGCCGGTAAAAAACGGTCTTGAGATGATCGCCGACACCCGAGAGAAATTCAACTATATTGCCATCATCCTGACAGGCTACTCGGAGTTCGAGTACGCCCAGCAGGCCATTCGGAACGGCGTATCGGATTATGTGCTCAAACCCCTCGACATGGATGAGATGCGTACTGCGCTGGAGAAGGCTGTCCGCCTTGCGGGGGATAACCAGTACCTCCAACAGCGGGAGGACGAGACAGAGGCCGTCCGCAGCCGGACAGCTCTGCCGCCATTAAGCGAAGATAAGGTCACTGACCCGCTGGTGCTACGCATCGTAGCCTATCTGAAAGAGAATTACAAGAGCAAGATAACACTTGCTGACCTTCAGGAACAGTTCCACTACTCGGAACGGTACATCAACCAGAAGTTTCAAAAAGAGCTTGGCACAACGGTCATTGACTACCTCAACCGCTGCCGTATTCAGAACGCTCTGGATCTCATCCGGAAAGGAAAACTGCCCATCTCCCAAATCGGCTGGGAGTGCGGCATTGGTGAGTACAAATATTTTAACCACGTTTTCAAAAAATACATAGGCTGCTCGGTGCGGGAGTACCAGAGCACCTTGAAATAAGTGTCTATGAAAAAATACCGAACAGCCATTGTTCGGTATTTTTTCCATTTGTTCTGCAATTTGAGTATTATTTTTGTGCTAGAAGCATTAAAATGGGACTATCGAAAAGTTTCAAGTAAAAAATGGAGGTTTTTACTATGAAAAAGATTTCTCGTCGTTCGTTCCTGATGGCTACCGGTGTTATCGCAGCTTCTGCTGCTCTGAGCGCTTGCGGCGGCTCCTCCGCCAGCACCTCTTCTGCCGGTTCTACCGCTGCTTCCACTGCCGCTTCTGGTTCTGCTGCACAGGGCGGCGGCGACCTCGTGATCTACTCGCCCAACTCTGAGGGCCTGCTGAACGCCACCATTCCTCTGTTTGAGGAGAAATACGGCGTCAATGTCGAGCTGATTCAGGCCGGCACCGGCGAACTGGTCAAGCGTATCCAGTCCGAGAAGAACGATCCCTACGCAGATGTCCTGTTCGGCGGTTCTTGGTCGCTGATGTACACCAACGAAGATCTGTGGGAACCGTATGTTTCCGCCAACGATGCAAACGTCCTCGATGCTTACAAAAACAAGTGCGGCTTCATCACCGGCAACGTGCTGGATGGCAGCGTCCTCATCGTCAACACCGATCTCATCGGTGACATCAAGATCGAGGGCTACGAAGATCTGCTGAATCCGGCTCTGAAGGGTAAAATCGCCACTGCCGACCCCTCCAATTCCTCTTCCGCTTTCGCTCACCTGACCAATATGCTGCTTGCAATGGGCGGCTACGAGGACGATAAGGCATGGCAGTACGTCCACGACCTGTTTGAGAATGTGGACGGCAAGATCTGCGAAAGCTCCAGCGGCGTTTACAAGGGAGTTGCCGATGGTGAGTATGTGGTGGGTCTGTCCTATGAGGACCCCTGTGCACAGCTGGTTCTGGATGGCGCACCTGTCAAGATCGTTTACATGAAGGAAGGTACCGTCTTCCTGCCTGCTTCTGCCACCATCATCAAGGGCGCAAAGAACATGGACAACGCCAAGCTGTTCATCGACTTCATCCTGAGCGAGGAAGTCCAGAACATCTGGGGCAGCACCCTGACCAACCGTCCTGTTATGAAGGACGCTGCCACCAACGATGCCATGACCCCGATGACAGACATCAATGTCATCGAAGAGGACATCCCCTACGTCAGCGCCCACAAGTCCGAGCTGGTGGACAAATACACTGAGATCTTCACCGATCTGCAGAGCAAGTAATTCAAAGGGCAGCAGGAGGCTAGTATGAGCAGAATATCAGTCAAAGACGCAGTAAAGCGCTACGGGAATAATACGGTCATCCCGGACCTGAATCTGGAGATCGGAGATGGTGAGCTGTTCACCCTGCTGGGTCCCTCCGGCTGCGGCAAGACCACCCTTCTCCGTATGATCGCAGGCTTCAACTCCATTGAGGGCGGCGACATCTTCTTCAACGAGAAGCGCATCAACGATATGGACCCCAGCAAGCGCAACATCGGCATGGTGTTCCAGAACTATGCCATCTTCCCGAACCTCTCCGTCCGGGACAATGTGGCATTCGGTCTGAAAAACCGCAAGGTGGACAAGACCGAGATCAAGAAGCGGACGGATGAGTTTCTGAACCTGATGCAGATCATGCAGTATGCTGACCGTATGCCCAATCAGCTTTCCGGTGGTCAGCAGCAACGTATCGCACTGGCTCGTGCACTGGTCATCTCGCCGGATGTGCTGCTGATGGACGAGCCCCTTTCCAATCTAGACGCAAAGCTCCGTGTCGAGATGCGCAGCGTCATTCGCCACACCCAGAAGAGCGTGGGCATCACCACCGTGTATGTCACCCACGATCAGGAAGAGGCAATGGCCATCAGTGATCGTATCGCCGTTATGAAGGACGGCGTCATCCAGCACGTTGGCACCCCCCGCGACATCTACCAGCGCCCGAAGAATGTCTTCGTTGCCACCTTTATCGGTCGCACCAACATCGTGAATGCCCACGTCAAGGACGGCATCATCACCTTTGCCGACGGCTATCATGAGCACATCGACGCTCTGGACAAGGCTGCCGAGCAGGATGTGCGCTGTTCCATCCGCCCGGAGGAGTTCATTATCTGCAAGGACGGCACCGATGGCATCCACGGCACCGTGCAGGAGTGCACCTACCTCGGTCTCAACACCCACTACACCATTGACACCGATCAGGGTGACTCGGTGGAGATCGTGGAGGAGTCCTCCATTGGCGAAGGTCTCAAGAAGGGCGAGAAGGTGCTGCTGAAGGTCAAGAAAGAGAAGATCAACGTCTTTACCAAGGACGGTGGTACCAATCTCATCAGGAGCGACGCTTATGAAAAACAATAATAAGTTCCGTCTTGATGTCTGGGGAGCCATTACGCTGGGGACCATCGCACTCTATGCACTGTTCCTGCTTTACCCCATGGCGTACCTGATCCGACAGTCTGTGCTGGACCCCGACACCGGCGGCTTCACGCTGGCTTATTTCACCAAGTTCTTTTCCAAGAGTTACTATTTCGAGACCCTGATCAACAGCTTCAAGGTGTCCATCACAGCGACGGTGCTCTCCATCGCCATTGGCACCCCACTGGCATACCTGTTCACGATCTTTAAGATCAAGGGTAAGTCGGTGCTGAATATCCTCATTGTGGTGGCATCTATGTCAGCTCCCTTCATCGGGGCCTACTCATGGATCCTGCTGCTGGGTCGCAGCGGTGTCATCACCACCTTCTTCAAGAACCTCGGCATCGCCATCCCGGACATCTATGGCTTCGGCGGCATCGTGCTGGTCATGACGCTCCAGCTGTTCCCGCTGGTGTTCCTCTACGCCAAAGGTGCACTGAAGAACATCGACAACTCCCTTATCGAGGCTGCTGAGAACCTCGGATGCTCTGGCATCGCCTGCTTCTTCAAGGTTGTCGTGCCCCTTATCATGCCCACCCTGCTGGCTGCGGCTCTGCTGGTGTTCATGCGCTCCTTTGCAGACTTCGGCACCCCGATGCTGATCGGTGAGGGCTACCGTACCTTCCCTGTTGTCCTTTACACCGAGTTCATCAACGAGGTGGGCGGCAGTGATGGCTTTGCAGCCGCTATCGCCGTCATCGCTATCGTCATCACCACGCTGGTGTTCCTCGTCCAGAAGTACGTTTCCAACAAGAACGCCTTCGCTCTGAACAGTATGCACCCCGTGGAGGAGCGGGAGGCTCGCAAGGGCATCAACGCTCTGGTGCATCTGGTCGTCTACCTTGTAGTGGGCATCGCCATCATGCCGCAGGCCTACGTTATCTACACCTCGTTCAAGAACACGCAGGGTAAGATTTTTGTGGACGGCTATTCGCTGCAGAGCTACCAGACCGCTATCGGCAAGCTGGGTCGCAGCATTCAGAATACCATCATCATCCCCCTGTTGGCACTGGTCGTCATCGTGCTGCTGGCTGTTCTCATCGCTTATCTGGTGGTGCGCCGCCGCAATGCCCTGACCAACGTGGTGGACATCCTCTCGATGATTCCCTACATCGTGCCCGGCACGGTCCTTGGCATCGCACTGCTCATCGGCTTCAATAAGCCCCCGCTCCTCATCAGCGGCACCATGCTCATCATGGTGGTGGCACTCATCATCCGGCGTCTGCCCTATACCATCCGCTCGTCGGTGGCTATCCTGCAGCAGATTCCCATGAGCATTGAAGAAGCTGCCATCTCGCTGGGCGCTTCCAAGATGAAGGCATTCTTCCGCATCACAGTGCCCATGATGGCCTCCGGCATCATCTCTGGTGCCATCCTGAGCTGGGTCACCATGATCAGTGAACTGTCCACCGCCATCATCCTGTATACCGGCAAGACCAAAACCCTGACGGTAGCAATCTATACCGAGGTCATCCGCGGCAACTACGGCACTGCAGCCGCATTGTCCACCATTATGACCATCCTCACCGTCATTTCTCTGCTGGCTTTCAGCAAGCTCAATGGCGGCAAGGATATCAGTCTTTAAGTAGTTTCCCCATTCTCCTTCAATCACTGAGTTTCCAAAACCGGGCTGTTTCTCAGTAACGCAAATAGCCCCCAACGGAAAAATGAGACAGGCTTCCCGAAAGGTGGGTCGCCTGTCTCATTTTTGTTGTAAGTTGGACGCTTAGGGACTTTAAGCCTTTGCAATCCTGAAAAGATGTTCCGATTCGGCACGGTTCAGAACTTTTTAATGACCCACAGAATCAGGATGATGGCAATTGCCACGGCAAGCGTGATCAGGAAGCTGTGGTCTTTCTTTCCGTTTTCCGGTTCGGCAGGCTCTGACGGCTTTTGCTCCTGTTTCAAAGAGAGGATGCCATCCCCCAGCCGCTTCTTTTTGGGGTTATTGTTGCGGCGGTAGATGCGGTTCAGCGTTCCCATGTAGCGGCTGTAATCCACGGGTGCCGAATCCTGATGCGAGGTGGTTTCCGGTTTCTTGTTTTCTTCCATAATCGTGGTGTCCTTTCCGTCCGTTCAGCAGGTGCTGTATTTCTTTTATTATAACATATCATCTGCAAAAAATCTTGTTTTTCTATCGGGATTTTAAGAGCATCCTTTATTATTTTTCTCATGATAGCCGTTTTCGTTCCGCCAATAGACAGCGTTCGCTTTGTATGCTAGACTAGGTGTATCAAAATGTCAGGAGGTAGGTGTTTTATGAACTGTCCAATTTGTCATGCTGAAATGGTTTTGGATTACAAAATCAAGATTGAAAACGGTATTCTCTTTAACTTGGTCACGATCAAAAAGAAAAACGACCAGAAAAAAGTAAAAGCGGCATTCTGTCCTTCCTGCGGTAAGATCGAATTGTACACTGACATTCCTTCCGCTGAAAAAGAATAAACATATCCAGTTTCCGGGATGCTGAAACAATGCTCCCGGATAGGAGGTAGAGAACCCATGCACTTTACAACTGTTACTGCGAATCCCTGCATTGACCGCACGATTCAGGTGGATTCCGTCAACCTTGGTCATAGCCATCGTGTACAGAAAACGATTTGCGACTTTTCCGGCAAGGGCATCAATGTTTCGCTGGCACTTGCCCAGCTTGGAATGCCGGTCAAAAGCGTCTGCCTGAGCCATTCAGATGGAGAAGCAGCGGATTTCTTCAAGCAAAGAGATATGGATGCAGAGCTTATCCCCGTCCCCGGAAATGTCCGTATCAATATCAAGCTGTTTGAAACATCTACGGGCTGCATGACGGAGTTCAACGAAAAGGGCACTCCTCTACATCCCGAAACTGCCGTGGATGTTATTCGCGCTGTCAAAAATGTTCTGCCCACAACATCGGTGCTGATCCTCGGCGGCAGTGTGCCTCCGGGCTTCCCTGACGATTTCTACTATGAACTGGGCAAAAGCGCACAGGAATATGATGTGCCCTTTATTTTGGACGCATCGGGTCCGCTGCTCCTGAACGGAATGGAGGCGGCTCCTGTTCTGATTAAACCCAACGAAGAAGAATATTATGCCACTTTTGGCGTTCATCCCAGTGTGACGCAGGAGTTCTGCGCAAGCTATCGTCAAATCCTCATGGAGCACAACATCGCCTACGGCGCAGTTTCTCTTGGAGAAAAGGGTGCGTTGCTGGTCACGCCGGAGGCTGCATGGTATTCAGAACCTGTCTCGGTGGATGTAAAGGGCGTTCAAGGTGCGGGAGATTCCATGGTATCCGGTTTTGCCTATGCAATCGCCAAACAGCACACGCAAGGCGACCAGCTGCTTAAAATGGCAGTTTCCTGTGCACACGCTTCTCTGGAACTTCCCGGTACACAAATGTGCACCATGTCAGGCGTGGAAAAAAGATTCCCGCTGACACCTGTTAAGCAGCTCTGCACGTTTTAATTTGAATCCGCTTTCTTACAGCCACCGGTTTTGTCTTGACCGGTGGCTTTTGTTATATCTCGCAATTGCAGAAGCCTGAACACAAAAAGACCACCAGTCGAAAAAACGGCTGGTGGTTTTACTTACTTATGATGAATCATCGGAAGCTGCTTGACCTTATTTCCGACTTTTTTGCGTTCCAGCGAGAACACCATGTCTGGAGTGCGCTCAAAAAATCCTATATCACGCCGCCAGCTCGTGCCACATTTGCAGTGGAACAGGCCAATGAACTGCTGCTTCATTTTACGTCCGCAGTTCGGACAAACTCGTTTGCTGGCTCCCATAATAGTTTACTGGAGCTTGGCGATAATTTCATCGGCAGACATACCGCTGGCAAGCAGCTTTTTCAATACAGATTCTGCTTCAGCTTTCTTAGATTCTTCAGCGGCCTTTTTTTCGGCTGCAACCTTTTTTGCCTCTGCTTTAGAAAGATCCTTTGTTGCAACCTTCAACGCAGATTTTTTACTTTTCAGCTGGTCTTTCAGTGCGCTGATGTTGTCAGACAGCGCGGCGATCTCGGTTTCAATTTGTTCCTTGGCTGCGGTCTTTTCAGCAACAACAGCCGCATAGTCAATATTTGCTTTCTTAGTACGCACTGCATTCTTGCTTCCTTTTGGTCTAGCCATAATAGTCCCTCCATCTAGTATTGGAATTTAGCTATAAGTATATTCTTTCTGCCTCGAAATGGCAATACTCTTTCACTTCTTAAACGCTATATGTGGATGGTGAGTCAATGCTCTCACTACTCCGAAACTTCGTACTTTTTATACGGCGAAAAGGATTATAATTTTCTGCGTAGTACGGTATAATAGGCGAAAAGTTTACTGTACGAAAGTGAGGAGTGGCGGTGGACAACATTCTGAATACCATAACCGCCTACCGTGAAGAGCGCAAATGGTCGCTTTACGATTTAGCAACTCATGCAGAAATGAAATCGACCACCATTTCCACATGGTACAACAACAATGCGACCCCGACCATTCCTTCGCTTGTAAAGATCTGCGATGCCTTTCAGATCACGCTTTCTGAGTTTTTTGCAAAGGCAGAGGGAAGTGAGTCTACCCCGGTGGTACTTACACCTCAGCAAATGCAGCTTATTGATCGGTGGTCGGTGCTGCGCCCCGACCAGCAGGAGGCCGTACTGAATTTACTAAATACGATTCCCTGATTCTACATGGATAGTAATAGGGGTTATCCCTTTTTCTATCATGGAAGATGTAACTTACATTTTCCATGCTCCGCCCACCTTGCCATCATCGACAAAGAAAGGACGAAGAATCATGAAAAAGAAATTGATTGAGTACAAACCCAGCCCCGGCAGTCAAGTGCGCTGCCGCCGATTGTCTGTCTGTTCTCCGGCCCTGTGGTGTGGCGATTGGCTGCGCTGCTCTGTGGTCGGAGGGCTGGCTTATGTACTTTGATTCTTACATCACAGGAAAACGCATCCAGCAGCTGCGCAAAACCAAAGGCTTAACGCAAGAGCAATTTGCCGTAAAGCTGAATATCAGTGACCGCCATTTGGGAAAGATCGAACGAGGGGAAGGCACTGCTTCCATAGATTTGTTGGTAGAAGTAGCCATTTCACTGAACACCACTCTGGACTTTTTGATTCTTGGCGTATTGGACACTCCACGGGAAAGGGAGCTTAATGCACAGATCAAAAAGCAGCACCAGAAAATCCAGATCTTCAAAAATAAGCTGAGTAATCTTATTGACGAGCTGGATACATCTGCATCTGTATAACCACCATAAAGAAGTCGAGAAGCGATTCTCGGCTTCTTTTTTTGTGCCATTTTTTCTGACGTATCTACGAAAAACCGGAACTGGTAGTTCCGATTTTCGAGAAAAATTCGCTCAAAAAAGTGGCAAAACCGGAACTACCAGTTCCTTAAAAAGACAGTGTTTCTACGATAAACTATTGTCACAGCAAGGGCAACACCCCAGACGGGGAGAAGCCCGAAGCTGTAAGCCGTACCTTGAAAACTGAATATCATTCCCTCGGACAAAACAATGAAACTTCCGTAATTCGCGGCCCGGCCATAAAGAAGGCGGGGTGGCTGAAAGGCCAATGACGGTGTGGGCGAAACTCCCCACTAACCGAGGTGCATTCCAAACCCACCGGGCGTCGAGGACAAATAGGGTGGGACACTTAAAACAAAATCTTCAAAGCCCACCACCGGGATTCTTCTGAATCAAGGCAGTGGGCTTTTTCCATACCGAACATTCACTATAACGATACGGAGGTAATGATTATGAGCCGTGATTTTTCTCGCAAGACCGACGAATCGACCTTGACCACCCTCTGCCCCCGCTGCCTGAATGCGTTCCGCAATACACGCGGCATTCGCGTCCGCCGTGCAGACCCCGGTCAGATCGTAAAGGAGCCTTGCACCTACTGCCAGACCAACTTCGGCTACGACTACTACATCCAGCCCAGCAGCCCGAAAACCGTTTATATGAAGAAAGGACGGTTCGATGATGAATCTGAATGCGCTTAAGATCGACCCGGAGTTTCAGGGCAAGATCCCGCCGCTTACCTTTGAGGAACTGGAACAGCTGGAGAAGAACATCGTCAACGATGGCAAAGTTATCAATCCCATCATCGTCTGGAACAGGCTGATCGTTGACGGTCATAACCGATACGCTATTCTTCAGAAGCATCCCGACATCCCGTACACCGTTCACGAGAAAGAGTTTGCAGACCGCTACGAAGCCATCATCTGGATCTGCAAAAATCAGCTTGGGCGGCGCAACCTCACCCCGGAACAAAAAAAGTATCTTGTTGGAAAACAATACGAAGCTGAGAAATGCTCCAACGGCGGAGATCGCAAAAGTGCAGTGACAAAATCAGGTGCTCAAAATGAGCACCTGATAAAACGTCAGAAAACCTGCGAGAAAATCGCAACAGAAATAGGTGCAACTCCAATATTTGTTCGCCGATCTGAAGAATTTGCAAAAGGAGTAGATGCTGCCGAAGAAGCCGTTCCCGGCACACGGCAGAAAGTGCTTTCCGGCGAGGTTAGACCGACCGCCGCCGAGATCGCATCCGTTGCCCGTGCACCTCCTGAAGATCGTCCTGCTCTTGTTGAGAAAATCTGTGCGCCAAAAGAAACAAAAAGGCCCCGCAGTAAATCAACATCTAAAGCAAAGAATGTTGAAAAGTCCACGGCTTCGACTATTCCATGTGAAGCCCAACCAGAGCCACTGGTTATTGAACAGATTATTCAACCAAAGCAAAACCAGACTGCGCTACAAACAATTCGCTCATTATCCGCAAAAATGGAATCGGTCGAACAGGTAGCTGATGCAGAAGGGATGCTCAGCGAAGTGGCATCGGCAGCAGATACGATGATCTATCGTCTGGATGTCTGTTTTGAAAATTACCCGGAATTTCTCAAAAACCCAAAAATCCGTCAGAAAGTCGTTGGACTTTTGCAGAAAGCAAAGGATTATATCGTAAAACTGGAAGGAGAATTTGCCTATGATTAAACTTGTTCATCACGAAATGGTCATCAACAGCAAGTTTCTGGAAGTGCCGCGCAGCTACTACCAGCGGCATCTCAACGCCAACCGGGTCAAGCGCATTGCTGCTGAGTTTGATGAGCGCATCGCCAATGCGCCCAAGGTCAGCTACCGCAATGGTCACTACTACGTCTTTGATGGTCAGCACACCATCGCCGCCCGCAAGCTGCGGAACAACAACTGTGATCTCGACATCCTCTGCAAGGTATACTCCGGTCTGACCGAACAGGAAGAAGCCCTGCTGTTCGCACAACAGACGGGTATTTCTGCACCGCTTACGGCGGGCGCAAAGCTGCGTGCCAAGATCCACGGCGGCGACCCGGAAGCCATCGCATTCCAGAGTGCTACCCAGTGCGCCGGTTTTGGTCTGAGTTTCAACCAGAGTCACGCTAAGTGGAAGATCGCCTGCATCGCTACGGCCTTTGGAGAGTACCGGCAGCACGGCGAACGCATTTACACAGATGCGCTTCGTGTTCTGGCAGAAGCGTGGGAGGGAGACATCGACTCGCTCCGTTCTGAGGTGCTGCAGGGCGTTATCCGTTTCGTTGCGCTGTACGACCACGAGTATGACCCGGTTCGTCTGATCAAGCAGCTCAAGCGCATCAGCCCCCTGACCATCTACCGTAGCGGGCAGGCGATGAGCGGCCCGAACTATCAGAAGTATATGCACCAGATCCTGAAGATCTACAACGGCTCCAGCCGCTCTAAGAGCCTTCCTATCAAGCAGTGATGTCTCCTATGGTAACAGTCCTAAAACGCCGCAGAAGCCGTCCGCAGGGCGGCTTTTGCCTACATAAGGAAAAGGGGGATGATTGCTACCGTTTATGTAACAAAGAATTTCGGCTTTCGCCGGGGCGAGATCTACTTTGCAGACCTTGACCCGCACTATGGTTCCGAGCAGGGTGGTAAACGTCCTGTTATTGTGATTCAAAATAATACAGGAAATAAATTTGCGCCGACTGTGATCGTAGCTGCTGTAACCTCAAAAGTCTCCAAAAAGCCAAACCAGCCTACCCATGTTCTCATTGAGAAGAACCCTGCGTTCAGCCGTCCGTCTGTGGTGCTGCTGGAACAGATTTTCACCATTGATAAGGAGCGTATCCAGCGGCTCCTAGGGCAGACTACGCCGGACGAAATGTACCAGATCAACGAAGCCTTGATGAACAGTCTGGATCTGAACGGAGGTCGATAATATCAACAAGAACGCCTACTCTCCCCTTTCCCCCGCTATTCCTCCCGATGTTTTCAGCATTGATGCAACTGCACTGAAGCTGATTTCTATTTTGTTTGACAACGACCTGATCTCTGCTGAGGTCTATCATCAGGTTCTTAGCAGATATTCTGCGTAATGTCAAGGATGTCGCTGACACCGGCGACATCCTACATATTCCCTTCCCAATCTTCTATACTACGGGCAAAGGAGGTACAGCGATATGAACATCACGCAAAGAATGTACTTTGGGCAATTCCCACTGGACAAGGACCGCGACCGCCGCATTGCTTTTTACGGTCGTGTTTCCACCCAGCATGAAGCGCAGGTCGATGCGCTTGGAAACCAGATGCAATGGTACGATGACCAGCTTCGGTATCATCCCAACTGGCAGGTCGTTGACCGCTATATCGACGAGGGCATCACCGGAACCTCAGCCAAAAAGCGCCCGGCCTTTATGAAAATGCTTTCCGATGCCAAGTGCGGAAAATTCGATCTGATCGTTACTCGTGAGGTCTGCCGCTTTGCCCGCAACACCGTCGATACCCTTCAGCTTACCCGTGAACTCCGCAATTTCGGCGTTGAGGTCTTTTTTGTATCCGACAACATCTGGACAATGGACGGCGATGGCGAACTCCGGCTTTCCATCATGGCAACCATGGCGCAGGAGGAAAGCCGCAAGATTTCAGAGCGTGTTCTTGCCGGGCAAAAGATAAGCCGGCAGAACGGCGTGCTTTACGGCAGCGGCAACATTATCGGCTATGACCGAGATAAGGTCAACCGTACATACGTTATCAACGAGGAACAGGCTGCTACCATACGGATGGTTTTCACGCTCTATTCTCAGGGCTACGGGGAAAAGGCGATTGTCAATGAACTTTCCCGGCTGGGCCGTAAGGATGGGCACGGAAACGTCAGTTGGTCCTGTACAAAGATCAGCCGCATTCTTCGTAACGCAACGTATATGGGCTATATCTGCTACAACAAGTCCAAGGTCAACAACTATCTTGAAAAGAAGCGCATCAACAATCTGGACGAAACTTCTTTCGTCTATGTAAAAGGCAACTTCGAACCCATCGTATCAGAAGCCCTCTGGCATGAATGTGAGCGCATCCGTAAAAGCCGTATTGTCAATCTGCGTCTTCCTGATGGAGAAACACGACGCAAGGGCATTGACAGCACCAAATATTTATGGGTCGCAAAACTTCGTTGCCGCTGCGGTTCTTCCTACCGCATTTTCAACTGGCGTAAACTGAAGGACGGAACGCCGGTCTTTGGCTACCAATGCAATATGCGAACCGTCAATCCGACCCGTTCCTTCGTTCTGGAGCACAACATGACCCAGCAGCTCAGTTGTGATGCCATTTCCATCCCGGAGTGGAAGCTGGAACTGATGGCGAAGAAGATCTTTGAAAAGGTCTGGGGCAATCAGAACAAAGCCATCCTTCGTGCCTGCAAGATGATCGAAAGCTGCCAGAATGGGAAAGCCGCTGCACGAATGTCCGCTGCACCGATTCAGGGCCAGATCGAAAAAATCAAAAAGCGCAAGCTGAACTACGCTGCCATGCGTGCAGACGGCGAACTGCCAAGAGAGGAATACCAAGCCCTTTGCAAACAGGCAGACGACGAGGTCGCCCGCTTGGAGCAGGAACTGAAAGCCCTCTCCCCTGCGCCCGATCCCCAGACGGTCTCTTCGGACATGAAAGAGATCTACGATTTTCTTTCTCAGAAGGTCGATGTGCACGGTGCCCGTCTTGCTCCCGAATTGATTGACCAGTTCGTTGAAGTGGTCACCCCCATTGCCGATTACTCCTACCGCTGGAAGCTGAACACCGGCTGCAAGAAGTCCAAAGAGGAGCGCACC
>UMHA01041317.1_pt1 | contig 29412 bp, 32 predicted proteins | sample 1965401 | NCBI WGS metagenome assembly UMHA01 (sample SAMEA4836085, study PRJEB28245) | human gut metagenome | biome: gut microbiome; material: fecal sample | place: Denmark | collected 2008 | reverse complement strand
GTACGCCATATGTTTAATAAAAAAGAAAATTAAGTTACTATTCGCTAAATTACAATTTATTGAGTAAATCAGAAATGGTTTGCTCTTTTTTTATACAAAAAATGAAAGGAGTGGGAAAGATTGCAACGACAGGAATATGGAAAATAGAAAAGAGATTAGATAATGTAATAGATTATACTACTAATATTGAAAAGACTATCAATAGTGATTATGGTAAAGACAGTTATTATGATTTACACAATGTTATTGATTATGTTGAAGCAGATTATAAAACAGAAAAACAATTTTATGTGTCTGGTGTGAATTGTAATCCTAAAACTGCATTAGAAGAAATGACCATTACAAAAGAGCAATATGGTAAGACTGGAGGAATACTTGGCTTTCACGCCTTTCAGTCATTTGCAGAGGGAGAAGTTACTCCTGAACAATGTCACGCTATTGGAGTAAGACTTGCCGAAGAAATGTGGGGAGATAGGTTTGAGGTTGTTGTTAGTACACATCTTAACACTAACCATTATCATAATCATTTTGTAATAAATTCTGTATCTTTTAAAGATGGAAAAAGATATTATGATAAAAGAGAAACTTATGCAGAATTAAGAAGATTATCAGATTCTTTATGTGAAGAATACGGCTTGTCGGTATTGAAAGAAAAGCCTTGCAGAAATAGTAGAATCAACTTTGCTAATTATCAAAAAGACAATAACAATAAAATTAATTATTACTCTATTGCTAAAAATGATTTAGATAGAGCAATAGGTATGGCTACTTCTTATTATGATTTTGAAGATTTAATGAAAGCAATGGATTATGAGTTAATTTATAGAGGTAATAAGTTAAGCATAAAAAGAAGTCCATATAAGAAAAATATACGTATTGAAAGATACTTTGGTAATGAATATTCTATTGATAGAATTAAGCAAAGAATTGATGAAGAATATATCAAGCGAGTACCTTTTATAGAAGAATATGGCAACAAGAAAAAGTATAACGCTAACTATTATAAAAAACGAAAGCCAAAAGGATTTTATGCCTTATATATTCACTATTGTTATCTATTAAGAGTATTTCCTAAAAAGTATCCTTATCAAAAATTATCTCCTGCTATTCGTGCTGATGTACGAAAGATGGAAGAAATATCAAATGAAACAAGACTGCTTGTCAGAAATAATTTAAAAACTGACGAGCAGTTTTTTGCGTTTAAAGAAGATAAAGAAAAAAGACTTGAAGAACTTATGGATCAGAGAAGTAAACTCTGGTACAAACATAAAAAGTCAAAGTCAAAACAAGAAAAGGAAGAAATTAAGGAACAAATAGATAACTTAAATAAAGAAATAAATCCGTTACGAAAGGAGGTGGTGCTATGTAAAGATATTATAGAAAGAAGTAAGAAGATGGAACAAAATCTTCAAGAATTATCTGATGAAAAAAATCAAGAAAAGGAGGTAGAGAAAAATGAACACATCAGGTGACGCTGCTGAATCTATTGTAAGAATGAGTTTGCAAGGATTAGAGGTAGCAGTAAGACTATCTGGAAGTGGAGCAAAGAATATTGCTGCACTAATGATTGCAATATTAAAAGACCAAAAGCAAACAAAAGGTAAGACAAGACTTACTAATATGCTTAAATCTGGTAAAGAACTTAAAGTATTTACTGTTAAGGAAGAAGATTTAAGAAAATTCACAGAGGAAGCAAAAAGATATGGTGTTTTATTTTGTGCTTTAAAAAGTAGAGGTAAAAGTGTAGATGGTATGGTCGACATTATGGTTAGAGCAGAAGACGCAAGTAAAATAAATCGTATTGTTGATAGATTTAATCTTGCTACTGTTGATACGGCTTCTATTAAAAGTGAAATTCAAAAATCAAAAGACAGTAAAGATAAAGGTGTTGTTATTAAGAGTGTCGAAGAAAAATTGGTTGATGATATTTTATCTAAACCGATAAGCAAGGAGGAAAATGAAATGTCAAACCCCCAAGTGGCAAAGACAGAAAAAAGCCCTCTGTCAGAGCCTACCTTAGACAACAAAAACAAGTCAGACAAGGGTACTAAATCTGAAAAGCCATCTGTTAGAGAAGAAATAAAAGCAATAAGAGAAGAACAGAAGAAAGACAAAGATTTAGATAAAGATGAACTTAAAAAAGAAAAGCCAGAAAAAAACAAAACTACTAAACACAAACAACCAAAATCAAAAAAGAAAAAATCAAAGGAAAGAGGGTAATAGAATATGAATGATTTTGACCAAATAATGGCTAATGTTAATAGTAATACCACTAAATCAAATAAATCTTTTGATAAAAATGCTTGGAGAGAAAGAAAGCAACAAGAAAGACAAGAAGTATATGATTTAATGGATAAAACAGCAGACGAGATAAAAACAGATATTAACAAGTATAAACAATACCTAGATGTTCAAGGAAGATTCGACAAATACTCTGTTGGTAATGCACTTGTAATATCTGCTACTTATCCTAATGCTACACAAATAAAAGAGTTTGATGATTGGAAAGAATCTGGAGCATTTATAAAGAAAGGTGCCAATGGTATTAAGATATTAGAGCCGGGAGATTCTTATACAAGGTCAGATGGTAGTTCTGCTATTTCATACAATGTTAAGAAAATGTTTGATATATCACAAACATCTTCTACACAAAAGCCAAGAACTATTAATTATGATGATAGAGTAAAATTAACGGCTCTTTTAAAAGACTGTCCTGTTGATATAAAGGCAGTAGATGAAATTCCAAATAGTGATAAAGTTGCACTATGGAATAGGGAAGATAATGTTTTATATGTTAAAAGGGGTGGAGAAACTCCAACAATATTTAAACAACTTGCAAAAGAACTAACTAGGTCTGCACTTGAAGAAACAGGAAATACTGAACTAGATAATTTTAAATGTGAATCTACTTCATATATGTTATGTAAGAAATATGGAATTGATGTGTCAGATATAAATATCAACACTATTCCAGAGGCATTTAAAAATATGAGTGCTAGTGAGGTAAGAAATGAATTAACTTCTATGCGTAGCAATATGGAAGATATAAATACTAGAATGAGTGCATATTTTGAAACTATTTCAAAAGCACAAAAAAATAAGGAACACGAAAGATAGGAGGAATTATGAAAGAAGAAATTAAAGTGTTAGAACTTGATAAATACGAGTTAGGTATTCTTATCAATGCTTTAAATGAGTTTAGAAATAAAATGATTAAAGAGGGCAAAGATACAGAATATGTTGATGAGGTTTTATTAAGAGCCATTGACGCCCCACCTAAAAAAAAAGTTCTCACAAGGTCTATGAGGAGAGATGAATACAGATTCTAGTTATCCAAAGTGGTTGTATTGTCTTGGACTAATACCGACAATATGGTTAGCACTTTTAATTGCACCATCAGTAAATGGGGGATTACCACAAATAATGAAAGATTTTTCAGATGTTATTGGTAATCCCTTTCATATTACTTGGTGTGATAATTCAATAAAAGTAATAATAGTATTTATTATTGGCTATGTAATGGCAATTACAATTTATTTATCTACTAAAAAGAATTACCGTAGGAGAGAAGAACACGGCTCTGCAAGGTGGGGAAATGCAAATGAGATAAATAAAAAGTATAAACAACTACCTATGGATAGAAATAAGTTATTAACTCAAAATGTTTGTATAGGGTTAAATGAAAAAAAGCATAGAAGAAATCTAAATGTCTTAGTCTGTGGTGGTAGTGGAGCAGGAAAGACAAGATTTTATTGCAAACCAAATGTAATGCAATGCAATACCTCAATGGTAATTTTAGACCCCAAGGGCGAAATTGTGAGGGACACAGGCAAGTTATTGAAAAAGAAAGGTTATGAGGTAAAAGTATTAGACTTAATAAATATGGAAAAGAGTCATTGTTACAACCCGTTCGTTTACCTAAAAAATGACAATGATGTTCAAAAACTTGTAACCAATTTATTTAAGTCAACAACACCAAAGGGTAGCCAGTCTAATGATCCGTTCTGGGATACTGCTGCAAGTATGTTACTACTAGCACTTGTATTTTATCTTAAATACGAAGCACCAGAGGATGAACAAAATTTTCCAATGGTTATGGAACTACTTCGAGCAGGAGAAGTCCACGAAGATGATGACTCTTATGTAAGTCCATTAGATGTTTTATTTAATAGATTAGAAGAAAGAGAACCAGAGCATATAGCAGTTAAATATTACCGTGATTATCATAGTGGTTCTGCTAAAACATTAAAATCTATTCAGATTACTTTGGCTGCAAGATTAGAAAAATTTAACCTAGAAAGTTTGGCTTCTTTAACTGTTACTGATGAACTAGATTTACCATCATTAGGTGAAAAGAAAACAGCTTTATTTGCTTTGATTCCTGATAATGATACAAGTTTTAATTTTTTAGTAAGTATTTTATACACGCAACTGTTTCAGCAGTTGTTTTTTTTGGCAGACCATAAATACGGAGGAAGTTTACCAGTACACGTTCATTTCATAATGGACGAATTTGCTAATGTTTCACTTCCAGATGACTTTGATAAGATACTTTCAGTTATGCGTTCAAGAGAAGTTTCAGTATCTATAATTCTCCAAAATCTAGCACAGTTAAAAGCACTTTTTGAGAAACAATGGGAAAGTATAGTAGGAAACTCCGATGAGTTTCTCTATCTTGGAGGAAACGAGCAATCTACGCACAAATATGTTTCAGAACTTTTAGGGAAAGAAACGATTGATACTAATACTTATGGGAAATCAAGTGGTAGAAGTGGAAATTATTCTACGAATTATCAAATAAGTGGTAGAGAATTATTAACTCCAGATGAAGTAAGGTTACTTGATAATAAATATGCAATCCTTTTTATAAGAGGAGAAAGACCAGTAATGGACTTTAAGTATGATATTTTAAAACATCCGAATGTAGCATTTACTACTGATGGAAAAGAAAAACCTTACTTACACGGAGGAACAGAAAATGCTATTGCTTCAATTAGTATTGATGAAAATGTAGATAACTATGATTTCACAGAAATTGAAGATATAGCAAATAACTATGAATTGATTACTTCGGAAGAGGTAGAAGACTATTTTAAAGGAAAAGGAGAATGAAATTTATGAATAAAAATAGTAAACAATTAAAAATGAGTAGTAAAGGAAAGAAATTATTTAAGGCTTATGTATTAGGAGTAAGTCTTTTTGCAATAACCATTGGAACAAGTGTGAATGTTTTAGCAGCAGATGATCCAATGACTGTTGTAAATAACTTATCTAACTTTATCTTCGGACTAATTAGAGCAATAGGTATGATTTTGCTAGGCTTTGGTATAGTTCAAGTAGGGTTGTCATTAAAGAGTCACGACCCTAGTCAAAGAGCCAATGGTTTCTTGACAGTTGCAGGTGGTATTGTTATCACATTTGCAAAAGAAATTTTAAATATGATTACAGGTTAAGCGATTATCAAAGGGCGAGTAAATATTCTACTCGTCCTCATCTTATTTTTACAAGGAGGTGTTAATATTGAGCGATAATTGGGTAGTGCAAAATTTACAAAATGCACTTGATACTTGGAACTCAAAGTTAGGAGAAATATGGCAATTAGTTACGCAAACTCCGGAAACTTTTAAAGGAGGAAGTATTTGGAATGTAATTCTAAATATTCACGGTGCTGTTCAAGCTATTGGACTTGCATTGTTAGTTTTATTCTTTGTAGTTGGTGTAATGAAAACTTGTGGCTCTATAACAGAAGTAAAGAAACCGGAACACGCTCTTAAATTATTTATACGATTCGCAATCGCAAAGATAGTGGTAACGTACGGACTTGATTTAATGCTTTCATTATTTAAGATAGTTCAAGGAGTTATATCTACAATTATTCAGGCTTCAGGACTAGGTGGAGCAACAAGCACAACATTACCACAAGAAATTATAACGGCAGTAGAAAAATGTGGTTTCTTTGAATCCATACCACTATGGGCAGTCACACTAATTGGTGGCTTATTTATTACAGTATTATCTTTCATAATGATAATGACTGTTTATGGAAGATTCTTTAAGTTATATCTTTATACTGCAATAGCACCGATACCGTTATCTACTTTTGCAGGAGAACCTACACAAAGTGTTGGGAAGAGTTTTATTAAATCTTATTGTGCCGTTTGTTTAGAGGGAGCAATTATAGTCTTATCTTGTATTATATTCTCTCTATTTGCAAGTTCACCACCAGTAGTGGACGCAAATGCGGCAGCAGTCACGCAGGTGTGGAAATATATTGGAGAGTTAATTTTCAATATGTTAGTGCTTGTAGGAACAATAAAATTATCTGATAGAGTCGTTCGTGAAATGATGGGATTATAAGGAGGTGTCAAATGAACGAAAAGATAGAAAAAATAAAAAATGATATAGAAACTTTTTTAAAAGATTCAATGGAACATCAAAATAAACACATTGATTATATTTTGTATGATCCAGATAATGATAATATTTTTGTATTAGCAAGTGATGATTATGGTGAAGCAATAGAGTTTACACCTTTTACTAAGGAGTATGATGGAGGGTATCTTGAAGTTCCAGAGTGGGATTATAATTTTGATTATTATATCTATAACTATTTAGAAGAAGGTAAAAGAATAGGCTATATGACTGATGAAGTTCACTATTCCATTTGGAACTCTATTCACGAGTTATATCCGGAAGATATTGATTACAAAGATGGGGTTCAAGCATATCTACAATATTGTGCAGACAATGGAATTACAAAAGAATATTTGGATAAAAAGACTGGTTTTGATACACCAGATGTTATGCAATATTTTGAAGGACTAGCAATAAATGATACTATGAAATATAAAGGTTATATTATAGAGGCTGATGACTTAAATTTGGATAATCCAAAAGAAAACCTTGTCCATATATATGAAAATGAACAAGATTATGACAAAAAGGAAGAAATAGAAACAGTTTCACTAAATACTATTGGATTAAAACAAAATGTTAGAGATTATATAGATGAGTTTTATATTGATAAAACTGTTATAGAAAGTGAAAAGGCATATTTCACATTTGTATTAGGATACGACTTGTTAAATGATATGCTTTCAAAATCATCAACACCAGAAAATGATGTTAGTTATGATTTCTGCAATATGATTGCAGGGGAATTTTTAAAGAGCGAAGAATACAAAAATGAAAAATATTCTTCTTATGAAATGTTAGAAAGTTGGGTAAACGATAACAAGGATTTCATAAGAGAACAACACAGTTTATTTATTGGAGAAACAATTGATAGAGATACTACTAGAATGTTTGATGGTGGTATGTATGTTATAGATTTAGGTTATAGAAATAAGCAACCAGTTGCTTTAATTGAAAAAACAATGAAAGACAATAGTAAAGAATATATTATTGCATTTAACTATAAAATCACTGATAAAAAAATTGACTGGGCGTATGGCTATTATTATAACGAAAATATTTCAAAAGCAAAGCAAGATTTTAATAAAGTATTGTCCGGTGGAAATCTTGCAAACACATTTGATAAAAATAAAAAGGACAAAGAAAGGTAGGTACAAATGGAAGTAAAAATAAATAGGGAAATAAGAAACTATACAGAAAGCATTTTCTTCGGACTGTCATTAAGACAGTTCGTTTTTTCTATATTGGCTTGTGGTGTAGCAGTATTATTATACTTTTTATTAAAAGGACACTTTGGAATAGAAACTTTGTCTTGGGTATGTATATTAGGTGCTGCACCTTTTGCTGCAATAGGTTTTGTAAATTATAACGGTATGACAGCCGAAAAGTTTTTATACGCCTATATTAAATCAGAGTTTTTAATACCAAAGAATCTAACTTTTAAACCAGTTAATTTTTACTACGAATTATTAAAAGATAAATTAGAAAAGGAGGGTGAAAATAGTGAAGACATTAAGAACACTATTTAAACAAGATAAAGAAGCATTTGTAGTTCCAAAAGGAATACAAGATGTTATACCTGTTACTAGAATATGGCAAGATGGAATATTTCAAGTAGGAAAAAATAAATATTCAAAATGTTACCGATTTACTGATATAAACTATGCAGTTGCAAGTAGGGTAGATAAAGAGGGTATGTTTTTAGAATATAGCGAGTTATTAAATTCATTTGATACAGGAGCAACTACTAAAATAACTATATTAAATAGAAGATTAAACAAAATAGACTTTGAAAAAAATATTTTATTACCATTATCTAATGACAAGTTAGATGAATATAGGAAAGAATATAATAAAATGCTTTTAGATAAAGCAACAGGAGCAAACGGAATCACACAAGAAAAATTTATAACAGTTTCTGTTAATAAAAAAAGTGTAGAAGAAGCAAGAAACTATTTTACAAGAATTAGTGCTGATTTAATAAATCACTTTTCACAACTAGGTTCAAAATGTATTGAATTAGAAGCAGAAGATAGATTAAGACTATGTCACGATTTTTATAGACAAGGAGAGGAAAATGCTTTTACTTTTGATATGATACAAAATATGAAAAAAGGACATAGTTTTAAAGATTTTATATGCCCTGATAGTTTTGAGTTTGAAAAAGATTATTTTAAAATGGGTAAGAAATATGGTAGAGTCATTTTCTTAAAAGAATATGCAAGTTATATTAAGGACAATATGGTAGCAGAACTTACAGATTTAAACAGAAATATGATGATGAGTATTGATGTCATACCAGTTCCTATGGACGAGGCTGTTAGAGAGGTAGAGAATAGAAGATTAGGTGTTGAAACGAATATAACTAACTGGCAAAGAAGACAAAACTCTAATAATAATTTTAGTGCAGTAATACCTTATGATTTAGAGCAACAAAGAATTGAATCAAAAGAGTTTTTAGATGATTTAACAACTCGTGACCAAAGAATGTTTTTAAGTGTATTAACAATGGTGCATACGGCAGATAGTAAGGAACAATTAGATAATGATACTGAAAGTCTATTAACTACTGCTAGAAAACATTTATGTCAGTTCTCAATACTTAAATATCAACAAATGGATGGACTAAATACAGTAATGCCATTTGGAGTTAGAAAGATAGACGCATTAAGAACTTTGACTACTGAAAGTCTAGCAGTATTTATACCTTTTAGAGTACAAGAGATAAATCACGAAAACGGAATTTATTATGGTCAAAATGTTATAAGTAAAAATATGATTATTGCAGATAGACGACAATTATTAAATGGTAATTCGTTTATTCTTGGAGTTTCTGGCTCTGGTAAATCATTTACTGGAAAGAACGAAATTGTATCAGTAATACTTCGTGACCCTAATGCAGATGTAATAATTATTGATCCAGAGCGTGAGTATTCACAGTTGATAAATGCCCTTGGTGGAGAGGTAATTCATATATCTGCAACAAGTAATAATCATATAAATGCTATGGACTTAAATAGTGAATATGGAGATGGTGCTAACCCAGTAATTTTGAAATCAGAGTTTATACTTTCTCTATGTGAACAGTTGATTGGTGGAAATAATCTTGGACCAAAGCAAAAAAGTATTATAGATAGATGTACTGCTTCGGTTTATAGACATTATCAACAAGGAAATTATCAAGGTGTTCCACCAACATTACAAGATTTTAGAGAAGAATTATTAAAACAAAATGAACCAGAAGCAAAAGAAATTGCGTTAGCGATTGAACTATTTACAAATGGTAGTTTAAATACCTTTGCTAAAAACACAAATGTTGATACTAATAACAGATTATTGTGCTATGACATTTTAGATTTAGGAAAGCAATTATTACCTATTGGTATGTTAGTAGTTCTTGATAGTATTTTAAATAGAATAACCACAAACAGGAGTAAAGGTAGAAATACCTTTATTTTTATTGATGAAATTTATCTATTATTTCAACACGAGTATTCTGCTAACTTCCTATTCACTTTATGGAAGCGTGTGAGAAAGTATGGTGCATATTGTACTGGTATAACACAGAATGTTGATGATTTATTACAAAGTCATACTGCTAGAACAATGTTAGCTAATAGTGAGTTTATAGTAATGCTAAATCAGGCTAGTACCGATAGATTAGAACTAGCAAAGTTACTTAATATATCTGAACTACAAATGGGCTATATCACGAATGTCGGAGCAGGACAAGGACTATTAAAAGTAGGTAGTTCATTAGTTCCATTTATAAACAAGTTCCCAACAAATACTAAACTATATAAACTTATGACTACGAAACCCGGCGAAGGTAATTAACAGTTAGGAGGTGGTTATCTTGGCAGATATTAAAGTCAAAGATATAGCGAAAAAAGGTGTAAAAACAATTAACAAAGCAGTAGTTCAAACTGAAAGATTTAAAGATAATATTGTAAGAACAAAAGAAAAAGCAGAAGAAACTGTTAGTAATGATATTAACAGTAATGAATATGCAAGTAATAAAATAAAGTTTGCTACTGATAGAGCCTTTGATGAAAGTGTTAATCAATTTAATAAACAAGGTCAAAAATCATTTATGAAAACCAAGGAAAATTATCAGAAATCAAAGGCAAAAATCAAACAATTAAAAAAGAAAATAAAAGATAAAAGAAAAGTAAAATCAACAGTTAAAAATACTAAAACTGCTATTAAAACAAGTAAAGAAGTAGCAAAGAAAACTGAAAAGACTGCCAAAGAAACGATTAAGGCAAGTAAAAGAACAATGCAAATTGCAAAAGAAACAGCCAAGAGAACTGCACAAGGAGTTAAGGTGGCAATTAAAACAACAATATCTGCAATAAAAGCAATCATAGCCGGAACAAAGGCTTTGGTTGCTGCCATTGTTGCAGGAGGTTGGGTAGCCGTGATAGTTATCATAGTTATATGTCTAGTTGCTTTAATGTGTAGTTCAATTTTTGGTATATTTTTTAGTAGTCAAAAAACGAGTGCTAATTCTATTACAATGAATACAGTTGTAGCAGAATGTAATCAGGAATTTTCTGATAAGTTACAATCTATTCAAGACTCTAATCCACACGACGATTATGTTTTAGAGGGAAGTATGGCAAGTTGGAAAGATGTCCTAATAGTATACACAATAAAGCAATCTAATGGTGTGAATCAACAAGATGTAATGACAATAGATGATAATAAGAAAAATGTTATTAAACAAATATTCTGGGATATGAATAGTTTGACATCAGAAGTAAAAGATGAAATGGTTACAGAACAAGGAACTAATGCAGATGAAATGCCTAAACAAGTACAGAAGAAAGTATTGCATATCAAGATAAATACAAAAACACTAGAACAAATGAAAAATGATTATCACTTTTCACCGGCTCAAAATAAACAATTAGCAGAACTTACTGATAACAAATATGCAAGTTTGTGGAACGGAGTTATTTATGGTGCTACTGATTCAGGTGAATATGTTAATTGGCGACAAGCAGGACAAAGTTGGTCTAATATAAAAATAGGCAATACAAATAGTACAATAGGAAATATTGGTTGTCTGGTTACTTCAATAGCAATACTAATTGAAAAGTCAGGAGTACCTACACCAAATATAGAACCATTTAATCCGGGAACATTTGTAGAAGCATTAAATAAAAATGGTGGCTTTGATGAAAGAGGTAATTTATATTATGGACCGATTAGTAATGTCGTTCCAAACTTTAAATATGTAGGTAATGTCAATTTAAGAGGAAAAAGCAGAAATGAAAAATTAGCCTTAATTACTCAATATGTAAATTCAGGTTATTTTGTAACGGAAGAAGTAAAAGGAGCAACACCGGGAAATCAACATTGGGTTGCAGTTACGGGAGTAAATGGTAATAATGTTATTATGGTTGATCCAGCGTCTAATCAAACGGATATGTGGAGTGCATACGAGTGGAGTAAATCATCTCAATTTAATTATTTTAAGGCTGAGTAAGTATGCTAATTGCAATTTTAAAATTAAGTATAGGAATACTAATTCTATATACTAAAATAAAAAAGGTTATTTCTAAAATAAAGAAATAGCCTTGATACATATAAATTCCGTGAAAATATAGAAAATAAATAAAAAATGTGATAAAATATCTTACAAATAATTTACAAAAAGGCTAATTAGATTGGAGGAAATAGATGAAAAAGATATTTGAAAAAATTGTGTCATTATTAAAAAATATTTTTGGCAGTGGTATAGAAGCAAAAGTTGATAATCATAGTAAATATAATATTAACAAAAATAAGCAATGCAATATATCTATTAACGAAGGTGAAAAAAAAGATGAAAGAAAATAATGCTTTAATATCTGTAGAAAAAAATAAAAAGTCAAATATAACAATTAATTATAATGTTATAGATGAATTATCTTGCGATAATATTAGAAGAAACTATGATAAAGTTGTTGAATTAGAAAATGAATTTTCTGATAGACTAGAATATAGTAAGGAAATCTTTACTAAGAAATTATTACCTACACAATTACAGTCGGATTTTAATATTGAGCCCAAATTAGTGAACGGAAAGATAATGTATGAAACAAAGGCAATTACTCCTGAAGCATACAGAAAGTTTCCTTTAAAAATGAATTATACTATGAAATTTAATAGCATTGAAGAAGCGAATGAATTTAGAAAAAATGGTATAGCAGAATTACAAAGAATAGCAGATTTAACTCAAAAACCTGTTGAAATTCCTAATATTACAAATATGAAAGAATTTTTAGGAGAGTTTGAAAATCCTGTATCTCCGGTTTCTAAATATGGGGCAAGTGGAATTAAATTATATATATGTCCACAACCTATTCCACCGGCTCAAAAATATAAAATTGAGATATTTAATGACAAAATTTCTTTTAAATTAGAAACTTCTTTAAAAATTTCCAGTTTTGGAAATGATGTCCTTGAATTATCAAATAATGAAAGTGAAAGTGAGCCTTTCAATATTAAAATTAAATTGACTGGTATAAAGAAAGCCTTAGAAGAAAATTTATTACAGGGGAAATTCAATTTGACAATTTCATTAAGAGAAAAATATTACAATGATTGTGAATTAAATAAAGAAATAATAAAATTTAGATTCTTAATGGAAGATAATAAGAATTGTATTTTAATTGATAATGTAGAACTTAAAGCAAATGTCTTTTATTTTGAACATTGTGGAGAAAAAACATACACACAAAAAGAGTATAAACAATTAGAAAATACACTAAAACTTATAGATAAAGTTATTTATATTTCCAAAATTAAAAAAATAGAAATTGATTATAATATTGAAGAATTTATAAAAAATGAAGAAATAATAAATTTTGTATATAATGCAATCGGTGGAAAAAACTATAAAACTAAAAATAGTATGACAAATACGATTACATTAGACAAAGATGTTGATATGACTGAACTATTAAAAAATAATGGAAAAATTGCTTTTAGAATGTTTTTAAATAAAATAACATTATTAGGTCACGAGATTCAATTAAAAGATTATTATATGACTATGTATGATAGTGTGATAGAAGAATTGCCAAATGATGATTCAGGAAAGAAAATTGCTATTCGTTCTAGCAATATTGAGTATGAATTGATAAAAGAAACTAAAAAAGATTAGCCCAATGTGCTAATCTTTAATACTCCAATTTCTCCATATTGAATAGTGGAGAATTATAAAATTCTTTTAGTTCTATCTTAAAAGTTTTACATAGTTTAAAAATAATTGTAGAACTAGGATTATCTACTTTGTTTGCCAACAATGCTCTTAATGTTGATGGGGCAACAGCAGATAATTCTGCAAGTTTATTTGGAGTGTAGTTATATTGGTTACATAATTCAAGTATTCTTAAAGTAATTGCTTCTTTAAATAACATATTACTAGCCCTCCTTACCACTAAGAGAAATTTTAGCAGAAATCGGTTGAAATTATGCACCGATATCGGTTGACTTTTGCTTGTATAAAATGTTATAATGGAAAAGGTTAGAAAAACCTTTATGAAAATTGATTTTTAGAGCAGTACATTTTATATAAAGGGTGTACTGTTTTTTGTTAGAAAATTAGATAGTTTTAATGTCTAATGTATTTTTTGAAACACAACTCGGGAAAATAGAATATTAAAGGAAGTGCTTTATGCTAAAAATTACAAATAATAAAGAAAATTTTATTATTAAAAATGAGAGATTAAAAAAGTTTAAGAAGTTTTATAAATATGTTAACGAAAACAAGAATATATGTGTTGAATTATTATTTTTATATGAAAAACAAAATGAAACCAATAAAATTGTTTCCATTCAAAAAAGATTACAATGTGTTGGTGAAACATTAGGTGACCTTTTGAAAGAATATAAAATAATAGATAATAATGGTAATAAAATTGTCTTGTCTTATGATGATTATAAGGAAATAAAAAGGCTAGTTGAAAACTTAAATAAAGAAGATATATATAGGGAAGATGTCTATGTTGAAGCCTATTCACAAATAATGGCTTACGAATGCTATTTGAATTATCTGGTTGAAGAACTTGATGTTGTAAGTATAAATGATATTTTTCAATATGTTTGTTCTTGTTGTCTACCGACAAAGGAAAAAGAATTATATAGAAATCGCATAATTCAAAATACAAAGAAGATTTTAAAAGAAAAGTATGGAACTAATTTAGAAAAAATATTTGAGGGGGTAAAGTAAAATGGCTGAATATGAATTTGTTTTTGCTTTATTAGCAGTAATTTTATTTACAGTATTTATTTATTATATATATCAATCTGTATTGGAAGAAAAAAAGAAAAAGGAACGAGCCGAACGAGAAAAAGAGTTTGAAAAGCAATATCAAGAAGATATGAGAAAGATAAGAAAAGAAAATAGTTTTGTTTGGAATAAGAAAGTTCAAGCAAAATATAATAAAAACCCAAAATATACAACGAATAAAAAAATAAAAGTGTTAATTGGTGATTATACCGATAGTATGGCTCCATTTACTAACTCTGTATTAAGAAATATGGGGATAGAAACAGAAGTTGTTCCAACGGCTAGTGACATTATAGATAGGGTAAAAGGTGGTAACAATTATGACCTTATCATAACAAATAATACTTATTCAAATGGAGAATCAGGCAAAAAAGTTTTAGAACTAAAAGAAGAAAAAGATTTTTCTATTCCTATTGTTGTTTTAACAGTAAGACATAATTCAAGAATGGAATTTTTAAGTGCAGGATTTGATGAATATATTGAAAAACCTCTTGATGAAAAGAAAGTAATAAATGTATTCACAAAATTTATAGATGGACTTGAATTTAAGAAAATTAAAAGCAATAAATCTGCATAAGGTTTATTGCTTTTTTCTACCTAACAGTTTATCAATACTGAAAGGTTTATATACTGTTGTTAAATTATATAGGAAAACAGTTGGTATCATATTAGTTGCATTTTCATAATGAGCATAAGACGCTTGGTTTGTATTTAGTTTTTTTGCAAGTTTTTCCTGCGTATAATTATTTTTCTTTCTCAAAATTTTTAAATTATGTGCAATTAAATTAAGATCAAGTGTTAAAGGCAAATATTCTTCATTATAATTTTTTATTCCAAACAGATAATCCAAACTATAATTATAATGATTTGCATAATCTACTAATCTTTCTATTGGAATCGTGTCTTTTCCTGTTTCCCAGCCAGATACAGTTGAAAAGTGAACATTAAATAATTCTGCTATATCCTTTTGTTTTACATCAAGCATTTCTCTACTATATTTAAAGTTTTTAATAATCATAGTTATCACCCAGTAATTATTATTCCATTTACTAGGGCTAATATTATTTTTCTAGGGGAAATAGCCTATTTATTTGAAAAACATACAAAAAAACTTGAATTATCCAAAATTTATTGTAAAAAACAAGAAATTTTAGTATAATAAGGTTGTTAAATTAGTAGGAGGATATGAAGAATGGTAATAAGTTACAATAGACTTTGGAAATTACTAATTGATTTGAATATAAAGAAAATGCAATTATGTGAAATATCAGGAATTAGCACAAATGCTATGGCTAAACTTGGGAAAGACGAGTCTGTTCAATTAGATGTGCTAGTCAAAATATGTGAAGCATTACATTGTAAAATAGAAGATATAGTAGAAATAAGAATTAAGGAGGAAAATGAAAATGTCTAATAACAGAGAAAGAGAAGAACTACATAAGGCAATCTGGTCTATTGCTGATGATTTAAGAGGTTCAGTAGATGGATGGGATTTCAAGCAGTACATATTAGGAATAATGTTTTATAGATACATTTCAGAAAATATAACTAACTATATAAATGATGGAGAAAGGAAAGCAGGAGATACTACTTTTGATTATGCGAAATTAAAAGATAGCGAGGCTGAAACTGAAAGAGCAAATTTAGTAAAAGAAAAGGGTTTTTTTATTCTTCCATCTGAATTGTTTTGCAATGTTTGCAAAAGAGCAAAAAACGACGAAAATTTAAATGAAACATTAGAAAAAATATTTAATAATATTGAAAATTCTGCAAAAGGTGCAGAAAGTGAAGATGATTTTTCTGGACTATTTGATGATATAGATGTTAATAGTAATAAGTTAGGCTCAACAGTTGCTAAAAGAAATGAAAAACTTGTAAAAATATTAGATGGAATAGCAAGTATTAAATTAGGAAACTATCAAGATAATAATATTGACGCATTTGGGGACGCATACGAATTTTTGATGTCAATGTATGCTTCTAACGCAGGTAAATCTGGTGGAGAATTTTATACTCCACAAGAAGTTAGTGAATTATTAACAAAACTTGCTATTGTCGGTAAAACATCTGTTAATAAAGTTTATGACCCTGCCTGTGGTTCAGGTTCATTATTATTGAAATCTGCTAAAATATTAGGAAAAGACAATGTAAGAAATGGTTTCTTCGGGCAAGAAATTAATTTAACTACATATAACCTATGTAGAATAAATATGTTTTTACACGATATTGATTATGATAAATTTGATATTGCTTGTGAAGATACCTTAACAAGTCCTCAACATTGGGATGATGAACCATTTGAAGTTATAGTGTCTAACCCACCATATTCTATAAAATGGGCAGGAGATGATAATGCAGTTTTAATAAATGATCCTCGTTATTCTCCAGCAGGAGTATTAGCACCTAAATCAAAAGCAGATTTTGCATTTATTATGCACTCATTATCTTGGTTGGCAACAAATGGTGTTGCTTCAATAGTATGTTTTCCTGGTATTTTATATAGAGGTGGAGCAGAACAAAAAATAAGAAAATACTTAATTGATAATAACTTTATTGATTGTATTATTCAATTACCAGACAATTTATTCTTTGGAACAAGTATTGCAACTTGTATTATGGTATTAAAGAAAAGTAAAAAAGACAATAGTACATTATTTATTGACGCTTCAAAAGAATGTGTTAAGGTTACAAACAATAATCAACTTACTGAAAATAATATATCAAATATAGTTAATATATTTGAGAATAGAAAAGATGTTGAATATATTGCAAAATTAATTTCAAATAAGGAAATAGAAGAAAATAACTATAATTTATCTGTGTCAACTTATGTTGAACAAGAGGATACAAGAGAAAAAATTGATATAGATGTATTAAACAAAGAAATTGAGGAAATTGTTGAAAAAGAACAAAAACTTCGTGATGAAATAAAGAAAATAATTTCAGAAATCGAGGTGTAATCTATGAATAAGTTAAAAGAGTTAATTGAAAAGTTGTGTCCTAACGGAGTTGAATTCAAAAGAATAGAAGAATTTACTCTATTTGAGCAACCAACAAAATATATAGTAAAAAGTACTAAATATGATGATGATTATAAAACACCTGTTTTAACAGCAGGTCAAACCTTTATTTTAGGTTATACTAATGAAGAAGATGGAATTTATAATGCTTCAAAAGAAAATCCAGTTATAATATTTGATGATTTTACTGGGGCATATAAGTGGGTTGATTTTCCATTTAAAGTTAAATCTTCTGCTATGAAAATTATTACAACAAATGAAGATAAGTTATTAATGAGATTTCTATATCACATGATGGGCTTCTTAAATTTTACATCAGATGAACACAAAAGATTATGGATAAGTATATATTCGCAAATGAGGATTGCTGTACCTCCGTTGGAGGTACAATGTGAAATTGTCCATATTTTGGACGATTTCACATTACTTTCAGCAGAGCTTTTAGCAGAGCTTTTAGCAGAGCTTAAAGCAAGGAAAAAACAATTTACCTATTACGAGGAAAAATTATTATTCAATAATGAATATGAAAAAGTAAAATTAGGAGATTTATGCGTTGTAAATCAAGGTTTACAAATTCCAATAAATCAAAGAAAAAAAGAACCAGGAGAAAATAGATATTTCTATATAACTGTTCAGTTTTTAAAAGGTGGAGAAGAAAACTATTATATAGAAAATCCCCAACAAAATGTTATATGTAATAAGGAAGATATATTGGTAACTAGAACAGGAAGTACAGGTAAAATAATAACTGGTGTCGAAGGTTGTTTTCATAATAATTTCTTTAAGGTTGAGCCAAATGAAAAAGTATTAAAAAGATATTTGTATTTTGTTTTAAATAGTAGAACAATGTATAACAAAATGCTTTCTGCTGCTTCAGGTGGAACTGTTCCAGATTTACCACATAAAAAGTTTTATAATTTAGAAATGTTTTTACCTAATATAGAAGAGCAAAAAAAAATAATACATATATTAGAAAAACTATATGCAATATCTAATGATATATCAAATGGTTTACCAGCTGAAATAGAAAAAAGACAAAAGCAATACGAATATTATAGAGATAAGTTATTAAGTTTTAAGGAGGCAGAAGAAAATGTGTAAGTATAATGTAGTAATGGAAATGCAAAATGCTACTGTTGTATCTGAATATGAGCCAGAGAAGAAACGCTCTGACGCATATCAGAGTGAGGCAGCACTAGAAAAAGAATTTATAAGAATGCTTACTGAACAGGGTTATGAATATTTACAAATACACGATTCTGAAACTCTTATTAATAATCTTCGTCATCAACTAGAATTATTAAATGATTATAAGTTTAGCGAAAGTGAGTGGACTAGATTTTTCAATAATAATATCGCAAATAATAATGACGGAATTGTTGAGAAAACAAGAAAAATACAAGAAGATCATATTCAAGTTTTAAAGAAAGATGATGGAACAAGTAAAAATATATATTTATTAGATAAGAAGAATATTCATAACAATAGAATGCAAGTAATAAATCAATATGTTGAGAATGATGGTAATCACGACAATAGATATGATGTTACAGTATTGGTTAATGGACTACCTCTTGTTCATATAGAACTAAAAAGAAGAGGAGTTGCTTTAAAAGAGGCTTTTAATCAAATAAATAGATACCAAAGAGATTCGTTTTGGGCAGGAAGTGGCTTATATGAATATGTGCAAATATTTGTAATATCAAATGGAACAAATACAAAGTATTATTCAAATACTACAAGAGAAAGTCATATAAAAGAGCAACAACAAACGAGAAATAAAAGTAAAAAAACAAGTAATAGTTTTGAATTCACATCATATTGGGCAGACGCTAATAATAAAGTAATATCTGATTTAGTTGACTTTACAAGAACTTTCTTTTCAAAACATACGATATTAAATATATTAACAAAATATTGTGTATTTACATCAGAAGAATTATTACTTGTTATGCGTCCATATCAAATAGTTGCAACTGAAAGAATATTAAATAGAATAGAAGTTTCAACTAACTACAAGAAAATGGGAACTATTGAAGCAGGTGGTTATATATGGCATACAACTGGTTCTGGTAAAACTCTAACCTCATTTAAGACTGCACAACTTGCAAGTAATTTAGATTATATAGACAAAGTAATATTTGTAGTTGATAGAAAAGATTTAGATTATCAAACAATGAGAGAATATGACAGATTTGAAAAAGGTGCAGCAAATGGTAATAGAAGTACAAAGATTCTTCAAAAACAACTTGAAGATGATACATCAAGAATTATTGTTACAACTATACAAAAATTAAGCGAATTTGTAAAAAGAAATAATAATCACCCAGTATTTCAAAAACATTTAGTTTTAATATTTGATGAATGCCACCGTTCACAGTTTGGTGATATGCATAAAATGATAGTTAATAATTTTAAGAATTATCATTTGTTTGGCTTTACTGGAACTCCAATATTTGCTAAAAATGCTACCAATAAATCTAATCCGGATTTTTGCACAACTGAACAAGCATTTGGAGATAAATTACATACATATACCATTGTTGACGCAATAAATGATGGAAATGTGCTACCATTTAGAATTGACTATGTAAATACAGTTAAAAAGAAAGATGGAATGACTGATAAAGAAGTTCAAGCAATAAATACAGAAGAAGCACTATCATCACACGAAAGAGTTAGTAAAATTGTTGAATACATTATAGAGCATTTTGACCAAAAAACTAAGAGAAATTCTTTTTATGATTTAAAAGGGCAAAGAGTAAACGGATTTAATTCTATGTTTGCAGTTGCTTCAATTCCAATGGCAAAAAAATATTATTTAGAATTTAAAAAGCAACTTGAAGAAAAACATAAAGATTTAACTATTGCTACGATATATTCGTTTGCTGCAAATGAAGAAGATACATCAGATGGAATATTAGATGATGAGGGCTTTGAAACTGACTTATTGGATCAAAGTTCAAGAGAGTTTTTGGATTTTGCAATAGGAGAGTATAATAAAAAATTTAAAACAAACTTTTCATCAGATGGTAATGGATTCCAAGATTACTATAAAGATTTATCAGATAAAGTTAAACACAGAGAAATAGACTTACTTATAGTAGTAAATATGTTTCTTACTGGTTTTGACGCCACAACCTTAAATACTTTATGGGTAGATAAAAATTTAAAACAACACGGTCTTATTCAGGCATATTCAAGAACTAATCGTATATTAAATTCAGTAAAATCCTATGGTAATATAGTTTGTTTTAGAGATTTACAACAACAAACGAATGACGCTATTGCCTTGTTTGGAGATAAAAATGCAACAGGTATTGTTTTATTAAAATCTTATGAAGATTATTACTACGGTTATGAAGATGACAAAGGCAAGAAACAGATAGGTTATGAAGAAAGAATTGCAATGTTACTTCAAAAGTACCCGTTAGGAGAACAAATAATAGGCGAACAAGCAAAAAAAGAATTTATTGTTGCAATGGGTAATATTTTGAGATTGAGGAATATATTATCTTCTTTTGATAAATTTAAAGGTAATGAAATACTTACTGATAGAGATTTCCAAGATTATATTGGTACTTATACTGACCTTTATGAAGAATTTAAACCTAATGCAGGAGATAGTGAAAGCATTAAAGACGATTTAGTATTTGAAATGGAATTAGTAAAGCAAGTTGAGGTAAACATTGACTATATTTTAATGTTAGTAGCAAAATATCATCAATCTAATTGTACTGATAAAGAAATATTAGGTTCTATTGATAAAGCAATAAAATCAAGTTTAACACTTCGCTCAAAGAAAGAACTTATTGATGGATTTATCTCAAAAATAAATGCTAATACAGATGTAATGAAAGATTGGAGTAAATTTGTAAGAGAACAAGAAGAATCTGATTTGAAAAACTTAATATTAGAAGAAAATCTAAACGAAGAAGAAACAAGAAAATTTATTGAAAATTCTTTTAGAGATGGACAAGTTAAGACAACAGGAACTGATATAGAAAAGATTTTACCTCCTATGAGAAGATTTGGTTGTAGCAATAGAAACGAAAGAAAACAAACTATAATAGAAAGAATAATGAAATTCTTTGAAAAGTATTTTGGAATTGTTTAATATTATGGGGGTGAGTAAATGTCAGTGGATGGAAACACTATAAAAGAATTAGAAAAATTGTTAAAAGCACCATACATACTTTTAACTCTTGCTTTATGTAGTGGCTTATTGTTATTTTTACCAGATTTTATAGTAAAGAAAATGTATCTATTAGATTTTAGAGATACATTCGGTGGAATAATAGGTGTTATATTTCTAATTAGCCTTTGTTTATTATTAACTTTACTATGTACTAAGATATATTCTTATGCACGAACAATTACAAAAAGAAAGAAAGACATAGCAAGAAGAAAAAAATATTTATTAGAGTTAGAAGAAAACAAAGCAAAAGTAATAAAAAATTTATTAAAAACACCAACACATACTATGCCAATGCAATATAATAATGGAGTTACAATGGAACTTGCTAGTTATGGAATAATTTCACAAGCCGGATCAACTCAGGCAATGGAGTTTGATTATGATAATGAAATTATATTAAAATACTTTTTACAACCTTGGGTTGCAGAACTAATCAATAAAGATGAACAACTTAAAGAAAAATACAAGAAATCAAAATAGTCACTATGGTGGCTATTTTTTTGCTACGAATTATTGATTTATAGTTTACGAAAGTGGCAAAATACTACACAAAAGTAAAAAATATTACATTTAATGGCAAAAATATTGCTTTTCGCACAATTCGACAAAATTTGCAAAAATAATGTTGTATAATGTAATCGTACATATAGCAATGCCAAGCTGTGTGATATATGAAATTAATTATAGTAGTTTTGATAATTAAATAAGGACAATTAAAAGAAATAATTAAGCAGTACATATTTCTTTGACAACAAAAGAAGAAGATATATTACTGGTTAATTTTTCATAAGAGGGAGCAATACCTTACGCTATTACTCGTATAAAAATTAGGGCATTGATTTTTATAAGAAGTAGGAGTTGTTGTCCCTTATGATTGTGAGAGTAGTTCTTATTTGTTTGTTGGAAATTGATAGAAGCGATTATATTCATAAAGGTGTATCTTTCGCTCATAAACGTAAAAAAACAAGAAAATTAAATAATGCAGTTTTGATTGACGCTAATAGTTTGACTCAAAATATGAGTTTGACTATTGGCGTCTTTTCTTTTTGTGTAAAACTTTTTAGGTGCAGAAGCCCGCCAAAGTTCAAGTTTAAACAAAAAAACTTGAATGGAGGAAAGAAAGATGGCAGAAAGCCCTAAAAGAAGAAAATGTAAGGATAACCCTTATACATTAAATTATATTGAAGAAAAAAACATCTATACAATTACATTTAAAGATGTTAAAGGACATCTAAATAAAGTAGAAGTCAGTGAGGAAGTATATAGAGTTTTTGACAAGTTTGAACTGCAAGATATTAAAGAATTAAATGAATATGATAGACATATTGAACATTCAGAAATATTTGAAAACAATCTTGAATCAAGAGCATTAAATAAACAAATACCAACTGATGAAATAGTAGAAAATAAAATCAATAATGAGAAATTAAGAGAAGCAATTCAAGAATTACCTAAAATTCAAAGGGAAAGATTAAAAAAATATTACTTTGAAAATAAAACTTTTGAAGAAATTGCAGAGGAAGAAAATTGTACTAAAAGGGCAGTAAAGTTTAGTGTTGATATCGCAATAGAAAAAATTTCAAAAAAATTTAAAAATTAGACTACACTTTTTGCCTTTAAGTGAGGAAACAGTTGAAAGGGAGTTAATCCTTTTTCACCTGTTCCTTTTATTTTAGTGGAGCAGGATGTGTTCTTTGAAAATTTGATACACATTCATCAGATACTTTCCTGTTAGATTCAGCACTTTAACAAATACGCTTGTCGGTCTATACTTGGTTATAAAATTAGGTAGCACCTAATTTGCGATTACATCTAACAGTATTAAAGATACTCCTGCATAGCCACAGACTCACGCAATGGGTGCAGCCCGGAGAGATCCTCGGGGAGGTGAAATTCCTGTGATATTGATTTAGCAAGTCAATAGTTTGATGAAATCCCGTACTGAGGGTATTAAGACAAATATCAGTTAAAACTAAAAAAATAAAAGAAATAAATATTATGAAAGTCAAGGTATTTATATGTACTTTGGCTTTTTTACATATTAAGGAGGAAATTTTAATGAAAAGAAAAAATTATAAAGTAAAAGTTAAATTGATATTTGAAACAACTATGGATCATTCACAAACAAGTATGCAAAAGGCACAAGAAGATGTTAATCGTGTTTTAACAGATTATTTAAAAGATAAGAAGTTAAACATTTTAAATCTATTTAATGATAGACCACCACGCATTATATATAAAGTTGAAAAGAAAGATGATTAAATCAGAGATAAAAAAAGGAGATATTTATTATGCTTCATTGAATCCTGTTGTTGGAAGTGAACAGAAAGGAGAAAGACCAGTGGTGGTTATACAAAACAATTTAGGAAACAAATATAGTCCTACTGTTATTATTGCACCTCTAACAGAAGTGATAAAGAAAGCAGATTTACCAACTCACATAACAATATTTAGAAATGATTTTTTAAAATATGATTCAATGATTTTATTAGAACAATTAAGAACAATAGATAAAAGTCGTTTAATTTCATATCTTGGAAAATTAAAAGATAATCAGTTACAAATAATAGATAATGCATTGATAAAAACACTATCCATTAACATTATTGGGTATTTATTTAGTTTAGGAATAGGAGAGTATAATGAAAAGAAAAATGAAAGAATATATAGTGACTATTATTTCAAGGAAACAAAAACAAGAGATTCAATTAAAAGCAACAAACAAAAAAGAAGCAAAATAAATGGTCATTGATGTAATAACAAATACTTATTTATTTAAAAATCAAAAATTAAATAATATAAAAATAAAGTGTAGAAAGAATAGGAGGTTGATGTAATATGGAAGACACAATGATATTTTCAGTACACGAAGTTGCAAAAATGCTACATTCTAGTCCTAATTATGTGTATAAATTGATAAATAATGGTTATTTACCTGCAATAAAACTTGGAAGTGTTAAAGTATTAAAATCTACTCTGTTAAAGTTTCTAATTGAGAATGAGGGAAAGGACCTTTCCGATATAAATTGTATTAAAAAACTAGATGTTAGTTTATTAGATAAATCATAATGGCTAGTGTAGGAATTAAAAAAAGAGGAAAGGTATATCAATATCAATTTGAAATAGCGCCTGTTAAAGGACAAAGAAAATGGATAACAAAGTCGGGTTTTAAAACAAAAGCAGAAGCACAAGAAGAAGGAAATAAGGCATACACTGAATATTTAAATGCAGGTATGCCTTTTAAAGATTGCAATATTTCATATACTGATTATTTAGATTATTGGCTTAATAATTATTGTAAAATAAATTTAAAATATAATACAATACAAGCATATAAAAATATAATTAAAAATCATATAGTCCCAAAATTAGGTAAATATAGATTGTCTACAATTACAAGTGTAAAACTTAACTCATATATAACAGAAATATGTGAAGAAAATGATTTTGCTCCAACATATTTTAAAAATATATTAAAAGTTGTTAAGGGTTCTTTTCGTGACGCTTGTAATGTTTACGGCTTTATCAAATATAACCCTGCAAGAGATTTAAGATTACCAAGATTTGATAAAAAAAGAGAAGATGTAAAACATTTATATACCCAAAAAGAAATAGATTTAATATTAAATAGATTTGCTGATAATGACACATTTACTTGTGTCTTTTTAACATCTTGTTATACCGGTATGAGAACTGGTGAGGTATGTGCATTAACTTGGGATGACATTGACCTTGAAAAGGGAATAATAAATATAGAGCATAATGTATATGATAAACCTAAAGATGATAAAGGAAGATGGTTTATAGGAACTACTAAGACTCAAACAGGAACAAGAAAAGTTCATATAAGTCAAACTTTAAAAATAGCATTACAGAATTATAAGAATAAACAAGACTATTTGAAAAAATTGTATGGAAGAAAATATATTTATTATAATCTTGAAGAAGTTGAAAATAAATATGGAAAAATAGTTGAACATAGAATAGTTAGAGAAGAAATAAGTAATAAAGATAGCAAAAGATATAATTTGGTTTTTACAAAAGAAAATGGAGCATATATAGGAACTGACATAACAAGGTATCCATATAAAATAATCCATAATGAGTTAGGAATAAAAAAATGTAGATTCTATGATTTAAGAGGAAGTTATGCAACTAAAATATTAAACAATGGTATAGAGATAAGAGATGTTGCTGATTTATTAGGTCATAAGAATATAGAAACAACAGAAAACTTTTATATTTCTAGTACAGAAAGTTCCAGAAAATATGCAACAGAATTATTTGATAATATATCAAAATCTGAAACGATAAATAAAATTATAGAATATAAAATTGAATCTCAGTAGTTTGACTAATCTTAATATATAGTATATAATTATGAAAAGAAAAAACACAAATGTATGATTTTCCAATTCGCACATTTTATTGAACTTTGAAATATGGTATAATGTTAGCAGTGAACGGATGTGGACGGTGTCCACAATTTGTCCACAGTAGAGAAATATTTATAATATAAATAGTACGGATAATACAAATAATATAGATGTTACCTAGTCTGGAAAAGCCTGAAATACAGGTAATATTATAAATACAAATAATACAGATAATATGGGAGTACAAAGTTCATGTGGTTCGGGAAAAAAATATAAGCAATGTTGTGGAAAGTAAGATAAAATAAGGGAAAACAAGAAATTCAAAAAATACTAAGTTGGTTCGAGTTTGATAACTTGTCCACGTAATACTAATAAAACCTAAGTAAAATAAGGATGTAGACAACATTTTGAATGTGGACATCCTTTTTTATTACTTTTATTTTTGACAAAATGCAAGTTTAGTGCTATAATCTAACCATATTTTAAATCAGTGATTTGGAGAAGTAGATATTTATGAAATTTATAGAAAGCAACTGGTTGATGGAAAGTTGCAATGGATGAATATTGAATGGCCCAAAGAGAGTTTTTCAGAAATTAATTAAAGTATGAAAAATCGGGAGTTTCTACCCGTTATCAAGTGAACATATATGATGGTATATGAAATGAAACTATTATTAGGTGGCACAAGATTCTTGTCTTAATTTTTAGACTGGAATCTTTTTTATTTATAAGAAGGAGATGGTTGTATGGAAAAGTATGTGAAACGATGGTGTAAGTTATATTAATCATTGATTTAAAATATAAAAATATAAGAAAGAAGGAAAAAAATATGAAAACAATGATTACAGGTGTAAGGCCTACAGGAAGTATAACTTTAGCAAATTATATTGGAGGAATAAAAGGATTTGTAGAACAACAATATAAATATAATTCATTAATATTTATTGCAGATATTCATGGATTGACAACTTATATTGATCCAAAAGAAATAAGAAACAATATATTAGATATAACAGCAATGTATATGGCTTGTGGAATTGATATTAATAATACGGCATTATTTATGCAAAGTGATGTATTAGAACATTGTAATTTAGGATTTTTAATGTCATTTCAATGTAGTGTTGGTGAATTATCTAGAATGACACAATTTAAATCTAAAAAACAACAATTAGAAAAAAGTGAAAAAGATATGGGTCTATTTATTTATCCTACCTTAATGGCAGCAGATATATTATTATATGATGCAGAAATAGTACCAGTAGGTGCAGATCAAAGACAACACATTGAAAAAACTAGAGATTTCGGTGAAAGATTTAATAATATTTATGGTAATACTTTCAAATTACCAGAATATCAAATTCCAAAAATTGGTGCGAAAATAATGAACTTACAAGATCCAAGCGTTAAAATGAGTAAATCTGCTCCAAAGGATGATAAAGGGACAATATTTATGTTAGATGATATAGAAATAACAAGAAAGAAAATAATGTCTGCTTGTACTGATAGTGAAGGCAAAGTTTATTATGATGAAGATAATAAACCAGGAATATCTAATTTAATATCATTAGTATGTGTAGTTAATAATATGACTATAGAGGAAGCAAATGAAAAATATAAGGATTATAATTATAAAGATTTTAAAATTGAAGTTGCTGATAGTGTTTGTAAATTTATTAGAGATATTCAAGACAAATTTTATCAATATAGAAATGATGAAAAATATTTAAAAGAAATATTAACAAATGGTGCTAACAAGGCTAGAGAATATGCTTCTAAAAAAATGGAAATAGTAAAAGAAAAAGTAGGATTAAATATTTAAAAATCAAAATGTTAGTATGTAAATGCTAGCATTTTTTTGTAAAGGAGATGATGACTTATTATAAATATAAGAAAGAGAAATAATCTATATGAGTATAGATTTGAAGCAGGGAAGGTTAATGGTAAAAGAAAGCAAATATCAAAATCAGGTTTCAAAACAAAAAGAGAAGCATATTTAGCAGGACAAAAAGCCTATGAAGAATTTATAAGTGGAGAAAGTACAAAAGAATGTAATATGTTATATTCTGAATATTTAGATTATTGGATGAGAGAATACTTTGAAATAAATTATAAATATTCCACAGCAAAGAGATATAAAGAATCTTTTGGTGATATTAAAAAGGAGTTAGGCAATTATAAACTATCTGCAATCACTTCATTTAGTTTAAATCAAGCATTACTAAGACTATATCAAACATCAACTACTAAAGAAGCATTGAGAAATTATCAAAAAGTAATTAAAAGTTCATTAAGAGATGCTACGTACTATTTTGGATTTATTAAATATAATCCAGCAGCAGATTTACAAATACCAAGAGTGTTATCATTTGAATTAAAAAAAACAATGTAGGACATATCTATAATAACAAAGAGATAGAACTAATTCTAAATAGATTTAAAAATAATAAAGTTTTTATAACTGCTTTTCTTACTGCTTGTTATACAGGTATGAGAACAGGTGAAGTATTTGCCTTAACTTGGGATGATATAGATTTAGATAATAGAATTATTAAAATTAGTAAAACAGTGTATGCAAAAGATAAAGAAGAAAATGGAAGATGGTACTTAGGTACTACCAAAACAATAGGAAGTCAAAGAGATGTTTATATATGTGATACTTTATATAATATATTATTAGATTATAAAAATACTCAAGATAATTATAAGAAACAATATGCTAAAAAATATAAAAGATATGTTTTAGAGGAAGTAAAAAATAAATATGGTAAGTTAGTTGAATATAAAATTGAAGAAAATAGTGCAAGACGTAATAAAGTAGATATGATATTTACTAGGAAAGATGGAACATATTATGGAACTGATATTGTTAAATATCCTTTTAAAATAATTCATCATGAATTAGGAATAAAATGTAGGTTTTATGATTTAAGGGGAAGTTTTGCAACTATTAGTTTAAGAAATGGTTGTGAAATAAAAGATATTGCTGAAGTATTGGGACATAAAAGAATTGAAACTACAGAAAAATATTATATTTCTAGCACAAATGATGATAAAGAGAACGTTATAAATAAATTACGTTGAATTCTAAATAAAGTGCACAATTAAGTGCATTACGAC
>UMHA01074132.1_pt1 | contig 30107 bp, 28 predicted proteins | sample 1965401 | NCBI WGS metagenome assembly UMHA01 (sample SAMEA4836085, study PRJEB28245) | human gut metagenome | biome: gut microbiome; material: fecal sample | place: Denmark | collected 2008 | reverse complement strand
CAAAAGTTAATTACACTATGACATTATCACAAGTTAATTACAAAAAAGATAAATTCTATTTACTTGGTTAACTGGATGTGATATATTTGTATTATAAAGATACTTACTGAAGAGCAGTATGTCAGTAAAGTAACGATAGTTGCTTGTGATGTACTGCTCTTTTTCTATAATGTGTAGTAAGAGAAAGGGTGATTGTGTATTTGAAAATAAGATAATTTAACTTTAGTTGTATAGTCGTGGATTTAAATGAGGAGGAAAAAATGAAAAAATTTATTTTTAGTTTTATTGTAGTTGCAATTCTTTTTTCTACTAGTAATGTATTTGCTGTAGATTATACTGAAATCGAACGTACTGATGAATATACCAAAGCAACCAAGTATTTTAAGGAGGTTTCCGTACCTGCAACATCTGTTCGTTCAGTTGGATTACCAGAATATGAAACTCATACGGTAGAAATGAGTAAAGAAGATTATGAAAATGAATTAGCAAATATGGATGAAGGTATTAGTCCTATGTCAGCCAGTTCAACATCAACGTCTTATTATACACTTTCTATTTTAGTAGCTCAGAACTTGAATGGAGTAAGAAATGTACAAGCAGATATTAATTGGGATAAGAAAACGCCTGCAGCAAAATTATTGCAACAATACGATATTTTATCAGTAACATATGGTGTTTCTGGCGTTCCAACTGGTACTTATTCAACTGCATTGGAGTATACAAAAAGTGGTACATCACACCGTACTAATGTTTATTCTGATGCAACTGTTCCGCAGGGGAATGCTAATGGCTTACGGGATATGCCGACTGATTCTGTATTGTCAACATCAGCAAAGTTTGCTATGCCAACCGGTAGTATACAAACGTTAAGATATTATTATAATTTTTATTTACGTAATATTGCTTCAGGCAATAAAGTATGTGCAGTTATTAATCATCAAACATCTTTCTTTGCAGGTCCTTCATTAAATGTTACACCTTTGGCAAGTTATGCTACAATTATAGAAGGATTAACAAGTCATTATGAAACAAATTTTGTTTGTTTGTCAGCAGATTAGTAAATCATTTAAGGAGTAAAATAATATGTCAAAAACAGCAAGTTCAAAAAGCACAATTTCTTCTGATAAGAAGAAAAAAGATAAATCTATTTCTTCTAAACAAGAAAATAAAAAAGAAACGAGTGAAGTTTTATCAAACACGCGTAAAAAGAAGCCTATTTGGGCAATTATAGTGATTGCTTTATTTATCATTTTTATAGTATGGCTCGTTACTAGTAGTATTCGTTACCATGGTACGATTGGAACGGAACCGCCGAAACTTTATTGTGAAGTAGGAGATCAAACGGTTTTTATGAACATCACAGGTGAGTGGCTTTCGCTATCTTCTTTAGAAAGTACGAAACAAATTCAGGAGACAAATGTAGAGGAACCATTATCTGTAAAACCAGGAGAGACGATTCATTGTTATTTCGATAAGAAATTAGAGCAAAACATCCTTCCTATTAGCATGGTAGAAGATGGAGTTCCAGATAAGGGCGAAAATGTTGCGATCAATTATTATGATGAAACCGGTTTACATCGAGAGTTTGTAAAAGCGACGCATCGTGCATCTCGCATGGAATTTGATTTTACGATTCCAGATACTTTAGATGCTGGTTCCACATATCGAATCGATTTTTCAATGATATTTAAAGCGTACAATTATTGGTTTACGTTGTTCGGCAGTGATATTGGCCTTTTACGTTCCATTTTCGTTTTACCAGTAGGTTGGACCGTTTCTTATTACGCTGATTTTAATGTCGTTTTCTAAACATCCCTTAGGGATGTTTTTATGTGAGAATTTTTTTGGCTTCTCGTAAGTGGAGGAACGTCGTCAGTAAAATACTTCCTGAAAGAGCAATTACGAGTGGATATAGTCCGATTTTTAAGAAGCAGGTTAAGAATAGAGTCATCGTTTTTAAAATAACTCCACATAAGTTGTACACCATCAACTTACTTGCTCGATTGGTCGCTTGAAGTAGTGTTCCAAGAGGAGCCTCGATATAAGAAAGTAAGAAGATAGGGGCAAGGATTCGCAAATAATTGGCACCGTGCGAAGTGTGATAGATTAGTTTTAAAAATAAGGTTGGAACGGTTACTAAAAGAATGGTTACAGGAATACCGATTAATAATGAAAAGAAGATTCCTAATTGCAATTTTTTCTTTAATTCTTTCTTGTTTTTTCTAGCATACTCTTTTGTGAGAACTGGTAAAAGGGCACTTGATATGGCACCGGTGAAGAAGTTTGGAAGTGCTAACATCGGTAGAGCATAACCGGTAATCACTCCGTATTCGGTTGTAATGAATTCATTTTTGTAACCTGCTTTGGTTAGACAAAGAGTCAATATGATCGGTTCTAAAAAGTAGGATAGGGATGAGATTAAACGACCAGTCGTCGTTGGAATACTAATTTGCAGTAAATCTTTCACTTCTTCTTTTTGAGGAATGAAGTCTTCTTTTTCAATTTTTATTTTCTTTGGTAGGAAGAAGTAGAGAATCGTAATCGACAAACTTTCACTGAATACATTTACCATAATGAACCAAGTGACAGCATTCGTGACACTCGTCTTCATGAGAGATGGTGTAATCCATAAGATTAAAGTAAGACGGACAATTTGTTCTATGATGTTACTGAGTACATGCGGGAGCATTTTTTGTTTTCCGAAGAAATAACCGCGAATTACAGATGAGATGGCATCGAAAGGAAGAACTAAAGCGATGGCAAGAATCGGTAAGTAACAACGTGGATCTTTTAATAAGTACGTCGTGATAAACGGTGCGGCTAGAATGATGATAATGATTAGCATGATGTTTAGAACGAGTGTTAAAGGAATTGCTCCTAGGACCAATTTTTTGTTGTTGTATTTATCTTCTGCTACTACTTTTGCGACGGAGTTTGGAAGAGAAAATTGGGACATCGTCATGAAAAGAGAAAACGTTGGATTGACTAGCATATAGAGACTGATTCCTTCTAGTCCTGCTAGGCGTGTCATACAAATGCGGATAACCATACCGAGTATTTTGGTAATGCCGCCGCCAATGATTAAAATGATGGTACTTTTAATGAAGCGTTCTTTCATGAGGCCCTCCGTTTCTGTTTCATCTTATGTCAGTATTGGCGATTTTTTGCTCGTTTTTCTTTTGCTTTTAAAATGGGATGATTTACGATATAATAAAAGAAACAAGGAGCGACAAGGATGAAAAGAAAGAGATTATACGGCATTTTATTAATTACTTTTTTAATGATTTTAGTCATGCTTTGTAAGGGAAGTAGACTATTTGGCTCTACGACTGATTGGTACAATCAACATGTCGTATTTGCCGGTTTTTTTCGTTTATTAGCATCAACTGGTACGATGTCATCTTCGCTAGCAGTTCAGTTGGGAGCAGGAATGAATTTGTTTCATCTGTCTTATTACGGACTGTTTAATCCACTTTTGTATGGTTCTTTGCTAGTTCCGTTTTTGGACCTGAGTTTTTATTTGTCATTTTTAAATTTACTTTTATATTTCATCAGTTGTTATCTCTGTTACCGGTTTTTACAATTTCATACGTCTCCTTCTATTTCTCTTGTTGGTAGTATTTTGTTTGCGTGTGCTTCGCCGGTTTTATTTCATTTTCATCGCCAGTACATGTTCGTTAACTATTTTCCATTTTTGTTTTTAGCCTTTTTTGCCATTCAAAAGAAGTGCGGTTGGTTACTTTCTCTTTCTATGTTTCTCATCATTTTAACGAGTTATTTTTTTGCTTTTCCGTGTTTGGTTTCGATTGTTCTTTACTACCTTTATATTAGAAAGAAGAAGGACTCCTTTGACAAAGAGTTTTTCTATAGTATCGTCAGTGGTTGTTTGTTAAGTGGTTTCATGGTCATTCCGACATTCTTTGCGTTACTAGATGGGGCGAGAGGGATTTCTTCTAACGTCATTTTGATTTCTTTGTTTTTACCAAATCCGACGTTTTGGACCTCTCTTTATAATCCATACGGTTTGGGAATGGGAATCATTTTCTTATTTTCTTTGTTTCTTGCACTATTTCGTGGAAAAAAGAAGGAAAGACGCCTTTCGATTGTTTTGATTTGTCTTTCTTGTTTTAGTTTATTTGTCTATCTTTTCAATGGACTTTTGTATACGCGTAGCAAAGCGTTGATTCCATTTTTACCGTTAGCGATTTTGTTATGTGTCGTGATGATCAAAGATTGGCAGGAGAGTAGAAAGTTACGGCCTTATCAATTTGTGATTTTCTTTGTTATCGTTTTCATATCTTATTTTGTAGTTTACCGAACGTCATCTTATGGCACTTTGATGTTAGTAGATTTTGTTTTATTTTTGATTGGGCTTCTTTCTTTTTGGAAGTGGAATAAGAAAGAAATCTTATTAGGAGCGGTTTGTCTTAGTGCTTGTATCAGTGTTTTAGCAGTTAATTTGGAAGAGTCTTATCTTCCTACGGATGTTTTAAAAACGGATGAAGATGTACGGACGTTAGTTCAGAGTGAGGAAAGAGAGTTACCGTACCGGAGTACAAATTTATTAGATCCACAGTACAGTCTCAACCAAGTTTATGCGAGTGATTATTGGAGTAGCAATATTTACAGTTCGACTTCAAACTCCTATTACGACGCGTTCTTACGAGATGTTTGGAAGTACGATTTTACGTTTGCGAATCATTTGATGGTGGGACCGAGTCGGAGTATTCTATTTCAAACGTTGATGGGAGAGAGGTACTTAGTTGGCGACTTAGAAGGAGAGTATCCAGGTTATCAGTTCCAGTCTTCTTTGGATGAACTGGGATATTTTGAAAATGAACAAGTCTTACCGATGTTTTATACGACTAACACGGTTTATTCTAGAAATTCCTTTGATATTTCTTCTTACGGTAGTCAAATTGCCAGTTTATTCTCTGGGGTCATCGCAGAAGAGGGGGAATTACTTCCGGTTGTAGAAGAGCTTTCTGTAACCGATGTTTTAGGACTTGATACGGAATACACCATTGCTTTTACAGAAGATACAAGTTTTGAAATACCTGTTTTAGAGGGTTCTAATGACGATGTTTTCATTCTTTCGTTCGACGTGAACGAAGATGCTTGTAGCAACGATTCGGGGAAAGTCATTACGATTAACGGAATGTCCAATCTTGTCGCATGTAAGGATTACCTTTATAGTGGACATCATACTCATTTTGCATATCACTTATTAAACAATGAGCAAAAGTTTTCTGTTACGATGAGTGCCGGAGAGTATACGATTAGCAATATTCGTCTCTGGAAAATTTCGATGAATGATGTCACTAACTTTGTTCGTTCTGTCGGACATCCGTCTGATTTTCAAATGAACGGTAATGAGATGTCGTTTGAAATTTCTAGTGACGATGACGGATACTTAGTTAGTACGCTTCCATATGACCGTAATTATCGCATTTTGATTGATGGGAAAGAAGTCGAAACGGAAATTGTCAATACGGCATTTTTAGGAGCACCTATTTCTGCTGGAAGGCATCAAGTAACGATTATTTATCAGGATTCCGGTATTGTTCTTGGCGTTATTTGTAGTGTATCCGGTGTGATACTACTTGGATTTATCATCATTAGTAAAGGAATGAAGTACAATGAAAATCAAAAATTTAAAAAGAGAGGCCCGAAAAAGATTAAAGCGTAATTATTGGTCTAGTGTTTTTATCTGTCTTTTATCGATTTTTCTGGTTGGGACGTCTTCACTTACCATTCGTGTCATTGAGACTAGGAATTTACAAGTCGTTTCGCCATTTTTCGATTTGACTCATAACAACAGTTCCAATTCTGCGATTATTACGACAATCTATCATACGATTACAAGCGAGGATTCATCCGTCGACTTAAATGAAACGTTTCATGTTACTCGTGGAGTCTTCGATGTTATTTTCGACGTTTTGACGGATGCCTCGAATACATTTTTACGTTTGATGAAAGGAATAACGGGTTTATTTACGGATTCTGTTGACGATTCCGTTTTGTTACTCATCGGTGTTTTATTGGTATTCTGTTACCGTGTTTTCTTTGCCAGTGTTTTAGAAGTAGGAATTGCTAGATTCTTTATGGAATCTAGACTGTATCCGAAGACTAGTTTTTTACGTTCGTTTTTTCCTTTTAAAAGAAAACGGTATTTTTCTATTGTAAAGGGAATGTTTCGACGGGAACTTTATTTGTTTTTTTGGAGTTTTACGATTATTGGGGGAGTAATCAAGTATTATTCGTACCGTTTTGTTCCATATTTATTAGCAGAGGGGAAAAATATTTCTTCGAAAGAAGCAATTTTATTATCTAGACAGATGATGCATGGCAAGAAATGGAAAGCATTTTTGCTAGATTTATCTTTTTTCCCGTGGAATATCCTTGACGTATGCACGTTTGGACTCGTAGGAATTTTGTTTGGGAACCCGTATAAGAGCGTTACAGATGCGGAGTTTTATGCATCGGTGCGGAAAGTAGTCAGTAGGAAAGAAAAGGAATATTTTGATGTGGCTCTTACCAAAGTATCTGTTTTGGAACCGATTTTTAAATTTTGGAATCGGTTTCGGACCAATTATTTCCGGGATGGAGTTTTTTATCATCATTATGATTTACGAACTTTAATTTTGTTTTTCTTTACCTTTTCTTTTATCGGTTGGCTTTGGGAAGGTGCACTTTTCATTATCAATCATGGTGTGTTTGTCAATCGTGGTGTTTTACAAGGACCATGGCTTCCTATTTATGGAACTGGTTGTGTCGTCGTATTACTTTTATTGTTTAGTAAACGAATTAAACCATATTTAAAAAATCCGATGTTAACTTTCGTGATTATTATGGTAATTTGTGCTACAATAGAATATGGTACAGGATGGTTTTTGGAAACATTTCAACATGCTAAGTGGTGGGATTACAGTGGTTACTTCTTAAACTTGCATGGTAGAATCTGTTTAGAAGGAACGTTGTTCTTTGGATTGGGCGGTTCTCTTTGCATCTACGTCGTGGCACCTTTCTTATATCGTGTCTATCAGAAGATTTCCAAACCCGTTCAGACCGTTCTTTGTCTTACACTTACAGTCATATTTGTAATTGATTTTATCTATTCGTGTCAGCATCCAAATCAGGGTGTTGGAATTACGGAAACATATGAACCGATTGTAGAGGAGGAAACAAATTGAAACAAAAAAAGAAAGTTACTGGCAAGAAAAAATGGATTTTATTTGCTATTTTGATTTTAGCTCTTATCATCGTTTTGGGACTCATGTATTTCTTTTTCTTATCTGTCGTACCAGTCGAGCAAGTCGTTGTGAAAACGGCAACTGCTAATAATTATCATATGGAGTTGCAAGTTGAAAATGGTGAAAGGGATTTTGTCTTTACGTTCGATATCGATCAGAAAAATGGAATTCAGAAAGTGGATTCTGTCATCTCTAATAGTACTAGTGAAACGTTAAGCCAATATTATTTAGATTACCCAAATGAAGATATGTATTTGGTAAGCGATGAGATGGTAACTAGGTTAGATACTTCTGGTCTTAGTGACGTTACTTCTATTTTAGAGACGTTAGCGAACGCTACTAACAAGGAAAAAGTGGGTTTGCGAACTTACGAATTTACGATTCCAAAAGATGTGTTTGTAACAGAATTAATCGATAAGGCAAGTATCGTCTGTGGTTATGGAACGTGTGAAGCAGAAACATTCACAGATGCTGTTGCAACCGTTCGGTTATCAATTTTTGGATATCTCTCTAGCATCACTTTTGAATCCGGCGGGCTATCTTTCACTTATACATTTGAAGGATTTGGTAATACTAGTGTTACATTGCCTTCTATAGAACAAAATGGAGAAGTTTCTACCGATTCTTCTAACGTTTCTATCGATACTGGAGATATTATTGAAGAGCCGTAATGGTTCTTTTTCTTTTTTGTGCGAACTGTTACTTTTAAAATTTTCTCTTTTAGAGTATAATGGAAGTAGATATTTGATTACACGATGGAGTTGATACTATGACAAGCGATAAAAAAAATCATTCAATTGAGGAACTAATTAAGAAAGTTAGTACGTATCTTTCTGATCCAAACGATTTGCAAGATATTCGCAAGGCCTACGAGTACGCGAATGATGCCCATAAAGATCAAATTCGTAAAAATGGCGATCCGTACATTACGCATCCTTTGAATGTAGCCTTTATTTTAACGGGAATTCGCTCTGATAAAGAGACGATTATGGCGGCATTACTACATGAGACTGTCGATGAGGCTGGTGTTGGAAAAGAGGAAATCGAAAAGAATTTTGGTCCAGAAGTAGCAAAACTTGTCATGGCCGTATCACAGTTAGGACGGATCAATTTTTCAACCGAAAATGATTATTTAATCGAGTATTATAAGAAGATTATCGTCGGAATGAGTGAGGACGTTCGTGTCATTGTCATCAAGCTTGCCGACCGCTTACATAACATGCGAACTCTTTGGGCACTTCCAGAATCAAAGCAAAAGGACATTGCCAAAGAGACGTTGGAAATTTTAGCTCCAATTGCCCACCACTTAGGTATTCATAAGATTAAAAGTGAGTTAGAGGACTTGTGTTTGCGGTATTTAAAACCGGATGTGTTTTACGATATTGCTGAACGGTTAAATAACACGAAAGTAGAACGGGATAATGCCGTTAATGAAATGATTCACGATGTCAGCGAACTTTTAGATGAACACAACATCAAACATGAAATTAAAGGTCGTTCTAAAAGTATTTATTCTATCTATAAGAAGATGGATAAGGGAAAGAAGTTTAGCGACATTTACGATTTGTTAGCGCTTCGCGTTTTGGTTCAGACGGAACAAGAGTGTTATTTGGTATTAGGACTCGTTCATTCGAAATACAAACCAGTGCCAAAGAGGTTTAAAGACTATATTGCGAATCCGAAAGCAAATGGGTACCAATCTCTTCATACGACTGTGTTTGGTGAAGATGGCAACCTATTTGAAATTCAGATTCGTACATACGATATGAACGAGATTGCAGAAAATGGTATTGCAGCTCATTGGGCATACAAAGAACACAAAGCCGCTAACCAAGTTTTAAAGAACGTCACCGATCAGAAGTTACAATTTTTTAAGGCAGTCATGGAGTTGAACGATCACAAGTTAACGAATGAGGAATTCGTCAGTGAAATGCAAGAAGAAGGTTTGAACGATTCCATCTATGTATATACACCAAAAGGAGATGTGTTCGAGTTACCAATCGGTGCAACGCCAATCGACTTTGCTTATAAAGTTCACACTCGTGTTGGCGAGACGATGGTTGGAGCAACTGTAAACGATGCCATTGTTCCATTAAACTATGAACTTCATAACAACGATATCGTTAAGATTTTAACAAACAAGAATTCAACTCCTTCTAAAGAATGGATTAACATCGCTAAGAGTGTTCAGACAAAGAGTAAAATTAAAGCATTCTTTACTAAGAGTGAGAGAGAAGTTTACATCGAACGAGGAAAAGACACTTTAGAAAAGGAACTTCGTAAAAAGAAACTTTCGTTTAATGATTTTTGGAGCGATGAGAACCGGAAGACAATCTATCATGAGCTAAAGGCTTTGAACGATGATGACGTTTACTTACAAATCGGCAATGGTAAAGTGAGTGCTGCATCTGTCATTCATACGGTTTATAAGCAAGATGAGGAAAAACCTAAGAAAGTTGTCGTACCAAAGGCAAGCGACGCCGATGTCTTAGTGGAGGGAATCGACAAGGTAAAAGTAACGTTATCGAACTGTTGTAATCCGATTCCAGGAGATGCCATCGTTGGTTACATTACGCGTGGAAACGGAATTACGGTTCATCGTACGAATTGCCATAACGTTGCTTTCTTAGAAGAGAGACTTGTCCAAGTGAAATGGAACGAAAATAAGGGTAAGAAGTATCTGACGACGATTGTCATTTATTCCAATACGAGAGAAAATCGTTTATTAGATTTGATTCAAAAGATGAGTTTATTAGATGTGCAGGCAGACAATGTCATTTCGAGAAATCGTGGCGATGATGCCATTTATGAGATGGACGTTTACGTTCGCGATACCAATCATGTCAATCGTTTGATTCTCGATTTGGAAAAGTTGCCATATATATTAAAGGTAGAAAGGATTATCAAATAATGAGAGTGCTGGTACAAAAATGTCGGAATGCAAGTGTTTCGGTTTCTGGTAAGATTGTTGGTCGTTGCGATTTTGGTCTCATGCTTCTTGTCGGTTTTACTGAAGGCGACAATTCTTCCAATATTTCTTATCTCGTCAACAAAGTATTGAAGTTACGAATTTTTGAAGATGAGAACGGTGTTATGAATCGTTCGGTAATGGATGTCGGTGGCAGTATTTTATCGGTTTCTCAATTTACTTTATACGGAGATACGAGCAAAGGAAATCGACCGAGTTACATCCAAGCATTGAATGGAGAACGGGCAAAAGAATTGTATGATTCCTTCAACCAGGAACTATCGAAATCTATTTCTGTTCAGACAGGGGAGTTTGGTGCTGACATGGAAGTGTCATTTACCAATTTAGGTCCTACGACCATTTTGTTAGAGAGGTGATATCGTGTTAAAGGATCGATTGAATTATAAGTTACTGAATTTATTAATTTTATGTGCGATTGCGTATTTGGCAATCATCACCAATGAATATTGGCTAGGGTTTATTTTACGGGCATTTTCGATTATGGTGCCATTCATTTTAGCATTTGCATTTGCCTATGCTTTGGATCCCTTCGTCAAGTACTTGGAACGAAAAGGAGTCCGGCGTAGTTTAGCAGTTGCTATCGTCATTATTGTCGTTTTAGTTTTTTGTGGCGGTATCTTGGCATTTACTTTGCCACTGTTATACGACCAATTCGTCGCTTTTGCGAAGTCGATTATGGAATTTATCAACGATGTATCGACGAAGTTCAATTTGAATTTAGGTGGTATGGAACTTAAGATTACTGACATTTTTAATCAGATTATCGAAGAGATGGGAAGAGCGGTTTCAACGGGTACGATTTCTTTCGTTGGCAAGGGAATCAATTACATTGCCAATTTGTTTATCGTCTTAGTAGTTGGTATTTATTTCTTATTAGATATGAAGAAAATTCGCAAAGCAGTAAAAGAACTTTTAAAACGAATTAGTATGACGTCTTACAAGTTTATCTGTGTATTAGATCGGGCGATGAGTACTTACGTTCATAGTATTTTAAAATTAATGCTTGTAACAGTTCTTGAATATACGATTTTGTATCGTTTAATCGGTCATCCCAACTGGATGTTATTGGGTGTTTTAGCAGGAATTGCAACTTTGATTCCGTATTTCGGCGGAATATTTACGAATATCGTTTCGATTATTACGGCGTCTGTCTATTCGATTCCTCTTTTAATTGCAACGATTGTTGTGGCAGTCATTTTCTCTAATGTCGATGGTTACATCATCAGTCCTGCTATTTACGGAAAGAGCAATAACTTAAGTCCAGTTGGTATCATCTTCTTTGTGGCCGTTTTTGGAGCACTGTTCGGTATCATCGGTATCATCGTTGCTATTCCAGCATACATCTTGGTTCAAACTGCTTATGAATTCTTTGGTGGCGAGATTAAAAATAAATTAGAAGATATGATGGATTCTTAAGAAACGGGTTCTCCGTTTCTTTTTTGATATCATGGTTCAAGGAGGAGTTTATGTCAAAAGTTATGGTACAAATGCCAGAATTTGTTTCTGGCACCAATTCTTTTTTTCAACCCTTTCAAACAGATTCGTTTATGATTCAGCACCGTCTGTTTGGACGGGATTTCTATCAAATTTTCGTTTCAGATGAGAATGAATTGCAAAAGTCTTTGTTGCTTACGAAAGTGAATGATGTTTTTGTTCATTTTCCAATTGATTTGGCACGGGCAGAGATGGAAAAGCAACTTTCTAAAAAGTATTATGAAGAAAATTTACAAAATCGAGTTTCGGTTACAGATGAAACATTTCCCAATGGGACCATTTTACTTGGTCAACCTATTTCATTAGAAAGTCTTGCCTCAGAAGAAAACATCGGTTCAAATTCCAAATACGTTCAACATCTTTATGTTCCTATCTTAAATGCAGGGAAGTGGTTTATTTCTAATATTTATACGCGGTCACAGGATGAATCTGGTTGTCAATTTATCAAAGATTCCTACATTTCTTATAGTGTGCGAACTTCGTTAGAAAATTATATTTCGGGTGAGAGGCACTCCGAACATCGTATTAGAATTCCCGAAGGGGAGGTTGTTTCGGTTTCTTATCAAGATGGCGAGAAAACATATCGATATTCTGCTTATATGGCGCCTGGAATTCATGATTATGTCATTTCTTATTTTCCTGTTTCCAAAGAAGTGATGGACGTTTTTGATGAAATATCTGTATTGGATGGTCCTTTTCAACCCGTAACGGATGAAGACTGGAATTTTGCTTTTCAAAAAGCGATAGCGAAAATGAAAGGACGGGAAGAAGGTCGTCATGATAAGGTTTTCCATCTAAAAAAATGTAACTTTTTTACTTAGTAAAATAAAAACAAGTAAGTCATTTTCTACTTACTTGTTTTGATGTTAACTGTACTGTTTGCTTTTGGTTTCAAAAGTTGTTGTTTTGTAGTTTGGAGCTGCTATCTTTCCATTTTTTGGTGTTTCATAAAGTGCTTCTGTTGTTTTCATTGGAAGAGTGCCATTACATGCTTCTTCTAAAATGTTTGTCGCATCGAATTCTGAATGTGAGTATGGAATATCTACAATAATTTTATTTGCTTTTGATATTGCTTCTAATTTCTGCAACGAATCACATGGAACTAAAGTTGTATAATAGGATATACTATGTGGTTCTTCCAGTGTTTTTTTGCCTGTACTATCTAATTTAAATGTTGTTGTATGATATTTTTTGAATTTAGGAAAATCAAAGTCACGGAAATCACTCAATATTTTTTCCTTTAAAGTCTTATCGTAAATTCCTGCATAATGATAGGACATACTATCAGGTTTGGCACTACAACTTTGATAAGTAAAGAAACAATCCGAAACATAGCTATTTTGTTGCTCATCTATGTAATAAGGAACGACACAAATAATTCGTTCTGGTAATTCCGTTTCTGTTTTATTTTTTTCTTTTGGGGGAAATTTTGGTGGCGTTGGTGGTGGGCTTGCTGGACTTGCTATAGACAGTGAATTTCTATCTGCATGATTTTTACTTAAACTATCAAAATTGTATGTAAATTTTTGCTCTATAGGAGTTCCATTTGAATCAAATATTTGGCTGGCAAGGAGAGTATCTTCTAAACCGATAACATCCGGAAGAAAAATGAAAGTTTGATTTTCATACCGTTCGTCTGGTGTAAATGGCTTCTTTTCTAAGTATTGATTTAATAGTTTATAATCATTTAATGGAATTTTCTTTACGTCTCCTAATGAATTTTTTTCAATAATTGTAACACAATTTGTTTTCATACTAACGTCATAATATGCTAGGACGTAAAGTTGTTCTTCTAATTGTTTGTGCTGATTTTTGTCTACAGAAATAGAATAGATTCCTTGAATTGGTCTAATTGCAATTGGTTTGATTGTATGTTGTTTTCCATCGAATAAACGATTCTTGCCTTTCTCATCGTACGGATATTGCATTATAATTGTAGTGTCTTCTCTCATTTTTTCATCTCCATATTTTTAGTATATCACAAATCTTGTATCTGTTCAACGGAAAGCCAAGCGAAGTCAGAAACTATCGATTTGGTTATTTGCACACTCTTTACAAAAATTTAAATCAATGATACAATAACTGCACTTAAGGACGATATATGCCCTTAAATAGAAAGATGAGAGACATGAAAAAAGAAAAGAAAACATACGATTATATTTACAAAGTACCATTAATGAAAATTACAAAGTTAGGAACGGTTCCGATTGGTCCCATTATTGTCGTTGAATCTCATGATGATGATTTTGAGGCAGAGATAGGTCAGGAAAGACGTGTTCGTAATTTAGCGATTCCAGAATTAGAAGATTTTCCAATTCATTCATTGGATTTTTCTTGCTATTTAAAACATCCGATGCAATCTACGATGTATTCTTATGGAACACCAGTTCTTCATCATCCGTGCCTTTACGAGTTACAATACGTGAATGGCAATACATTGTATCCAGCATTGCAACCGGAAGATAAGGTTATCTATGCCGTTGATAGTCATGCGTTAAATGAAGAAAATTATGCAAGTTTGAAAGATGTTACTGATTTCATCAATAATCTTCCAGAGAGCCCATTACAAAGTGAGATCAATCAATTGACTGCTGCAGCTTTGGTACGTGAGAAAACACATTAAAAATACTTTAATTGCTTGAAAAAAGACTTAGAATGTTGTAACATAATAAATGTATCTTCTAGAAATTGAAGAGTACCTTTTTTGAACTCTTTAGAGAGTGTACGGTTGGTGAAAGTACATGAGAAAGAAATTGGGAAGACACAGTTTCGTGAATAGAAGCGGTTAACTTTCGATATTAAGTTAAGAGAAAAAAGTAAGGTGGCACCACGGGGATTCCCGTCCTTCGGTTGGTGGCACTTTTTTATTTGTAGAAAGGAATGATTTTATGATAACAAAACCAAAGGGATGTCATGATATTTATGGCATGGAAGCAAAAAAATGGCAATATGTCGGAACGGTAATCGATGCTTTGATGGATAAGTATCATTACGGATTTATCCGCACACCAATTTTTGAGGAGACGTCTTTATTCCATCGTGGGGTAGGGAATACGACCGATATCGTAACCAAAGAGACATACGATTTTAAAGATCGTGGTGACCGCGATATGACCCTTCGTCCAGAAGGAACAGCTGGTATTGTCAGAAGTTACATCGAAAATAAGATGTATGGAGATGCGACTCAACCAATCAAACTTTACTATAACGGTACGATGTATCGCTACGAACGTCCACAATCTGGCAGAGACCGTGAATTAACTCAGTTTGGAGCAGAAGTATTGGGAAGCGATGATCCAATTATCGATGCAGAAGTGATTTCCATTCCCGTCAATTTGTTTAAGATTTTGGGATTAAAAGAAATCAAAGTTAATATCAACACGCTTGGTGATGATGAATCCCGTCGTGCTTACCGAGAGGCTTTAATCGAATATTTTAAACCGCATATCGATGAGTTATGTGACGATTGTAAAGAAAGATTTCAAAAGAATCCTTTACGGATTTTAGATTGTAAAGTAGATAAGGACAATCCAATTTTAAAGAATGCTCCAACGACGTTGGATTATTTGAATGAGGAATCAAAAGAACGATTTGAAAAAGTAAAAGAGTATTTAGGTACGATGGGAATTGAGACTGTCGTCGACTCTAGACTAGTTAGAGGGCTAGATTACTATAACCATACGGTATTTGAAATTGAAGCGAAAGTAGATGGATTCGGTTCCAATAACGTTTTAGCAGCGGGTGGTAGATACAATGGTCTAGTTGAACTTTTAGATGGACCAAAGACACCAGGAATCGGTTTTGCGATGGGTATGGGGAGACTCATGATGGCCCTAGACTTAGAGAAAATCGAACTTCCAATCGATGATACGATCGATGCATTCGTCATGTACGTCAATGAAGAAGAAAAGTTATATGCCATCAATTTGACCCAAGACCTTAGAATGCAAGGATTTAAAGTGGAAACAGAATACTTAGGTCGTGGCTTAAAAGGACAGTTCAAACAAGCCGATCGGTTACATGCGAAATTCTTAGTCATTTTAAATAGTGACGACATTGCATCTAATCTGGTTAACGTTAAGAATAACGAAACGAAAGAAGAAGAGAAAGTCGATATCGATTATTTGATGTATTATTTAGATGAACAATTGAACGATTTGGAAGATATTTCTAAACTAGGTGGCGAAATTGAGTCAGATGACGAGGATTGCGATTGTGATCATGATCACTGTGAACACGGTCATTGCCACTGTGGTAAACATGGTTCTTGTCATCATGAAGGAGAGTAGTTTATGAAAAAGCACATGAATACAGATTTTTCCATTCAAAATGTGGGAGAACACATCGAAGCAGCTGGTTGGGTTTCTAAAAAAAGAAATTTAGGTGGACTTTTGTTCATCGATTTAAGAGACCGTTCCGGTATCATTCAATTAGTCGTTCGCCCGGAAAATAAAAATTACGAACTTGCTAGTTCGCTACATAACGAGTACGTTATTTCTGTTACTGGTACTGTCGTAGAAAGAGAAAGCAAAAATAAAGATCTTGCAACTGGTGATATTGAGCTTGATGTAGAAGAGATGACACTTATCAATGAGGCCAAGGAACCACCTTTTCCAATTGCCGACAATATTACAGCATTGGAGGATACAAGGTTAAAGTATCGTTATTTGGATTTACGTCGCGACGAAATCAAGAATAAGATTATCACTCGTAGTCACATCATGAGAAGTTTCCGCGACTACTTTGAGGATAACGGTTTCATCAACATCGAAACGCCGTCTTTATGTAAATCGACTCCAGAAGGAGCAAGAGATTACTTAGTACCTTCTCGTACGTTCCCAGGACGATTCTTTGCTTTGCCACAATCACCGCAGTTATTTAAACAACTTCTTATGGTGGCAGGAATGGAACGCTACTACCAAATCGTAAAGTGTTATCGTGATGAAGACTTACGTGCCGATCGTCAACCAGAGTTTACGCAAGTCGATGTCGAGATGAGCTTCGTTGATGAAAACGATGTCATGGATATGGCAGAGGGCGCTGTTACGAAGGTATTCCACGATACATTGGGAATGGATTTACCGAGACCATTCATGCGCATGAAATACGATGATGCGATGAGAGATTACGGTAGCGATAAACCGGATTTACGGTTCGATATGAAGATTCAAGATATCACAAATGTGTTCCAAGATACGGAGTTTGGGTTATTCCGTACGGTTTTGGATTCTAATGGTATCATCAATGCTATCGTCGTTCGGAATGCAGCCGATCATTACTCTAGAAAAGAATTGGATCGTTTGACAGAGTTTGTGAAGACGTACCGTGCATCTGGACTTGCTTTTGTAAAGGTTACGAAAGAGGGCATGTCTGGTTCTATTAACAAAGCTTTAACAGATACTGTTATCAAGAGTTTAACGGATACACTTTCTCTAGAAGAAAACGATTTGATATTAATCGTTGCCGATACGAAGTACAACATCGTTAAGACATCTTTAGGCGCCCTTCGTGTCAAACTAGCTAAGGAACTAAATTTAATCAATGAGAACGATTATGCTGTTCTTTGGATCACGGATTTCCCTCTATTTGAGTATTCGGAAGAGGAAAGCCGTTACGTTGCATGCCACCATCCATTTACGATGCCAACAGAGGAATCCATTCCGTATGTATTAACGAATCCTGAAAAATGTTATGCCAAAGCATACGATATCGTCATCAATGGATATGAAGCAGGTGGCGGCTCTATTCGTATCCACGACGGCGCACTACAAGATACGATGTTCCATGCCCTTGGCTTTACAGAAGAAGAGGCTAGAAGCAAATTCGGTTGGTTTATGGATGCTTTCCAATATGGAACTCCTCCACACGGCGGACTTGCCTTTGGATTAGATCGTATGGTTATGCTTCTTACCAAAACAGAAAACATTCGTGACGTTATCGCATTCCCTAAGACTGCTTCTGCAAGCGACTTGATGTGCGAATGTCCTAGTGAAGTAGACCGTAAGCAATTAGAAGAATTACACATTCAAACAACAGAATAAATTGACATGAGACATCATTCCTGATATGATAAGTTAGCTTTCGAAAGGAATGATGTTTTCTTATGAAAAATAAATACGATATTATGAAAAGTAAAATTTTGAATGCTAAGAATCAACAATTTGTAGATTCTCTTCGCCTTACATGTGACCGTAAGTTAGAAGCCATCGAAAGATAATTTTTAATTATGAGTGCAACGTATCCCGCTTTGATTCATCAATCTCATTTCGTATACGAGTGTCATGAAGCTTTGCAAAATTTATCGTATTCAGAAGTTGCTAGTGTGATGCATCACAATGCGGAAAGTGCACTTACTGCTTTGGTAAAAGAAAGTGATAACTACCGCATCGCAATGCAATTTCTATATTTGGATGCGGTAGGAAAAGAATGCGGTGTTCCTTTTTGGCCAATTCCAACAGATGAATTAGAACATGCTAGAGAAGCAGGAATTCCTTTTTCAGTTTTCTACGATTTACGGCAAAAACAATTTTATAACGCTGTATCTGTATCAGTTGCTAACAAGTGTTTTAAGGCTAGTTTTCAAGTGGAAGAATTGAGTGATGAGGAAAAAGCGTTGATTCGGAAACATCATAAAGATTACATGAACGAAGAAATTTATCCATCTGTAGAAACGCAGGAAACGAGTACCAAAGAAGATGTCCATGCTTTGCGTCTCGTAAAATCATTCATCATGTAGTTTACTATTTTTCTTGTGAGTGCTATAATAACAAGTATTCCAAGTAAGGAGGATTTTATGGAAAAAAAGAATCGCAGTCATTCACTTTTAACGTTTGCTATTGCAGCAGGTACTGTCTATGTTGGATATCATGCTTACCAATTTTTAAAGGAACGGATGAATCGTCCAAAGTACATTGAAGTACCGTATCCTGTAGAAGAACAAGATGACCAACAGGAACAACAAGAATATCAGAAAGTTAGTTATAGATAAAAATTAAGCATCGTTAGGATGCTTTTTTTGACACTTTATAAAAAATTCGATATAATTCACGTTGAAAGAAAGTTGATTTGTTATGAGAAAAGAGATAAAAGAACAAGGAATCCGCATGCTAGCTGGTGCTTTAGTAGGTATCTCACTTGGAACTATTATTGGTAAAGGAATCAGAACGTTGATTTTGAATCGGATACCAGTTTCTGGTATTTTGTCTACTACAGATGATTTGTATTCCATTTATGATGCAGCTATCGTTAATCTTGTACCAGAGGGGGATATAGAATCCAGTGAAAATCAGGCTAATTTTTTAGCAGGAGTGTTAAGCCAATATACAGAAGAGTCGTTTCTACTCTCTGTCAGAAACGAAAATGCTCGTCTCATTCATGCATTAGAGAGTAACGGGATTACGGAAGATACTAATTACAGTGGAGAATATTTTGGTTATACAGTTCAGAATGATAATATTCCAGCTACTAACATCTATTTAAGTGCTTCTGGACAAGCTTTTTATGACGTGAATCCATATATCGGAGAATCCAATATTTTATTACATCAGTATGAGAATGGGGAAGAATCTTATCACGTTATGACGAAAGACCCAGATGGCGCAACTTTCATGGTTAGCATCTTTAACAAGGCGGCCCCTCTGGTAGCATGTACTGGCGACACCTTTTATTTAGAGGAAGAGGTAGATCCTTCACAAGTAGAAGAACTATGTGATTTTGCAGTTCAAGCTTATCGGAACGGATATACATCAAAAGAGATGCTTTCTTCTTCAGCGCTTGCTTTCTTACAAGAATACAGTCGGTATGATGAAATGATAGAACAATTCAATCTAGCTAAGCGACAAGTGAATTTAGATATGTCACAGAAATTTTTAAATTTACTATCAACCGAAATGCTAGAGGATGCTAGTCAAAAATCAATGATTCAAGAGAATTTATCCCGTTATCAAGATGAAATCGAATTAGGAATTGCTACTCAATTAGCGAGTAGAGCAAATGCAGCAAATATACCTGTAGCATGTCAAAGAGAGGATTCGATTACCACTTCTTCTGTTTTAGTTGGTGCATATTATGATCAAATCCGCATTCAGACAGACGAGGGAAGCAGAACTTATACGAGGGATGAAAGTGGAACAGAAAGTTGTTATTCCATTCGATTAGAAGAAGGCAATCAATTCTTCCAAATCGATTATTATCCAAATCCTACTGGTGTCGATACTTTTTCCATTTCACCTAGTAGACCAAGTTCAAATTCGTTATTATATGCAGTCGATTTAGAAGAACGAAAAGACGAATTGTTATCTATTCTTTTTACACCAATCGATCAAGACCTTACCATCGAAGAGGTAAAGGATACGTCATTTTATCAAGCCGTTATGGGAGATGATGAAGAAAGGGTTACAACGGCTGTAAAACTAAAGAAATAATATAAAAATCATTCCTTCTTTATCAGATTTGTAGTATCATTAAGATAAAGAAAATTATGGAAAGAGGTTATTTCAATGAAAGATAATACAAAGAAAGTTATTGCCGGTGCCGTTGCGCTTGCAATTGGGGCTGGAGCAGGTGCAGGAATTAGTGAATATGTCCGCAATCAATTGTCTACTGATGAACCAACGGCTTCTAATTCACAAGATGTAGATACTAACTTTTGGAGAATTACTGATTTGGTACCAGAAGGAGAAGTAGAGTTTGATACTCAAAAAGCCGCTGATTTAGCAACCTCATTGATATCTGAACGCAACTCTGCTGGCCAACAAGAAAATGCATTATTAAATGCTATGTTAATCCATTCTTTGGAAACAAACGGTGCTACTGATTTTAGTCTTTATCAGTCACCAGAACGTTATTACTTATATTCTCTTAATGCCAACCAAGAGAACCAAACCGTTATATTACGAGATAATGGACAATGGTTTATAAAACAAAAAGAAGATAAAACTTCTAAAGAGATGTTAACGCATGAGTACTCTACCTCTGGAGATACAGAATATTATGGATATTCTTTAACTGATGAAGATGGCATGCGTTTAAATATCAATACTGTAAAAAACGAACAGGAAGATACTGGTGTGATTTCCGTTTCTCTACATGGAGATTATTATCATGATTCTGTCAGTGCTGAAGAAGTAAACGATACCTATGATGTGATATATGATGCTTATCAAAATGATCGTAGAATAGAAGAAATTTTAGTCAATCCTATTTTTGATTTTGTACCTTCTGAAGTACTTTTTGATTATTCTACTACAAAAGATGAAGAAAATGGGGTCGATTTGGATTCTTCTCAAAAATTTGCACAGATGTTAGGGGAACAAGTAGACTTAAATGATTCAATGTCTCAACAAATCGAAGAAAGTTTTGCACGAGTTCAAGATGACGTAGAAACCAGTCTTGCTAAGCAAATTGTCGGTAGAGCAACTGCTCAAGGACTTACTTTGTATGATAATCCAACCAGCATCAACGCGGCTGACAATTATCTTTTGTATGGACCTTATTATGATCAAATTCATTTGCAAACGGATTGGGGAACTCGTACTCAAATTCGAAACGAAACAGGAACGAGCAGTAGTTATTCTATCGAATTAAGAAGTTCTATTGATTATGTTTCGATCCATTATCTTCCAGATGATAATCAAATTGTCGTTTATGAAAATCCAAAGTTGCCTAGATTTTCCGATGGAATAGTCAAAGTGACGGATGAGATGAAAGAGGATATCGAACGCACTATTTTTGCTCCAATCGATCAAGAAATAGCTATTAAAGATATTCAATCTACAAGTTATTATCAACAATATTTAGCTGATCAAAACCGGGAAGCTACCATTGATGATGTACCCAAGACTCGTTAGTTCAAATACCGTGTTATAAAGTGGTGCTTTTGCGTCACTTTTTTTGACAATTGTGCCTGTTTGTGATATAATTAGTTTGCTTTTGAAATTAGGGGGATAAAAAATGAAAAAAGAACAGTTTCATTTCAAAAGAATGTTAGCGGGAGGACTTGCTGCTTTTACACTAGCGAATTTTCCAGCTGCTGCTCATGCGACTGATTTTTCAGAATCGAATTTATCAGAAACATCTGATCGTGTTAGTGAGCAAACCGTTACAGCGGATATGGATTTATCCGACTTGTTTGTAGAAGGAGATTTAGATTATACTAAAGAAGATGCCGATGCTATTGCTTCTTTAGAAAATTCGATTGAAAAAATGGAAGACGCTAACGCAGAGATAATTTATGCATTAGGAACGAATGGAATCCATCCGGATTTTGCTGCGGAAAATTATGTTTCTTATGACTGTTTGGATGAGTTTCCGATTGACCGTGTTTTGCTAACTCCGTCTAGTCAAATGGTTTCCATCTCTGACGAAGATTATTCTGCTTGTTTAAGTGCTTCTTTTTATCGGACGGGAAAATGGGATAGTCTTTATCTTACTATTGGCGATATGACGCAAGACTATTTGTTTATAGGTGTCGATCGATTGTATGATGATGGAGATTATATTTCTTTTAGGAACGGTAATGGTAATGCTGTATCCATTTCGATATCATCTGCCGATACTGAACAATATGTCACTTCTTTAAAAGAAGCATTTCTTCAAAAGTTAGATGAAAAGAAGTTGTTAGAAATGCCTGCTTTTGATTCTTTGAAAGAGAATTCAGATTACTGTGGATTTGTTAGTACATATTCTGAAAATACAGAGACTAAAGAAAATTCAAAAAATGATAGAAATGCGAAACAGTATTCTAAAACGGCTAATACTTTAATGCCATTTTAAAAAAACTTATCATAAATACTTGACAAATGCATATATTTTCTATATACTACTAGAGAAATTAAAAAAGGAAAGCGATGTATCCATCCACCTGAACGCGAATAGTGTTGGGTAACAATGCCTAGGTAGCAACAACAAAGAAATATATTAGGCAAAAAAGTGGATACAGATTGTGTCCACTTTTTTATATTTTATGGAGGTGTTTTATATAGCTAGTTCAAAGAACCAAATGTTAATCAACGAGCAAATTCGTGCCCGTGAAGTTTTGGTAATTGGTCCAAACGGCGAACAAGTCGGTGTGAAGACGGTTTCTGATGCTTTGACACTCGCGCAATATGCTGGATTAGATTTATGTTTGATTAACCCAAATGGTAATCCACCGGTTTGCAAAGTTATGGATTACAACAAGTATCGTTATGAAAAACAAAAGAGAGAAAAAGAAGCATTAAAGAAACAGCGTGCTGCTAATAGCGAATTAAAAGAATTTCGTCTTTCGCCAGTAATCGATGTGGGCGACTTCGAAACGAAGTTAAAACAAGTTACAAAGTATTTGTTGAAAGGTGATAAAATCAAACTTTCGATTCGTTTTAAAGGAAGACAAATGGCTCATACAGATTTAGGAAAAGATATCCTAAATAAATTTGCTGGTAGATTAGTAGACATTGCAAAAGTTGATCAAGAAGCAACTTTGGAAGGTCGCAACATGACGATGTTATTGACACCAAATAAAGACAAATAAAATTGGAGGAGTAATTTATGGGAAAAATTAAGACACATAAAGGTTTAAAGAAAGTTTTAAACGTAAGACAAAGTGGCACTGTTACTATGGGACATCCTGGTAGTAGACACAATACTGGTAGTAAGACTGCTAAGTATAACAGAAGCATGAGAAAGACAAACAGTTTATCAAGTGCTGATTGCAACAGATTAAAGAATATCATTGTAAAATAGGAGGAGTAAAACATGGCAAGAGTAAAGAACGGAGCAGTTACAAAGGCTCGTCATAAAAAGATTATTAAAGCTGCTAGTGGTTATTTTGGAAGTAAACATACCCTTTATAAGACAGCTAAAGAACAGTTGATGCATTCTGGTCAATATGCATTCAGAGATAGAAAGAATAGAAAACGTGACTTTAGAAAATTATGGATTACTCGTATCAACGCAGCATGCCGTATGAACGATATCAGTTATTCTAAATTCATTTCAGGACTTAACAAAGCTGGTGTAGAAGTAAACCGTAAGATGTTAAGTGAAATCGCAATTAACGATGAAAAAGCATTCGCTGAATTCGTTGCAATTGCTAAAAAAGGATTAGAAGGCAAGACAACTGTTGCTGCTAAAGTAGAAACGAAAGGCGTTATTGTAACACCTGCTAAAGAAGAAAAAGCAGCAAAGAAAGAAACTAAGAAAGTAGAAGAAGAAAAAGTAGAAGAAAAACCTAAAAAAGCAACTACTAAGAAAACGACTACTAAGAAAGAATCTACAAAGGCAGAGACAGAAGAAAAGCCTAAAAAGACAACAACTAGAAAAACAACGAAAAAAGAAACGAAATAAAAAATAGACATATTAATGAATTTAAATACCGAGTGCCAGTGATGGTGGTATTTTGTAGAAATTAATAGAAGATAAAAACGAAAAGGAGAAATTATATTATGGCAGTAGTGTCAATGAATTATTTACTAGAAGCTGGTGTTCAATTTGGACATCAAAAGAGAAGATGGAATCCAAAGATGAAGGAGTACATCTATACGACGAGAGATGACATTTATATCATCGATTTACAAAAAACAGCAAAGAAGATGGAAGAAGCTTACGAAGCAGTTAAACAAATTGCTCAAAATGGCGGAATGTTCTTATTTGTTGGTACAAAGAAACAAGCTCAAGAAGCAGCAGAAGAGTCAGCTACTAGAACAAACATGTATTTCGTAAACGAAAGATGGTTAGGTGGAACTCTTACAAACTTCAAGACAATTCGTAGTCGTATCAAGAGAATGGATGACATCGAAAATATGGAAAAAGATGGTACGTTCGACGTATTACCTAAGAAAGAAGTTATCGGTTTAAAGAAAGAATTTGCTAAGTTATATCGTAACTTACGTGGAATTCGTTCTATGACAAAACTTCCAGATGCACTTATCATCGTTGATCCTAAGAAAGAAGAAAATGCAATTAAAGAAGCAAGAATTTTAGGTATCCCTGTATTTGGTGTAGTAGATACAAACTGTGATCCAGATATGGTTGATTATGTTATTCCTGGTAATGACGATGCTGTTCGTTCTGTAAAATTAATGATTGGTGTATTAGCAAATGCTATCGCTGAAGTAAACGGAAACGAAATGATCGATTACTTGACGGATGATGACAAGAACAAGAAGTCTTCTGATAAGGAAGAAGTTGCACCTAAGAAAGAAGAACGTCGCGTTGTTAAGAAAGAAGAAAAAGAACATTCTGAACCAAAGAAAGAAGTTGCTCCAGTAGCAGAACCAGTTAAAGAAGAGAAGGCAGATTATTCTAAAATGACTGTTGCTGAATTAAAAGCAATGGCAAAAGAAAAGGAAATCGCTGGTTATACAACGATGAAAAAAGCTGAATTAATCGAAGCTTTAGAAAAATAAGAATAAAGGAGATACCGTTTATGTTTAAAGCAGAAGACGTTAAAATTTTAAGAGAAAGAACTAATGCTGGAATGATGGATTGTAAAAAGGCCTTAGAAGCTTCTAATGGTGATATGGACAAGGCCATCGACTGGTTAAGAGAAAATGGAAAAGCAAAAGCTGCTAAGAAAGAAGCTAGAATTGCTGCTGAAGGAACAACAAAGATTGTTCAAAATGATAACACAACTGTTATTATTGAAATGAACTCTGAAACGGATTTCGTTGCTTCTAATGCAGAATTTAAGACTGCCGTTGATGAAATTGCAAATGCTATTTTAAATAGCGATGTACAGACGATGGAAGAAGCAAACGAACTTACAATTGATGGTGTTAGTGTTCACGATTATATCGTAAACTTGACTGCTAAGATTGGTGAAAAGTTAACGTTCAGAAGATTTGCTCGCATTTCTAAGAGTACTGATGAATGCATTGGTGTATATTCTCATATGGGTGGTAGAATTGGTGTAGTCGCTCTTTTAAAAGGTAACAATGTAGAAGTTGCAAAGGATGTTGCAATGCATACTGCAGCAATGAATCCTGGTTATGTTACAAGAGAAGATGTACCAGAAGATGTAAAAGCACATGAAGAAAGCGTCATCAAAGCAGAAGTTATGAAGGAAGGTAAGCCAGAAAACATTGCCGAAAAGATGGTTGCTGGTCGTATGAATAAGTTCTTCAAAGAAAACTGCTTAGTAGAACAAGAATTCATTAAAGATTCTAGTATGACTGTCGGAGATTACGTTAAGAATAACGGTTGTGAAATCGTTTCTATTACACGTTTCGAAGTTGGTGAAGGAATCGAAAAGAAAGAAGAGAACTTTGCTCAAGAAGTAATGTCTCAAATTCAAGGATAAGACTAGCAATAGTCTTTTTTCTTTGCTATAATGAAGGAGAAAGAGGGAATAAACATGTTATCAATGGTATCTACATCCAATAAAAAAATATCTACGTTACTAAAGGATTTTACGAGACATCCACGGGAATTTGAAAGTTACAGTAAACATTGTCGCAATATTTTAAATTCATTTGTTTGGTTAAAAGAACATCAATATGATCCTAGTGTGGATTCTTATGACTACCTAGTAAAATTACTACAACACTATAGTTGTTCTGATTATATTTTACAAAGCATGTTGGTTGACTTTCAAAAAGAGGTTGTTGCGAAGGTTCCAGATGATGAAAAGACAGTTTTACATTCTAATCTTTATTATTATGATGTAACCGGTTCCATGAACTCTCTACATGACTTGGATTCTCTTGCAACAGTGAACCCAAAGAATCCGGTTTATCGCCGTTTGGATTATACAATTTTAAATCCTACTGTCGATTTGGATCTTGAACGTGAATATTCCTTTGATGAAATTTGCAAGTTGGCTCAAGAGGGAGTCATCACAGTGTTAGATAATCATTTGTCTTCCGAACGTTCTCAAACTCAAGAGAATGATGGATGTGTCTATTTGGTACACAGTGATCCATATTGGATTGGAAAAGAAAGTAGAGTAGTCGATCAGTTGTATTCTTTTTCAGATCCATCTTTGCGCAGCAAGTGGGGCATTATTCACAAACCATTTTGTCAGTATGTAAAAGAACGATGTGTCGATTTCGATTCGGACCAGGAGAAAAACAATCAGATGAAAGATTTATTACTTACGGAAAAGCACTTACAAGAAATTACGGATGAAATGATTGGTTATTACCATAAACATCATAAACCTTTTCCTAAAGTTGTTGCAAAGACGATAGAAGGAAACGAAGAATGTTTGAATGCTGTCGATCAAGCTTGTTTTTCTGCGAATCAGGTAGAAAAATCGCATCCAATGGTAAAATCTATTAAGTCTCAACCCAATTTGCCATTATAACAGTAAGTAGTACAGTATTCTGTACTATTTTTGATTTTGGTATAGATTTGAATTTATATGGAAATATTTTTTTCAAAAAGTTCATGTTTTTATTTTAATTTACATACATTTTATCGGGTGATGATATGAAAAGGACAACCTTTTTGGGAGTAGTGCTGGTAGTGGTGACTATTCTTTTTTTTATTTATGTTACAACGAAAGAGGCAGAAGCATCTCCTACCGTGAATGAGGAACATGAAGTTCGAGGTGTATTTATGTCTTACATTGATTTGGAAAATCACTTTGAACAGCAGTCGGAAACCGGTGTGAGGCAAGAAATTGATCGGATGGTTCAGAACTTGAAGCGGGATGGATTCAATTTATTGATTTTACAAGTTCGAAGTCATATGGATGCGATATATTCATCTTCATTGTTTCCTAAATCATCTTACTTGGAAGGTGTCGATTTGACTCAGTTTGATCCGCTCTCTTATTTTATTGAAGTGTGTCATGCGTCTTCTATTCAAATCTATGCTTGGATCAATCCTTATCGTATTGGTAAAGTTAGTAAGGAAGAGATATCTCTATATCCTTATTACGATTTGATTTCAAATAGTATTTGTGAAGTAGATGATACTCTTTATTTAAATCCGGCCAAAGAAGAAGTTACGAATCTATTATTAGAAGGTATTAAAGAAGTACTACAGTATCCAGTGGATGGCATTTTGTTTGATGATTATTTTTATCCTAGTATGGATATCGATCAACAAGAGTATCATTCGTCTGGAATGGAGGATGTGTCAGAGTTTCACTTGCAAGTCATTAATCAAATGGTTCAGCAAGTTTATGAGCTCGTTCATTCTTATCAAAAAGTATTCGGTATTAGTCCGTCTGGCAATATTGAAAATAACTATTCTAGTATTGGTGCAGATGTAGCGACTTGGGCAAGGGAAGATGGATACGTTGATTTTTTAATGCCGCAGATCTATTACGGTTTTCGTAATGAGGCTAAACCATTTATTGAAACAGTTAACGAATGGAACGCATTGATTCCTAATGAGAGAATCCCGATGTATATTGCACTTGCTCTCTATAAAGAAGATACAGAGGATGAGTATGCTGGCAACGGGAAGCTTGAATGGATAGAAGAAAGTGATATTTTAAAACGACAAGTTTTGTTGTCACGTAACCTCTCTAATTATCATGGATTTTCTATTTTTCGGTACGATAATGCTTACCAAGGAGAGTCGGATGAGTTTTCTAATTTGAAAGAACTCGTCACGACATCTTAACCTGTTTATGAGTTTCAGTTGATTTTTTCCTTTGTTTGTGGTATAATATGCACCAAATAACAAAGGGGATGTTAGGATGGCTAATTTAAATACAAGTAATTTAGACACTTCTAAAATTGATTCGGATACATTAGATTTGTTGACAACAGCTTTCGAACTTTATGATATTGCTAAATTGGATTATAATGTTTACCGGAAAGATAATGATTTATCGATTCCTAAAAACTTGATTTCGCAATATTACAAAAGAGTAAAACCCAATTATAATCAAATGTTGTTCAGTTTTAGAAGAAAGTACATTTCGAATGAGGTGTTGGTTGAGAAGAACGATACACCGGAAGAACGTCAAGGTTTGAGTTTGGTTTATGATTACATTCAAAATTTTGATGCAGAACACGATTCATTTAACATTTTTATCAATGCAATGATGATTCATGGTCTTTTATATCGACCATTGGATCAAAAGAATTCTGAAGATTTCGTTGCTATGAGAGAAGAGGCACAAGCATTGTATGAGGAAGGAAAAGCCGAACGAAATATTTCCAAAATTCGAAAAGCAAAAGAAATGTTAAATAGTGTCAATTCCGTACGATTTGGTGGAAGTTTGAGAAAGAATAATGTTCGTTTGTACAATTACGATTTCGATGTTCCAGCTGCTACGGATGCAGTGCGAATTTTCAATACGTTTTTGAATCCGGAAAGAAAAGAAGAATTCGAATTTTTCTTGCAAAAAGATGATTTTTTTGCATATATTGATTATGCTGTCAATATTACTTCGTACTTAATCGGTTTACAACCATTTTCGGATGGTAACAAGAGAACTTTTAGAAGCTTACTAAATTTGATGTTTAAAATGAAGAATTTACCACCGGTTTACATTACGAAAAAAGAAAGAAAAGCATATCATACTGCCTTGGAAAAGGCTTTGGTCGATCAAGATTACACGGCAATTGATGGCTTCTATTATTATAAAATCTGTGATTCTATTTACGAACTTGATTTTAAACCATTATTAGATGCGAGTCGTCAAAAAGAGAGAGAGGAAAATAAAGTTCTTTCATATCTTCCTACGTCTTCAACAGAAACTGATGTTTAGTGTTAAAAAAGTCAATTTTCTAAATTGACCTTTTTTTGAAAATTGTTTTACATCGCTTTTAAAATGTTTTATAATTTATATTAGATAATAGGAGCGATTAGTATGAAGAAACGAAATGGATTTACATTGATTGAACTTTTGGCAGTTATTGTCATTTTGGGAATCATTATGATGATTGCAATTCCTAATGTCATTTCAACGGTTGAAAAACAGGAAAAAAATACGTATGTAAGTGATGCCAATAAATTGATTACGATGGCAAAATATACTATGAGAACCAATACGGATATTCCGTATCCAGATCCAGGGCAAGTCGTTATTTTGTATTTTAGTTATATTGATAATGGAGATGTGGAAACTGATCCTGAAGGTAGAACGTACGATTTAGAACAATCTTATGTGGCATTAAAACATACCGATGATAATTATATTGAATACTGGGTTCAATTAGTTGGGGTTGATGCTAGTAGCAACCGCGGAGTTCTTCTTACTAGTGAAGTAGAATTAGGAAAAGATACTGCTATTAATTTGGTTAGAAAGAATTTTACACCGACGGAAGGAAAAGCAGCAATCGGCTATCGTCTGTATGGACGTACTATCTCTGCAAGCGATATTTTTGAGTTTAAAAAAACCGTTTAGAGACTTTTATAAAAGTCTCTTTTTTGTCAAAAAAATGTAAAAGTTTTAGGAACAATATTTACTAGATGTATAAAATTTGATA
>UMHA01003645.1_pt1 | contig 31400 bp, 50 predicted proteins | sample 1965401 | NCBI WGS metagenome assembly UMHA01 (sample SAMEA4836085, study PRJEB28245) | human gut metagenome | biome: gut microbiome; material: fecal sample | place: Denmark | collected 2008 | reverse complement strand
AGCTGTGGCAGAGGCTCTCAAGGTTGTCTCGGTCGCAGAAGGTCTGCCAGTCGCCCTTGTGGTCGACGATGTGGTCGACATCCGTCGCGCGGACTCGCCGCCCGTGCCGGGCGCACTCGCGGCAGAACGGCTCGCGCAGGAGCTGCGCCGGCCGCAGGTCAAGCTTCCACTCGTCGGTCTGGTACATCCAGCGCCAGGACTGCGCTTCCTCACTGCGCCGGTCGCCGCGCGGCCGATGGGCGTCGCAGTATCCATCGCTCACCAGCACGCAGCAGCCGGGATGCCGGCAGGGACGGAGCGGCTTTAAGGCCATCGGGCTATCACCTCCGGGCAAAACAAAAAGCCACCGCCAACGCCTCCGGGATCGGAGTTGTCAGCAGTGGCTACTAAGCGAGCACGCGCCATGTTCGATATTCACGATGTTTGAGGCCTTGCACCTCCGGCACCAAAGGACCAGGTTGCGCGCCTCTGTGTCGGGCCGGACGGCCTGCGATGTCGTGCGCCCGCAGTTGGGGCAAACGATCAGTCCGTCCTTTGTGACCAGTTTACCATCATTCCGTTTTGATTGCAACACTTTTTGCCTCCTTTTTGCCTCTTGTCTACAAATAAAGCATAGCGTACAAGTAGAGACGTTCTATAGAAGTATTATCTTAGATTCATAAATCTAAAATAAAAGTCCTTGCGTTTTCCGGCGGTTTAGCGATCCAGTCCGCGTACTCGATGCGCCAGGCCGCCATGCCGTTCACCTCGCGCGCCAGCGGCCGCGAGCGCTCGTTCCAGAAGGTCTCACGCGGCATCGCGGGCGCTCGCGTCTGCACGCGCACCGTGCGCGAAGGGATCATCTGCCGCATTCCGCGCGCCACGCCCCACGGATGCTTCCCAAGCGGGATCATCTCGTCCGGCTTGCAGAAGTACCGCGCAAGCCGCCGGTAGCCGCCGTCGCGGCTGAGCACAGGATACTCCTTATAGCCCGGATTGACGAAGCCGTAGCCCCACAGGAATTGAACCACCGCAAACGGCAGGTCGTCCTCGCTCGCCACAAAGTGGATGTGCCAGCGCTTATTGCTGTGCCCCGCCTCCACCGCATAGACATAGCGCCGGATGCTCGGGTCGAAGCGCCGCACGCGCTTGCAGAACGCAGCAAAGCACCGCTTGACGTCCTCAAAGGACGCCGGCAGGTGCGCATCGTCGAAGGTCAGAACATAGTGGACGCCCAGGTAGCCGAAGAGGGCGAGGTAGAGCTCCAGCTTCTCCGCGCTGGAGCTCCACATGGAGGGCAGCGCAGGCGAGCCGCGGCACTGCTGCTCGCCCGCCCACGAAACGAGGCGGAACCGGTCGGTGGTGTAGGTCTTCGTCAGCGGCCCGCTCCGCTGCGTGACAACGCACAGATCACTCATGCGTGCCCTCCGTTTGCTTCTGGCGTCCGCGCTTCTTCGGCAGCGGCTCGCCGGCCTCGCGCAGGATCTCCTCAATGCGCTCCTTCGAGCAGACGTTGAGATCTGCGAGCACCGTGATCTGCGCCGCTGGCTTTGCCGCCTGCCGGTAGGACGCCACGATCTCTCCCTCACTCATCGGCAGAGCATGAGAGCGCGGCGCGGCGCTCCGCACCGGAGGGCTTCTCAAAATCGGCGTCGGCTTGTCCGGCGCATTCGGCTGCTTCGGCGCTTCCGCGGGAGCCTCAGCCTGCTCCGGTTCCGGTGCGGTGCCCGAATCGGGCACCGAGCGGACGACGCGCCCGCCAACGACCAGCCCGCCGCCTCCGCCCGCAGGCGTCGGCCTCGGCCCGCCGATCACGACAGGCACGGCGCCCCCCGCGACCACCTCTACCGCGCCGAGCGGGGGAAATTCCTCGACCGCATAGGTCGTGCCGAGCGGCAGCACCAGCGTGCCCGCGCCGAGCGCGTCGCACACATAGGCGCGAAACGCCTCGAGTGCCTTGACGTCGGCGTGCAGCTCCGGCAGCTTCACGACCAGCACCTTACTCCCCGTCATAGCTCCACCCCCTTCAGCGCCTTGCGCAAGTCAATAAAGCGTCCGCCGAGGCCCTTGTCCACCAGATCCTGCAGCGCGTCGAGCGTCAGCTCGGCGTCCTTGGCGCGGTACACGTCCTCGCACAGGCTCTCCATGTCGCACAGCTTTTTAGCCGCGCCGTAGAGCCGCGCCGGGCAGGTGAGCAGGCTCACGCCCTCGATGCCCCACGCCCCGTCCGGCGTCTTGTAGGTCAAGCGTCTAAATTCAGGCATTGTCCGCACCTCCGTCCATTTTCGCCCCGCAGTTGGGGCAGTAACCAAAATGGTTGATTACCTGTGCGTAGTATTCCTTGCCGCAATTCGAGCATTTCGCAAAGCCCTGCCGCCAATTACCGTTCTCGTCAAAACACGGCTCGAAGCACCCATGCACCACCGGCGCAACGTCAGCGGCTGGGAAGCGGGCGATCATCGCTACAAAGTGTGCGTGCTCACAGTCATGTGCAATATGAGCCCAACCACGTGGATGGAGGTTGTCGTGATGGCTTTCCAGCACCGCTTGTCGCAGCGCATCGCGGTCGATGTATTCATTCATCGTTCTCAATCCTTTCCCGCAGCCGCCGGACCTTGTGTGCCCGCTGCCCCGCCACCGCGTCCTCGACCTCAAACTCGATCGCCATCTGGTCGAGCATGATACCGACGTCGGCGATCTCCTCGGCGATGTTGGCGAGCGTGTCGCCGTCCACGCGCCCGCGCAAGAATTTGCACAGCACATCCTGCAGCTCGGCCATCTCCTCAAAGGCCATCGTGATCTGCGCCTGCGCGCCGTAGCGGCTGAGCGCCGCGCAGAAGGTTCTGCGTTCCATGTCAGTCATCCTTCATCGCCTCCAATGCTTTATCCGCCTCTTCGCGGGTGAGGAATACGGTCTTGCCGATGTCAGCACCATCATTACGCAGACGATACGCGCAGAACCCGTCCGGCTTTCGATTGCACGTTGACATACACAGATTATCCTCATCTGTGCAAACAGCTCTAATGTCCGGGGCTTCAAGCTCCATTTCTCGCGGCACATTGTCACGGCCAGTCACCCATAGCGTGCCTCCAACCTTGCACGGCAGCACCACCAGCCGACCGCTCTTGTCGGCCTCGGCCAGTACCCTTACGCGGCTAACGCCACCGCACTCTACGACGATAGCGCAAAGGTCGTTCCAATCTTTAACCAGCGTGGACACTTCCACCGGTGTCTTGCCCGTGTCCTCGTATTGCATGAGCCTGCCACGCAGTTCTGCGTATGACCACGCTGCGGTATAAAGCAGGGCAAGCAGACCTGTCGGCTCATCAGGTCCGTCCAACAAAAGCTCACCCATCGCATAGTCTACGCCATCATCATCATCCATTGGAAAGTCCAAGTCCGGCAGCAAAATCTTTGCGGCTTTGCGGATAAAATCGTAGAGCCGGATGTCTGGGTAATCTGGGCCATCGCCTCCGCCCCGCACCCATGTCTCGAAGTCTTTGATGTAAAACAGATTCAGGGCGGCATCAAGGTTGTTATCCGGGCAATTAGTTGTCAGTCTTTTCATTTACCTTTCCTCCTCCGGCGGTTCCGGCAGCGGCATCCAGTGGGTAACTGTTACCGGCTTCCCACGAAAAATCCACCGCCCATCGCTCAGGTACACACACAAGCACGGATTAAAAAGTGAAAATCCAGAATCATTTTTGGCTATGCCCAAAACAACTTTTGACATTCCCCCTGCTTCTTCAAATTCATTGGCCTCAGGCAGGCGCTCCGTCACGGGGATCCACCGTGTCCGATCCTGCGCCACGGCGATCTCCTCGGCGTAGCGTGCGCAGCGGTCGGTCAGTTTTTCGATCAGGTCGGCGCCATCCAGTCCGACGCGGTCAATGTCGCAGCTGTGAAAAACATCCTCGCCGACCATGTCCCGCATCTCGGCGGGGACAGACTCCTCCATCCAGTAGGGGCAGTGCTCACAGTCGGGCGAGCTGCCTGCGGTGGAAATGCACCGCAGCGCCCTGACGATCTCTTCGTTTTTCATGTTCATCCTCCTATCGGTTCCGCTTTGAATTTTTTGCCCATGCCGGGCACCTTGACGTTGGGGTAGCGCTCCTCACGCGGCACGAAGTCCTCCGGGTGGTCACGGCAGATGTACCGGAGCCGCTGGTCGAGCTGCTCGAACCGCGCGTCGCTCTCCACGCCGTAGGCGAGGCACTCGTGAAAATACTCGCCGTGCTTCTCCGCGCGGTGGATGATGCGCATGATCCGGTCGTGACCAAAGCCTTCCTCGTTGAGGGCAAGGCACATCATGTCCACGTTGAACTGCTGCCCGACCAGCGCCCCGTAGTTGAGCAGCTGCCGCCGCAGCTCCGCCTGCTCCTTTGCGTAAGCGTTTTTCATGCGCCCTCCTTGCCGCGGCCGCACTCGGCAAGCGGCATCCAGCGGTCGCAGCGGCACTCGACGATGTCGTCGACCGTGGTCCCCGCGTCCGTCGAGATAAACGGGTACTCATCGTCCGCGCCGCCGGCGCAGCGGGCCACAAGGTAGCTGCTGCCGCCGAGGCCGGTCTCGTAGCTGAGCGCGACCAGCGCACCCTCCTCCGGCCAGTGCGCCGCGTCAAGCGGCAGCCATTCCGGCGCGGCGAGATCCACGCCAGCCCTCCGCTCGCCTCGCGGCGGTAAAGGCTCGTCCGTCAGACCGCAGAGGTAGTCCAGCGACACGCCCAGCAGATCCGCGACGCGCGTAAAGCGGTGGATGTCGCTGAGATAACAGCTATAACCATAAGGCAACTTGGTATTGGCTGCATATTTCGCCTCGCCGTTCTCGAGCCGCGTGACCTCGTCCGCGTCGGGGACGCCATACACAACGCCCGCGGCGTTGTAGCACTCCGCCACGCTTTTCCCGGCTGCGGCGCGGGCGACGCCAAAGCGGCGCCACAGCTCGGTGATCTCGCCGATGACCGGACGGTCGGCCTCCGCCTGCCGCTCCCGCTCGGCCTTCTGCGCGGCGCGCTTGTCGGCCTTGAGTTGGTCCTGCGTGGAGAGGAGGTGCGGACACACCTGTTTGCAGGTGGCCAGCTCCAAGCACTTCTCGCAGCAGGTCGCGCCGCAGGGCGCGTAGGAATAGCAACTCTCGATCAGCGTGGAGATGATGTGCTCCCGCTTGCCCTGCGCGCAGTCCGAGCAATTGCCGCCGCATTTCTTGCACGGCAGCGTGTCGAGCGCCGCCAGAGCCTCGGCAATCTTCGTCACATTCCGCTCACCCAGATATGTCAGGCCGTGGCCATAGTAGTTCTTTCGGTGCGTGTAGACGTGGGCGATCTCATCCTGCAGCTCCGTCGGCATGTGCGAGAGCGCGTAGGCCGTCACCTCGGGCAGCTCGCCCTTCTCCCACGCCTTTGCGATCTGCTCAGATTTGCTCAGCCCCTCGCGGATCACCTTCAGCCGCGCAAGCTTGCTCTTGCTGATCTGGCAGACCTCGGCGACATGGTCGCGCATCCTGCCGGGGAACTCCACGCCCTCCTCCTGCAGCTGGTAAAGGAGTTTCTCCACGCGCTCGGCCTGCGCGCTGAGGTCCGCGTTGCTCATCCGGCGCGTGTCGCTGTTGGCGTAGATCAGCCGCAGCTCCCGCATGGCCGGCGACAGCTCGCCGCGCTCCACGATGCAGGGCACCGTGCGCCAGCGCTCCGGCTCGTCGACCTTGCAGATCGTGCGGATGGCGGTCAGGCGCCGGTGACCGCTGACCACGATGTAGCCGCCATCGTCGTCAGGGTCGGGGCGAACGCGCAGCGGCTGCTGCAAACCGACCAGCTCGATGTTCTGCGCGAGGGCTTCGATGCCCTCCATGCTGTAGAAGTTTTCGCCGTCGCCGCTGAGCTTCGCCTCGTCGATGTATTCGATCTGCTCCCGTGTGCCCGATTCGGGCACGGCCTCGGGCAGCGTCGCCGCGAATTTCGTAATGTCAAACTTTTTGCCCGCCATTGTTAAACCTCCTCCATCAGCTCGCAGGCAAGGCAGCGGTAATCGACCGCCGCGCTGCTGCGCGGGCTGTACTCCCGCATCGGCGAGAGCGTCACCGTGCTCTCCGGCACCTTGTCCGTGCGCCGAATCTTCGTGCGATACAGCGGCACGCGCTGCGACCGCAGCAGCTTCTCACACTCGCCCACGACCTCCGCGCTGCGCGTCTGCGTCAGCAGCACGCGGGAGCGAAGAGCCGGACAGGCCGCGCTCAGGCCGCGCAGCTGCGCGGTCACGGCGAACACGCCGTCGAGCGAGAACTTATCGGCGAGCGCGGGGATCATCACCTCACGCACACTCAGCAGCGCCGCGACACTCGCGAGCGTGTAGCCCGGCGGGCAGTCGAAGATCATCCAGTCCACCTCGCTGTCCGCAGCCGCGGCCTCGGCGAAGTGACGCAGTCGTTCCGGCGCGCTCACGCCGTCCTTGATCGCCTGCAGGTCGAGCTCGTAGAGGTCGGAGCTGCTCGGCAGAAGGTCAAGCCCGGGACGGATGGGCACGAGGTTGTCGCTCCACAGCGGCTCGCAGTCGCCCCGCAGCACATCCGCCGTGGTGGTGAGCTCCAGCTTTTCCGCCCCCGGCAGGAAAAAGCGCGTCAGGTTCGCCTGCCCGTCGCAGTCCACCAGCACCACGCGCTGCTTGTAGTCCGCGACGAAGATGTCGGCGAGGTTGATAGCGGTGACGGTCTTGCCGACGCCGCCTTTGTTGTTCATGATCGCAATGGTTTTCATGTCGTTCTCCTGTTTCTCTCTCAAAATTTGAAGCCCTCGCGGACCTTGACGCCGTCGCCGAGGTCGGCCTCGACGAGATACCAGCGGTGCGCGCGGTTGATGTACACGATGCGCCCGGGCAGCAGCCGCGGGAGCTCCCGATGCCCGGGGCCGATGGCCGCGCCGATGTCCGCCAAAATGGCGTGGGGATCTCCGATTCTTGGCATGTCGTTTCTCTCTTTCTCTCGATTTTCAGAACGGCGCGTTTTTGTCCTCCGGCAATTCTTCGAGCGCCATCTGACCGGGCGCTTCGCCGTCCGTTTTCTCCTTCCGGCCCTTCTCGTCATCGCGGGTGTAGGGCGAAAAGGTCTGGTGCCTGCCGTCAAAGGCAAACACGCCCTTGCCGCGCCGGCCCTCCTTGCTCTTGGCGATCTGGATGACGCGGCATTTCTCCTGCGAGTAGTTCTGCTTGGGGTCGGGCCGGTAGATCATCACGATCAGGTCCGCGTCCTGCTCGAACTGGCCCGTCTCCTTGAGGTCGTGCATATCCGGCGCGCGCCATGCCCCGCGCTCGGGGCGGCTGAGCTGCGCCAGCTCCACCACCAGCACGCCGCGGCTCTGGGCGAAGGTGTGCAGCGCGCGGGAGACGGTCGCCATCTGCTCGCTGCGCAGGTCGCGCGGGTTGCCCTCGGGGACGACCAGCTGGACGTAGTCCACAAAGATCACGTCGTAGCCGTAGGTGATGGACTCCGCCATGATGTCGCCCGCGGTCATGCCGCTCGCCTGGATCACATCAAGCCGGCGCTTGGCCGCGTCCTCCGAGCAGACCGCGAAGGTGCCCCAGTCGCGGTCGGTCAAGCGGCTGCGCTTGATCGCGTCGAAGTCGATGCGCATCCCCTGCGTCACGATGCGGTCGCCGATCTTGCCGGCGGACGTTTCGAGGCTGAAAAAGCCGACCTTGAGCGTCTTGGCCATGTGGTAAGCCATCATCAGCGCGAGCGCGGTCTTGCCGTCGCTCGGGTAGCCGCCCAGCACCACCACGTCGCCGCGCCGGATGAAGCTGTTGTGGTCAAGCACGTCCAGCCCGAAGCCCACATAGTCCGCGGCTGCGCCACTCGCGTGGCGCGCAGAGAAGTCCCGCAGGAGCTCCAGCATCGGCACCACCTTCACGCCGCGCCGCGAGGTCATCTGCGCTTGCAGCTCCGAGAGCAGCGGACGGACGTCGTCGAGCGTAGCCGCGCCGTTGATCTGCGCCGAGAGGGCGCGGATGCGGCCCAGCGCCGCCTGCTCGCGCATAAGCTGCGCATATTCGCGCCAGCTCGCGCTTGTGGGCGTGACCTCCATCAGGTCGATGAGCTGTTGCTGCTGCGGCGAGCCGGAGGCATAGCCGAGCTTCGCGTTGATCGTGATGGCGTCGGCGTGCCCGCCCTCGCGGAACACCTCGCGCGCCGCCTGGAAGATCAGCCGGTTGGCTGTGCTGGTGAAGTCGCGCTCGTCCACCTCGGCGAGCACCTGACTGACGATGCTCTCGTCGATCAGCATCGCGCCGAGCACAGCGCGCTCGGCTTCCAAACCGGCGCTTGGCTGCGCGTCTACTCGGCCCATGTCCACCCTCCATCCTGACTATCCGGCGGCTGCTCGATGCGGCGCACCGGCTGCGCCTTGGCGCTCTGCGCCGGGCGCTTGGCCTTGGCATCCTCCCAGCGGCGGCCGTTGAGGAAGGTCGAGGCATACGGGATGCCGACGCCGTCCCGCCATGCGGGCGAGGCCTTGAGTACCTGCAGCGCCCGGCCGATGGTCTCGATCAGCGCGTCGTCGGGCTTGAGCTTGTCCCAGGCGCGGACCGCGCCCATGCGGTTCTCCCCGCGGGGGTAGTAGGCCCAGAAGCCCTCAAAGCGCTCCGGCTTCCACGTCGGCGTCGTTTTGCTGCGCTGTTTTCTCGGCTCCGCGCCGTCCCCCTTGGGGGGACTATAGGGGGGTATATTTCTATCCATAATCTTTTCTTCTCTAATCTGTTCCGCCTTGAAACCCGTCGACGGCTCAGCCGTTGACGGTTCACACCGTTGTCGGTGTTTCCCGACAACGGTGGAATTATCCTCCTCACCGTTGACTGAAAACCCGTCCAACGGTGTCGGGCTTTCGCGGGCAGTTTCACCGTTGTCTGGTTTTCCCGACAACGGTGGTGTTTCCTGCAGAACATAGACGTTGCCGTCAAATCGCCCACCCTCGTCATGGGCCTGCTCGCGGACCAGATACCCGACCGCCTCCAGCTCACGCACCATGCGGCGCATCTTATCGCGGCCGCAGCCGGCCTTGACGGCAAGGCCGGTCACGGTGTAGTCCCAATCGGGCGGGAGGCTCAGCATCAATGCCAGCAGGCCGCGCGTCTCCAGCGCAAGCCGGTCGTCCTGTGCGGCACTTCGAGGCAGCGAAAAATACCCCCGCTCACGTATAACGATCCTTGCGTCTCCCATAGCTCCCTCCATCCAAATAGACGATGATCTTCATCAGCCGCTCCGTGAGAGACGTGACGCCGACGAGGATCAGGAAGATGTCCAGTCCCGTCATGCGCGCACCTCCTCTCGGAGAGCCTTGACATTTCTCTTTTTCTGCGGTACAATAGCCTTGCAATGGTTTTCAGAGTTTCTCTGAGAGCGTGAACGCTTCGAGGTGCCAGCCTCGGGGCGTTCTTTTTTTGCGTCCGCGTAGATCACCTGATAGGCCGCGGCGATGGTCTCGCGCAGGTCCTGCACGATAATGTCGAACTCCGGGCGCTCCGCGTCGTCGATCACGCCGTCCTCGGCGATGCGGAGCAATCCGGCCAGCCGATCCGCTGCGTCGCGCAGGCGGTTGGTCAGCGAGATGGTCGCCATCGGCAGGGGCTTTGGCTCCAGCTCCGGCAGGATGCCGAGCCGGTCGGTCGCCTTCGCGTGCTCCAGCGCCAGCCAGCTCACGCCGTAGACCTCGCACATCCGCGCCACGGTCTCGTCCGGCGGTGTGAGCCGTCCGCCCTCGTAGCGCTTGAGCGTTTCGGGCGAGATGTGCAGCCGCTCCGCCGCCTCCTCCTGCGTCAGAAGGGTCACCTTGCGCGCCCTTTGATAGATATTTGGGTATAACGCTGCCATTGTCTTTCGTCCTCCTTTGTGGTAATGTCAAGCTACCATGTAGCCATCCACCGCGCGAGCGGCACGATGGGGATAATGTACTTCTTGCCGACCTTCTTGGCCGGAAAATCCTTGTCTCCGAGCAGCGCCGCGCGGTCAAGACCGAGGAGCTTACTGCTCTGATCCAGCGTCAGCACCTCCTGCCCGGCAAACTGCTCGCGCAGAGACTGCAGCTGATCGCGGAACGCCTCGCGCTCTCGCATGGCCTATCCCTCCTCACTTTTCCGCGGCCAGCGCTCTCGCGTCGGCCGCGCCCTTGGCCGCCACCGCGGCCCTCGCCGCCTCGCTCGCCGCGCGCAGCGTCTCGTCGTCGTAGAGGTCGTTGACCTCACACTCCAGCAGCGCGGCGATGGTCGGCAGCTTGTCTGCCGTCGGCATGGCCGCACCGCTCTCCCACCGGCTGACCGCCATCTTGGTCACGCCGAGCCGGCGGGCCAGTCCGTACTGGCTTACTCCGCGCGCCTCGCGCAGCTCCCGGATGCGGAATCTTGTCAATTCTTGTCACGTCCTTTCTCTTGATTTTGCGTGAAATTTGTGATATACAGTAAATTGTGGATTTACTTTTCGCCGCCGCGCGCGCGGTCGATCGCGCCCTGATCGACGCAGACGCTGCCAGACGAGATCAGACTCTCAATTTCCGCGCCCGTCATGACCGCGGCCGCGAGCAGCTCGCGCGGGATGCCGCACCTCTCGCTAATGGAGTTTGCAAGGATGCCAAACTCTATAACGATGGTCGGTTTGCTCCCCTGCACGGTGACGACCGCGCCGCTCGGCGCAGACTTGATGCTGATTTCAACCTCGCGCATATTCCCCGCTCCTCTCGTACGATGTATGCTGCGCGGAAATGACCTGATTCAGCGCGGCGCTAAGCTCGTAGAGCCGCTGGACCTTTGCGACGTCCGACATCTCCTGTGCGCTGATGACGGTCTGGACCATCCCGGCAAACGCCGGATAAAGTCCGCCGCGATCGGCCGCATCGCGCAGGAACTCAAGATCGTTCATGCCTTTCTCTCCTTTCGTTTCGTGTAAACCTTGCGTTTACCTTGTACGCCTATCATAAATCGCCTTTTAACGATTGTCAATAGGAAAATCGTTAATTATAGATATTTGTCGCTTATTAACAACTTTAAGTAAGGATTTAAAACATTGGATACGTCTCTGTTTGTTCAAAATGTTAAAAAGTATTGCGACCTAAAGGGCGTTGCGCCAACTGTCGCTTGCAAAGAGAGCGGCGCAGGCAAGGACTTGCTTCCCAATGTGAAAAAGGGGCAAACTCCGTCCGTCGCAAAGGTGCAGCTGCTCGCGCAGTATCTCGGCGTCACCACCTCCGACCTGCTCGGCGAGGCGCAGAAAAGCAGCCCGCCCTCGGAGGAGGACAGGCTGCTGGCCGGGTATGACGCGCTCAGCGCGCGGAATCGGGAAAAGCTGGAGGAATATCTGGACCTGCTGTTATCGTCTCAAGATAGGCCATGAGACGCCCACGGTTTTCCGGCGTAAGCCGCCGGTATTTCTCGATGAGGCGTTGGTGTAACTCGGTCAAGTCCTGCGGCGCGCTGTGCTGATCTGACATGTCTATGTACCTCTCTTTACTCGTATTTTAGACCGGCCAGATATTCCATTGTAAAGCGGCCCCGCCGCCCCTGCAACTGACGACGGGGCCTGCGCAGGCGAGCTGACACCTCCGGAGCACCTGCGTGTACTTTTACCATAGCACCTTTTTTGACAAGATTCTGTCGAAAAAGGCAGAGAAACCGTTAAATTCCCGTTAACCTGCGGGAAAATATAAAAAATTGTGCCCGATTCGGGCAAAGAAAGAAGGCAAAGCTATGAAACGGTCTTTTGCAATGGCCCTCGCGCTTGCCCTTGTTTTCACCTTGTCCGCCTGCGGCGAGCCGGCGGAGACGGAGTCCCAGAGCGCCGCTAAGGAGTTAGACTCTCAAGTGTGGGCGGTCGTCACAACCGCAAGCGATCAGCTGCAGGCCCTCGACGATGTTGTCGCAGATGCCGCCGACAGAGGTGACACAGACGTCCTTGGTGTTATGATTGCAGTGCTTCAATCCAGCCAAGATTCGCTCGACAGCTTTGACGCCGACACTCAGCCGGCTATACTCTATGTCGGCGCTGCGCGTGCGTACACGGCAAACGCGCGCGTTGTGTGCGAGGCCATAAAGGACTATATTGACGGCGGCGAAGCATCCGATTATGACAAATTTCAGGAATACCTCGGCAAAGTCAATGATCTGACCGACAATGCCGTAGAAAAGCGTAAATCGTTTTTGGCTGACGCGGGGTTTTCGGACAACGAAATCGCAGAATTTCCCGCGGAAATCCGAGACGATACAGTAGGAACATGACACAAACGGCCGCCGCCCGGCATGGCGGCGGTCGTTTCATTTTCGCGAAGGGAGGCGGCGCAATGCCAAAATATCCCAGCTATTACATCCGACCGGACGGTCTGCATGAGACGATCCTCCGCATCAACGGCAAGCGCAAGGCCTTCCGAGGGAAAACCGACAAGGAAGTATGGGAAAAGGTCAAGGCGTTTGACCGAGCCCAGCTGCAAGCGGAGATCGACGCAGAGACGACCTTCTCGAGGATCGCAGAGCAGTGGTGGGATGAAGCCGAGCCAAAGCTCGAGCCGAACTCGGTGAAAAACTACAAGCCGGCGCTGCGCCGAGCCGTGGACGAATTTGGGACGCGGCAGGTCGGCAGCATTACCGCCAAAGAGATCGACGCATTCATCCGTGACTTTGCCGCCGCGCGGGCGAGGAAGACCGTCGCCATGCAGCTGCAGGTCATCCGCCAGACCCTGCGCTGGGCGGAGCTGCAAGGAAAAACAAATTACAATCCGGCACAGGCCGTCCGCGTGCCGCGCAATCTCCCGCAGACGCGGCGCGAGGCCCCCGACAAAGACCAGATCGCCAAAATCAAGGCATCCACGAATTTGCCCTTTGGCTTGTTCCCAGCGCTGATCTACTACACCGGCTGCCGCAGGGGCGAGGCGCAGGCCCTGACCGGAGCCGACATTGACCGCAAAGCCATGCGCGTGCATATCCGCCGGTCCGTTTATTACGACCACGGCGCGAAGATCAAGGAGCCAAAGACAGCCGCCGGTGTGCGAGAGGTCCCGCTCCTGCCCGCCTTGGATTCACTTTTGCCGAAAAAACTGCCGCAGGGGTACCTGTTTGCCGAGCCGGACGGCTCGCTGCTGACAGACGGCGACTTCCGCAAGCTCTACAAGGCGTACTGCGCCGCCAGCGGTGTGACGGTCTCTCTGCATCAGATCCGGCACGGCTATGCGACTGCGCTGTTTGAGGCGGGAGTTGACCCCAAGACAGCGCAGAAATTGCTCGGTCATGCGAAGCTGTCCACGACAATGGACATCTATACGCACGTTTACGGCGACGCGATCGCCGCCGCAGCGGAGAAGATGAAAAAGAGCTTTTGACCAAGCCTGTGAACACAGTTGCAAACACAAAATGCGCAGAATGCCTGATACACAAGGGGCGAAATAGAGTTTCCTCCTCTCGTTCGTTGTAGAATGAAAATCCCTGATATTGCTGAATATTTCAGCAATATCAGGGATTTTCTCCGTTTTCATCTTGCTCGTTTCTGCCCGTTTTTGCCCGTTATGGGGCGTGCTGTGAACACAGCGGCGAACACAGACACTTAGTCCTTGCCCTTGACGATGCCGCAGTAATATGCCGACATCTTGGGCTTCGGGCCGGGGCCGTCCTCGTCGAGGAGGAAGGCGCGGGCGAGCTCCGCGAAGAACTCCGGCGTGGCGACGCCGAAGTGGGAGGCGACGCCGTAGTAGTCGGAGTACATCATGTTCACGGCGATCCACCAGCACCAGGGCGAGACCTCGTCGCGGCTCACGCCGAGACTCTCGGCGAGCGAGGAGGTCTGCTCCATGCTCCAGTGCGCGCCGGCGCTGCCGTCCGTGTTGCGCATGTGCTGCGACCACTTCTCGGCGTCCGCCTGGGTAAAGTCGCCGCAGCCGCACAGACTCGGCTCTACCTCGTCGAGCAGCATCCAGCCCTCGAGCATGGCGCGGATCGCGCCGGAGGAGCGCTCGCTGGCGGGCATAGCCATGTACTCAACGAGCGCGCCCTTGATCTTGTCTTTATAGGCTTTAACGTGATCTCTGGTCAGCATTTCCATGCTGCACCTCACAGCTTCTCGACCGTGACCGCGAGGTTGTTGACGACCGACTCCACGCCGCCGAGGATCAGCGACAGGAGCGAGCTCTCGCAGCCGCAGGCGTTGCGCACGATGGCCGTGATGTCAAGGTTGGCGATGCCGGCCGCCGCGACGGTCTGAGACGCGGTCGCGCCGATGATGGCCACGCCGTCCTTCTGCGCGGTCAGGCTGACTGTGCCGGCCGCCGTGGGAGCGAGCGTCGCGGAGATGTTGACAAGGTAGTAGCCCTGCCCGCAGAGCGTGATAGCGTTGCCATCCTGACGGATGTTGCAGCCGTAGCGGCGCGTGGTGGTCCCAAACGGCACGATGCCGCCGACCGCGACGGTCGGTGCGCTGACGTTGGTGGTATAGATCGCAGACTTACTCATATTGATTCGGTCCTTTCATAAAATTTTGAAAGGCGGAGCAGCTGCTGCCGCCCCGCCTTGCCTCGCCAAATAGGGCGTTACCATATTCCCCTTGCGGAGAAAATAGTTTAGATGTTGCCGTTGTTGTAGGCGCCGCAGCCGGCGACCGCGAACTGCGGCACGATGCCGTAGCCGTAGGGCGTGGTGCGGGGGATGCCGCACAGCGCTGCCTGCAGCTGGAGCTGGTTGATCTGGTTCTGCATGTCCGCCATGCGGTTGCCCGCGATGGCGTCGAGGATCTTCTGCGTCTGCGCGGTGGTGTTGGCGTTGATGCTCGCGGTGTTGAGCGCGCCATTGTAGTTGACGCTGTCGATGCCGCGAAGGATGTTGCAGCAGCACTCCTGCTGATGCGCAAAGCCCTCGGCCGTGGCAGCCTGCAGATCGCGCAGCTCGCCAAGGATGTTGTAATTGCCGTCCTTGACCGCGGCCTGGTTGTCATAGGCAGCCTGACGCACGGCAGCGACGGTCTCGTTGTTCTGGCGCTCGAGCGCCGCGAAGTCGGTGGCGCGCTGAACGTCGCCGACCGTGGCGTTGCGGTCGCCGGTACCGCGGTTGCCCCAGTTGCCAAAGCCGCCGCCCATCAGGGCGAGGATGGCAAAGAGCCACAGGCCCTCATTGCCGAAGCCTCCGAAGCCGCCGCCCTGAACAGCGGCGATGTCGGCAGGGGAAAGACCTTCCGTCATTGTTGATTACCTCCGAAAAATATATTTCCGAACGGTGTGCACCCCGTCTGGATCACTGGAACTGCGCGAGGATTGTCTGCGGGTCGACGCCCTGCTGCTGGCAGAGCGCGTAGAACGCGCTGCGCATATCGGTGCCGCCCTGCTGCGCCTGCCGGAGCTGCGCGAGTATTGGATTGGACTGTGCCATCTGCTCCAGTGCGGCGATGGGATTGCGCGCGGCCTGATAGGCTTTGTAGAGACCAACGGCCCCGCTGACGTCAGGACTGCTCGGCGCTGCTGCTGTCGGTGCGGCGCTTGCCTGCGGGTTTAGCAGGCTCAGCATCGGGTTGGTGGGCACTTAACATCTCCTCCAATCTGGTCAGTCTCGCGCTGAGGTCGTCCACGTTCACCGCGGGGGGCTCGGCGTGCTGGGCAATGTTAAAGGGCGTGGCGGTGAGGTAGCCGGCTCCGTCGGTCCGGCAGAGCCAGACGAGGGGCGCGGTGTCGTCGAGGGCGAGCACGGAGCTGTTGGGAGCCATTTGCAGGGCTTCTGCGCCGCGTCTGCCGGTCACATGGATGATTTCATACCTCGGGGCCGCAGAAGCGCGCAGGACGGGCGCTGTGGGCGCGGGATAGGGGTAATAGGGCTGGTAAGGATTGCCTGCGGGATAATTCATGCGCTGCACCTCCTTTTGTTCTGCCTCTATCGTACCGCGGTTTTCGGCTTGCAAACTGCCCGCAAACTGCCCGCGTTCTGCCCTGCCCATAAAAAAAGAGCGCCGACGATTAGTCGGTGCTCTCGTTTTGTCCGTCTGCGATTTTGCGGTAGGCGCGGCGGCGCAGCTTGGCGAGGCCGTCCACGCTGAGGTGGAGCAGCTCCGCCGCCTGCACGCAGGACCGCCCGCGCACATCGCACTCGATGAGGCTTGCGGCCTCGTCGGGCGGCAGGTCGAAGGAACGAATGTAGGAAATGGCCCTGCGCGGAGCCATCGCGGAAAGTTGAGCGCGGATCTCTCTGTGCTGTGTGTCCATAGAGGCACCACGGCTTGCAGGCGCCCACGCGAGGGGAAGTGTTGCAGACTTCCCACCGGTTTTCCTTTCCGTGCCCGAATCGGGCACAAATCATTTTAGGGCCTTGAGAATGTATGCGGCGAGGTATTCCCCCCACGCCTTCTGCGTCGCGGGCCCGAATGAACCGTCAACGTCCAGCGCGTAGCCGCAGGCGTTGAGAAGCTCTTGCAGCTTCCCGACCGCCGCGCTTTTGTCGCCGCGCGTGAGCACGGTCTTGTCCGCGGGGTATTTCGGCACGCCGAAGCCGCGGATATAGCGCCCGTTGACGGGGAGGATGCGGTACGCGCACTCGTGGGTTTTGCCCTTGTTCCCCTCGAACACCGTGATTTTCTGCCCGTCGCAGGCGGTTACGATGCCCGTGTGGTTGGGCGCGCCGGTGCAGTCCGTGAGGGCGTAGTCCTTGCGGTCGTTCCAGCAGTAGAAGATTTGCTCGCCGATTTGGGGGATGTGCGCGTCGTCCTCGACCCATTGGCCGCGCGCTTGATACCATTTCATCTGCTCGCCGCAGCTGCACTCGATGGGGAGCGCCTCTGTCAGGCCGCAGAGGATCGCCGCCGCGGACACCATCGCCGCGCAGTAGTCGTCCGAATAGGTGAGCTTGTAGCCGCGCGGATGGGGCAGAAAGCTGTTGTAGGCGTCCACGATCTGCTTATGCACCGCGTCGCCGCGCACAGCGCCCTCCCACGCGGTTAGGGTCTCAAGAAACCTCTTCATTTTTGCGCTTCTCGGTCTGCGTGCCGAAGTAGAAGGCGATGATGGTCGTGAAGATCGTCAGAAACTCCGTCCCGCTGATGCTGCCGCGCAGAGCAAGCACCGAGAAAACCGCCGTGAGCACGATGGTCACGATGCTCTTGACCGTGAGCAGATTGGCAATTCGATTTTGCATTTTTTTGCCTCCTTTACAAAAACCGCACGGCATAGAACTGCCGCGTTTGTGTGTTGATCTTGCTGCACGCGCCGTGGATGGCGGCGACGTGCCCGCCGTCTAACATAACGGCGTATTCCAGCTTGAGCTTGTCCCGCACGAAGGCGTTGACCTGCTGCGCGGTCATAGCCTTGCAGTAGACGCCGTAGAGCAGCCCGCCCTTGCAGCCGAGGACGGTGTGGTTGGTCTTGCGCAGCACATCGGAGTAGACGCCGGTAAAGCCGTCCAGCTCCGGATCGTAGCCGCCGAGCAGGCCCATGCCCCCGACCGCCCACACGACATCACCCAGCGCCGCCGCCGAGGACACGCGGGCAATGCGCACCGCGCCGCCCGTGGCCTTGTAGAGCACGCTCTCGGGGCGGGGATAGTGGCAGCTCATGCCGCGCACGACCTTGCCGCCGCGCACGAGGATGGAGCAGGGCTGACCCTGCCAGCTAAAGCTCCCCGAGATGGCGTTTTTCGGCAGCGGCCCGCTCATGTTGACGGGCTCGATGTCCCGCGCAAGGATGCAGGGCTGACCGTACAGCTCGACGTTAAGCGGGAAACAGTCCGCGCCGAGCTTGGCCGCGATGTCGCTCAAGGTCTGGTTGCCGATCCAGCCGTTGTCCAGCGCGCCGACGGAGCGCTGGATGGCGCGGATCATGCGCACCTCCTCCGAGGTCGAACCCTTGACGTCTCTCACGAGACCACCTCCCACTCGTCGATCTCCGACTTGATACGGTCGATAAAGCTGTTGCCGCCAAGCGCCTTGTAGCCTCGATAAAGGTAGATGAAATCCTCAAGCTCATACTGGCGGATCGTCTGACTTTCGCGGTGCTTGTAGTAGGTGTGCAGCATGTCGTGCCGGAGCTGGCACTTGAGCGCGTCGGTCAGCTTGTCCAGCCCGAGCAGCTTGTTGCGCAGCGGCTTGACGAGCATGGCGACCGCCGCGAGGATCACCGTCACCTCCGAGCACAGCGCCGCCAATTTCGATAAACTTTCCATAGGCGTTGTCTCTCTTTCCGGCGGCGCGAAAAAAGCCGCCTTGTCGTGCTTGACAAAGCGGCTTTAGGTGTGCTATATTTAGGCCAGTAAGAACGGCTGCCATTGCTGGTGGCGGTCGTCCCTCAGTGAGTTTATAGCTCGAAGGAAACGCCGCTTACCGCTATGGTGGGCGGTTATTTCTTATGTCTTGTGACCGTGAAGATCAGAGACGCAAGACCGATGAGCACAAGCGAATATGTAAACATATCAGCGTATGTAACCATCGCGCACCTCCTTTGCAGGAAGTGGACAACCTCGCCGTTCTTACCGGCAGGCGAATTATAGCACAGTCTGCCGCGCTTTGTCAATTTGCCGCCCTCCGGGGCGGCTTTTTTACTTGTTCAGCTCCGCGAGCTTTTCCGCGATGTCCTCGGGGATGGCGCAGGTCGTCATCTTGACGCAGTAGCCGTCCTCGTCGTAGGTGAGCTTGTAGCACGGGGCGACATATACCTCCGTGCCGGCGCGGGAAATGTCGCGCGCCATAACGGGCTGCACGATGCTGTTCTTGACGCCCGAGTTTTCGCTCAGGCCCGCGGGAATGTCCGTGACCTCGATGGGCTTGCCGTCGGATGCGATACGAGTAGTAGTCATAGTTTTGTTCTCCTTTTCTTTGTTCAAAATTTATTTATCATCAGCGTATTTCTCGCCGGTGATCTCCTCATAGTCCTGCGCGCTGAGGATGCCCTTTTTCACGGCGTTGTGCACCATGCCGGCGGTCCACAGCCCTTGCGCGTACCATCTTGCGATTTTCTCTTTCATTTCAGCCCTCCATCAGCGTGTCGGTCATCATGGCCGTGTAGGTCGCCTGCGCGTCGAGACGGTCGCTTGCCGCCTCCAGCGCGGCGACGCGCTCCTCGGTGGTCGGCGGCGGCTCGACCGGCTCGGGCAGGCTCGCCTTATAGTCGTCCAGCGCCTCCTGATTGCCGGTCATGGCGGTCACGGTGCTGCCGTCCAGCTCCAGAGTGACAAAGCCCATGAAATTGTAAAACACGGAGGTGTCCAGCGTATCGGGCACGAGCGCATAGCCCGCGGGCGGCGCCCCATGCAAGCTCTGCATCGGCGGTCGTCCGCCGTTTTCGTTGGCGTTGATTTGGATGATGTTCATAACGTTCCTCCTTTAGCCAATGGCAAAGTAAAAATACGGTGTTCCACGTCTGTTGAGCTGAAGATAAGCCTCCCCGGTGCTGTCGCCATACCACGAAACGGTGCTGCCGTCCCACGCGACGGCGACATTGCTATCAGAACCACCGGTGGGATTAGTGTTACTTTTCGTCATGCCGCGCACGAGGAACAGTCGATAGGGTGCTTGGTTCGGAGAAACCACCAAAAACTCAGGAGGGAACGAGAACGTCAGGCTGTTGGGGTTGCTCGACCCATACGTCCCTGTGCCGGTGTACGAGCCCGTGGCGATGCGCACCTTGTCGCCGAGCTGACCTAATGGATTGTAAGTATATCCATCACTCACGGCAGGCGGATAAGCGTCAGGAGATGGACTATTAACATAGCCAAATAAAGTTCTTCGGTGCAAAGCATCTACTATTCTATAGGTTAATCTATATGTATTCCCGCTGACGAACGTAACACCATCTGAAAACCTAACGGGTTGTACTTCGGCGTCGGCGTATGAAAAACTACTCAACTGGACATATTTGTTGTCAAGCTGCAAAGAACCTGCGGAATTGTATGTCGGATATATCTGAGTAATGGGTTCGGCGAGAGATATATTCCCGTCGCTATCTAAAATGATATCATCTGAATACCTAACATATGTTCTGCTTGTGTTGCCGCTTTGTACTAATATCAAACTGTAAGTGGAATTAGATTTGACTACTTCCCAATTCCACTGTTCTTTTGCCCATATATACTCGTTCCCCAGCCCTCTTTGGAACCGGGACAAAAGGTGAAGTGCGTCGTCTGGCACGGCGTCGGTGCCCAGCCCAAACGCCGACGCGGTGGTGTCCTTGAGCAAACTCGCCTTGTTCAGCGGCGTGCCCTCCTGCGTGGGCTGGTCGGCGCGCGTGAGGTCGTAGAGGTTGGCTTGTCCCGCGACCGGCTCTAACTTCACGCGCCCGGGATACAAAGATACTCTGTCCTGCATATTGTCTCCTTTCAGACCTCTCCGGCGTACAGCTCGCCGGAAAAGCACCACGATTTGATGAGTTTGTCGATAAGCGCGTCGAGGTCGAGCAAAATCTGCTCAATGTTGTTGGCCTTGACGTAGTTCAGTCCCGCCATGCTCGCCGGGGCCTCCGGTGTGGACGCCATGACCGCGATTTGTCTGCGCAGCGTGGCGATGTTCTGCCGGTAGGTTTCCATCTGCCGCTGCGTCGGCGCGTCGCTCGTCAGCCAGTCCTTTTTGACCGTCACGGGGCAGGCGTAGCCAAGCGCCGTGAAGCGGCCCGCGATGTACTCCACCGCCGCGCCCACGCGGTTGAGGTCGGAGGCGTTGTAAAAGCCCTTGTCGGTCTGATTCGCCACGTCCGCGCGCGTGCGGTCGGTGATGAGGCTCAAAAGGCCGTAGTAGAGCGTGAGCGCGTAGTTGGTGCTGACGCCCGCCGCGGTGACGGCGGTGAGGGCGACGACGTAGGTATCGTCCGCCGCCCGCTCGACCGTAGCCGTCCACGCGCCCTCAATGAGCGTCCAGGTGTAGGCCGTGCCGTTGACCGTGCCGCTTACATAGATGATCTCGCTCGGCAGCGAGACGCTAAGGACCTGCGCGCTCATTCGATCTCCACCGCGATGACCATCGTCGCGCCCGCGTCGACCGGGTTAGGCGTGATGGTCGCCGACTTGATGACCGGCACCGAGGTGTCGAGCGTCACATTGCGCGTGACCGTAGAGACCTTGCCTGCCGCGTCGGTCGCCGTAATGACGATGGTATTCGCGCCCTCCGCCAGCGTGACGGCCTTGCTGAACGCGCCGCCCGCGCCGACCGTGACGCCGCCCTGATCCGCGCCGTTGAGCGTGATCTTGATCTCCACGGGCGAGGAGGTCGCATCGTTGGTGATACCGGCCACGGTGAGAGCCGCTGTGTTGGTGATAAGATTATCCGTGGGCGCGGTGACGTTGAGCGTCGGGGGCACGGTGTCGACCGTGTAGATGGTGGCCTTCTGCGCCGCGGCGTTGCCGTCGTGGTCCTTGCAGTCGATGGTGACGGTGTGGCTGCCGTCGTCGAGTGCCGAGGCGGGCGTGTAGGTCACCTGGTAGCCGTTGGCGATGGCTGTGCTCGCGAGGGCCGAGGATGCGACCGCCGCGCCGTCCTGTTTGACCACGAGCGTCGAGAGGTCGACGCCGGAGCCGTCCGTCTCGTCCGTGACCGTGAACACGACCGGCTGCTTGCTGTTGCTGACATACGCCCCGGAGGACGGCGAGAGGATGTTGATGACCGGCGCGACCTTTTCCTTGACGAAAAGCTTTAATCCGTCAAGCGTCGAGGCGTCTGCCGACCCGACGGTGCCCGCGTCGTTGGTCGCCTTGATCTGCACGTTGTAGTAGCCGCCGGACTGGTTGTAGGATGTTTTGCCCGGCGCGGTGATGGTGGCCTCGTACTTGCCTGTCGCGCTGTTGAGCGCAAGGGTGTAGCTCTGGCCGTTGATGATCGCTTGGACTGTTTGGATCGCCATAGTTTAGACCTCCCCGGCGAATATCTCGCCGCTGTAGTATTTTGTCGGCTCGAGGTAGACGGTCTCCTCCGTCACGGTGACGGTAAGCCGGGTTTTGGTGTTGATGTCGGCGGGATTTGGAGCAAACGCCGCGGCAAGGATCTTTGGGATCAATATCGGATAAGTCTCGCTCATGCGCTCTCCTCCTTGTCCCAGTACACCACCACGCAGCCGGCCACGCCGTTTACGCCCGGAGTGCCCTTGCCCGGCTCCACGTCGGTGACGGCTCGCGTGCCGATCGGTTTGCCCTCGGCGTTGTAAATTGTTTCACGGTGCTGCTCGCCCTTATTTCCGCCCCTGCCGCCCTTGCCGCCGTCGCCCGTGCCCGATTTGGGCACGGCCACGCCTGCGCGGGCAAAGCTGTCGCCGCTGCGGATATCCGAATAGCCGTTCGGGTAGCGCTTTCCGTTGGCGGAAGAATAAGGGCCGAATACGGCATCCTCTCCGATGGTGATGGCAAAGGTCTGCTGCTCGTTGATCTGAATGGTGTCCGCCCACACAAGGCCGCCGAGGCCGTCCACGCCGTTCTTGCCCGCACGGTCAAAATTGCCATCCTCGCCATCCGTGCCGTCCCCGCCGTGACCGACGCAGATGACAAAGAGCCGCGTTTTGCCCGCCGGGGCCGTCCACGATCCGCTCTCGGTAAAGACCGCGCGCTCGGTGTAGAGATACGAGCCGTCCGCCTGCAAGAGCTTACTCTGGCAGCCTTGCAGCACGCCGTCCGCGAATTGGAAGGTCTGGTAGATGCGCCGCGCCGACGTCGCCCGGCTCTCGTCGAGCCACACGGTGTCCACGTCGCCGATCTCACTTGCGGGGTCGCCGCGCCCGGTCAGCTCCAGCTGGTTGCCGCCGTAGCACGAGAGGATCAGCCGCGCCGCCGTGAGCGCCTGCGCCTGCGTGTGCAGAAACGGGTTCTCGATGGTCATGGTCTTCTCGCTGCTCGTGGAGTTACCGGAGACGACGTACTCCGTCCCGTCCGAGAGGTGGAAAATGAGCGACGCAAGGGACTGGTTAGCCTTCATCGTCGGGTAATTGACGAGGTTTTCCAGCGTGATCTTGCTGCCCTGGTTCCAGAGCGGCTCCACCGCAAGATTGCCCGTTTCCGCGTCCGCGCGCGGCCATGTGCCGGTCGCCATGCAGGCCCAGCGCAGGATGTCGCCGCACTTCTTTCCACTCACCGCGGTGCGGCTCGAGGCCGTGACCGCGAGGTCGGCATAGTCCGCGTCCACCGTGTAGCGGTCCGCAAAGTTGGTGCCGAGCTGAGAAACGAGCGAAGCGATCCAGCCAGAGAGCGTGATGGGCAGCACCGTCGGCGCGAGGTACGCGCGGTCTGCCAGCAGCCCGATGATATCCACAAGGTCCCACTGCATCGTCAGACCGTTGTCGCCAGTCTTCCAGCCGTCGGAGTATTGGTAGAAGACGCCCACGCGCTTATACTCCACCGTACCGTCCGCCAGCCGCACGCCGATGTAGGTCTCCACGCCCTGCCGCTCCTCGATGCTCTGGAACAAACCGGACTTGCTCCGCGGCTCGAAGCGCCGCGAGAGGTTGTCCATCTTGAGTGTGCAGGTGCCGTAGGGCAGCGACAGGCAGCTCACGTCGCCCTGCTGTTTGCAGTCAAAGGCTGCGACGATGTCCTCCGTCCACTCCTCGTACACGCCCGGCAGGATCTCCACCACGCGCATCCGGCGCGAGGGAAGGCTCCATTTGGTCACGGTCACGCGGATGGTGTCGGGCGTCTGCACGGTAAATCCCTCAAAGGCGACCGCGCTCGCCGTGTTGCCGGTGACGGTCTTGGTAAAAAAGGTCTGCCCGACGCTCAGGACCTCCACGGTGAAGTCCTCAGCCACGCCCTCGAGCTCGTCGGTCGGGAAATAGACCGAGAATGCCTGCAGCACGCTGACGTCGGAAAACGTGATCGCCGCCCATGCGGGGGAAGCAAAGCTGCCGTCCGCGCCGGAGAGCTGCGCGTCCGCGACGCCCATGTGCTCGCTCACCTGATAGTCGTCCGGGAAGATGTCGAAGGAGCCGTCCAGAAGCCAGCGGTCCTGCTCCAGCGTCGCGTAGCGGGCCGTCGTAAAGCGGTAGTCGTAGAGCTCCGCGGTCTTCGCCCAGGGCGCGAGGCTGTCCGCGCTGCCGCCGGTGAGCTGCATGTCCGGGTCGATGATGTGGATCACGGCCTTGAGCAGCACGCGCCGCGTGTCGCCGGTGATGGCGGCGAGATACGCCGCCGAGGACTCAATCATGCGGCCTCACCTCCCGCAGCGTGAAGCCTACGTTGTGCCAGCGCGGCACGCCGTGGGAGGTAAATGCGAAGGTCGGGTCGGTCAGACTCTCGACGAGCACCTCCGCGCTGACGAGCTCGTCTCCGTTGTCGGGCAGGAAGGCTGCCGTGAACGGCGTGCCGGCGCGGAGGACCGCGAGCGCCGCGCGGCAGGTCGTGTCGTCGATGTAGTCGGCGCTGTAGGTGATGCGCCAGACCTTGCCGCGCTCTTCGCTCACGACGCGGCCGGAGATCATCTCGACCTGCCGGCTGAGCGTCGCCGGATGCGCGCTGTAGCGGTCGCCGGAGACATAGGGCAGCGCCACGCCGTCCAGGATGAGCTGTGTCGTCCGTACTTTCTTCATGCAGTCTCACCTACCTCCGGCGTCGAGCGGTTCACGGTGCGCAGGTCCTCGATCGTCTCGCGGTAGAACTCCTTTCCGTTGACATTCATGGTGCTCACGACGGTGACCTTCATGTCGCGATTCATCGCCGCCATCGCATTGACCGCCTGCGCGAGCGAGGCGCGGAAGTCCTGCGCGGTCATGGTGCGGCCGGTGCCGCCGTAGCGCTCGAGGGCGTTGTAGGCGTCCGCCTCGCCGCTCGTGAGCACGCGCTCGCCGCGGTGCAGCTCGGCGACGTAACCGTCGTAGGGCACGCGGTAAAGGCCCTCGGCATGGCTGCCGTCGATCTTGTAGCTGTCGAGCAGCGCCTGGTAGTCGCTCGCAGGCGTGCTTTCCGCCGCCGTGAACTCCTTCCATTCCTCGCTGTTGGAAATGCGGTCGTTGAGATCCTTGAGCCAGTTGATGGCCGTCTGGATCTTCTCGATCAGCCACGCGACCGCGTCCGCCGCCGCGTAGACGCCCTCGGCAAAAACGTCCTTCAAGCCCGCTGCGACCGGCGCGAGCGTTTCGCCGAGCTGCCCCATCGCTTCGTCGAGCTTCAGCTGGGACTCGTTGTAGGCCACGACGTCCTCGTTGGCGTCGCGCCATGCCTTGGCGGTTTCCGGCAAGCCTTGATTGGCGAGCTGGTTGAGCACGATCTGCGCGCGCTCGGTGGAATCGTTTGCTGCGGCGAGCTTCACATTGAACTCGTCCTCGCTCACGCCCGCCCAGTTGAGCACGTCGGCAAAGGTGCCCGTGACCTTCCCCGCCTGGATCGTCTCGTTGACCGCCTCGGCGAGGCCGTCGATGGGGATGGAGTCGCCGTAGGTCGCCCACGCGCCGATGACCGAGTCGATCATGCCGCGCAGGTCGCCCTGCGCGAGACCGATGGCCTGCAGGTTTGCGACCGTCGTCGCCGCGGTCTGCGTGTCGCCGAGCACGCCGTAGAGATACTCATAGGACTCCGCCGTCTGCTCGGCTGTGTAGCCCGCCGCCTGCGAGCTGGCCTCCAGCGTGCCCATGATCTTGCGGTATTCCTCGGTCTCGTCCACGATGCCGATAATGGCGTCGCTCGTCGCCTTGAGTCCCGCGACGACCGCGCCGCCGACGAGCATTTTCTTGAGGCTGCCGAGCTGCCCGATCAGGTTGCCGATGCCGCCCTTGCCGCCGCCTGCGCCGTTAAAGTCGTCGGTGGCCTTTGCCGCGTCCTTGACCTGCTTGCCGTACTCGTCGATGCTCTTGGCGCACTTGTCGGCGCTCGTGCGGGCCTCGTCGAGGTAGCGCTCGTTGGAGCTCAGCTCGTCGTTGAGGTCAATGAGGTCGGTTTCAGCCTTTTCCAGCTGCCGCTTGAAGCGCATGACGGCCTCGTCGTTTTCGCCATAGGCTTCGCCGCAGTCCTCAATGGCGGTCTGCAGCTTGGCGATCTTGTCGATCTGCTTCTGCTGCGCCTCGCGCAGCAGATCGTTCTTTGTGGTCAGAGCCTCGATGCTGTTCGCCTGCCCGCGAAATTCCGCGTCGGCGCGCTTCATCTTGTCGCTCAGAAGCCCGATCTCCTGGTTGACCTTGCCGAGCTCCTTTTTGTATTCCTTCTCGCCCTCCAGCGTCAGCCGCGTGGCGATGGTGCGTGTGGCCACTTACTCCCAGCTCCTTTCCCGGGGGACTCTGCGCGCCTCCAGCGCGAGGAGATCAACGAGCTCTCCCGGCGTCAGGATCATCGTCTCGCGCAGGCTCAGATGCAATCGCTGCGTGCCCACCTGGCGCAGCAGCAGCGCTAAATTCTCGTTTTTTTTTGAAGCTCCTGCAAAATGAGGTCAACTTCCTCTTCCTCGTCGTCCTCGTCGCGGTCGCGCCGGAAGGCCTGCTCATAGACCGCGCTGAGCGCGCGCCTCGCGTCCAGCGCGTCGAACGGGGCCATATTCGCGCGGAAATAGCTCTCCGGCACGATGGGCCGCCGATCAAGCCCTTCCCAGCGCCGCACGAGCTCGCCCTGCTCGCTCAGCTTCCACAAAAGCCAGCACAGCGCGTCGAAGCTCGCCTTGTCGCTGCCGCGGTAGAGGTCGGGAATATCCTTTTCCGTGCCGAAGCGGTCATAGATGTCCGTGAGCGCCGCGGCGTTCAGGCACAGCGTGAAGGTGTGCCCCTTGAGTTTCCATTCGGTTTTTCGCATATTTGTCTCCTATGCCGGAAACGGGCGGAGAAAGGTCCCCGCCCGTTTGTCTCAGCTCGCGCTTTCTGTGAATTTGCTGTCGATCCAGGCCTGCGCCGCGGCCTCGGTTTCGAGCGCCTTGGACTCGATCTTGCTCTTGCGGCAGGCAGGCACCGTGCCGTGAAAGCTCAGGTCGTCGCCCGTCAGCTGGATCGATGTGCCCTTGGTGTTGTAGGTCACGCCCTGCCGCACGGCCTGCACCTTGGGATAGAAAATGCCCTTGTAGAACACCTTGCCCTTGTACTTTCGCTTCGAGAGCAATCCGAGGCCGCCCTGCGGGGACTCGTCGTCGAAGCTGTAGCTCAGATCGCCGTCCGAGCTCAGATTGGAGCCGAACACCGCGGCTGCAACCGTGTTTTCCAGCTCCGTCACGGAGGTGGAAACGTCGTAATCCGCGACCTCGTCTACGCGGTCCTCGACCGCGTTGTCGCCGCTGATCTCCGCCGACTGCACGTTCACCGTGTCCGCCACGGTGATGAGCGAGCCAAGGTGGACCTTCGTGCCGTATTTCGGCAGCTTCGCCGCGTTCGTGTCGGGGTCGGTCTCCGCGAACGGCGCGAAATAGAGATAGGATGCGCCATATTTTGCCATTGTGTGCCCTCCTTACAGGTCTTTTGATTTGAGCCAGTCGTCATAGACGCTGAACTCCGCCGCGGTCACGGCGTCGGCGCACTCGGCGTTCGCCTGCGCCATCCACTGCTTGCCGGGGATGTTGCGCCGCGGCGCGCCGAACTCCTGAATGAAACCGACGTCGTTGTTGGTCGAGCGGCGGCGTGCGCCCTTTTTGCGCGGCTTGCGGACGACCGGCTTGCCGCGTGAGCCGCTTGGCAGCACAAGCACTGCCGGCGCGTTATTTTTGCGGCTGTCGACGTAAAGCTTCTGCTTGACCGTGATGCTGCCGGCGAGTTTGCCGGTGTCGACCAGCCCCAGCGCACGGATCTTCCGCCGCTGCGCTTCGGCTGCCACCTCGCCGCCCGCGGTCAGCATCTGCCGCTTGACGTCCTCGGGGATCTCTGCGATCTCCTGCACCGTCAGCGCGAGACCGTCGATGCCATCCGCCTTAAACTGCGCCATCGTCCTCGGCCTCGGTCAGCGCGTCGAACTCGAACACATAGTGCTGCCCGAGCTCGTCGGTCGCCGGGGAAATGGTCGGAATGGAAAACTCGTCCGTCTCCTCGATGGCAGCGGCCAGCGCCCGCCGTTTGGCGACGGTCGACGCCTTGAGCGGCGCAAGGTAGTGCAGCTGCACCCGCGCGAGCCTGACGTCGGTCCCGTCGTCGCCGGCAAGACCGGCGGTCTGCGTGTAGTCAAACGTGCAGTATTCCTCCGGCGGCGTCTCGTTCGCCTCTGTGATCAGCAGATCCGGCACGCACACCGGCACGATCGGCGTCACGACCGCGATGATCCTCTCATTCAGCGTCATACCTTGCCCTCCTGCGTGATGCGCTCGCACCAGAACTCCATGTACTTCCCCTCGTCGCCGTAGGTGTTGACGTAGAGGATGTTATAGTCGCGCCCGTCGTAGCGGATCAGGAGCCGCCGGTCAAGCAGCTCCGGGTTCGCGCGCGTAAGAAAGCGCACCTTTGCCTCGCCGAACTCGGCGTTTGCCCGGATCAGCTCCGTGCCGCTCGTCTGCGAGAACTGCGCCCAGGTCTCGCGCACGAGTTCCGGCTCGCCGGGGACATCGTAGCCGTCGGCGTCCTTCGCCGTCGTTTTCCGCAAAAACTGGATGCGCTTCGAGAGCTTTCCTGCGTCGACGTGCATCACGCGCCTCCTTCTGCCGCCTCGCCCGTGCCCGAATCGGGCACAGGCTCGGTGAGCTTAAGCTGGTTAATGAGACGCCGGAAGGCGGGGTTGTCGCTGAGCGCCCCCTCGACCGCCGTGTCGCGCCGGTCGTAGAGGTCGAGCGCGAGGTACTTGACGCACTGCAGATACTTCGCATAGCGCGGCGAGCCGTCCTGCGGCTCGAGCACGCCCGCGTCGGCGAGGTAGGCCGCTGCCGTGTCCACAAAGCCGGGGAGCTCCGCGTCGTCCGCGTCGACCTTGCAATAGGCGGCGATGTCCGCCAGATGCTCCGTCAGCATTTCTTACGAGCCGGACTTGGGCAGCGTCGCGACGACGACGCCCTTGTCGACTACGAGGTTGCCGCCGACCATCACGTCGCCGAGGATGGTCAGCAGGCGCTCCTGCGCCTTGTAGCTCTCGTCCACGCGCACGGTGAAGTCGGAGAACAGGCCCAGCTCATAGTTGAGCGGGTTGCCGTAGATCATGGTCTGGATCGCGGCGCTCGTGCTCGCGGTCGCGGTGCTCAGGCTCGTGAGGTCCGGGCAGATGGTGTAGGGGATCACCACGCCGCCGTCGCGGATCACGCCGACGTTGGGGTTGACCATATCGGGCTCGATCGTGAACAGGCGGCGCTTCTCGTTCGTGCCGCGCAGCTGGCCGATGGCCTTGAGGTCTTCCTTGGTGAGCAGCAGGCGGGCGCTGCCGGCGACCTCGGTGTCCGCGCCGTAGGCAAAATAGAGGGTGTCGAGCAGGTTGACGTCCACCGCGCTCACGTCGACGCTGGCGAAGATGTTGCTGCCGGCCTTGTTTTTGGCGATCTTCATGCCGTAGAACACATGGCTGCTCTCACCGTCGCCGTTGACGATCAGCTCGGAGCACTTGCGGCGCATGGCGCGCAGCGCCATGCCGTAGATCTTGGCGTAGTAGTCCGCGGGCGTCAGGTTGCCGATGTTGCGGTCGACAAAGCTCGTCACGCTCATGTCGTAGGGCTTGATCTGCGCCACGCCGAAGGTGGGGTCGCTGCTCGCCGTGCGGGCTTTGCCCGCGGTGCTGGCTACCGTGCCGACCTTGGCGTCCAGCTCAGAGATCACATAGGGCTCCTGATACTCGCCCAGACCGGAGAGGTTGACCACGCTGACCTGGTCGATGATCGCGCTGAGGGGCGCGTCGCCGCCGCGGATGTCGCGGCCCACGCCGGTGGGCTCAGCGAGCGAGGTGGTCGCGAGCGTGATGGCCTTGCGGACCTCCGCCGCGCTGAACTTGACCTCGCCGCCCTTGCGCAGGATCTCCGCGCGCTCGAGCGCCTTGTCCCTGGCCTCGCCCGGAGTATCCTGCTTCTGCATGAACTGGCGGTCCTGCTCGTCGATGAGGGTCTTGACCTCGGTGATCTCGGTGTTGAGGTTCTCGATCTCGGTCATCTTGCTCCGATAGTCCTCGCGCTTGCCCTCCTTGAGCAGGCCCTCGGCCTCCGTGAGCATGCCGGCGCGCTTCGCCAGCAGGTCGTTGTACTTTCTACGCATTGTGTGCCTCCTTAAAATCTCATTTTTTCAAGCTCCAAGGCGGCTTCGTCCGCCCAGTGCTCGTCGTTATCCGCGCCCTCCGGCGCGTGGGTCTCCTTCATTTCGGTGCCGCCGTAGCGCTTTGCCTTCACCACGCCGGCCTCCGGCTGCGCGGGCACGGCCACGAGGCTTACCTCATAGGCGTCCGCCGCGCCGTCAAGATCAAAGTGGCAGAGCTGCCCGTCGTACTCTCGGCCCGGCCAGTGCTCGCACAGCGTTTTGCGCTGGTCCGCGCCGCAGATCGAGCAGTTGACGTGCTGCACACTGCACCCCACGCTGCACTCGCGCAGGATGCCGCCCTCGATGGCGGCGACGGTGTCCGCGGCGCCTGCCGTGCGAACCATGTAGCAGCTGAGTACCAGACGCTTGACCTCGCCCTCGTCCGCCACCTGTGCGTCGTACACGCGCGCGGTCTGCGTCTCCGCGCTCCAGCGGTGGTCACGCAGCACGGGCTTGCCGATGTAGAGCTTGCTGAGCTGCTCAAGCGTCGCCTCGGTGAAGCGCTCGCCGTCGCGGTCGATCTGGTTGTCGCAGGCAGCCAGACGGAAGGCGAACACCTCGTCCGCGCTCAGCTCACGCAGCGCCTGTGCGTTGATGAGGGCAAGCTCCCGCTCGCCCACGGCGGCCTTTTCGATCCGTGCCGCCTTAAAGATCATATCCATGCGGTTTACTCCTCTCCGGCGGCCGCGCCGCCGTTTCTCTGCGCACTCAGCTCCGGCCACAGGTCAAGCGGCACATAGTTCAGGCTCGCGCGCCTGCGGTTGCCGCCCGGCACGTTCGGCAGATCCTCCAGCGCCGCGATGTCGTCGGGACTGAATACGCTCAGCTCGCTCATCGTGCGGTACCAGTTCGCGCGGCTCGCCGTGTCGCCCTTGAGCTCCGCCATCATGTTGATGCGCAGCTCCAGCCCCGCGGCCAGCTCGCTGTCGGTCAGCAGCTTATAGCTCTGTTCCTCCTCGTACTGGGTCACGATGGGGTGCAGCGTGCCGACGACATACTCGATCGCGTTCTGCTCGTTGCTGCCGTAGGCCTGTTTGCCCTCATTGAGCTTGTAGAGCGGCACGCCGAAGTAGCGCGCGATGTCCGTGATCGACAGCTGCTTGTTTTCCACAAACTGCGCGTCGCGGTTCGTCCCCGCGATGCTCGTGTACTTGAGGCCCAGGTCGAGGATCGCCGTCCGGTGCGCCTTGCTCGGCCCCATGTGGACGCGCTCCCACTCGGCGCGCAGCCGGTCCTTTTTGGTCACGAGCGAGCCGTCCGCCGCCTTGACCGGATTTCCCTTGGTATCCAGCACATAGCCGCCGAGGTCGGTGTCGGTCTCCAACACGCCGCCCGGCTGCCCGCCGTTGGCATAGTAGCTCAGCTCATACTCCTGCGCGG